>JACZKY010049873.1_pt1 | contig 12008 bp, 5 predicted proteins | sample 8237611 | NCBI WGS metagenome assembly JACZKY01 (sample SAMN16148055, study PRJNA663545) | marine sediment metagenome | biome: sediments and biomass from bioreactor inoculated with such sediments; feature: coastal sediments; material: methane- and iron-fed bioreactor; isolation source: Bothnian...
ACATTATAGAGTAATAACGTGGTTACTGCATGTTTGTATTCAAGCAGTAGTCGATAAACTATTTATCTACTAAAAAGAATAGAGTTTGGATAGGTTAGTATTTAAGGAAGGAATTGAGGCTAATTTTTTATCAGCTATCAAGATTAGTTTGAATTAATCTTGCTCCGGCTTTTTTTTATTGAAAACTTTCAGATCGTCAAATCCGATTATATTTGGATCAGTGAATTTTTCCTTGTTAAACTCCTTCATTAATTCAGTTAAACAAATCTCGTCACTATTGAATGTTTGATTTTTTGATTGCAATTCGTAAAAAAATAGCCATGCAACACTCTTTAATGTATCTTTGTCATTGATTGACGAAAGTTTGCTCAGAGCTCTATTGGTCACTCTCAATCTTAATTCCTCCCAATTATCATTGTCTTCTAATTGTTTAACTGGAAGTTTATATATCCTTCTTAACTTATTTGCTAAACGTTCTAAATAATTTTCAAATAAAATAACCGTTTCAGTTTTACTTTCTTTTTTTGGTGCGATTCGAATAATCTCTGTTTTACATAAAGTTATTACATCCAAAAAAGACTCCAAAGTATCAAAACGTTCATGTATTTTATTGGTTATTTGACTTAATACTTTTCTTATGTCGCTAAATGTATTAAGCTTTTTTACCTTGTCAAATTTGTGAAATGCATTATGGTCCTTCAACCATAGAAGAATCTGATCAGAGGTAAAGTATAGCAAAGATTCTTCTTGTTTTTCTCTATCATCAATTCCTGTGACATTCATATCATAGGCTAACCATTTTTTTTCTTCAATAGTCATATTCCAGGGGAATTCTGATAATTTGAGAGCAAGATTAATATTAATTTGATTTTTTGCAGCCGCCGAAGTTTCTGTCCCGGAATAATTCTTCCCTTTTAGTATTTGGTGAATATCTTTAAGTGTATATTTTGGATTGTATTGTGTATACCAAATGACTACTCTTCGACAAATCAATTTATTAATAAATTCTTCATAATATTTTTCCTTGGAAGGATCCTTAACAGAGCTAATTTTTTCATCTCGCTCATATATTGTTCCACCCTTTCTTTTTGCATCTGTAGGATTCTTTTTTTCTTTAGCTTCTTTTGTAGGCTTATCAGATCCTAATGCGACCGTATAACCGGCTAGTTCAAATGGATATTTATGATTAATTAAACCCTCACAATATAATTTTGCTTTTTCAGAAATATATTTTTCCCTTTCTTTATAATTAAAAGAATTGCGATGATGAGAATAAAATGGTTCAAAAAACCTCCAGTATTCAGAAGAAATCCGAGGGAGACGTGCTATGGCTTCTTCATTCTCATCTCCTATTTCAACAAGTTCATCACATAACAATTTAATTGTATTATCATCCTCCAGATAGTCCCTCTTCGAAAATATTTCTGTACGGATATTAAAATGTTTGAAACTGTGTAATAGAAATTTTCTTGGTAAAGCTGATAAGGCTGCAAGTCTGAGCATTCTCCCGCTCTCGGCGATTTTACTAAGAAAAGTATATCCCTGTTCTTTTTGATGCACTCTGATATCATCAATATTTTCATATAAACGATAATCAGCAAGGACAACACCGATAGTTTGATCTCTAGACCAATCTTCTTTAAGATATTTTGTGGCAATCTCTGCAGAACTGCATAAAATAACTTCCACACTATGTTTTTTAAGAAGGTTAATTAATTTGTGGTCACTATTTGCCTCATCGTCAAGCCACAGTAACTTCCACCTCTTGACCTTTATAAAAGATTCTACGAATATACTTGGAGAGTGTTCACTAATTAGTCTTTCGCTGAACCTTCCAATTTCTGCGATAATTTCATTAATGTTTTTTTCATTCAATTCGGAATATTTATTCCAAACCTCTTCTAAAAAATTGGTGGGATTTTCATTATAAACATCAGCTATATTTAACACAGCGCTATTAATAAAATCTTTTAACTCTTCCTGACTTTTTGTTTTTAGATCAAAATACTTAACGTTACTTAATCTATGCGCTAATTCCCTAACCATTCCTTCCTTTCTGCAATAAGCATTCTGAATATCATATAATTCTAACTCATTTAAAGGAATAATTTCGATAATTTCTTTAACAAATCTTTCAGGAGTTGTCGGTAATTGTATGAAATTGTGGCCGATCGTATTAAGGATTTCTCTATCTGATTTATTTGCATAGACTTTTGTTCGTGGAAGAAAAGAAGTAAAAAGAATAGGAATATGTACATTCCTCAATCTTAATTCCTGAGCTAGTTTAATCCCGTACAGATCTTGCAGATTGATAGGTTCATTCTTGTCGTTTCGATTCAATTCACAAAGAATTAATATTCCCTCATATTTATCGTTAATTTCAAAAATTGCGTTCTCAGACAATTCCTTCAAGTGTAATTTTATATTGACATTCCCAAAATATTCTATCAGGAATTCTGGTAATGGCTCTTTCCAAAAAACCAAGACTCTTGTTTTACTTGCCTTATCCATTTAATCTAATTTTTTAAGGAAACCAATTACTTTTTGTAATTCCCGTACCATTTCATAACCTCTAATAATTTTCAAGTTGTTTCTTTTTATTGCTTCCATACTTTCTAAAGAAGGATTAAGCTTGTTATTAATAAATGCAGTGTCGTCACTAATAAATAAAACCGATTTGTCACATTTTAATAAATAATGAATATATTCTTTAAAAGTATCATCGGCATGAATATCCCCAATATGTTTACTTTCAATTGTAATGTCTTCAATTTTAATTTCTGTATCCTTATTGGTTAAGCTCAAATTGTCTTTTCTATCAACGTGCCCCCAAAAATTAAAGGCTTTTAGTAATTTTGAATACCATTTGTCCGTAAAATAAAAAGTATCGTTATAATTAATATCTTCCTCACGCTCTTTTTGATTAAGGTCTAATTCGGACTCTCTCATTTTTTTTCCAAAAGATTCTTTATCTGGTTCTCCAAATAAAGAAGATGTTTTATTATACCAATCCCATATCTTACGTAGAGCAAATCGTGATAATAACACTAAGTCTGTTATTTCTTCAAATTGTTCTTTTTTTTCATTATAATTTTTTTCTTTTAAATGTCTTTTACTGTATCTCATTATTTCCAATAATACATCATCAATAATTTTAAAGCCTTCATCTATTCGAATGTATTCTTTTTTCTCTTCATAAAGAATTTTACGAATCTTTAATTTCATTAATAGATATAACGAACAATAGTAATTTGTAGTATCTTTAACATTCAACCAGATACCTGTATCTGTTAAAATAATATCACGGCCTATCCAATCTGTTAACGTTTTGTTTTTATTTAAATAATTTTGATTTAGTCGATAAAAATTATTTTCTAATTTAGATAAGATTATATCTGTCTCGTATAATTTTTTCCCCATTTCATATTGGTGCTTATTTGATGCTTTGTATATAAGCTCTAAAAGTTCAAATAAGCTGTAAAGACTTCTTACAGTACCAATCCCTTCGTCAATTCCTTCCTTCGTCCACATTGTTTCGCAGCCTAATTCTAATAACTTTTTTAAGTTATACGATTTATTTGATGCAGTAAACATAATTACTGGAAGCGAAAGGAATCTTTCTTTTATTAGTTTTAATATTTCTGCACCTGAATATTTTAATGGATCAGGCAACCAATCAGTTTCATCATACAAACGTAGATCAAGTAATACTATATCTGGAGAAAAATTATTAATAGCTTCAACTACTTGATTTTGCAATTCATTTAAGGATGATTTTTGTGGTACGATGACGTTTAATTTATCGTTCGAACCTGAGTATATCAAATTCTTTAATAAAATATCCCATCCGAGAAATGCTTGATCATCAATATACAGTATCTTTGGTGACACACCTGACAATCGTCTTCTATAAAATTCTGCTTTTTTCCCCAAAGAAAATAGCACGTCGTCAAAATCAGAGTGAATTTCATTTGATTGAAAAATAAATTCAGTAATTGACCAATTAAGTGAATTGAGCTGAGAGTAAATTTCTCTCGGATATTTAATTTTACTATCAAACAATAAGTTATATGCATAGAACATTCGATAAACTCCCCACCAATTTGCCTCGCGATGTCTGAATTGCTCAATACTAAAAGCGGGTTTTAAGAATTTCTTGAGTTCACCCAAATTTGCAACGCTAGTAAATTTCCTATTCTTAATTATAGAAAAATTATAAGGAAGCTGATAATAATAACTACCTTTGGAGTTGATAATTAAATTTTCGGGTTTTTGTTTTAATAAAGATTGGTTGCTTTGAAAACCGTATAAAATAACTGGATTAGGTAATTTATATTTGCATCTTAACCATAATAATATTTCAACACCTTTTTGATCCTGTCTGTTTGAATTGTTATATCGGCCCTCAAGATTAATAAATAAGTGATATGGATTTTGTTCTTGTGGTTTGTCTGAAAGAAATTTAGAAATGTTTTCTGCGATGCCACTTGTTTCTTTTGATAAGTCTATTTCAATTTCACAACTGCTCCCTAAATCATTGTAAAGTTTAGAAGCAAAAGCTTTATTATCATCTAGAACAATTATTTCCATTTTTTACTTTCGGATTGATTAATAATTCTGCCTGCGTATATGACTCTCAGTCAATATTTTATAGTTTTGTTTGAAATACAAAGGGTTCACCAGGTATATTATTATTGGTTATACGTGCAATGCAATGAAAATTTGCAAGATTTAATACTTCTTCACGTGTGAACTGCGGTTCAAAATAATATTTAATTTTTTCATAATCATTTAATCCCGGACGGAAGAATATGGTTGAACCAACATTTCCTAATAGAGATTGTATCATTGCATCATTTAATTGACCCAGGGTTTGATTAGCAAGTACGAGTCCACAATTATATTTTCTTACTTCACTTAATGCTCCTACCATATCACCATGTAAAAAATTTTGAAACTCATCAATAAAAATGAAAAAGCTTTCGCGTTTTTCTTTACTGATATCACTACGGGACATTATTGCCCTGACAATTCTGTTTAATAAAATCATACCTACTTTATCTAGATTGTAAAGACCAAGATGTCCTTTATCTAATCTGATCAACAGTATTTTTTTTGTATCTATAATAGTTCGAATTCGTAAGCCTTCCTCTTTGCTATTGAACAATGTGTTTATATAATGGTTGTCAGTAAAGAAATTTATTTTTGAAGAAATGTACGTTTTGAAGTTATTAAAGGAAGCTTCTCCAGTCTGAATTAATAGTGATTTAAAATCATCCTTAACCTTTTGGTTCTCTGATAGAGACAGTAAAGTTTTTCTAAATTCATCATCATGAATTATCCTGTAAACATCGTTCAGGGTCGGAATCCCATTAATTTTTATCACTCCGTCATCCATAGCAAGAAGTAGAGAATTCCTGAAGACAGTTTCAAAGATCGGTCCGCCGGTCAACTTTAGATCATATACAATATTCAGGACATGAATAAGCTCATTGATTAATGTATTTTTTATTTTGGGATCATTGCTTTCTAAATCAAGTAAATTAATTTTTAATGAATTCTCAAGATCGTACGTATCTATACTAATCAAATCTTTTTTCCGTTTATCCGGGGTAATTTTTTTTACTTCATCAAACAAATCTCCATGTGGATCAATAATACAACAACCATGATCAAGGTTAATACAGTCTTCAATCATTGTTTTTAGCAATGTAGATTTTCCAGTGCCAGTTTGCCCCATTACATATACATGATGTTTTACCGAGTCCTCGTCAACTTTAATAATTATGTCACCGTGGTCTGTTATTTTTTTCCCAAGAGTTAGCCCTCGCTTTGATAAATTCTGAGGCTTAAAACTCATACCGCTTGATATAAACTGAAGCCCCTTAATATTTAGCGATGAGGGAAATGGCATCCTGAACACATTAAAAATTTCTGGAACCGCGTAGACAAAAGAAAACTGCCCCAAATACTTCTGATTCGAAATGCTAAACATATAATCTTCAAAAGAATTAACATTTGTGGTGCTGACATTTTGAAGGCCATTGAAAAAATGCTTGGCCACAGTAGCAATCAAGTGTTGATTTATTTCTTTCTCACTGCTCATTACCCGAACTTCTGAAAGGAAACAATTCTCAGATAAATAAATTAGGTTTTTATAAAAGGCTATATAGGCTTCCTCTTCTTCTTCAGAAAAGCGGGTTGGTAAATTTATCGTTCTAGAGATTATGTCATTCAGACAATCAATGTTTTCCGTCGAGAGGATAACGGGTCTTATATTGCTGCAAATACAGAGCGTGCCTGGTGTATGCAACAAGTAATTAATAAATGATTTATCATCACTTAGAGTTCGTAAATTCGGTAAAGGAGGTAAATATTCCATATCAATGTATGCAGAAACAGTCGAATCAGAATTCATTAAAGAGTCTTCTAAGGACAAAGGTTTTCTTGATAAACGGACAGCCTTATTAATAAATTCTGGATGCAACAGTTTTTCTATTTCTTCTGTAGATTGAATCCTTTGGAATGTATAAGGATAGTCTTTATTATTACCATCAGAATTTAATAATAATTTTAAATCATGAATTAATTCGGTAGTCTGCTTATCCAGTTGAAGAGAATTTTTGTTTCTAAGCCTGAATGTTAAATACAACTCAACTTTTTTCTCCCCTTCCTTTTTCAATAAGAGTAATTGAAAAAAAAGATGCGGCTTATATGCAGAAGCTAGAACGTCAATCATCTGTTTGTGCCATTTTACAGCACTTAACTCGATATCAAATAATTTTTCTTTAACGCTATGTGTTGTTACTGATAATAACTTATATACAATAAATCTATAATTGTAAGGATCGTCTTCAGTAGCTTCTGATATTTTTAATCCACCAGTTTCTTTATTCTCAGACAATCCTTGTTTTAAATTACCCGATACTTTTTTTTCAAGCCTGCTGGTTTTTATAGCATTATGAATTATATGAAACAAGTGGTAAATGTTTAGATCCGATTTACCAATGTAATCGAATGCACCAAGTTTTGTACACTCTACAGCCGTTTTTATATTGGCTGCACTATCATTCTGTGTTAAAACAATTACCGGAATGAATGGATAACCCTTTTTTATGATTTTCAATCCCTCAATTCCTTGAGTTTTCCCTTCGGGAAATTTCAGATCAAGAATTATAGCACTTATTAACGATGAGTAATCAGCTATTCGTTTTAATCCTTCCTCTACCGTATCTGCCTGAAGTACAACCATATCATGCGTCTTTGCAACCTCATCCATTGCAGGAACTAACATATCATTATCATCAATGTATAGAACTGTATAATTATCCATCATATAATGCCTTGGTTGTGTTTGAAGTAACTTTAGAAATATCTTTTGCGATACTATCAATAAATGCTATTAATTGAATATCATCAGATTCACCCTTGTATTTTTCAATACCAGTTAACAAACTGTCTATATCGACAACAATTTTTTTTAATTGCAATTCAAAATCACTCTGTGGAATTAATTGATTTAAAGATTCCCTTAACTCCAACATTTCTTCTGAATTCCAGTATTTACTGTTAATCCTTTCAGCAATATTTATCAGAAGTTCCTTTTTCTTTTTAGCCTCAAAAGGTAGTAATAATGTTGAGCGGATAGGAACCAGTATACTATTTATTAATTCTAATTCTCCACCATGATCCAGTTTTGCCCAAATAGCATAGATGTATTTCCTTAATGTTAATTGTTGCTGTAAAATTAATTTATCTTTATCAATATTTTGAAGAGAGCCAAAGACTTTAGATATTTCTTCGTAGCAGAATGGAAGCCTCAAAAAGAATACTCCCTCACAGAAATCATCAACTTCGGTGAGTAAATCCTTTTCTTTTTGAAATGATAGAATAATAAGTGGATTAAACTTTGCTTTTCTTCTCAATAGATGAATAGTTTCTACCCAGTGTTCTCTAACTTCAGGATTCCAGGTAGAGATAACAATATAATTTGAGGTAGGCATATCACTAATATTTGTTAGAATTGAAAAGCCAATATTCATTTTATTAAAATAATTAATTATGCTTTTCGGGCACTTTAGTAGATATAAATGGGGCACAGTCATATTTCTACCCCTTAAATTAGTCAGCTATAGTTATATGGAGAAAAGTATATCACGCATTTCTATTAACCTACTATAATGATCTCCATTTCTATTAGAGTAAGTCTCAAATGCCTTTTTTACAATATCTTTTTCTTTTGATAACTCAATTATTTCATTTATTTCATTAATAAATTTATTATTCTTTTTTATTAAAAAAGTTTCATCTAAACAATTATGTAACAAATCAAGGGTCAATTCGAGTAATTCGTCTCTAAAATATAATTTGATAATTCTCTCAAAGGGATCCTTAGAGTGAATATCAGGGATAAGCTGCTGCAAAGTTTCGTACTTAGTTTTATTATCAGTAGAAGAATACATTATGATTTCAGCTGATGGCAGTCTTTCTTTCAATAATGCAGTGATATCTAATAAATTACCTATATGATAAAGGATATATAATTTATCCGTGGATGGTTTATTAAATTCCATTTTTATCTTATATGTTATTTTGTCTGCCGTTTGTATTTCATTAACATCGTTATAATCATACATAATTAAACTATTAGGATTTAAAACTATAGTTTTACCTTTCAGTAATGTTTCATCGCTAATATTTCCAAATAATTGATTCCATTCTTCATCTTTGGGAATAATAATTAATCTTTCCATTTTGATTATCCTTTTATTGAAAAAATATTTCTTACAAGTGAAAGCTTACCTATATTTTTAGGATTAGAAATATATTGATACAAGTCATTAAATGACAAAAACTTATAATTTCCTTTATAATTCATTATGTTCCCCCCCCCTGATGTAATAATTACTAATGGGAAATGTTTATTTAATACCTTGATAACTTCTTCAAGATTTTGATTTTTCCAGTAGGACTTTATTGATTCATCATTGAAAAAAGTTCTGTGAATTACTAGAACATCATAACTCTGCTTCTCAATATCGCTCTGCATTACATCATTTATGACTTGATGCGATAATAGATGAAAATTAGTGTTTGTTTTTAAACCGCTTTCACTAAAAGTAATTTTTACCCAATGATCACTATCCGAATCAAATATTCCCGGCATAACAAGCTCATCATTTAAATGAGTTGCTACAAAAATATTTGCGGCCCAATAAGCATCTATTTTTTTTAAATCTATTTTGTTCTTCCAATCAGTTGGTGTCCAATTTATGAAATCAGTTTCACTTTTATATCTAAACCCACCTTTTGTAACAATGGTCTTTCTCAAATCTTTATCTTCATAATTATCATAAGCTATTGTTGTAATCCTCTCATCGATTATTAATATTTTAGTAAGCCCCGCTTCTACTAATTCAAAAGGCAACAACCAATTATCTTTATTGGGTTTAGCCTGTGTTATAGTTAAGAAATCTTTTGAATTTTTGCCAAAAGGTATATAACAGTTTTTTGAGATAAAGCTTTTTCCTTTAAAATTGTTAACATTTGTAATTCCGCCTCCATGATGATCAAAAATTATTTTGGGGAAATGAACGCTGAAGTTTTTAAATTTATTCTCGCCAAATTTATAGTTTAAAAATTTATTAACAGCTTCAGGAAAATTGTTTTTATCCCACCCGGAAATTTGTTCACTACTATATATAATAAGCTCGGGTAGTCTTTTCTCAGTAATTCCAAATCTTTTAAGCCAATGTTTCCAACATTGTATCAAGATTACTTCTTCCGAATCTTCCAAATTAATTGGATTCACATAGGGAAATTTATTACCGTACAAATCTCCTTTATAAAACTCTTCATTATTTTTTGATCTATCAACATCTGTTACAACTAAAACTCTAAATGATAGCTTTTTTAGGTTCTCAGCATCTAATATTAATTGATCCATGCACATTTCACTTATCAAAATAAATTGATAAGGTACAGGAGTCTGTTTTGATTCGAGAAAGTTCTTAATTGTTGCAAAATAACTAAAAGATTTTTTTTCAGCATCTTTAGACACATTAAACCCGACTACACATATGCTTTTGGGTTTATAGATTTTAAACCGATAAGTAAGATTACCTAGTCTTCCATCATTAATAATTATTTTAAAATCACTTTTATCTAAATCAGCAAAATCTTTTGCGACTAATAGTCTCGCTGCAATTTTGAGTTCAATAATTCCCAAGTCTTCAGTTATTGGCTGCCCATTATTTAATAATTTTATCTCCTCTTTTTTAGCAAATTCTTTATCTACTTTAGACACATTATCACTTATTTCTAAAATGTAACTATCTTTATCATCATCTTTTAATGAGAGTGTAATGACCAGCTCTTTTCCACCGCTTAGAAAATCACTTTTATTATGTTTTGCAGAATTTCTGATGACATTTTCAAGAATGGTATAAATAACATGAACATCTGGGACAGCAACTAATACGTCAAGATATTCAGGATTTAATATGGGATTTAATAGTTCGGGAGGTTTACTTTTTGGATAACTTAGGTTACCATCATAAGGAAAATTATCTGGATAAGAAATTCCATCTTTATAATCAGCTTTAATTTCTTCTCCTTTGATCTTGGTTATTATCTTTAAATAATTCTTACTTGTGTCATCGACTTTTCTAAAATAGATATTCTCGCTTCTGCATAAATTATTCATGATAAGAGTGTTTTCAACAAATGGCAAAACAATTTGGCTAAAAAACAGCAAAGGTTTAAATAAGCACTCTGGATCAGATAGAAATTCAGTTCTGCGAGTAATATATTCATCAAGCTTGCTTTTAAGAATATCCAAAACTTCACAGGGAACTTCATTTCCAACTAAATCAATATATCGCCGTCTAATTTTATTGATTGAAACATGGGGCATCACGTGGCTACCAATATGATGTGAGAAGCCCCTAGAAATTATTTTCGTTTCAATTGCTTTAACCGCTTGTCTCTCTATTTCAGGAATATATATAGTTTTAACAACTTCATCGGTAACTTCCTTTAATAAATATTCATCCAGCACCCTCGAAATTTCTACAAAATTCTTCGGCAGATATAAATCGAGTAATAAAAATCCAGATACTAAGTATTTCTTGTTTAAGATTGATTTATTACTCCAGATCAAAGTCTTCCCGTATCTTCCTATTTTATTTGATTCATCTTTCCCACTTAAAAAATTCATCCAGTCATAAATTGTAGGTTTCAAATTTAAGTGAGGACTTTGAAGTGTTGGTAAATGATCATGAAAAACTAGATAGTTAGTATCCTCTTTAACTTCATTATTTGATGTATTAATATATCCAAGAAATGGATTATCTGTATCTAAAAATTCAGGATTCTCCTGAAGAAGAATTGAACCTCTTTCATTTAAAAAATTGTATAAAATATCACAATATGTTTTAGTTCCAATTGTTTCTAAAGCTAAAATTTTATTTTTATCTTTATCTTTAATTACAATGTCAAATCCGAGCACAAATGATTTTAAATAGAATTTAATGGAGTTATCAGATAAATATGCTCCCTTTATTGCTGAGTTAATTTTATTAATAAAGATCTTATAGTCTTGTTCCTCTTTTTCAGATATAGCAACAAGTGGTGAAGTAATATTTATTTCCTGAAAGAAATTATCCCTTTTTCTAATAGGCAATTCTGGCGCTTCATATTTAATTAACTTGCTGGGAAAGATTTCTATAGTATTTCCGTTAATATCCTTACATAACCTCTGACTGTCATTTTCTATATCTGGGACTATTTTTTCTTTTTTATTTAGAATTTCAATATGATTCAAAATTTTATGTTTAAATAGCTCAATCCCCTTTTGTTTTTTAAAGTTGAATGTTGGAATTTTAGATAGTGTCAACTGGTCAATAATATTGTAACTGACAAGAGTTTCTAAAATTTTTCTCCATTCAGGGTGAATGAGTAATTTATTAATATCATAGTCTAAATAGTAATTCATACCATACTTTATG
>JACZKY010008880.1_pt1 | contig 12004 bp, 10 predicted proteins | sample 8237611 | NCBI WGS metagenome assembly JACZKY01 (sample SAMN16148055, study PRJNA663545) | marine sediment metagenome | biome: sediments and biomass from bioreactor inoculated with such sediments; feature: coastal sediments; material: methane- and iron-fed bioreactor; isolation source: Bothnian...
GGATGAAGCTGTCGGACCTGCTGTTCAAGGCGGGCGGCTTCCGGGAGAGCGCCTACACGAGGGAGGCCGAGCTGATCCGCCGGGAGGTCTCCCCCGGCGGGGACCTCGTGAAAACGCAGACGATCGTCGTCCACCCCGACCGTGCGCTTGCGGGAGACACGGCGGCCGACGTGCCGCTGACGGCGGACGACTTCCTCTACGTCCGGCAGATCCCCGACTGGGGCGAGAAGATCCACGTGGTGCTGGCGGGCGAGTTCCGCTTCCCGGGCACGTACGCGGTGCGCAAGGGGGAGCGCTTGAGCTCGGTCATCGAGCGGGCGGGCGGATTTACCGAGGGGGCCTACACGAAAGCCGGCATGTTCACCCGCGTCTCCACGCGGAAGACCCAGCAGGAAGCGATCGACAGGATGGTCGAGGAGCTGGAGATCTCGATCGCGGAGAAGGGGCAGGAGATCCAGGCCGCCCTCGACAGGGAGGACATCGAGTCGAACCGGCAGCTGATCGAGGCCCGCAGGACCCTCGTCGCCCAGCTGAGAAAGCTGAAGGCCCAGGGGCGGGTCATCGTGCGGCTGAAAGACCCGACGGAGATGAAGGGTAGCGGCGAGGACATCTACCTGGAAGACGGCGACCGGCTGTTCGTGCCGCCGAAGATGAACGTGGTGAACGTCGTCGGCCGCGTCTACAACCCGACCGGGGTGGTCTACGACCCGGCGAACGACACCGTGGGAAATTACCTGGAGACCGTCGGCGGTCCCATGGAGAACGCCGATCGGGATAACATCTTCGTGCTGAAGGCCAACGGCTCGGTGGTGAGCCGGAGCAATTCCGGCGGTGGAATCTTCTCCGGCGGCTTCATGTCTTCCAAAGTCGAGCCGGGCGATTCCATCGTCGTGCCGCAGAAGCTGATCGAGGCGCGGGCGATGAAGGACTTCAAGGACATCGTCCAGATCATGTACCAGATCGCCGTGTCGGTGGGCGTGCTGGTGGTGGCGTTTTGACCGGGGGGGGCGGGATGGAAGAGCGGCTCCCGGCGTCCGGCCGGGAAGACGAGATCGATTTGGGGAAATACTTCACGGCCCTGCGCAGGGAATGGTGGAAGATCGCGTTGTTTTCGTTGGCGGCGGGGGTCGTTACGCTTCTCGTGACGTTCCTGATGGAGAACGTTTACCAGGCCACGGCGGTGATCGCCCCACCGGCACAGGACAAGAGGGAAAATCCGACCTTGGGGATGCTCGCGACGTTCGGGGTCAACGTCGGGGGAGGCACCAAGGTCGAAGACCTGGAATCGCTCTTCAAAAGCAACGACCTCACCGTGCGGGTTTTCAGGAAATACAACCTCTGGCCGATCTTGTACAAGGATCGGTACGATCCCAAGACAGGGAAACTCAAGAGATCATGGGCGTCCCGCTTGTTCGGAGGAAAGGAACCGGATGTTCCCGGGGAATGGGACGCCATCCGCGCCGCGAAAACCCGGTTGAAGGTGTTCGTCAATCGGAGGGCGGCGACCCTTTCCATTTCCTTCGAATCTCCCTCGAAAGTCGGTTCCGCCGATATCGTGAAGTATTACCTCGATGAAGGGAAAAACCGTCTCCAGGAAGAGGCGCTTGCTCGTGCGACCCAGAATAAAAAGTTCATCGAAGAGCAGATCGGGAAGACCGTCGACGCTCTCACCCGCGACCGACTGTATGCCTTGCTCACACAGGAGGTGGAACAGGAGATGATGGCGCGGAACCGGGAGCAGTTCGGGTTCCGGGTCATCGATTCCCCACGTACTCCGGACAGGGAATCGAGTCCTCACAGGGGAGTAATCGCACTTATGGTCACCTTGTTTTCGGTTGTTGCGAGTTTAATTTATTTTGGAAGGGATAGCCGCAAACAGTTGACTTTGGGGTAGTGTTCTATAAAACGAAAGGAGTTTTCATAGATAGAATCTAAAATTTTTATGCTGCCGACTGTATTTATGCGATCCGACAGGAAGTTCATGTTTCTGCAGATACCATTTTGATAACTGGGTCTTTAATACGCGAAACGCCATTGAAGTGTTTGTGGTACCACAAGGCTGTTATTTGTAGGTAAAATATTAAGCCCATATATTACAACATAATCGACAATATGTCGGCAGAACTAGCCGGTTGTCCGTGGGATTCGATTTATTCCGGTTTTATTTGGTGTTATGGAAATCAAGGTGTATTGAGTTCTTGGTTTTTGTTGGTTCTCCTCAGTATCCTCTATATATTTAACCGTCGCATTGACTTTAACGTGCATCGCGAACTTCCGCGTCTTATCGCATCATGAAGGAAGTCGCCATCCTAGTCGTATCTTGTGACCGGTACTCGGATCTCTGGGAACCTTTCTTCCGGTGCTTCTTTAAGTATTGGCCCGATTGCCCATACCCGGTCTATTTAGGCACAAACCACCGGAAATTCGCCGACGATCGGGTAGAGAGTTTAGCAATAGGGGAGGACATCAGCTATTCCGACAACCTGATCGCGATGATTTCCCGGGTCGAATCACACTGGGTGATCCTCTGGGTGGATGACAGGTTCCTCTCTCGCCGCGTGCGCAACGATCGGATATCCGCTGTGATCGGGAAGGCTGTTCGGCATCAGGCTGGGTACTTGAAACTGATTTCCGCCAGCCCGCTGGTGAATGACCACATAGAGGGGGAGGAGTTCGGCGAGATCTCACAGTACGCCAAGTACCGCGCGTGCATTACGATTTGCCTGTGGCGGAAGGATGTGCTGGAAAAACTGCTTGTTCCCGGAGAAACCGCGTGGGAGATCGAGCGGAACGGCAGCCATCGGTCGGCCTCGTTCCCGGAGCGTTTTCTTGTCTATGGGCGGAAGTTCAAGTGCGAGACGCCGATCTGGGACCGGCACATCCTCATGAAGGGAAACCTTCTGAGAAATGCGAGGTCTTTCTTGCTGCAGGAGGGGCTTTCGACGCAACTCCACGGGAGGAAAGTACAGGGCATCTGGGATTACCTGTACTACCGGACTTACGTCGCCATGGTGCGATGCTTGAATTCGATCGGCATCTTCAGGTACTGACAGTGTTCCTATTATCGATATGAAAATCCACAATTCCACACCCGTACGGTTGGCGAAGAACTCCGTATTCACTCTGTTAACCCAGGTGGTCATTGCGGTCATCGCAATCGCCGCTCTTCCATATATTGTCCGGGGGTTGGGGTTTGACGGCTACGGAATCCTCTCATTCGCTATCGTCATCTTCACGACCTTAACGATCATCGACATGGGGGTGGGCCGGACCTCCACTAAGTTCATTGCCGAGCGCGTCGAGAAAGGGGACTACGACGGGATCCGGTCCGTCTTCTGGACATCCTTCTACTTCCAGTTCATCACGGGGGCCATGGTCGGTCTTTTCATCTTCCTGTTCTCAAGCGGAATCTTTCGAGTGATGAAGGTGCCGGACGCTAATAGCGGCGACCTGAACGTAGTCTTGATCTTCCTGTGTGCTTCTGCGCCTGTCATAATGTGCCTGTCCACCGTCCGGGGGGCTCTCGAAGCGGCGCAACGCTTCGACGTTACTAATACCTTGAAGATGGTCGTCAACCTCTCTACCTATCTTGTCCCCCTGCTGTTTCTCAGGCTTCAGATGAGCGTCATGGACATCGTCGGGGCGCTGTTCTTCGTTCGTCTCCTCTGCCTGGCTCTGTTCCTGGGGATGTGCTACAGGGTCTACCCTTTCCTAGGGAGTTACCCCCGGAACGCGAAGGCCACTCTCCGGAGCATCGTTCGGTTCAGTTCGTGGATCGCTATTTCCAACATCATCATTCCAATCTTCTCTCAATTGGATAAATATTTCATCGTGGGCAGCGGGTCGTTCCAGCGGTTGAGTTTTTACGCGATTCCATTCGAAGTGATAAACGGGATTTGGATCATTCCGTCCAGCGTCGCTGCGGTTGCATACCCTGCGTTTTGCCATTATCGGGAGAACGATTTGGTGAGCAATGACCTGCTTTATTACTCCAGCAAGTACATCATTGTCCTTCTGCTGCCGCTTATCGTTTTCCTATTCATGTTCTCGGAAGAGATCCTTCTCCTGTGGCAGGGGGCCGAGGTGGCTCGAAACAGTTCAGGCGTGCTGAGGATCTTACTCCTGGGCGTGCTCATCAACTCCATCAGTTGGGTCCCGGGAAACATGCTTACAGGACAGGGTCGCCCCGACATCGTGGCGAAGATCCATGCGGCGCAAATCCCCCTATACATCGTCCTTACCTATTTTCTGATCCGAAAATATTCGATCGAAGGCGCTGCGGTCGCGTTCACATTGCGCGTGAGTATTGAAACGCTCCTTATCTTGTGGAGCCTGCGCGTTGGAATCGGAACCTTTTTCCTGAAGATCTTGTCGGGAAGGATGATTTGCGTAGCAGCTAGCATGCTGCTTCTTAATGCTCTTTACAAGTATATTTTCTCGGTCAACGTCCACATAATCGCTTACCTTGCGGTTTACCTGCTGGTGTACGCGGTGCTCTTTTGGCGCTTGCTGCTTATCGACTCGGAACGGGCCTTTATCAGAGACGTAGTGACCTTGAGAAACATATAAAGGAAGCGATCGGTGTTCGTTCCATATGGAAGGATGTTGCGAGATGTTGTCGCGTACGCGAAGTACCCACTTTGGCTCTTGTCGGGGAAACGACCCCCTGATAACTACGTGAGGAAGTGGGGACGGATCCAGACCATTGCGCGGGAGCAAGGATGTCGATCGTTCATCGAAACTGGCACATTCTACGGGCAGTCAGTCAACCGAATGAGGCGGCATTTCGAACGTGTAGTGTCCATCGAACTGTGCGACCCGCTCTTCGAATACAACCGTAAGGCCTTTCGGGGATACTTAAATGTCAGGATGATCCATGGGGACAGTGCGTCTAGGCTGGGGGAAGCGATCGAATCAGCCAGAGGAAATATCCTCTACTGGTTGGATGGTCACTACAGCGGGGAGGGGACCGCGATCGGCGAGAGCGCGAGCCCAATCCACAGGGAGTTGGATATCATCCGGGAAAGGTATCGAAAGGGTGACTGTATCCTCATCGACGACGCTAGGATGTTCACGGGCTCCGGTGGGTATCCGCCAATCGGTGAGGTCATCGAGGACCTAAAGGGGATCGATCCGGACTTTGACGTGTCTATAGATGGGGACTGCATCGTAGCAAGGCTGAAACGGTGATTAAGAAGTCTTTACCGGGAGTAAGCGGTACGAAAGATCGGAAGTACCGAGTGTTATTTGTCGGGGCCGACGATATCCCAATTCCCTCAGGGGTATTCAGCTACATAAACGGGTTGAGTAGGAACAGCCAGAGCGGCTGCTTCTCATACGCGATGACATCTTCCCTAGGCAACCGGTCTGACCCTTTTCTGCAGAAGATCGAGTTCTCGATCGGATACGGCTTCTTCGACTTGCTCCGGAACGCGTCAAGGCTCTCATCTCTGATCCGAAAGCACGAGATTGATCTCCTGCATCTGCATACGGTGCGCGCGGGCTTCCTGGGCTGCGTTGCATGCATGTTTTCCCGGATACCTATCGTCTACACGGGACATTCCTGGCGGTTCCTGCAGAAGGATTCGTTCCTTGAACAGCTGCTGTTTTATCTGATTGAGCAGTTCATCTGCCGGAAGGCAGACGTGGTCACCTTTATCGCGGATGACGACCACGCGATCGGGAAGAAGTATCGTTTCCCGATTAATAGCAAGTCAATGATCGTAAAGACCAGGATCGACAAGAGAGCCTTCGATGCGAGGGAGGAAGGAATTCGGAAGGTACGAGAACGATGGGGAATCTCCACGTCGGATTTTGTCGTGGGAAATGTTTCGCAGCTGAGCATGCGAAAAGATCCACGCACGTTCCTGCTCGCCGCCGCAGAGATTGCGGGAGTGCTGCCGAATGCTCGATTTCTCTGGGTCGGCGAGGGGGAGCTGCGCAAGGAAACAGCTAGTTGGATCCAGGAATTTGGCCTAGAAGAGAAGGCGGTCATCACGGGATTCATCCCCCCAGCGGAGGTTCCAGACTATATCCACGCTATGGATGTGTTCTTGTTCACCTCACGGGCGGAAGGTGTGCCGCTGGCCTTGTTGGAGGCTCAGGCGGTGGGGCTACCGGTGGTCTCCTCTCGGTATATCGGCACAAACATAGAGGAACTCCTAGTTGACCAGCACAACTGCTTGCTTTTCGATCCAGGGGACTGGGAGTCTGCGGCCCGACAGGTTGTCCTATTACATAAAGATCTGGGGCTACTGGAAAAACTTGTTAGTAACGGTATTCGGCATTTCCATGAGCACCACGAGGGTATGGAGACCATGACCGAGGAGTACGAGTCTATCTACCGCACCCTGATCGAGCGCTCACGAGTTGAAATTGCAGGCTAGCTCCACCTCCCCGCTGTTGTGGAAGTTTTACGTGTATGGTTTCTGCCTGAACGCCGTGGTATTGCTCGTTGGTCTCAGGGGGCTAGACCTCGGGAGCATGGTTGCCCCACTGCTTCTCTTGACGGGCATCGCTTCAGGGTTCCTGGGGATTGCCTGCTACCGGGAGAGCTTGTTCGTCCGGATTAATGGTAGCTTGTTCTTCCTTTTCATGATGATTGCATTCCTGGTTGGTGAGTCGCAGCCCACCCAAACTATCCGTTTGGCCGCCTGCCTGTGCTTCCTTTTCCTCATCAAGTACAGCTTACCAGTGGAGGGGTTTTCGAGGAGGTTCTTCCATTTCTTTCTGGGTGGATATGTGCTTTCCACAATGGCTGGGCTGATGGCTGTTGTAGGACTTTGGGAGCCGAGCGACCACTTCCTCCCGGTATATCAGGCCTTCCGGTTTGCTGGGCTGTACAATGCGACCATCCTTGGTATCGCTTCTGCCATCCTCGCGATCTGGCTTCTGGATGAACTGGTCTACCCGAAGATAATACGCGCGAGTTGGGCGATAAAGTCTCTCCTCTTTGGCTATTGCCTATTGGTCATGATGCTAACTCTTACCCGCTCCGCTTGGATCGGCTTTACGGCCGGGATCTTAGCATACCTCGTTGTCAACGCCGTGAGCAGGAATATAGTGAAAATCATTTCGTTGGCAGTCCCTACGGTCCTGCTCGTGATGTTGATTCTCCTGGGGATTCTAGTCCGGACGGGCCTGTATGGCATGGTCAAGGACCGAATTGTAATTGATACGCTGTCGGAGAGCTCGGACGCTGAGGCAAACCGTGCGAGATTTGCTTTCACGAGGAACGCGCTACAGCTGGCACAGCAACACCCGCTTGGGTTGGGGCTAGGAATGGCCGGCATATTAGGGAGTGAGAAAGAGGGGCTAGCGCTGGGGGCCCACAATACTGTCGTTCACGTGATCACCGACTTGGGGTGGGTGACAGGGGCGACATTCGTCTTCTGGAACCTCTCCGTCATGGCCAGTTTGTGGAAGGGTTGTCGGCGGAACAACGTTAAGTACCAGATCTCCTTCCGGATGGTTTTCTCTGGTTATATAGTTCTGCTGTTCGCGGGCATGGCCCAAGACCTAATCCTGTATATGCCCATGTGGATCATTCCCGCCGTCGGAAATATCCTGGTAAAGCAGGACGTACGGAAAATCTACCGGGTCAGCTGGTCCAGAGCGTGAACGAAATCTTTAGGCAGAATAGGGCCTTAACCCTCCTTGTCGCGGACGTTCGGTATACAGAAGGGAGGGTCTTCGCCGCGCGGGAGAACGTACCGGATATTCGTAAGGGTTTCTGGGGCTTGGGATGGAAGCCCAATACATCCATCGATCAATGCCTCCGGAACAGGTACGACTGGTACCGGCTCGCGTAGGATCGGTCCGGAGTTCAATGTCGAGGAATGGATAATGAACATCTGGCTCTTCAACCCATATGGTCCTATCCCAGGTGAGAATTGGCGAGACTACCGTTTCACCATGCTCGGAAAGGCCTTGGCGGAACGAGGGCACGACGTCACTTGGTGGACGGCGAACTTCTCGCACCACTTTAAAAAGTTCCGGTCGGAAGGGTGGGAGGACCGACCCGTTTCGAAATGTTTTCGTATCCGCTTCGTTCCTACGAAATCCTATGAAAAGAACGTGAGTTTCGGTCGGCTGGCGTATGAGGTCATTTATTCCCGGAATGCCTTCCGCAGGGCGCTCGAATTGGGGCCGCCGGACTGTATCATCGGGGTGGACCCGTCCCAGATCGTCGGTTACATGTGTGTGCGACTTGCGCGGCGGCTCGGCGTGACATTGATCCTAGACATATTTGACCAATGGCCGGAACTGTTCACCCTTGCTTTCCCGCGCCTTCTACGACCACTGGCCCCCGCTATGCTCTCGCCGTTCTACTGCCTGCGGAAGTATAATCTCCGTAGCGCAGACGGTGTTACGGCGTTGTGCAACACGTACATGGCAATGGCGAAGTCGGCCGCGCCCGGCCTCGACGCATACCAGACTCTCACGGTATTCAACGGCATCGATGTGGGGGCGTTCCGCGCGATCCTTCCGGACCACCGGGAGCGGGAGGCGCTCGCTCGTGAGCGGGGAAAGAAGCCCGGCGAAGTCTGGGCCGTTTACGCCGGCACGCTAGGCAACAACTACGACATCGCAACGTTGCTCCAAGCGGCCACTTGCCTACAGGAACGTAACGACGACGGCATTCGGATCCGGATCGCAGGAGAGGGGCCGCTCCGTTCCCTCGTCATCGATTACATCGCGAAGCAACGTCTGTGGAACTTGGAGTACATGGGTAACCTGAATTATGGGGAGTTGATCCACTTCTACGGTATTTGTGACATCGGACTCAGCCCGTACTCCCCCGAATCGAATGTCGCGATGCCCGACAAGGCTTACGACTACATGGCAGCGGGGCTCCCGATCATCAATTCCCTGAAGGGAGAGCTCGAGGCTGTGCTGCGCGACGATGAGATTGGCATTCCCTATAGGTCCGGAGATCCTAAGTCGCTCGCTGACGCTCTTTCGTTCTTGAGCGCAAATGAAGAACTTCGATGTCGCATGGGCCGAAACTCCTACGACGTCGCCATGAGGTATGACCAGCACGCCCAGTACGGACGGTTTGCGGATTTTCTCGATAAAGTGGCACAAGACTTCGGGGAGAGGTCCGCGCGGTCGGGCGAGCAAGGACGGAAGAAGGGCAAGGTGTGAGCGCCATCCGTTGTATGGAGGCGCAAGACGTTTCCATGGTAGCCAAGATCCATCAAGCTAGCTTTCCCGGTTTTTTTCTAACCTCCCTTGGTCCACAGTTTCTTGCCCTCTACTATTCAGGCATCTGCGAAGCGCCAGAGGGGATCGCACTCATCTTCGTGAATCCTGGGGGAGAACCGGCAGGTTTTGTGGCTGGCACGACCAACCCAAGGGGTTTCTATTCGAGACTGCTGAAAAGGAACTGGCTGAAGTTTTCCTTGGCATCCGTCGGTGCGATTCTCAAGAAGCCGTCGGTCATCGCGAGGATTGCGAGAGGGGTGTCCCATCCGTCACGGAACCCGGTCGGGGATGATGTCGCAGGGCTTTTTTCCATCGGGGTTTTGCCGGAATCCCAAGGGACGGGAGCAGGAAAGATTTTAGTTGATGCGTTTCTTTCGGAAGCGCGAAGCAGAGGCTGCAGGAAGGTCTTTCTGACCACCGATCGGGACGGAAACGAGGCGGTGAATGCCTTTTATCTGAAAATGGGTTTCCGGATCGAGCGTCGTTTCGAAACCCCCGAAGGCCGCGCAATGAACGAATACTGGATCGATGTCGATCGATGAACGGAAGAAGAAATGGCGGATAATACCGACTTTCTCCCCTTTGCGCTGCCTGACATCGGCCCGGAGGAAATCGACGAGGTAGTCGACACTCTCCGTTCCGGCTGGCTTACCACCGGTCCGAAGACAAAGCGGTTCGAAAAGGAATTCGCCGAATTCATCGGAGTTCCCTTCGCTCTTGCCGTCAATTCAGGCACTGCCGCTCTGCATCTTTCGTTGGAGGCGATAGGATTATGTGAAGGGGATGCGGTCGTCACAACTCCCTATACGTTTACCGCGTCCGCCGAGGTCATCAGGTACTTTGGTGCGCATCCGCTGTTTGCCGATATCGACCCGGTGACGATGAACATCGATCCGGGCAAGATCGCCGATGCGATCGGCAGGGCGACGTCCGAAGGAAAGCGGGTGAAGGCGATTCTGCCTGTCCACTTCGGGGGGCTTGCCTGCAACATGGGTGCGATTCGGAAGGTGGCGGCGGAGAACGGCCTGAAGATCGTAGGGGATGCCGCGCACGCCTTCCCCGCGTCGTACCGAGGGGCCTGGATCGGCGCCGTGGAGGATCTCGCCGCTTTCAGTTTCTACGTGACCAAGCCGCTGGCTACGGGGGAGGGCGGAATGGTTACGACCGCAGACGACGAATACGCGAAACGGATCGGGACGATGCGCCTCCACGGCATCAGCCGGGATATCTGGGATCGCTACTCATCAGCCAAGCCGAGCTGGTATTACGAAGTCGTGGCCCCTGGATTCAAGTACAACATGACGGACGTCGCGTCTTCGATCGGCATCCACCAGCTCCGGAAAGCGAAAGCGTTCCGGATGAGGCGGGAGGAGATAGCGAAAATATATTCGGCAGGGCTGCAAGGGCTGCCGCTCGTTCTTCCGGACGGTTTCTCGGATGAGAGTGTCCACGCCTGGCATCTCTACGTCATCCGCCTTGACCTGGATCGTCTTGATATCGATCGCGATCGGTTCATCGAGTTGATGTCGGAACGGGGGATCGGCACCAGTGTGCATTTCATACCGCTGCATCTCCACCCCTACTGGAGGGACAAGTACGGTTTCCGTCCGGAAGATTATCCGGTGGCGCTGGATACGTATCGACGGTGCGTCAGCCTGCCGATCTACACCCGGATGGCGGACGAGGATGTCTCCAGGGTCGTTGAAGCCGTAAAGGATATTCTTACGAAATATTCCCGATGAAACGAGCTTTCGACGTAGTGTGCAGCTCCATGGGTTTGTTGTTTTTATCTCCCTTGTTCCTTGTGATTTCCGTGGCGGTTTGCCTCGACTCCCCCGGGCCGGTATTTTTCCGGGGAGTGCGCGCGGGAATAAGCGGGAGACCTTTCAGGATCTTCAAGTTTCGTACTATGGTTTCTGACGCGGCTGCATCCGGGCCGGCCATCACGATCCGTGGCGATGCCCGGGTCACAAGAGTCGGCCGTTTCCTCCGCGGGACGAAAATGGACGAGTTGCCGCAGTTGATCAATATTTTGCGGGGGGACATGAGCCTGGTCGGCCCCCGACCTGAAGATCCGAAATACGTTGCCGGTTACACACCGGAGCAAAGGGAAATCCTTGCGTATCGCCCGGGGATCAGCAGCCCGGCGTCGATCGCATACCAGGACGAATCATCGATGCTCATGGAGACAAACTGGGAAAATAAATACGTGGGCGAGATATTGCCCCGAAAGTTGGCAATCGATATGGAATACTTTCGAAAAGCCACGGTTTGGAGTGACCTTGGGGTCATCTTGAAGACGCTCGAAATCTTGATCCGGAAATGAATCGTTTCATCATGCTGAAAAAGGAGAGATTCATGCGCTCATTCATCACCGTCGTCCTCCTGCTCCTCCTTTCCGCCCCCTCGTTCGCCGCGGATCCCCCCAAAACCGAGGAACAGAAAACCCTCTACGCACTCGGCCATCTCGTGCACCGCACGATCGCAGTCTTCAATCTGACCCCCGCCGAGTTGGAATACGTGAAGCAGGGGCTGACGGACGCCGGCGCCGGCAAGGCGTCGCCCGTGGACCTGGAGGTCTACGGCAAGAAGGCCAAGGAAATGGCCAGGGCGAAGCGCAAGGCCGAGGGCGAGAAGTCGGCTTCCGGCAACAAGGCGTTCGAGGAGAAGGCCGCCAAGGAGAAAGGCGCCGTGAAGACGGCTTCCGGCCTGGTCTATCTGTCGCTGAAGGATGGCACGGGGAAACAGCCGGGCCCGACGGACACGGTGAAGGTGCACTACCGCGGGACGCTGCCCG
>JACZKY010010955.1_pt1 | contig 11994 bp, 9 predicted proteins | sample 8237611 | NCBI WGS metagenome assembly JACZKY01 (sample SAMN16148055, study PRJNA663545) | marine sediment metagenome | biome: sediments and biomass from bioreactor inoculated with such sediments; feature: coastal sediments; material: methane- and iron-fed bioreactor; isolation source: Bothnian...
TGCCGGCAACGCGCACCAGCGGCTTCGGCAGGGTATCGGTGATCGGCCGCATGCGCTTGCCGAGGCCGGCGGCGAGCACCATCGCCGTATCGATGACGTCGCCCTTCACGGCGCGCCCTCCGTGCCGAGGCCGAAGCGCGCGTAGAGGTCGCGCACTTCCGCGAGCGCCGGGTGGGAGAGCGCGCGCGCGAGATACTCGCGGATGCGCGGGAGGTGGCGCAAATAGGTCGGCTTGCCGTCCCGGCGGTCGAGCCGCACAAAGATGCCGAGGATCTTGGAATTGCGCTGCGCACCCATGATCGCATAGGAAGCGTCGAAGGCGGTGCGGTCGAAGGCGCCGGCAGCCGCGCGCGCGGCGGCGTACGCCTCGACGGTCGCCCGCTCCAGCTCGACGGGAATGGTGACCCGCGCGTCGAGCGCCAGCGAGGCGACGTCGTAGGCGGCGGGACCGATCAGCGCGTCCTGGAAGTCGATGACGCCGAGCCGGTCGTGGCCTTGGCGTTCGGGGCGCCAGATGATGTTCGGCGAATGGTAGTCACGTAGAACGATCGAGGTCTCGCAGCCGGCCAGCCGGTCGAGAACCGCGCTCCATGCGGCGCGGAAATCGGCGCGGTCGCTCAGCTGAACGGGATTGCCGGTGACAAAGGGCAGGTACCAGTCGAGAAGCAGCTCGGCCTCGATCAGCATCGCCTCGCGGTCGTAGGCCGGGATCGTGTAGGTGCCGCCATCGAGCGGTACGGACCGGGGCAAGGAGCGTCCGTGGATGTCGGCGAGAAGCGTGGCCGCTGCCGCGTAGCGTTCAGCGACCGGCTCGCCGCCGTCGAGAAACGTGCCATGGCCGAGATGGCTGATCAGCAGGAGGCCGCGCGCGAGGTTCGTCGCGTCGATCTCCGGCACCGCCAGTCCGGCCTCGGCAAGTAGCCGGTCCACAGCGACGAAGGCGTGCACCGAGCGGGCGATATGCGCGATCTCCGCATAGCTCTTCCCGTCGCGGATCTCCGGACCGAGCGGCGACTCCGGCGCATTCATGACAATGCGGTCGGCCCGGCCCGGCAGCGATACGACCTCGTAGCCGCGTGCCGAGGCGTCACCGGTCAGGAACGCGCGCGACGCATGCGCCCAGCCCGCGCCGTTGAGAAAGGCGCGGATCTCCAGCGAGCGGGCAAGCCGCGCGAGGAAAGGCTGCGGGCCGGAGACGTGTGCGATACGGCCGGACCCGTGATCGGAAAGGGCAATCGTCGCGCCCCCGGCCGGCAGCCGCCCGGCGGCGCGCTGCGGCCACTCCACCATGACGGCCCCCGACCCCGCCGCCTCGTCCAGACCCAGTTCGTCGATCTCGTCGGGCGAGGCGAGGCGGTAGAGGTCGACATGGGCAACCGGCACGCGCGTCGCGTAGGCCTGCACCAGGGTGAAGGTCGGGCTCGGCACTTCGAGTTCGGGATCGCCGGCGAGCGCGCGCACGACGGCACGGGCGAGCGTCGTCTTTCCGGCGCCGAGATCGCCTTCGAGAAGGATCACGTCGCCCGGGCACAGCGCCGCAGCGATGTCCTCGCCGAATTCCACCGTCGCCCGCTCGTCGGGCAGGATGCGCTCCAGCGCCGCAGCGTCCATCGGGGAGCTACTCCGCGGCAATCCGCACGCCGGACGGCACAAGCGGGAAGCGGCAGGTCACGGTCGTGCCGCGGTCGGCGCCGGATTCGATCGAGACCGTGCCGCCGTGCAGTTCGACGAAGCTCTTGACGATCGCCAGGCCGAGGCCCGCCCCGCGCCGCCGTCCGCCATTGGCGTGCGATTCGAAACGGCGAAAGACCGCGTCGAGCACTTCGGGCGCCATGCCGGGACCGTTGTCGTGGACCGAAAACTCGACCGTCTCGCCGCGTTCGACGCAGGAAAGCGTGATGACGCTTCCTTCCGGCGCGTAGTTCGCGGCATTGCTCAACAGGTTCGACAGGATCTGGCGAACGCGGTGCTCATCGCCACTGAACGACGCCGGCGCGCGCGCCGAGTCGATGCGCAGCTCAATCGAATGCTCGCGCAGCCGGTCGGCGATCACTTCCGCGGCCGCCGCGATTGTCTGCTCGATACGCACCTCGCCGATGTCGAGCTCCATGATGCCGGCGTCGACGGTGGCAAGGTCGAGGATATCGTTGACGATGGTGAGCAAGACCGACGACGACGTGCCGATATGGTCGAGGTATTCCCGCTGTCTTTGCGTCAATGGCCCGGTGTCGGGGAGACCGAGCAGTTCGGTAAATCCGATGATGTTGGTGAGCGGCGAGCGCAGTTCATAGGAGACGTGCTGGACAAAGTCATTCTTCAGCTGATCGGCGCGTTGAAGCGCCTCATTTTTCTCCAGCAGTGCCCGCTCGACATTGACGCTGTCCGTGATCTCGACGAACGTCATCATGACAAGCCCGTTCGGCAGGTAGATCACCGCGTAGCGCAGGACCATTCCGTTCTTCAGCTCGACCTGTCCGTGGCGATCGCGGCGCTCGTCGTCGAAACCGGTCACGGACGCGACGAAGTTTTCCCAAGGGCTATCCACGGCAAGCCGGTCGCATTCGGCACGGATCGCGGCGATGTGCGTGTCGCGCTGGATGCGCTCCAAAGAAAGGCCCCAGAGGCCGGCGAAGGTTGGATTGGAGAGGCGAACGCGTCCGTCAGGGCCGAAAACGACCACACCCTCGGCCAGATTGTCCAGGGTCTCGCCCTGGATTCGCACTGCCGCATTGTAGCGGCTCTCGAGGTCGATACGCTCGGTGAGATTCTCGAATACCCAGGTAACGCCCCCCTTGGGCTGGGGATTGGCGACGACGCGTACCGTGCGCCCGTCGGGCAGGTGCCACCAGTGTTCCTGCGATTCGACGGCGCGGTAGGCGGAAAGAATCGTCTCCTTCCACCGTCGCCATTCGGGCTGTTCCGCCAGCTTGCCCTCGCTACGCAGTCGATCGAGCAGAAGCGCGTTCTCGGGCGCACTCTCGAGGAACGCCGGATCGAGGTTCCACAGTTTCTGGAAGGCCTGGTTGAAGAAACGCAGTTTCTCTCCGGAATCGAAAATCGCGACGGCAGTGGTCAGCTGGTCGAGCGTGTCGCCATGGCTGCGCACGGTGCGCTCCAGCTCCTCGCGAACGACCTCAATCTCGCTGCGGTCGACGGCGATGCCGGCCGATCCGCCATGGCCGGCGACATCGGTGATTGCGTACATATGCCGGTCGCCGCGGACGACCGTCGATACCGTCTGGCCGAACACGGGTGCGGTCTGGTGGTGCGCGGCGATCGCCTCGCGGGCCTGCGTGCCGAGGAACTCCCGCGCCTCGCTGACGGCAGCGTCGGTGTCGGCCGCCTCGACGGCATCCGCGTAGGCGCGGTTCACCCAGCGCAGCCGGCCGTCGACGCTGCGCAGCCAGAACGGCATGTCGAGCGCCTCGACGAGCGCGGCGATGGTCTCGTATTCGGCGGAGAGCCGCTGGTTCTCCAGGCGGAGTCGGGCGTTCGATCGCTGGATTTCGGTAAGCGATACGAAGCGAACGAAGGCATGCTGAGCCGATTTCCGGCCCTGCACCTCCAGCGGGACGCCGCCGATGGTCTCGACAGCCAGATCGAAAGGTTTCGATTTTTCCCGCAGCGCGCTGATCGCCTGCTCCAGCGCGGCCGCCGAACGCGACGACAACCACCTGCCAAAGGCGAGGAAAGCTCCGCGCTCTTCGGGCGCGCCGCTGTCAGCGGGAAGCGATCCCATCAGTTCCGGCTTGCGGTTGTCGCGGCTCCAGGCGACGATCCGTTGATCGCGCAGATTGAGCAGGGCTTCGGAACGCTGCAGGGCCGCATTCAAATCCGCCAGGCGGCCGCGCAGATCGGCGTTTTCCGTGGCGATGCGCGTCCGCTCGCGGATCAGCCAGATTGCCGAGAGCATCGCTGCGCCGAGGACGCCGGCGAACACGGCAAACTGGATCACCTCGAAGGTGCCGACCGAGACGCCGGCGACCGGCAGGGCGGTGCCGGTCTGCGCCACGGCCCCCGTGGGGGTGAGACCGAAGAAGACCATGGCCAGGCGCCCCGCAGCCTTCGGCGGGCGGCGAGCGCCGCGTCTCGCGAAGACGCAGGCGGACCCCTTCCCCGAATCTGTCGGGCCGCCGGATACGGCCCTTCCCGCTGCAAGCGGGTCTTCGCCCGGCATGTCTTGTTCCTCTCCGCCGCCTGAATGCAAGACCGCCTTCACGCGCGCCCCTCTCTCCCCATCCCCAGGGCCGAGGGCGTCGCGAATCAGATGACAATAGACTCTGGTCGAATCGACGTGAAGAAGCCTTTCGCGCAAAAAAGACGCCGGGCAGAATGTCAACTGCCCGGCGTCAATATATTGCGTCTGATCGCGGCGGGATCAGTATCTGTAGTGTTCGGCTTTGAACGGGCCGCTCGGCGTCACACCGATGTAGGCGGCCTGTTCGTCGGAGAGCTGCGTGAGCTTGGCACCGAGCTTTCCAAGGTGCAGGCGGGCGACCTTCTCGTCGAGGTGCTTCGGCAGAACGTAGACCTTGTTCTCGTAGACGCCGGGCTTGGTCCACAGCTCGATCTGGGCGAGCGTCTGGTTGGTGAACGACGCCGACATGACGAAGCTCGGGTGGCCGGTTGCGTTGCCGAGGTTGAGCAGGCGGCCCTCCGACAGGAGGATCATGCGCTTCCCGTCGGGGAAGGTGATCATGTCGACCTGCGGCTTGACGTTGGTCCACATGAGATTGCGCAATGCGGCGACCTGGATCTCGTTGTCGAAGTGGCCGATGTTGCCGACGATGGCCATGTCCTTCAGCATGCGCATGTGGTCGAGCGTAACCACATCCTTGTTGCCGGTCGTCGTGATGACGATGTCGGCGGTCGGCGCAGCCTCCTCCAGCGTGACGACCTCGTATCCGTCCATGGCGGCCTGCAGCGCGCAGATCGGGTCGACCTCGGTGACCTTGACGCGGGCGCCGGCGCCCTGCAGCGAGGCGGCCGAACCCTTGCCGACGTCGCCATAACCGCATACGACCGCGACCTTGCCGGCCATCATGACGTCGGTACCGCGGCGGATGCCGTCGACCAGCGATTCCCTGCAACCGTACTTGTTGTCGAACTTCGACTTGGTGACCGAATCGTTGACGTTGATCGCCGGGAAGGGCAGCAGGCCCTTCTGCTGCAGCTGGTAGAGCCGGTTGACACCCGTGGTGGTTTCCTCGGTGACGCCGCGGATGGCCTCCTTCTGCTTCGTGAAGAAGCCGGGTGAGGCCTTAATGCGCTTCTTCACCTGAGCGACGAAATACTCCTCTTCCTCACTCTTCGGATTGGAGAGCACGTCCTCGCCCGCTTCGGCGCGGGCGCCGACCAGGATGTACATCGTGGCGTCGCCGCCGTCGTCGAGGATCATGTTGGTGAGGCCGCCGTCGGCCCACTGGAAGATCCTGTCGGTGTAGTCCCAGTACTCCTCGAGCGACTCGCCCTTGACGGCGAAGACCGGCGTGCCGCCGGCGGCGATAGCCGCGGCGGCGTGGTCCTGGGTCGAGAAGATGTTGCACGACGCCCAGCGGACCTCGGCACCGAGCGCCTTCAGCGTCTCGATCAGCACCGCGGTCTGGATGGTCATGTGCAGCGAGCCGGTGATCCGCGCCCCCTTCAGCGGCTGAGCCTCGCCAAACTCCTCGCGGCAGGCCATCAGGCCCGGCATCTCGGTCTCGGCGATCTCGATTTCCTTGCGGCCCCATTCGGCCAGCGCAATGTTCGCGACTACGTAGTCCTTTTCCAAAGCCACGGCGTTTTCTCCAATCGGTCGGATAGCGGCGCACCCCCGCAAGCCTGCGGCCGGGCACGAATTCTGCGGCCTGATACCAGATCGCCCGGATTGCGACAATGGGATATAAAGAAATCCTTATTCGTGCATATCCGCGCTTCGAATCATGTCTCTTCGCCGAAACGATCCGCGATCAGCGCCTCGAGCGCTTTCATGACACCTGCCGCATCCCGACCGGAGGCCGTCACCCGGATGTGGCAGCCCGGGCTGGCCGCGAGCATCATCAGGCCCATGATCGACGTGCCGCCCACGGCGGTGCCGTCCTTCTCCACGGTCACATCGGCATCGAAGCTGGAAACGAGCTGGACGAACTTCGCCGACGCGCGCGCATGCAGCCCGCGCTGATTCACGATCGGCAGTTCGCGGGTGATGGTCTGACCACTCATGCCGAAACCAGGACAGCCTACTTTCCGGTCAGGAGTTGACTGGCGACGTTGATATATTTTCGCCCCGCCATCTGGGCCTCGGTCAGCGCCTTGGCCATGTCGTCGGTCTTGCGCACGCCGGAAAGCTTGATCAGCATGGGAAGGTTCACGCCGGCAATCACCTCCACGCGACCGGATTCCATCACCGAAATGGACAGGTTGGACGGCGTTCCTCCGAACATGTCGGTCAGCACGATCACGCCGGCACCGGTATCGGCCCGCGCCACGGCGTCGACGATGTCGCGGCGACGCTGCTCCATGTCGTCGTCCGCTCCGATCGCCACCGTCTCGAAATTGTCCTGAGGGCCGACCACATGCTCGACGGCGTTGCGGAACTCCTCGGCCAGTCGACCGTTCGTGACCAGCACGAGTCCGATCATTCTGCTGTGGCTCCCGTCATGATCCGTCCAGAAGGCGTGCATACAGAGCGCCGCCTGCCTTGCCCCGCGGCAGGAGCGCTATCTTGTCGACGCGCGATCAGATGACAAGGGCAAATCTGCGTTGCCAGGGGCTATTTCGCCGCATCCTGCACGCAAGCGGACCGCCCGCAATTCAGAATGGCTGCACGCCGAGCCACGAAAGAACGACGCAACACGCCTGTTCCGCTTGCCCCTGCGGAAGGATGAGGGAGGGAACCGCGCATCCGGCCACCACCTCGTCGTCACCCTCCTGATAGCGCGGCGCGAGGCCGGGCTCTACGAGACGCACGAGGAGATCGACGACGGCGCGGCTCGCGTGATCGACGCCCCGGGGGCCAAGGCCGTGGACTTCGACGAGGCCGGCGATCGACGGCGGCACCGACGCCAGGAGACGACCGCCGCAGACCTCGATGTCGGTGCGATCGTCGGCGACAATGGCCGCAAACCGCCCAGAGAGCGTGCAGCGGCGGGCGAGCGCCAGCGCGAGAGTCGACTTGCCGGCACCTGAATCACCGGCGATCAAGACCCCGCGATCGCCCAGCAACACCGTTGTTGCGTGTAGCTGCAGCCGTGGCATGGATCAGGCTTCGGCCGGCAGCGCGACGATGAAGCGGGCGCCGCGAATGTCGCCCGGCTTCGCGCCGGAGATGTTCTCCGCGGTCAGTTTGCCGCCGTGCGCTTCCACGATCTGGCGACTTATCGAAAGCCCGAGTCCCGAATTCTGGCCGAACGCCTCGCCGGCGGGCCGGTCCGTATAGAAACGTTCGAAGATCCGCTCGATGTTCTCGGCACGGATCCCGGGACCGTTATCCTCGACCGTCAGTACGTTTTGCCGTCCGGCTCGCAAGAGGGAGACAACGATCCGGCCGTGGCCCTCGGGAACAAAAGAGCGGGCGTTCTCGATCAGGTTCGTGATCACCTGACCCAGCCTGAGGTCGTGACCCATGACGAAGTAGCCCTTGACGCCCTGCGGAAGCTTGGCGGCCCGAAATTCGATCTCGACCGCCTTCTTGCGGGCGCCGACCTCTCGCGAGACGTCTACCAGATCGCCGACGAACTTCTTCAGGTCGACACGACGCGCGTCCTCCCGCGCCAGCTCCGCATCGAGGCGGGAGGCGTCGGAAATGTCCGTGATCAGGCGGTCGAGGCGGCGGACATCGTGCTGGATGATCTCCATAAGGCGGTTGCGCGATGTTTCGTTCCTGGCGAGCGGCAGTGTCTCGACCGCGCTGCGCAGCGAGGTGAGCGGGTTCTTCAGTTCATGCGAGACGTCGGCCGCGAAGCTCTCGATCGCCTCGATCCGCGCATAGAGCGCGTTGGTCATGTCGCGGACCGCGACGGAAAGATTGCCGATCTCGTCCTGGCGCTCGGAGAAGTCGGGGATTTCCTCGCGGCTCTTGACGCCTCGGCGCACGCGGACAGCGGCGGCCGCGAGCCGCCTGAGCGGATTGGCGATCGTCGAGGCGAGCATCATCGACAGAAGGACGTTGACCAGCGCGGCGACGCCGAAGACGCGCAGGATTGCCTTGCGTTCGGCGGCGACGATCTTGTCGATATCGCCGCCCTGCGTGTTGAGCATGAGTACGCCCAGCACGGCGCGGAAGCGCTGGATGGGCACCGCGACCGAGACGATCTGCTCGCCCTGCTCGCTGATGCGAACGACCGTGCCGGGACTGCCGGTCAACGCGTTCATCACCTCCGGGAAGGCCGAACCGTTACCGCCCGGCTGTTCCTTGTAGATGGGCAGGTCGGTCCGGCGGAAGAAGTCCGCCAAGAACGACTGGATGCGCTCGAAAAAGTCCGGTTCCTCCTCGGTTACCGGCGGCAGGTCGTAGCGGAGGATCTGACCGCGCGAATAGAGGTGCCGGGAATCGAGCAGTAGGTTGGCATCGCGGTCGTAGATGCGCGCGCGGGTCCGGGTCGGCGAGATCAGCCGGCGCAGGACCGGTGCGACGCGTTCTGGATTGATGGGAAAGTCGAGGCTGTCGAGCTGGTCCGATCCGGGCGCCAGGCTCTCGCCGGCCTGCAATTCGAGAAGCTTCTCCGGATCGATGCTGATCGAATCCGTCTCCACCGTCGCCGACGCCGCGATGGCGCCGGCGATGATCTCGCCCTGCGTCATCAAGCTCTCGACCCTGGCGTCGATCAGCCCGTCGCGGAACTGGTTCAGGTAGAGAATGCCGACGACGAGGATGCCGAGCGCAGCCATGTTCAGGAACAGGATGCGCTTGGTCAGGCTGGAAAAGACGTGATGGCCGAGAAACCGTCGGACCGAGAGGGTGAGACGCGTCATGACAGGCGATGACACCTGGACGGTTTCCTTGCCCGCCGCGGCCGGTTTCGTGACCTCGATGTCCGTCGCCATCCTGGGCTTTCCCGAGATGTTCACGCCTCGCGGAAGCGGTAGCCTACCCCATAGAGCGTCTCGATCATGTCGAAGTCGTCGTCGACCGCCTTGAACTTCTTGCGCAGGCGCTTGATGTGGCTGTCGATGGTACGGTCGTCGACATAAACCTGTTCATCATAGGCCGAATCCATCAGTGCGTCGCGGCTTTTCACGACACCGGGCCGCTGAGCGAGCGAATGCAAGATGAGAAACTCCGTGACCGTCAGCGTCACCGGCTCGCCTTTCCAGGTACAGGTGTGGCGCTCCTGGTCCATCACCAGCTGCCCGCGCTCCAGTGATTTCTGCTGGCTGGCGGGCGCCTTAGCGGCGGCTTCGCGGGCGCTGGCGCGGCGCAGTACGGCCTTGACGCGCTCGACCAGCAGGCGCTGCGAGAACGGCTTCTTGATGAAGTCGTCGGCGCCCATCTTCAGGCCGAACAGTTCGTCGATCTCGTCGTCCTTCGAGGTGAGGAAGATGACCGGGAGGTCGGTCTTCTGCCGCAGCCGGCGCAGGAGCTCCATACCGTCCATGCGCGGCATCTTGATGTCGAGAATGGCGAGGTTCGGCGGACGAGCGGAAAGCCCTTCGAGCGCCGAGGCGCCGTCGGTAAACGTCTCGACCCGATGCCCCTCGGATTCCAGCGCAATCGAAACGGACGTCAGAATGTTGCGATCGTCGTCGACAAGCGCGATTGTGGCCATGTCAAGCGGCTCCCTCATGAGCGGGTCCCTTCCTGCCTCGAGAAAGGGGCAATTGGCGTACAAATTGGGTACAAAATGTGGCATAAACCCCGTCCGCCCTTCAAGGCAAGGGCGCCGATGGTCTCAGTTCTGCCTTCACCCGCACGTTGGACGCAACAGACTGGTCAATCCTTGGGCATGCCAACGGAAATTTATCGACTTTAAACGGTTTAGGTGTTTTTTCAAATTTTTAAATCGATTAATGATTTGAATTCGCTTGGCTTTTCTGTTTGTGACGACGCCTGGCCAACGGGATGGCGCAGTCGATCCTCCCGGCAGCCTTTCGGTTTGGTGCGGCGAATGGCTGTTCGAGGAGCAAACATGAAAGAAGTCGGCAAACGCAATCTCGCCTGCGGCATCGAGACTGCGGGAATCACGAATGCGGGCAAGGTCTACTACAATCTGAACGAGGCGGCCCTCTACGAGGAGGCCGTCCACCGCGGCGAAGCGAAGCTCTCGGCCCACGGCGCGCTCGTGGCCTATACCGGCCAGCACACCGGCCGGTCGCCCAAGGACAAGTTCGTCCTCCGAGACACGGACACCGAAGCCCATGTCTGGTGGGACAACAACAAGCCGATCAGCCGGGCCCACTTCGACCTGCTTCACGCCGACTTCCTCGCGCATGCGGAAGGCAAGGAACTGTTCGTCCAGGATCTCGTCGGCGGCGCCGACGAGGCCAACAGCCTGCCGACCCGCGTCATCACCGAATACGCCTGGCACTCGCTGTTCATCCGCAACCTGCTGATCCGTCCGGAATCCGCGGCGCTCGACGAGTTCCTGCCGAAAATGACGATCATCAACCTGCCGTCGTTCCGCGCCGACCCGGGCCGGCACGAGACGCGCACGGAGACAGTCAACCCCGTAGACCTGACCCGGCTGATCGTGCTGATCGGCGGCACGTCCTATGCCGGCGAGATGAAGAAGTCCGTCTTCACCGCGCTCAACTACATCCTTCCGGCCCGTCAGGTCATGCCCATGCACTGCTCGGCCAATGTCGACGCGCAGGACCGCTCGGCCGTGTTCTTCGGCCTTTCCGGCACCGGCAAGACGACACTCTCCGCCGACTCCAGCCGCACGCTGATCGGCGACGACGAGCACGGCTGGGGGCCGGACGGCATCTTCAATTTCGAGGGCGGATGCTACGCCAAGACGATCCGTCTGTCGGCCGAAGCCGAGCCGGAAATTTTCGCCACGACACGCCGCTTCGGCACGGTGCTGGAGAACGTCGTCCTCGACGAGTCCCGCATTCCCGACCTCGACGACGGCAGCCTGACGGAGAACACGCGCTGCGCCTACCCGCTGCACTTCATCCCGAACGCGAGCGCGACAGGCCGGGCCGGCCACCCGAAGAACATCATCATGCTGACGGCGGATGCCTTCGGCGTGATGCCGCCTATTGCCAAACTGACGCCGGCGCAGGCGATGTACCACTTCCTGTCCGGCTACACCGCGAAGGTCGCCGGCACGGAAAAGGGCGTGACCGAACCGGAAGCGACGTTCTCGACCTGCTTCGGCGCGCCGTTCATGCCGCGCCATCCGTCCGAGTATGGCAATCTGCTGCGCCGGCTGATCGCCGAGCACAATGTGGACTGCTGGCTGGTCAATACCGGCTGGACGGGCGGCGCCTACGGAACGGGCCGGCGCATGCCGATCAAGGCGACGCGCGCCCTGCTCTCCGCTGCGCTCGACGGCTCGCTGAAGAACGCCGAGTTCCGTACCGATCCGAATTTCGGCTTCGCCGTGCCGGTCGCGGTCGAAGGCATCGATTCCGCGATCCTCGACCCGCGCTCGACCTGGGCTGACAAGGCTGCCTACGATCGCCAGGCGCGCCGGCTGGTCGGCATGTTCATCGACAATTTCGGCAAGTTCGAATCGCATGTCGACGCGACCGTGCGCGGCGCGGCGCCGACGTTGCGCGAGGCTGCCGAATAGGCGCTCCGTCGAAGGATTTCCCTGAAAAGGCCCGGCCGAACGCCGGGCCTTTTCCGTCGTGGCCAAAACCTTCGAAATGCGGCCCGCGCCAGCATCGTCGGGTCAGCGCAGTGAGGCTTGGTTGCCACACACGCCCTGGTTCGTGAATTGTGCGTCGGCCTGGCGTTTCCACCGCGGCTGGGATGGCTTTTAGTGGCGCACCGCATCCATTCACGCACGAAAGGCGGTTCTCAATTGGACATCCCCCGGATCTTCAACGTCACCGAGAGCGCTC
>JACZKY010035114.1_pt1 | contig 11994 bp, 8 predicted proteins | sample 8237611 | NCBI WGS metagenome assembly JACZKY01 (sample SAMN16148055, study PRJNA663545) | marine sediment metagenome | biome: sediments and biomass from bioreactor inoculated with such sediments; feature: coastal sediments; material: methane- and iron-fed bioreactor; isolation source: Bothnian...
TGCGATCTGAAGTTTTTCTTTTTCATACCATACAAATGTATGGAAACTAAAAGAATTTGTAAAGAAAAGAAAATTAATTTTGATGTGCCTTCTTTAAAAGATCATTTACTTCTTTAACGGGGTTAAATGTACTGCTTGGAACATCTACAAAAATAGTTATCCAATCCGCCATACTTCCATTCCAGAGACCGGGTAATTCTAAAGCTTTTAATTCAATTCCATCTTTAAATTTTTTGGAAATTATTCCGCTTTGAAAATCAACAAATTTATGCAGATCAAAATTATCGCCTTTAAAATTTCTTAATGCACAGATCAACTCGACGGGGTTAAAATGTGTTGATTGCTTAAAAATAATTTGTTGTTTCTCATCATCCACATCAATCTGTGCCTGCTCAACAATTTGCAAAGTCAAACTTCCATCTTCTGCTTTTACCCAAAATGGTCCGCCTCCCGGTTCACCTTCATTTTTTACCATTCCACAAACTCTAATTGGGCGATTCAGCCGGTTAAATAAAAAATTATATTTTTTTTCAGCGTCCCAACTTTTAAAATCCTCAGGTCTATTAATAAACAATTTGCTTTCTGCAAATTCGAATATTTCATTAAAAACTTTTTCATCAAATAATTTTTTATCAAGAAGAGTGAGGAATTCAAAAATTTTATTCTGCAATTCGATCAAATATCCTATAAGTAATTTTTTATAAAAGATTGCATCCTCAGAAAGATTTTCGACTGAAAGATTATCGATATTTTTTATTATGACAATATCCGCTTTTAGATCATTAAGATTTTCTAATAATGCCCCATGCCCGCCGGGTCTGTGAATGAGATTACCCGACTTATCAAAAAGTATTTTATTCTCTGCATCTACCGCAATGGTATTAGTAGAATTTTTTTGATGAGAATATGTTATTTCAAAATCACGGTTTGTTTCAGTAAAGTTTATTTTAAATTTATTAATAATATCTAAGAAGAGATCCGTGTGTTCAATAGAAATTGTAAAATGGATTTTTATTGAATTTTTATTATCCCTAAATAAGTTAAGTGCTTCATAAATTTGTTCTTCAAAAGCAGTTCTGCTTTCTTCGTTATAAAGATGGAATTTGACAGCTCCTTTGGGTTTTGATGAATAATTTAGTCCTTGTTCAGTTAGAATTACTTCCAAAATTTTATATGGAGAATTGTTGATTAGTTTTTCAATCTCAGAATCATCAACATTTAAAATAATTTTCAGATCAGTGTAGAAAGCAAACTTTTTTAGATTCAATAAGAACTCTAAGACATATTTAAAATCTTTATTGTTGTGTGATTCGTCCTTAATCTCACTTAAAGATAAATCCTTTATATGATTAAAAGCAGAATGAAGTTTATGAAACATTCGTGAAGCTGCTCCTGAAGCCGGAACAAATTTTATGATTCTATTTTGTTTTGAAGCAAGATTAAAGTTTTTCAGTAAATCATCATGTTCTGCTTTTCTAATTGTTACAATTCCATCATCAATAGTACAGGGTTTAACAATCAGCGGAACTTTTACTCCTATTTGAAATAAATTTAATTGTTCTTCAATTTTTTTTATGGAAATATCATTCCGCTTAGTTAAAGAGATATGATTTTGTACTCTTTCAAGTTCCTGCCGGATTTGATTCATATTTAATATCTGTGAATTTGATTTGTATAATAAAAACCGGATCTGAATTTATGACTTATAAACGATATTAATTTTCTCTTCTCTGTAAACTCATAACAGTCTTACTGCCATTTTGTAAGTTTAAATTACCGCCATCAAAATTAAAACCGGTAACCTGTTTAACGGCTTTCAAAAAATCTTGTTCCGTGCTCTCGGGACAAAACATTTTTGTCATCGATCCAAGATCAAGCATAATAGATTTATCCGTAATCTTATATGATCCGGTAAAATTATTACAGCCTGTTGAACCAAATAGTTTACCATTCTTTTCAAAAATCAAACTTGGTATTCCACTTTTAGTTGAGCCGCTATTAAAATTTTTACCTAACATAGATGTAACATCCCATCCTTTACCGCTAAGATCAGTAGTAATGTTTCCACTGCTGCACGAATTTAATATTAATGCTGCAATACCGATTAATAAGAAAAATTTCATTAATAATTATCCTTTTATCTTAAACATATTTTAATAGCTTTAATATTTATTAAGATATTAAAAACTATATTTAATTATCTCTAACTTAAGATATTAGAAGCAAAAGCCCAATCATAAAATATTTGTTGTGTACATTACATTCGGCAATCTTTATATTTTGAAGAAATGTATTTTACAATTTTAATAGATGAATAGTTATTTTTGATATATGAAAAAATCAAATCCAAAACATACATCAAGTTATAAGCCGGATTGGACACCGGAAAATTCGGGTAATGAATTTGCCGTTCGAGTTGTAAAGGGTGTTTCAAAGTCGGAATTAACAAAAAATGATAAATTATTAAAACGAAAAAATCTTTCCGTTGATGAGTATGTTAATGGCGTAATTAATTTTGATAGGAATATACTTGCACGCACAATAACATTAATTGAAAGCAATAATCCGAAACATCATGATACTGCTCAGGAAGTTTTAAAAAGTTTATTACCTTATTCAGGTAAATCGCTCAGGATTGGAATTACAGGTGTACCGGGTGCCGGTAAAAGCACATTAATAGAGATGCTTGGATTGTATCTTCTAAAACAAGGACACAAAGTTGCTGTACTTACAGTTGATCCAAGCAGTACGGTAACAAAAGGAAGTATACTCGGGGATAAAACACGGATGGAAAATCTTTCAAAAGAAAAAAATTGTTTTATTCGTCCATCCCCTTCGGCAGGAAATCTTGGCGGAGTTACAAGAAAAAGCCGTGAGACAATTACGATTTGTGAAGCGGCAGGATTTGATATTATTTTAATTGAAACAGTTGGAGTTGGACAAAGTGAAGTTACAGTGAGATCAATGGTTGATTTTTTCCTGCTGGTTTTAATCGCCGGTGCAGGAGATGAACTGCAAGGAATTAAGCGAGGCATAATGGAATTAGCCGATGCAGTACTTATAAACAAAGCAGATGGTGATAATGACAAAAAGGCAAAGATAGCTGCATCCGATTGCAACAACGCACTGCATTATTTACAGCCAACAACAAAAGGTTGGCAAGCAAAGGCATTTACAGGATCAGCATTGACAGGCAAAGGGATTCCGGAACTTTGGGATGTAATCAAAAAATATGAGTCCTTTGTAAAACAGTCCGGTTTATTTGAGCAGCGCAGAAAGGAACAATCGATAGAATGGGTTTTTAGAATGATTGAAGATTCTTTGCGCGATAATTTTTACAATAACGAAAATGTTAAAAAATCAATTACGTCGATTAAAGAAGAAATAACAAAAGATAAAATAACACCGACTATTGCTGCAGAAAAACTTCTTAAAATATATTATTCATAAATCAGGGCGATTGAAATAATCGCCCCGATTAAAAATATTTATTTCATCAAAATCATTTTACGGCTTTCAACAAAACTGTTAGCCTGTATCGTATAAATATATACGCCGCTCGAAAGTTTACCGGCATCAAACTGAACATTGTACAATCCCGCTTCTTTTTGTTCATTAACCAATGTTGATATTTCATTTCCTAATATATCGTACACCTTTAAAGTCACATTACTTCGCTGAGGTAAATTGTAGGTAATACTTGTAGTTGGATTAAATGGATTAGGATAATTTTGCAATAGCGCAAACTGATCAGGAACTATCTTAGATTCATTTTCAATACCAGCCGGCATCGAAGTCATCCAGTTATCAATTATATAATTGTAATTTTCAAATGAAGAAGTTGTGTTAAACCGATAAGGTCGGCCGGCTATATAAATGAAAGTGCCTTCATTTTCTTTATTGATTCTAAATCCAGCATAAAATGTATTTGAAGTCAAATCATCAAAAATCAATCTTGCTTCTGATGTTTCAGAAAGTGAAACAAGGTGAACCAAAGAATTGGCAGCAGTTGAAGTCATAGTAACCAAATTTGAATCCAGAGCAACAAGATCAGTAACGGTTAAATCCCCTGTAACAGCACTGATACCGCAATAAGTTCTAAGCTGCGTATCTAAATAGTTGGCGCCCAATCTGGTTGCCAGAAGAAAATTTCCACCGCTTTGCACGTATTCCAGAACTTGCGCCGGATCATAAAATGCAATATCTCCTCCATAATTATTGCCTATCCAAATAACTTTATTGTAAAGATTTAACACGGAATTGGGAATGTTTCTGTTAAAAAGATTTGTCTTTTGAATATTTGGATTTGCGCTGTAATCAAATCCCTGATCACCGAATAGATCCCAAACATCAACTGTATGATTTCCGAAGCAGGCTGAGCTATTATAAAATGCAGTCATCTCAGCAGGATAAGTGGCGAACTCAATTCCATTAACAACAAGTATGCTTGATGACGATGAAATTACATTGATAAAATCAGGCAATGTTTTGGTATATTGATTTATTCCATCACTAACTGTTAAAGAAACGGTAAAGGAACCTTCTGATTGATAAGTAAAACTCGGATTTGGTTCCTGAGAATCAATGTTTCCATCGTTATCAAAATCCCATGCCCAGGAATTAATACTCGTCGAATCAGTTGGGGTGGAATAATCTTCAAATGTAACTTCAAAAGGCAGAGCTCCGAAATTTTCCTGAACCTGAAATGCCGCATTCAACTCATTTGAAAATTCAACATTCGCGGTTGCAGATTGATAAACAAGTTTGTTTGCATCACTTTGAATGAAAGCAACTACAGAAAGCGCTGATATATCAACCTCCTGTAAAAATTGTTCACCGGGAATAAAGGAAAATTCGTACTCAACAGATGCCCCTGGATCAGGAATAGTAATTAAAGTACCTTTTCCATCCGGTAACATTTTACGAGTAACATTATGAAATAACGTTTCTCCATTATTGCAGCACGATAAGCAAGTTCTATCAACGGTTAATTCTGTAAGTGCAACCCGTAATTTTGTATTAGTAAAAGTGGTATTATCAGATGGGTCCCGTGTAATGATGACTTTGACATTAAGTACATCATTTGAAAATCTTACCGGAATTATTTCGATTTGAAATGGCGAATATGAAGCGTTACCCGAATTAACCGCACCTTCCAATGCTGCCTGACTTATGGTAATTGTAGTACCATTAACATCTATCCAGGGAACCGAATTTACTGCATAGTATCCACGTCTTGTATTATTATCTACTGCATTAAGTAAATGCATAGGATCAGTTGGGGAAGGCCAATCTACATTGTAAATCACATGTGTAATTGCCCGACTGCTAATCAAATTTGCAGTAGTTGCATTATACCATGAGTTATTTATAGATGCACAAGGTCCGCAAGAGCAATTTGTAAATCTCTCTACTAAAGAAAGTTTATCATAACTGTAATTTGTACCAAGAAAAGTTAATAAAAACAAAGAAAGTAAAATTTTCTTCATAGCTGCTACTCCTTCTAATTTGATTCAAAATATTTGATAAGTGAATTTGCACAAAAAATTATTGGTTGGCAAATAAAAATTATTAATACACTGATTTATTTTTATTTGTAAAGTATAACTTAATCGGCTTTTGGGTTTTACTAGCAAAAATTTCAGAGGATTTAAAGTATCAAGTGTTACATAGAAGAAGCACTTCCTAAATTCAGGAAGTGCTTTAAATTGATTTATTATGAACTCATTCTTAACCAGCTAAAAACTTCAGACCATTTAGGTTTTTTACCAGTAATCAAAATTCCTATACGATAAATTTTTCCGGCTAATTTAAATATCCCGATAAGCACTAAAATATTTATTGCAAACGAAAGTAATATCTGCCAAAGAGGAACTTCAACTAAAATCATTCTGGCCGGCATAACAATTAATGATGAAAATGGAATCAGTGATGCAATTTGTGCTAATGTACTTTGCGCATTTGATTCCATGCCAAGTGCTATAAAAAACGGGATCATAATTAACATTAGTAATGGCCATATACCGGATTGTGCATCCTGAGGGTTATCAAAAATAGCACCTACAGTTGCATACAGTGCAACATAAGTTATTAAGGCTAGTGTATAATTAAAAAGAAAATAAAAAATAAAACCAATACTCATCTGAGGCATTAACTCAGGTGGAATAAAAAACCAACTTGTAAATATCAATAGTACAACCGGACTTAACCAAATTGCCATTTGTAATACTTCAATAATAACAGTCCCTAAAATTTTTCCTGCCATAAGTTCTGTGCTGCTTGCAGATGAAAGAAGCACTTCAACTATTTTGTTACTTTTTTCTTCAACTACCGCATTCATTGTCATTGAGCCCGAGAATATCAATGCCATATACAGCAGAAATGAAAAGAGTACCATAGCTATCCTGTTTCCGTAACCTTCCTGTGCAACCTTTTCATCTGAAGAAACTCTATAACCATTTATATCTACATCTTTTCTTGCAAATTTAATTTCATCTTCCGTTAAAAGCCGGCCTGCAAAATATATTTCCACTAACGCTTTATTAATCGATGGTTTAATTTTGTAAAATAAAGATGAGTTATTCGGGTTTGATGAATAATACTCTACTCCTTTTGATTGTAATGATGTTGAAGGAATGAAGACTACACCTGTAATTTTTTGAGAAATTATATCAGGTTTAATTTCCTTAAGCTTGGATGGGAAATCCGATAATTCTGTTTTTTCAAATATTGCGGTTAGATCACCGGATTTAAACGGGGCTGTTTGAAATATTTCACTTTGAATTTTATTTAAAATTTCGTCTGAATCGGATATAATTATCAGATCTGATCTTTGTTCTTCAGACATTGATTGCACAAAATATTGAATTGAAAAAATTCCGACCATAAACAATGGCACAAGTAATGTCATCAGTATAAATGATTTACTGAATAGTTTCATTTTAAGTTCGCGTTTAATAATTGCCAGTGTGCGTTTATTGAACATCAGCATTTTCCTTTCCGGCATGCATTACAAATATTTCGTGCAAAGAAATTTCATCAACATTAAAATTTTTGATTGTAATATTATTTGCCACAAGTATTTTTAATAATTCCTGATCTGTATTTTCATTCTTAAGTCGTATCCCGGTAGAATTACCAAAATTTTCTACACTCTCAACCAAAGGATGATTATTAAGAAATGAGAGATTACCGGAATAGTTTAAGCTAACATTTTTACTTGCAAATTTTTCTTTGATAGTTGATAGTTTACCATTAAGAATTATTTTCCCTTTATCAATCATTGCAATTGAATCACACATTTTTTCTGCAAATTCCATAAGATGAGTTGAAAAAATTACAACTTTACCTTTGTTTTTCATTTCAAGAATTATTTCCTTTAACAGATTTGTATTGATCGGATCAAGCCCTGAAAAAGGTTCATCAAAAATTAAAAAATCCGGATCGTGCAAAACAGTACTTATGAATTGTACTTTCTGCTGATTACCTTTTGAAAGATCTTCTATCTTTGAATTTTTTCTATCAGCAAGATCAAATCGTTCTAAATATTGTAATGCGGTTTTATTGACTTCACTTCCCTTCTTGCCTTTAAGTTCCGCAAGAAATAAAAGCATATCAATAACTTTCATCTTTTTATAAAGTCCGCGTTCTTCCGGCAAATATCCTACAGAGTCTTTAAAATTCTGTTCGATCTTTGCTCCTCTAAAAAACACTTCACCTTCATCCGGAAAGTAAATATTTAGCATCATTCTAATTGTTGTGGTTTTTCCGGCACCATTTCTTCCAATCAAACCAAACACTGAGCCCTCCTGAACTGAGAAAGATGCATTATCAACAGCTGTAATTCCCCCGAATCTTTTTGTAAGATTTTTTACTTCAAGTACATTCATAACTAACTCTATATTTATTTGTCCCAAAATTAAGCAAATAGCATCAAGCTTTGAAGACGTTTAAGGAATATTTAATGAATTAAAAATGCTTTACCAAATCGATTAAAAATTGCGAAATATACTTTTTGATAATTCCTGTTGTCATCAGGCAAAGTCTTTACTTATCTTTGCAATAGGAATTTTGTACTTCATTTAATTTATGTCCATTTTTTTAAGATACATTTTTATTTAATAAGAACTTAATGATAAGAATCTCCAAAATATTTTTTGTTTATTTGTTCATATCACTCATCCTTGCATGCCGGTCATATTCACAAATTATCCCGAACAATAATGATTTTCTTTCTCAAAATTTTATTTTATCAATTGAAGGCGGAATCAACTACGGATTTACTGATTATAAAACATCCAATATTGAACCTGGAGTTCGTGGATCACTCGAATACTTCCCTCTTATAATTAATAATGCAAGATTTGGTTTAAAGCTTTTTGGCGGAGGAACAAGTTTAAGTTTTAGTGATAGCAGAGGAACAATTTCCAATAATGATCAACCAAACCCAAGAACGATTCCGGTTGATATATACTCAGATATCATTCAGATGGGCGGTTCAATAAGTTTTGGTCTTGCATTTAATGAATCACTAATTTCTTATCTTAATGTTGGAGCCGCATACTTAATATTTAATCCAAAAAATTCTGACGGGACAGAACTTGAATTTAACAATCTGGGAAGATATGATAAGAAAATTATTAGTTTTGTTTTGGAGGGAGGATTAAGATATAAACTAAGCAACCGATTTGGTTTAAATTTTGCAGTCTCATATTATCCTACTTCAACAGACTACCTTGATGACATTTCCGCTGCTAAAGGCAATGATTCATTTTTATCCGGTCTGATTGGTTTATCATTCGCATTAAGCGGTAGTCCAGATTCTGATGATGACGGCGTCTCTGATAATGTTGACCAATGTCCTAATACTCCAAAAGGAATCACAGTTGATGAATTCGGATGCCCAATAGATTCTGATGGTGATGGTGTTCCTGATTACCTGGATAATTGCAATAATACACCAGCAGGTGTAAAAGTTGATTTATCAGGTTGTCCAGTTGATAGTGATAATGATGGTGTTCCTGACTATCTCGATAAATGTCCTGATACACGAGTGAATCTTGAAGTAGATATTTTTGGATGTCCAATAGATTCTGATAATGACGGAATACCCGATAGTTTAGATAAATGTCCTGATACCCCAGCAGAAGTAAAGGTTGACTCCATAGGTTGCCCGTTAGATAATGATGGCGATGGCGTTCCGGATTATATTGATGCATGCCCTGATACTCCAAGAGATACTAAAGTTGATTCAACTGGTTGCCCTGAAGGAACCAACGAAACTTTTTATCAATTTATTTTAAGAGGTGATGATACTTTTGAACCAAATGCTGCCACTTTAAAAGATGCTGCAAAGATTCTTCTAAATGAAATTGCGGGCTATATGAAAGGTCAATCAGGAAGTAAATGGAGAATTGAAGGATATACAGACAATCAAGGATCTGCTTACTTGCTAAAAAAACTTTCTTACGATAGAGCTAAATCCATTTATGAATATTTAATTTCCCAAGGTCTCTCAGCTGATCGCATATCTGTATTTGGATTGGGTAACTCCGCACCAATAGCAAGCAATGACAGTCCTGAAGGAAGAAGTACGAATAGCAGGATAATAATTATGAGGGAGGATTAGAATTAAAGCGTTTATATGTACTAAAGACTTCTCATTTAAGACCAACTGTTAATTTAAAATAACAACATTTATATTTCTTTAGACTCAGATAAACTTACCTGCAAAGTTGATATTAAAAAGCTATACTCTTTCATTAAAATAAAAAAGGCTGCTTAAAGAAGCAGCCTTAAATGGAAAAAGAATAATCTGGTTTATTACAGGTTATTCGAACCAGCAAACCCCAGCGTGAACTGCAACATACTTGTCTCCAGTTTGACCAGTTAGCACAACAGGATCTAAACCATTGTAATTAAACTTGCCAGGAGCAGTTTGATAGACTCCCTTCTTTACCGGAAGTTTATCAGATCCTATCCATACATGAGTTTCACTAAGATTAAAACCTTGATCTAATACATAATCAACAGTAATTGTACCATCAATGTAACTTACATCAACATGACCAACTAAGGTTCCTTTTGATATATCACATTGACCAGCACCGGCGTACATTGGCCATGAGCCTGTATAACCAGGAGTTATTAAATTTGTCCAACCCCAGTTATTAGCTGAAATAGGAGATAAGGTTAGGAAGCAGATGCCATTGTCAGCTTTGGCATAAGCAGTTTCACAAGTAGCTTCTGGTTCATTTCCAAATTTTAGTAATGATTTCTTTTCATATGTATTTTCAATTCCAGCATACAAATATACAATAGAACCATAATTTATTGCAGGTTCAAGTTGAGTTATAAAGGCATCTGCCGTATCAATAACTGTCTCCGTCGTTCCATCCGAATAAGTTATTACCAGATATGGTTTATTCGTTCCTTCTCTGCTATCAAATCGTTCCAGATTTTCTCCTTCAGAGAATAGAAGCAATCCACGATTAACATCATATGTTCCATCTAACCATTTATTGACTAATCCTGTTATATTTACGGGAATCCAATCTCCGCTAACATTTGTTACAAAAGAGGCTTCTACCGGACCAACCGTCGGTTGATTATTGAAAGTGACTTTAGATTCAGTCCAATCTGAAGTAACCCCGTAAATATTTACTGTCTGTAGATTTGCGGAGGTATTGTAAATATACAACATTGCAGTATTTGCAGTTTTAGATAATTGCTGATTCGTACCAGTAATTTCATTAGTTGGAGTCTCGTTACATCCGGCAATAAAAAATACTGCCACTAGTAAGCATGAAAAAAGAAGTGATTTTATGAGCTTCATTACAGCCCTCCTATGATAGTTTAAGATAATTGATTAGTTAGCATTTTATTTAAGGGCAAAATCCCTTAAGAGTTACCTAGAAACCAAATTTAAGGCCAAACTTTCAATGGCAGATACTTTTAATTCAATGAATTTTACATCCCTCTTGGGTACTATCCAGCATAATCAGATCAAAATGAGATTAACTTTAACAATTTTACTATAATAAGACATTCAATACAGAAGCATGCATATTCTATTTAGTGAAGGTAAAGTTACTAAGTACTATTTTAATATTTCTTCTTGCATTTTTAGATTTCTTAAAATAATTAAAATCGTGCACGATATTATAGTTTAAAATTTAATGCCAATTAAATCCCCTATCACTTACCTGTAAGATTAGTGATATCTCCTTTCCCTTCAATTACATCAACAATTCTCTTACAAAAATAAGGTGATACAGTTTCAGAAAATTTATTATTTGGATGGGAATCATCTACGCTAGCAGCATAATCATTTTTAAAATATAATCCATCATTTACCTGCAGTTTTCGAAAATCCCATAAAAAAATATTATCACCCTTAGTGTCCCAAACAGTTTTTACCCATTCAGAAAATTCAGTAGCTCTTTCTGCTTCTTCCTTACCAGTTCGATTTTCAACAAGCGCAGTTGGAGTCCAAACAATAAATTTTGTATCAGGAAATTCAAGCAATTTTTTCTTCAGAGCATCATATTGTAATTTATAATTACCCAGGGTTTTTCTATCGGAATTAATATCCGGTGTTGAGGTATCTGCTTTAATATCGCTTACAGGAAAACAGTGTTTAAAGATTATTACATCATATTTCTTTGTTAATATTTCAAGTGTTGGTTCCTCTTTAAAAGGTCGATCACCTGCATTTTTTACCCAGATATTGTAGTAATCATATGGATAATTATTCCATCCATAGGGGGATTCTTTTGGAAAGGTGGACTCGGTAATTTTATAATTTTTGGTATTCTTTTCATTATAATTATCAAACCACTTTTCTACATCACCCGTAAACCAACCCAGTTTACTTTGAATTTTCGAAAGTCCTGAATTCCAGATGCGAAGACCTGTACTGTGATGTAATAAAATGATATTTGTTTGACCCTTCATATTTGTTTCCTCGGAGTTTGTGCAACTAATTAATAATAT
>JACZKY010012119.1_pt1 | contig 11953 bp, 10 predicted proteins | sample 8237611 | NCBI WGS metagenome assembly JACZKY01 (sample SAMN16148055, study PRJNA663545) | marine sediment metagenome | biome: sediments and biomass from bioreactor inoculated with such sediments; feature: coastal sediments; material: methane- and iron-fed bioreactor; isolation source: Bothnian...
GAATTTCTCATTAGTTGTGAACGGGGGGCATAATCACTGCCTCCCGTTATTTTCTCTTTTATGTTTCTCAATATATATAAAGACATCCAGGCACCATGTTTAAAACATTATTTACGTTAATTTTTGGGCGGAAAATTCGAAAGGACTGATGGGTTATGCAGAGAGTATGGAAAGTTGTTTATTCGGTCTCACCTTTTTTGGTTTGTGCAGGTCTTTTGGCTGCTGCTTTATTTGTCAAGCCAAACGTAGCTAGTAAAAGAATTGATCCGCCAATCTTCGAGGCCCGTGACAGATATTTCGGCGTGGCTGTTGCTGAGTCGGGTGTTTTTTGGCTGGCTGGCAACAATGGCAAGATTATCAAGAGTTCAGACCGGGGCGAGACTTGGAAAGAGCAAGAGACTCCAGGACGTTGGCATCTGCAGGACATTGCTTCCTGGGATGCCGATAAAGCCATTGCAGTTGGCAACGATGGATTTACGCTCGTCACAATTAATGGTGGCCTGACCTGGGAAGAAGTATCAACGCCTAAGTCGGAAATAATAAACAAGTTCATGCGTGTGAAGATCGATGAAAAGAATCAAGCATGGATCTTGGGTGAGATGGGAGCTTTGCTTGTCAGTGCTGATTATGGTGCGACATGGACTCGCGCATTGGAAGAGAAGGACGTGGGTCTGACGGACATTTGTTTTGTAGGTGACAATAAAATCATCGTTGTTGGTGAGTTCGGAACCTTGTTGGTCAGTAGAGACAAAGGGGCAGCCTGGCAGGAAGTTATGTCGCCGGTCGAAGTAACTCTGATGGGTGTTGCATTCAGGGATCAGCAGCATGGTGTTGCTGTGGGTCTGGAGGGAGTCATTCTGAAAACTGATGATGGTGGTGAGAGCTGGTCGCCGGTTGCCAGCCCGACGCAAGAAAACCTGTTCGGCGTTGCTTGGAGTGGTCGCGATTGGGTTGTCGCCGGAGACAAGGGTGTTTTTTTACGGGCAACAGCGGTCGCTGAGCTTTGGGAGAAAGAGACCCTCTCTTCAAACGACCAATCCTGGCGAATGGAAGTGGTAGCAAGCGAAGGGGCATTGGTTTTAGCGGGCAACTCATCCGGGATGTTGACTGATGGACAGTGGCACCCCTTTACAAATTAAACGAGCAGGAGAACCTACGTGATTAGGAAATTTGCAAAATTTTGTATCGGTAATCGCATTTGGGTTGTGACCATACTGGGATTTCTTACCTTGGTTATGGCTTACCTCGGGACGAAAGTAGAAGTAAAGACGGTTTTTGATGATCTGATCCCTAAATCCCATCCTTACATCGAGACACATGATCAGTACAAAGAAACGTTCGGTGGGTCGAATCTTGTCAGCATAATGTTGGAAGTGGATGAAGGAGACATCTTCACGATAGATGTTCTTGACAGAATAAGACAGATTTCTTTGGATCTGCGCAAGGTTCAGGGGGTCAATGAGTTCCAGATTATTTCATTGGCGTCTAAAAAATTGAAGGAAGTTACAGTCTCAGGTGGTGGCATTAATAGTGAACCCTTGATGTGGCCGGATATCCCGACAGATCAAGACGGGATCAATGATCTGAAGGCTTCTGTTCTACGTAACCCATTTGTTTACGGTGCTTATGTTTCGCACGATCTCAAGTCCGCACTCATTACAGTTGATTTTTATGACAACCTTGTGGACTACGAGGTCGCCTATAACGATATAACTAAGCTGGTTGAAGGATTTGAAGATGATGGCGTTTCCTTCCGTATAGTTGGTGAGCCTATTCTGTTCGGTTGGGTTAAACATTACCTGCCGGAAACATTTCATATCGCTCTCCTTGCGGTTTTTATCTTAACCTTGATTCTTTTCTTTTTTTCGCGAACCTGGCGAGGTACCGTCTTGCCATTCTTGGCGGGTTTAATCAGTTGCATATGGGCGATGGGTACCGCCTATCTGATCGGTTTTCATTTCGATCCACTTGTTGTGGTGGTCGCTTTTCTGATCACAGCCCGGTCAATTTCCCATTCTGTGCAGTTGGTCAATCGGTTTGAAGATGAGTTCAATCATGGCAGTAAAAATAGCAAGGAAGCAGCCATTAACAGTATGGACGGACTCTTTAAGCCGGGAATGCTTGGGGTTATTGCCGATGCTGGCTGCATGTTGGTGGTTATTCTCACTCCGATCCCTTTGCTCCAAAAAATGGCGACAATAGGCACGGTTTGGGTTTGCACTATCGCTATCAGCGCCGTGATCCTAACCCCGGTTCTGTTGTCTTGGGTCCAGCGCCCCAAGAAAGAAAATTATCGCGCTGATATCAACAAGATCGTCTTCAAGGTACTCAACGGCTGCGCCAACATTGTTTCTGGAAGAGGACGCTACGTTGTCCTTGGCGTGGCCTTACTTGTATTTATCATCTCAGGGCTTTATTCGTTCAATATCACCATCGGCGACGCTAACCCGGGCTCTCCCATCCTATGGCCTGATTCCACCTATAACCAGGACGCAAAGGCTGTCAACACAAACTTCCGTGGTTCAGACCGGATGTTTGTGGTGTTCTCAGGCGACAAAATGGATGTTCTGAAAAGGCCTGAGACGCTGGAAAAAATGGCTGAATTCCAGCGTTATATGGAGGCACAACCTGAGATTGGCGGTAGCCTGTCGATCGCCGATATGCTGCCATCGATGAAATATATTCTTCGAGAGGCGAACCCCCGTTATTACGAATTGGGGACCTCCGAAGGCGAAAATGCTGAATTGATGTATCTGTATGTGGCTGGCTCAGATCCGGGAGACCTGGATCGATATTCAGACCCTTATTACAAAGACGGTTCCGTTACCTTGTTTTTCCGCGATCATAAAGGCGAAACCATCCGTACAACAATTTCCCGCATCAAAGAATTCATTTTAGACAATCCGATGAAGAGTCTTGAAATCAAACTTGCGGGAGGTTTCGTCGGCGTACTCGCGGCTATAAACGAAATTATCCTTGCGGGCCAAATCGAAGCGGTTGCCCTTGGTTTGCTGGTGGTGGTCATCTGTTGCGGCTTCTTCTATAGGTCAATGGGGTCAGGCATTCTATTTATGGTTCCGGTCATCATCTCTAACACCATAACCTTCAGTTACATGGCAGCCAATGGTATCGGTATGAATATCAATACCGTTCCGGTTGCTGCTCTTGGTATTGGTCTCGGCGTGGATTATGCCTTTTATATTGCGGATGGCATCAAAGAGGAGATGGCTGATTGCCATGACCTTAATAAGGCTATCCGATTGTCGCTCTTGAGTGCAGGCAAGGGGGTGTTGATTACTTCTGGGTCGCTGATATTCAGTGTCTTTGTCTGGAGCTTTTCTTCTCTAAAATTTCAGGCTGATATGGGGACAATGATGGCCTTGTGGCTGGGTGTCTCGGCCATGAGCGCACTGTTAGTAGTACCTTCTTTGGTTGCTGTATTTAAGCCTGAATTCATAGTCGGCATTGAAAACAAACAAATTATCGAAAGGAGTGAGAGTTCGAAGCAAAAGCCGGGTGGAAGGGAGGCCGCGTTGGAAGAGAGTTTGGAACTGGTTTCATGAACAAAGAAAGGTAACGCTAGGTTATTTGGAAACTAAGCATTAGCGAAACGACAGGAGGTAGAAATGAAATGGAGAAGGTCTTGTTTAGGTCGATGTTCAATGATAATTCTTGCAGCATCGATGGTGGTTGTACCAAATGTGTTCGCCTCTGAGTTTGAATTTGAATTGGGCGGATATGTGAGGGAACACCTCGGTTTTAACCTTGGCGATTCAGTGGAAACCGCTAAAAATGACAGGTACGAATTGTCGATGGCTCGCTCCACCGTTCAGTTGGAAGCGACCGCAAGTAAGGACAATGTCTCTCTCGTTGCGATTGGTCGGGCTGTGGGCGAAGTGAAAACCCACTATCTGGAGACCCTGGAAGAGATGGCCATAGCTAATGGCTCGACGAACTTGGACATGATGGACGATTGGTACAACGATATCACCCTTCGTGAGGCGTATGTTGAGATCAAGGCGAGTGACAGAGTCATGCTGCGTCTGGGTAAACAACAGATCGTTTGGGGCGAAACCGATTTCTTCCAGGCACTGGATTTGATTCACGGCTACGACTATACCTGGCGGACTTTCCTTGAAGGTGAGAATGAGGATACTCGCAAGCCGCTGATTCTGGCCAATGCCATGATCGATTTCCCCGAGCAAGCTGGCAACCTGCAAATCTTTATTCGTCCTGGTTTTGATGATGAAGAGGATATCGGCAACTCTTACGACATGTTCGGCGGTCGTTGGGCCTTAACCCCGAACAAGGGATTCGATTTCTTCCCAGTGGTCCCCTATGATTTTCATCATTCGGAAGGCGATACTGATGATGTAACCGGCGGTATTCGTTGGACCGGCTTGTTGGGTAACGTCAACTATTCCTTGTCTTATTTCAAAACTTTCCGTCCTGATCCAGTGGTCAATACGGCTATTGGTACAGCGTGGAAAGACGCGCCAACGGGACCTCTCGGTAGCTTCATCTTCCCGCAGATTGATGTTTACGGTCTGACTGCCAGCTATGCGGCTGCTCCGCCGATTGATGCCGTCTTTAGTACGGAAGTCGCTTACATCAATGATATGCCATACAACTTCGGTAGCGACTGGGCCGGTGGTGCTCTGCCTGGTTTTGGTGGCATTGTCGCTAAAGACACCTTGCGCTGGATGGTGCGGATGGACAAGCCACTTGACCTGCGTAATGCCCTAGGTACCAACAAACCTTCGTTCTTTACCGTACAGCTGTTTGATACCTGGATTCTCGATTACGATGATGATGACGATATCGTTGATCTGGCTGGTTATGGTGCGACTAAGGATGAGCATTCCATGATTGCCACTGCAGTATTAGGTCTGAACTACATGTCTGACCGAGTCAATCCTCAGCTTGCGGTCGGTTACGATGTGAGTTATGGCGGTGGCTTTATCATCCCGAGTGTAGCTTTTGCTTTTGGCGACAGCTGGCGTCTCAATGTAGAGGCAGACCTGTTCCTCCCCAAAGACTCGAAAGCACCGGGTGAAGTTGAAAAAGACACGCACCTAATGGGTTGGTTCGACGAAATGTCTTCGCTGTCGGTTCGGCTTACATATCAGTTTTAACGTTATTGAAGGTTAATGGAGGATCTAATGAAAAGGTTGTCGATAGTAAAATCTTTAAGCTTAATGATGGTTCTGGCGTGTGGAACTTTCTGTGCCGCTGTGGCTGCAGAAGTGCCTGTCGGAACAGTGATCAATGCTGCGAATCTTGATCAAATGAAAAGTGATACCTTTGAAGGCCATAAAATAAGTGATCTGGTCTTCGATAAGATGGAGCACATGATCAAGAACGAGAACATGCAGGTTAAGCTGCGTGCCTCTGCTCCAGTACCGATTGATCCCCGTCTGCGTGAAGCATCGGAAAAGAATGCTGGCAAGATCCAGTTTGATGCTGCCACCAATATGGTCACTGGCTGGGAAGCCGGCGCACCTTTCCCCAAGATTGCCGAAAATGATCCGAATGCGGCTGAAAAACTGATTTGGAATCATCACTACGGTGCACCACACAGCAACTGGCAGTACTACCCTGAGTTTACCTTCCTGCTGGTTGATATGAACAAAGGCCTGGAGCGGAAGCAGGTCTGGACCTGGCAGCGCTACTTTGAGAAAGGTCGTGTCGGTGGCCCCACATCTGAGGGAGACGGCACGGTTTTGACCAAGGTCATGATGTTTGCCAAGTCTCCCCGCGATATCAAGGGTCTCGGAACTTATACCCTGCGTTATGACAATGCCAATATGGAAGAGGCATGGGCGTATCTTAAGGCTGTACGGCGTGTTCGTCGCCTACCAAACGGTACCTGGATGGATCCGCTCGGTGGTACCGATATGTTGAATGATGACCAGGAAATCTTCAATGCGCACCCGACCTGGTACAAAAGCTACAAGCTGATTGGTAAAAAGACTGTTCTGGTTGTTGCTCACGGTCGTACTCCGGTCGTGAACAAGAATGCCTCCAGCCCGGAGGCAATGTATCCTATGGTTGATTTCAGTAAAGCTCCATACAGTAATTCGCTGGACGATTATGAGCCTCGCGAAGTATGGGTCGTTGAAGCGACTCCGCCAGAAGAACATCCCTACTCCAAAAAAGTCCTCTATATCGATGCTGAGCACTGGGATATCTACATGGCAGAGGTATACGACAAGAAGGGTGAATTCTGGAAATGGATTCAGTTCAACAAGTCCGGTAAAAAAGCCGATGACGGCTCAGACTACCTGATCTCTTCGATGGGTCATATCCTTGACCTGAAGAAGCGTCACTCTACTCTGTTCGTTTCGGATCCAGATTACAAGTATATTAACGCCAGCGATCCTGCTGCTGTATCACTTTCAAAACTGGAAGCGGCCGGAAGATAAGATGAATGGAATAAAGGGGCCCGGCACACAGTTTTCGCGCCGGGCCTCTTTTCCCAGATAAACTGGCCAGGGGTAAATTCAACCGAGTAGAGATTAAGGGAGGCGAACATGGTAGATCTGATAATTCGCAACGGGACGGTAGTAACACATACGGACCAGTTCGAGGCGGATGTGGCTGTAGAGGGCGAGAAAATTGTTGCTATCGGTAAGAACCTCGGTAGCGCCAAAAAAGAAATTGATGCAAGTGGTAAGTATGTCATGCCTGGTTGTATAGACCCGCATACGCATATTGGTATTTTTATCGATAACGAAAAGGATTTGCCTGCTGAAACGCTTTCTGCGGCAGCGGGTGGCACGACAACGATTCTGCATTGTCTGATCGCTCCTGCTCCCATTATGGAAACTTATGAGAACTGCCTGGAACCGATTGGGCGACTGGCAAACTGCGACGTCGGTTTCTATGCTGCCCTGTTGACCAAAGATGACTTGGAGCAGATTCCACGTCTTTCTGCGTTGGGTGTAAATTCATTTAAATTTCTGCTTGCATATAAAGGCAAATTCGGGCTTTCGATTGGTCTGGAAGGTGTCGACATCAATGATGGCTATCTCTATGACGGCATGGAGCGTATCAAGAAGGTTGGCGGTCTGCCAATGATCCATGCTGAACATGTCGAGATGATTGAGCCCATAGAAGCTAAATTCAAACACGAAAATACCCTGAAGACCTGGTGCGATGCCCGGCCGAATATCGCCGAAGAGATCGATCTCTATATCGGTTGTAAAATAGCGGAGGAAGTCGGTTCACCACTTTACCAGGTGCATAGCAGCGTTGGCTCGGCGAGTAAAATCGTTCAAGAGTTCCGCGACCGTGGCAACAAAGTATTTCTCGAGACCTGTCCAGTCTATTTCTTGACTGATTATCTCGGTGAAAAATTCAAGTCGCCACTGCTTGGGAAAGTCAATCCTCCGATCCGTAGTCCCAAAGACCGAGAGCAGGTCATGGGCGCCCTACAGGCCGGAACCATCGATTGTATCGGCACCGATTCGGCAAGCAGTATGTTAGAGGCCAAGTGGGCAGATGGCAATATCTGGAACATGATGCTCGATTATTCTGATGTCGGCGCTATGTTACCGCTGATTCTTTCCGAATGTGTCAATAAAGGCACGCTGACTCTTCCGGAAGTGGTTCGCCTGACTTCCTATAACGCGGCTAAAATCCATGGTCTGGCCCCACGCAAAGGTATTATGGCGATTGGTTCGGATGCTGATTTGCTGGTTGTTGACCTGGACAAGAAGAAGACCATGAAAGCTGGAAATATGCATTCATCCTCTGATTACTATCTCTACGATGGTTGGGAAGTAACCGGTTGGCCGGTCAGTACTATTATTCGCGGAACCGAAGTTGTGCGTGATGACAAGCCAGTTGTTGAACCTGGGCATGGGCAATATATTCCCTGCACACCAGCATACGGGAGTTCAGACTGATGAGTGGTAAAGAACAGATATATGAAAAGTCAAAGTTGGGTGGGCAGATCGGCTTTGGTAAACGCCCCGCAGTTGTCGTCATTGATTTGCAGAAGGGTTTTACCCTGCCGGAGTTCCCCGCTGGCGGCGACATGACCGATACGGTTGCAGCCGCCAATAAAGTGACAAAGGCGGCCCGGGCGAAGAATGTCAAAGTTTTTCATACAAGGGTCGCTTACAACGGTGATGGGACAGATCTCGGTCCGTTCGGTCACAAGGCTTTTGTCTTAAGGGATTTTGTCCGCGGTAGCGACTCTTGTGAATTCGATGATCGTCTTGTTATTGAAGACAGTGACATTGTGTATGAAAAGCACTGGCCATCAGTGTTCTTTGGCACTCATTTGGTGCAAATGTTGATCGCGGCCCAAGTTGACACTCTGATTGTCTTGGGGTGCACAACCGCCGGGTGCGTTTATGCCTCGGTCGTAGACTCCTGTTCCTATGGCTTCCGTACTGTGGTTGCTTCCGATGGAGTCACGGATCGTTCGGAAGAAACCCATAATATGTTCTTGTGGAATATGGGTCAGAAGTACGCGGATATCCTGACTGTTGATGAAATTGTCGCCAAGTTTGGAGAACTCGAAACGCTTGAATACGATCTGCATTGGTAAATTGATCAAGATCGCGCCGGAGTCTCTGTGAGGTTCTCTGCAGAGACTTCGGTCAGCTGAGTAAACGGGAGGCAGAAGATGAATGAAGACAGTCTCTATCCAGAGTACATAGGCATCACCGATGTCAGCACCCGATCAGCAGAAATGATGCGCGTCGAGGACTTTCTGGTTGTACTGCAATTACCCTTTCCGTGGCGGCCCGAGATCTAGACTTTTCTTACAGTAACTTGCAGACAACTAATTTGGGGGTTTAGAGCTTTTCATTCACCGATTTAGAGGTAACTTGCGGAGGATTAGCATGAGTAAGATCAAGATTATTGTTCCAATTCCTATGGATCAGTCTGGAGTAGATAACCGTGCGAGCCAATTGCCTCAGAGCCAGATTGCACCTGGGTACGATGTTGAGTTTGTCGCCGTGAGTAATGGTGCCGCTCTGGGTGACAGTTATTATGATGCCCTGCTTATGGACATGTTTGTGTTTGAAGCTGGCCTGCGCGCTGAGGAAGAAGGTTACGACGCAGTCTGTATAGATACGGTGAGTGACTCAGGACTCTATGCACTTCGCTCGCGACTCACAATTCCAGTTGTTGGCCCTGGGCAGGCAGCGTTTTACACGGCCTGTATGCTGGGCCAGAAATTTTCAATCATTACCATGTGGGATGAATGGTTTCACCTTTACAAGAAAACACTTAACGAATATGGGCTCTGGCACCGGTTGGCCAGTATGCGTTCCATCAAGACCAGGCCTGATTTGCAGGAACTGCTCGAAGGCAAGGAAGATGTCATTTTTGAAAAGCTGGAGAAAGAAGCTTTGCGGGCAATCGAAGACGATGGTGCTGATGTGATCGTCCTCGGATCAACCACAATGCATCAATCCCATGCTTATCTGGCCGAACGTTTGCCGGTGCCGGTTATTAACCCCGGGTTGATCGCTTACAAACTGTGTGAAGTCCTTCTTGAAACCGGTCTTAGTCACAGTAAGAAAGCGTTTCCAGCACCTGAAATGCCAAAAGATGAAGACATCTTCAAGAGGCTCTAGCTTTTGAAAGGCATGATCTGATGTCAGCTTATTTATACAATTTTTTATCTTTGTCTTGGTTGTGAATCGGAGGACCCGTGGCGTTCAATTTAGCAAAATGTCAAATATGTGGACAGTGCCTGGCTGAGTGTCAGTATTCCCAATTCAACAGCACATCGGGAGCCGCGCAGATAAGTCAATTGATAGAGGAAGGGCAGGCCGACATCCTTTCCGAGTGTGTGACGTGTGCAGCCTGTAACTCTGCTTGTGCCAGTGGAGCCAATCCCTTCGACCTGATACTGCAAAACCTTGAAGAAAAAAATTGTTATCAGGTTTCACCGACATATAACGACTTGGTTAACGCAATCGACAAGTCTCCCGGCTCAGTTATTAAAGGCGATCCAGGGCGCCCAGCAGTCAATGTCTGCGTGATTGATGTCATCCCTGGGCTTCTCGATGGAGAACTTTTCAAGGGTTGTACCATCCTCTCGGGTGGTGAATATGAAAGTGCTCTTGGCGCGATTCATGTGGGTAAAGAATCGCTTATGAAGGAAACGTTGGCAGAGAAAATCGCGGCACTGGCTGATACCGGCATGGATGAAATCGTCATGTTGCACGACGACTGTTATGGCGCTTACACCACCAAGGCTCTTGAATATGGCATACCGGTCCCCTTTAAAGTCACACATTACGTCGAATATCTGCTGGAATACTTGAAGGCCTCACCTCCTGTTCACCCTCTCGGTATGAAGATCGCGTATCAACAGCCGTGCTCCAGCCATTACAGCCCGTGGATCGACCAATGCCTTGATGAGTTGTTCCTGCTTGTTGGTGTCGAACGCCTGGATCGGCAATATGATCGATCGAATGCACTGTGCTGCGGTTGTCCTGTTGCTCCACGGTTCGGCCACCATGTGTCGGAAGGACACAAGAACAAAAATATTCAGGATGCGGTCTGCCACGAAGCTGATGCAATGGTGTTTATGTGTCCTTTCTGCACCATGCAAATGAGAGATGAAGTCCATGCTGCAGGTATTGAACCTGTTTTTTTGACGAGTCTGGTTCGAATGGCTCTCGGTGAAACCTTACCATTTCATCCCGCCGGATTAGGTGATGACCGAGACTTTATCCGGGACACAGTCAAGGTCATCAAAGGTTTGGCATAACCCTTCGCTTGGCCTGGAAGGATCACGACCCTCTGGTGAAGACCTCTTTAAAGTTAGGAGCGGAAGAAGATGAATAGCGCCCTGGTGACATTGACCTCTGAAGAATCAAAACGCTTGATTGCAAAAGCGATTGCGGTAATGCCGAATGTTGCACAAGCAAAAGCTGAAGGGATAATCGGCTTCTCTATGTGTACCAGTGCTGGATATGTGATTGAGGAATTGCAGAAGACAACGATCGACCTGTCTCGTTACTGCTGTGGTTTTCTCCACGAAAATGGACAGTGCTTGGTTCACCCGCAGGAAGAAACCAGGCAACTTGCCTTAGTCAAGGGAGAGGAACGCTGGCTTAACTGGCCAATGGAGGATCTCTCCAGCTTAATCGGTGAAATGGGAGCGGGCGACATTATCGTTAAAAGTGGCAACGTCCTTGACCGCAATGGCAAGGCCGGGGTGATGGTCGGTTGTGCTAATGGAGGTGAGATGGGCAAGTATCTTCCCTTCATCTATGGTGCTGGGATCCAGCTGATTGTACCGATGACGCTTAACAAATTTCTTCCTGTAGATCTAGATAGTGTGTCGAAAAAGATGGGAGTGCGAAAGCTTGAGGCAAAGCGCAGTTACGGAATGACCGTTGGTCTGATGCCTTTACCTGGCACTGTTGTTACGGAAATAGATGCACTGAGAATTTTAGCTGGAGTGGAAGCAGAACCGGTTGCTGCCGGTGGCTACGGCTCGGGAGAAGGCGCAGTTTCCATTTTCATGCAGGGTGAAAAATTGCAGATAGAAGAAGCCTGGACGTTGCTGGAAGCCATCAAAGGTGAGCCGGAGTTGGTTGTCAATTTCGGGGAATGCAAAAGTTGTGTCCCAGCTCATGAACTGTTTGGGATGCGTTGTCAGACCCGGCGCAAGTTTAATAAAAAGGCCGTTTGACTGAACTAACCAGATTCTCTGCACAATTAATAGGCTCAGGAGAAATGTGATGAAATTAAAGGTTGTTGCCGCACAAATGGGGCCGTTCTTCAAAGACTACGATGCAAACCTGGCAAAGGCAATGACCCTTCTGGATAACGTCGCCGCTGAGCATAGTCCTGATGTGGTGTTGTTCTCGGAGATGATGACCGCTGCATATTTTGGTGGTGTCCGAGATGATCGTTACTTTGCGCTGGCTGAAGGGCGGGATGGCAAGTTTGTCACTGCTATGTCTAAAAA
>JACZKY010074190.1_pt1 | contig 11940 bp, 11 predicted proteins | sample 8237611 | NCBI WGS metagenome assembly JACZKY01 (sample SAMN16148055, study PRJNA663545) | marine sediment metagenome | biome: sediments and biomass from bioreactor inoculated with such sediments; feature: coastal sediments; material: methane- and iron-fed bioreactor; isolation source: Bothnian...
GCGCTGCCGTCACGGCGAGGAATGTAAGTTTCTGGATCGTTCTCATGGAAAGACCTCCAAACAACAAAAATGGGTAATCGGGAACTTCTCACTTCACTGTCACGAGTATGGGAAGCAGGCTGCGCCGCGAACAGCGGACGGCGCCGCCAATCGGCGTAGTAGATGTCCTACGCGCGCTGGGTCGAGCTGATGCCTCGTTGCACCCCGGGTCCCGGCTCGTCCCGGCGTCAGGAAGACGCTTGTAGAATGATTTCGCCGCGTGATCTGTCCCGATTGACAGCGCGACGCCTACCCGGGGGAACCGGCCGCCATATCACGTTGATCGCCGAGTGAACGCATGACCAAGGCCTCCGACCAGCTGATCGAAACCATCCGCGCCGCCATCATCGGCGACGACCAGGTGCTGGACACCCCCTTCGGGCAGCGGCGTCTGGTCTATGCCGACTACACCGCTTCGGGGCGCCCGCTGCTGTTCATCGAGGACTTCATCCGCAACGAGGTGATGCCCTATTACGCCAACACCCACACCGAATCCTCGGGCACCGGTCGCCAGATCACCCGCTTTCGCGAGGACGCACGGCGCCTGATCCGCGATAACGTGGGCGGCACCGATGATGACGTGGTCATCTTCGGCGGCTCGGGGGCGACCGGGGCTATCGCCAAGATGATCGACATTCTCGGCATCCGCATCCCGGCCGGCCTGGACGAGAAGTACGCGCTCTCCGGGCACATTCCGGCTGCCGAGCGCCCGATCATCCTGGTCGGTCCCTACGAGCACCATTCCAACGAGATCCCGTGGCGCGAATCGATCGCCGATGTGGTCGAGATCCCCGAGGACGCCGCCGGACAGATCGACCTGGCGCAGCTGCGTCGCGAGCTGCAACGCTTTCGCGACCGGCCGTTGAAGATCGGCAGTTTCTCGGCCGCTTCGAATGTCACCGGCATTGTCAGCAACACCCACGCGGTGGCCGAGTTGTTGCATGAGTTCGGCGCCCTGTCGTTCTGGGACTACGCCGCGGCCGCACCTTATGTGCGCATCGACATGAGCGGCGGCGGCAAAGCCGGCCGCTGCCTGGACGCCATCTTCATCTCGCCCCACAAGTTCGTTGGCGGCCCCGGCACGCCCGGCGTGATGGTGGTGAAGAAGAAGCTCCTGACCAACCGCGTGCCCTCGGTCCCGGGTGGCGGCACGGTTTCCTACGTCAGTCCGGTCGACCATCACTATCTGCTCGACCCGGCGCACCGCGAAGAAGGCGGCACGCCCGCGATCATCGAGTCGATACGGGCCGGACTGGTCTTCCAGTTGAAGCATGCGGTGTCGGAGCGGGTGATCGAGACACGTGAGGAAGCCTTCATCGCGCGCGCGTTGGCGCGCTGGTCAGCCAACCCCAATATCCGCATCCTCGGTAGCCTGACCGCCAAACGCTTGTCGATAGTCTCCTTCGTGATCCGCAACCGAGGGCGCTACCTGCACCACAATTTCGTCGTCGCGCTGCTCAACGACCTGTTCGGAATCCAGTCCAGGGGAGGATGCTCGTGCGCCGGACCGTACGGCCATCGCTTGCTCGGCATCGACCTGGAAACCTCGCGCCGCTTCGAAGCCGAAATAGACAGTGGTTGCGAGGTCCTGAAACCAGGTTGGGTACGCGTCAACTTCAACTACTTCTTGTCCGAAGCCGTATTCACGTACATCCTCGACGCACTCGACTGGCTGGCCACCGAGGGTTGGCGGTTCCTGCCCGAATACCGCGTCGAAGACGCTACCGGGCAATGGACGCACCGCAGCTTCGTGCCGGGTTCCACCCTTGGTCTCGGCGAACTGAGCTACGCCAACGGGACGCTGGAGTTTCCGTCGCACCGGCGTCGCGCGTCCGAAGACGCGCTGGCCGGCTATCTCGCGGCAGCCAGAATCCTGGCCGCCGAGCGCGACGGCGCAACTGTCGATCCCGAATCCGCCGGACCGCTCGCCGAGCAGCACGAGAAGATGCGCTGGTTTTCGGTGGCGGCCGACCAGAAAGGGCAGACCGCTCCGCCCGCGATCAAACTGACCTTCTGAACGCAGCGCAGGCTGAGCTAGACTCGCCGCATGTGCAATCGCTACGTCTCCCCCGATCAGGCGGCCATTGAACGTCACTGGCACGTCGCTCGCGGCAACCCTTGGCACGGTGCGGCGGAAATATTCCCGCGCGCCCCCGGTCCGTTCATTCGGGCGGCTGCGGCATCAGCCGATGGGCAATCGGACGACGCACACGCCGGCGCCCTCGCGCGCGAACTGGTGGTCGGCCAGTGGGGCCTGATTCCCTGGTTCGCCAAGGAAGCGAAGCTCAGCTACTCGACCAACAACGCCCGCTTCGAGGAGATCGCGGCCAAGGCCTCGTACAAGCAGTCGTGGGCGCGCGGCAAGCGCTGCATCATCCCGGCCTGGTCGTTCGACGAGCCCTGCTGGGAGAGCGGCCGCAACGTCTGGTGGCGCTTCCGGCGCGCCGATGAAATGCCGTGGGGGCTGGCCGGGCTGTGGAATACCTGGGTCGACAAGTCGACGGGCGAGATTTTCGAGAGCTACACCATGCTCACGATAAACGCCGATCACCACCCGCTGATGGCGCGCATGCACAAGCCCGACTCGAAACTGCCGCCCGATCAGCAGGACAAGCGCAGCGTGGTTCCGATCGACCTCACCGATGTCGATGCCTGGCTCTGCGGGTCGAACGAGGAGGCGGCGAGCCTGGTTCGCGTGCCGCCGCTCGAAGTATTCGACGCCGCTCCGCAACCGCGACCATAGGGCGGCGCTACCGGCTTTCAATGAAGGCGCATTGAGCGCAGAATGGGGTCGACAGTCGTGATGTCGAGCCTCAGCGCTCACGAGTACGCCAGCTCACTGGCTTGGTGCATGCAAGGAGCGCCACTCGCGTCAGATACTGTCAATTCTTGCGGTGTGCCAGGGACGGGCGAGGCTATGTCGCCATCTCGGGAAATTGCCTCGTTCTCCAGACAAGGAGGACTTTCCATGAACTTCAAACCCATTTGCCTGATTGGGACGGTTGTGTGCGCCGTCTTCGGCCTCGTCTTTCTGCTCGTTCCGATGCAAGTCGCTGCGATATATGGCATGGTCGACTGGAATCCAGGTCAGCTGACCGTTGCGAGGCTTTTAGGGGTGTCAATGCTCTACATCGCGGTCACGCTGTTTGTGCTGCGCGACCTCGCTGACCAGGCGTTGCGACGGACGTTCGCAGCCGCGTTCGCAGCCGCGAGTGCCGTAGCGGTGGTGGTGAGCATCCACTCAGTTCTCACGGGCGCCACCAACTCGATGATGTGGTCGACGGTGCTGATCTACGGCTTCTTCACGATCGCCTGGGCTTCCGTGGCCAAATCATCGAGTACCTAGGCAGCGGCGCGACATACGAGCTAGTGCGGGGGCGACCAGACCACGGCATCGAGGGGTCCGTCCGAATGTTGGCCCGCCCCTCATGCCGACTCTTCGCCGCTAGCGGAGAAGAATATCCAAGGATTCCACATGACCCCCAGCTGGTATGAGCGAACCCTTCTTCCATACCTGACCGATCTTGCCTGCGGAGGGAAGCCGATCCGGAAACAACGAATGAAGGTCATTCCGCAGGCTCACGGTCGCGTGCTGGAAGTCGGCATCGGCACGGGCCGGAACATGCCCTTCTACGACCCGGCGCGCGTCAAGATCATAGTGGGAGTGGACCCCACACTGAGCATGCAACGGCTTGCCCTCAAGCGCATTCGGGACTCCGGAATCGCGGGCGAACTGGTCGGCCTGTCAGCCGAAAAGCTCGCGATCGAGGACGCCAGCTTCGAAACCGTCGTCTGCACATACACGCTGTGCACGATCCCGGACCCCGTTGCCGCGCTGCGGGAAATGCGACGAGCGCTGGTTCCAGGGGGCAAGCTCCTCTTCTCGGAGCACGGGCGCGCGCCGGAGGCGAATGTGCGCAAGTGGCAGGCGCGCGTCCAGCCAATCTGGAGCAGGGTATCGGGCGGATGCATGCTCGATCGAGATATCCCGGCGCTGCTCGAGCAGGCCGGCTTCAAGCCCGACGTCCAGTCCCGCTATATCCCGGGTCCTCGAATCCTCTCATTCCACTACTGGGGCGAGGCGGTCGTGGCCTGACAACTTCCGTTGCCTACGCGAGGCACCACCGCCAACTCACTCCGTAAAAACGACTGGCGACATCACCGCACGATTGACGTTCAACTGGAAGATGTCGGGCCGGGAGTAGTGGCCCGCGACGTCGAACGAGCGCCGAGCATGCGCGGCGCGCGCGGGGTCGATCTCGGCGTAGAGCACTTCCTGCTTCTGGTGCAGCGGGCCCGCGATGGGACCGCCGAAGGGCTCGAAGACGACCGCACCGCCATCGCAGATCCATTCGTCGGCGGCGAACAGCTTGTCACGCTGCGGGAAATCTGCGGAAATGTCTTTGGAGTGCAGCGCGGTGGCGAGGCTGATGACCCAGCACCCGCCCTCGCGTGCAATATGCCTCATGCTGGCAAGCCAGCCTTCGCCACAGTCCCAGGTCGGCACGACCAGCACTTCGAGGTTCTGCGCGTACAACGCGAAGCGCGCGAGCGGCATGTACGCCTCCCAGCACAGGAGGCAGCCGATGCGGCCGACCGGCGTATCGATGACCCGCAACCCGCTGGCATCGCCCATGCCCCAGACCATGCGTTCGGGGTTGGTCGGCATCAGCTTGCGATGCCGGTTCAGCAACTTCCCGTCGGGTCCGATGAGGACCACGGTATTGAAGAGCGTGCTGCCGCTGAACCGCCGGTCGATTTCGTTCACGCCGCACACGACCGTTATGCCGTGCTCTCGGGCGGCCTCGGCGAGCGGCGCGAGCGCGCCGCCCTCGATATCGACCGCGTTGTCGCGCAGCCGGTCATGGATCTCTCCCGAGAGGCCCATGTCGCCCCCGGGCTTTAGGCGCCAGACCCAGGTGGGGTAGCCGGGCAGGAAGGCCTCCGGGAAGACGGCCAGTTTAGCGCCGGCTTGCGCCACCTCTGCGATGCTGGCGACCGCGCGCGCGATCGTCGCCTCCAGGTCGAGTAGAACGGGGGGGTTCTGGATCACGGCAATCTTATGGGTCATGGGGTCACCTCTTTGGGGTTGGTTGGTCGGACTTGAGCGCCGATCATCGTTTGAACGAAGCAGTCTTTCTATTCGGGCAAAGTGATTCCGGAGCCGCCCGCTTCCTTGGGCACATCTCTCATCTTCGGCAGTCCGTCGTGCATGTGCAGGACGGTTTCCTGGTAGTGCACGTGGAGGACGGGCTCAAAGTCCAGGTCGGGAATGACCGCAGCACAGACCTCCGTCATTCCCATTTCCGGGTGTCCGGTAAAGACGTGACCGCCGCATTTCCTACACCACTTCCGATCGCTGTTCTTCGTCCTGTTGGAAGTGACGATGCTGTCTACACCGTGCGTAACTTGTATGGCCTCGGGCTTCCACAGAGTGAAGGCGCTGACCGGCGCTGCCGACCAGCTCCTGCATGAGTCGCAGTGGCAATAAGCCATCAATGCCGGATCTCCGCTGGCGGTGAACTGCACCTCGCCACAAAAACATTTCCCTGAGTAGGTTCTATCCGTGTTCATGTTGCTTCTCCCAATTAGTTGCAGGGACGGCGCCCTTTACGACGCCAGAGCAGCTCGCCGGCCGGCAGCGATGACCAATTCGCAAGGCCCGACAAAGCCGTCCTTGCCTTCGAAACGTTGCAGCGCCTGCTCGATCTCGGCCCACACGCCGGCCTGTGCTGCGTCGCCGAGTCCGCCGAGCATTTGGTGCAAGGCACCGAAGGACTCGCGCTCGAAGCGCACGCACTCCGCCGCCGATGACAGCCGCAGCGGCGCCGCGACCACGAGCTCCTCGACGTCCTGGAAACCGGCGTCCGCAAGCGCTCGTTTGAGCACGCCCGGGCTCCCGAGACTGAACGGTCCGGGTTGGCCCTCGGCGGGGGCAGGCAGCTGGGCGCGATCGCGGATGATCGATACCGGCAACGAGAAGAAGGCATTGTTCTGCGGCGTCGAGTAGACGATCGTCGCGAACCGGCCGCCCGGCTTCAGGGAACGCAGAATTCCCTTGAGCGCGCGTTGTTGGTCGGGGAAGTAAATCATGCCGACGCGCGAAATCGCGGCGTCGAAGCTGCCAGGCTCGAGCGTGAGCTCCTCTCCGTCCATCACTTTGCAGTCCACTTGCGACAGGCCTTCCGCCCGTGCCGCGGCGGCAGCGTACTCCAGGATGTTGGAGGAGATGTCGGTGGCGAGCACGTAACCGCGAGATCCCACTCGCTCCGCCGCCTGCAGGGTCTGGTCGCCGGCGCCGGCGGCTACGTCGAGCACGCGTGAGCCGCGCCTGACTTCGGCCATGTCCAGCATCTTTTCGGTGGCCGGACTGAGCCAGGAGCGGAGAGTTCCACCCCAGTCGTTCCACGCCTTGGCCGCCGTCTGCCACTGCTGGCGGGTGGTTGTCTTGTAAAGAACGGGATTGAATTGCGTTGCGCTCATGATCAACTCCTCTATGAATTGGCAATGTTGTCAATGTGGGTTCGGCAGGGGTCCGTCTGTTATCGTTAACCCACGCCTGCACTCTGGCAGCGCACCGTTTTAGCCAGCGTTTGAATCAGCGCAAAGGTGCTAAACAGGAAGGCGAAGACCAATCACAGGGAGAGTTCGTCTTGCCCACCGCGGCCAAATCGTTGTCTGGTGAATGCCTGCACATTTGTCTGTTGGGCGAGTTGCAGGTGTGGCGAGACGCCGTTGCGGTCGCGCTGCCCGCGTCACGAAAGACGCGTGCGCTGCTGGCCTATCTGGTAGTGACGGCGAAGCGGCATCGGCGTAGCGTGCTTTGCAGCCTGTTCTTCGAGGACGCGGTCGATCCGCGCGCCGCGCTGCGCTGGAGCCTGACGCAGATCCGGCGGACGCTGGGCGAGCGCTACAGCAAGCTCCTCCAAGCCGACCGCGATTCGGTCGAGTTGCCCGTGGAAGCGGTGAAGACCGACCTTGCGCGACTCGCGATCCTGACGCGAAACGGTATCGCCCGCGCACCCCGGGTGGCGTTGTTCGAAGCCGGTGGTCTGTATCGCGGCGCCTTCCTCGAAGGACTCGACTTACCGGCCTGCTACGCGTATCACGAATGGTGCATGGCGCAGCGCGAGGCGGCTAGCCAGCTTCATGAGCAAGTCCTGGTGGCGCTGGTCGGGCGCAATGGCGATGGCCCCGAGCAGGTGCTCTTGCATGCCCGCGCGCTGGCGGCACACAACCCGCTCAACGAGCACGGCCACATCCGACTGATTGAGGCGATGAGCGCCCTCGGGCGGCGGCGCGACGCGCTCGCGCAATACGAGCAGTGCTGCCGCATCTTCGAGCGCGAACTCGGTCTGGGGCCGCCAGCCGGCCTCGTCGCAGCACGCGCACGTCTCGAAATGGCCCCCGAAGTCGAAGGCGACCACAACGAGGTCTTGGCGGCGGCGCCGCTAGCGATCACGATCGCTGGCCATGCTGGTACCCGAATCTTCGGGCGCGACGCGGAAGTCGCGCAACTGGCGGCAAGCATCGAAGGCGCGATAACGGGGCGCGGGTCAGACGTCCTGCTCGTGAGTGGTGTTCCCGGGATCGGCAAGTCCCGGCTGCTCGGCGAGTTGGAGGCCAGGATTGCGGCGGCCGGCGGCCGCTTCCTGCGCGGCCGCGCATTCGAAGCCGAGATGGTCAGGCCTTTCGGGTTCTGGATCGACGCCTTGCGCGACCTGCGCGCGGGTGATCTCCCGCCAAGCCTGCATGCGGCGCTGCGGCCCCTGACACGGGGCGGCAACGGCGAGGCGCTGGCGGGCAATCGAGACACCTTGTTCGACGCTGTCTTGCGTGTCCTGTCGCATCTCGCAAAGTCCGGGCCCCTGGCCGTGCTGGTCGACGACGTGCACTGGATCGAGGAGTCCTCGGCCGCGCTCCTGCACTATGCGATTCGCAAGCTGGCGGGTACGGCTGTCTTGTTTGCACTCACTGGACGCGTGGGGGAGTTGGAGGACAACGCGCCGGCGCAGAACCTGATCGCGGCGCTGGCACAGGCCAAGCGACTGCAGCGCATCGCGCTCGGACCCTTGAGCGACGAGGATGGGCGTGCGCTCGTCGCCGCTGCCGCACCCGGGATTGATTCCGGGAGCATCGTCGCACAAGCGCAGGGCAACCCTTTCATTCTGCTCGAACTCGCCCGCTCACAGGACGCGGGCGCAGTGTCACCCAGTGTGCTCGAGGGCATCCTGGAAACACGCCTCTCCCGGCTCTCGCGCGGCGCAAGAGAATTGCTGGACTGTGCGTCAGCGTTCGGTCGCAAGTTCCCGTTGGAAGCGTTGATTACCGCGCAGGGCATCGAGCCCGCAATGGCTGGCCAGCAGCTATCTGAACTTGAGCGACACGATCTGGTCCGCGCCGTGGGCGATGCCGGCTACGAGTTCAGCCACGACCTCATCCAGCAGGCCGCCTACGGCCGGGTCTCGCCGCCGCGGCGCCGGCTGATGCACAAGAGCATCGCCATGAGCCTTAGTCGGGACATGGACACTCAGCCGGAAACTTGCAGTGCGGTTGCCTACCATGCCGGACTCGGCGGGCAGTTTGAGCTGGCTGCAACCGCCGCGATTCGGGCGGGCGACCACGGTTTGCGCGTTTTCGCCAACCGCGAGGCGGCAGAAGTCGCTCGCCGCGGCTTGCGACACGCCGCCCGCATCCCGGATCAGGCGGCGCGCGCGGGCTTCATCATGGCACTGCTGCGAGTCCAGGTGCTGGCGGCCTCTGGTCTGCAACTCGCCAGACTGCACCCCCCTGCCAATGCGATCTTGGACGCCATCGATGACGCACGCGCTGCGCGCCTGCATCCCGAGGTCGCCCAAGGCTACTACCTGCTGTCGGTCATTCACCAGGACGCCGGTGAGCTCGACGCAGCGCAGCAGGCGACGCTGCAAGCGGCGGCGGCCACCGACCGGTCTGATGGGCTGGCCCGCGCGCGCCAACTCGCCAACAGCGCGCGCTGTCTGGTCGAGCTCGGACGGGACGTTGCGCGCGCCAGGGGGTTGGTCGACGAGGCGCGAACTCTTGCCCAAGCCGCCGGGTTCGATGAAATCGAAGTGCGTTGGTGCACGGGCTTGCTGCACCACTGGGACGGTGATCTTGCTCCCGCGGTGCGAGAGATCAGTGCGGCCATCGAACTCGCCGCCCAGGCCGAGGACCGCTGGCGCCAGTGCAGGTGTCTTGCGTGGGTTGCGTTGATCGAGCTCGAGCGCCGGCGGCCCAAACAGGCCATCGCGCGCGCCAGGGAATTGAAGCTGGCGGCAAGTCAGCTCGGCGAAGGTGCGGAAGCGCCGCTGGCGCGGGCCATCGACGCGCTCGCCCGCCAGATGTCGGGTGAGAAATCGACCCAGCTCGAGGCGGCGATCGATGGGCTGCGGGAAGCCGACGACAAGTCGCGCCTGGCCTGGGTGCTGAATCTGGCTGCATCGCTCCAGTTCGAAAGCAGGCACTTCGATAGGGCTAGCGCGATGGCAGCGGATGCCTTGGCCACGGCCGAATCCATCGGCGCGGCCAACGAGGCCGTCCTGGCACACGCCACACTCGCACAAGTGGCCATCACGCAGGGCAACTCGGAGTGCGCCCTGGTGGAGCTGCAAAAACTGCGTCCTGTGCTCCAGGACCCGGGTGCGTTCTGCGCCAAGGCAGTGCGCGCCACCAGGGCCGCGTCGGTCGGCGCGAGTGGGGTCCGTGCCGCCGGCTCGGAAGTTGCCTATTAACCGGAAGCCCCGTCAAACCAAGGGAGATCCTGCCATGGAAAAATTCATCGTCGAACGATCTTTCACATCGCCGTTCTCGGATCAGGATCTGAGCGACGTCGGAGAGCGAATGGCGCCCTGCCTCGACCTGCACGGCGTAAGCTGGATCCGCAGCTACCTGTCCGAAGATCGACTGCGGATGGTCTGCGAGTACGAGGCGCGCGACGCGGAAAGCGTGCGCAAGGTCCAGCACGAAGCCAGCGCGAAATTCGATCGAGTCTGGGCCGGGCAGCTCATTGAACCTTGACGTGAACGGCGCACGGCCGCGAAAGCAGCCGCGCGGCGAAGTCCGCAAAGGCCGACCGATACCGCGCCGGCGCCTCGCTGTGCAGGCCGCTGTGCGAGCCGGCGGCGAACTCGACGAAGGTCTTGGATCCGGCTGCGGCATCGAACAGGCGGCGCCCCAATTTCAAGGGCACCGTGTTGTCGTTCGTTCCGTGAAGCATCAAGATTGGCTGGTGCAACGCTCCGATCTTGGCCTGCGAGTCGAAGCGCTGGCCGCTGAGCCAAACCAGTGGGGCCGCGAAGATGCTCGCTGCCGCCGCTACATCGACCGCGCTGTTGAACGCTGATTCCAGGATCAGCCCGCCGTACTGCCGTCCGTCGGACTTCCTCGCGGCCAGCTCGACCGCAACCGCGGCCCCCATGGAATGCCCGTAGATCACGCGACGCATCGGGTCGGGCTGGCGCAGCACCAATTCTCGCCAGCCGATCTCGGCGTCGGCATAGATGCTGTCTTCGGAGGGCACGAGCACACTGCTCTCGCCCCAGCCACGATACTCGACGCCCAGCACCGAGTAGCCGGCTTCGCGAATCGCCAGCATCTTCGGGTAGTTGTGGTACAGGTTGCGGAAGGTGCCGTGCAGATACAGCAGCGTCGGCGCTCGCGAATCCGGCCCTGGGAGCCACCAGATCTGCACGCGTTGGTCGCCGACTCCCGGGTTCCCGGCGGCAACAAAATACGTCCGATCGCCTGCCTCCAAACCGGAGAAGGCAGCCGGGATCGCGCGTGACGGTCGATAGACGGCTTGACGTTCGCGCTCGCCGAGCGCGGCGCAACCCCCGAGCGAGAAGAGCGCGAAGATGAGCAGGACGAAAAGCGCCGCCGCACGGCCATTTCCAGGCCAACCCGCGACACGGGTCAATCGATGAAATACCCGATCGTCCACATCATGCCCGCAGTGCCAAAAAAGATGACCTCAGTATTGAAGCGCCCGTAATTGTAGCCAAGCACCGGCATCAGGGCCGGTGCGGTCCCAAGTGAGTTGAATGGAATCTTCTGTTCGTGCGGAGGCTTGTAGCCGTGCACCACCCCGCCGATTAGCTTGAAATGCACCGCGGGAAATCCGCTCAGCGGATTCCAGCGCTTGCCCACGTAGACCAGTTCGGTTGGCTGTCCAAACGAGTTACGAAATTCCGCGGCCCCAAAGAGCCAATTATCTGGGCGCCGGTACTCGAAGTTGATCAGTCGTTGGGTATTGTTGTGTTCCGGGCTTGGGTGGAAGTGCGCTGTAAAGAAACTCGTCCGGAACAGCCAGCGATGGCGTGCTTTGCGCAGCCCATCCTCGTCGGCGGCCAAGGAATCGGGCCTCGCCGTGACACCCAAGGGGCCAACGCCGGAGCCGGTGGTGTCGAGCGCGATCGCGCTATCGAGTTCGATCGGCACTTGCGCCTGGGACGCGCTCGACAAGGCAAGCGCCAGCGCTGCGATGGGTAGACTGATTATGCGATGCATATGATTCACGGTTCTGCGACTTGAACCACGTCGGGCCGATACGGCCGAGCGGCGAAACTTCCAACAAAGTTGAAGGCCCTCGAGCACGAAAATTCGATCCGCGCACTCTAACCCAATTTCCGGGAAGTCGCAGTCCGTCGCGCGCTTCCCCCGTTTTTGTCCGGCACAATGATCAGCATGCAACTGTCGCGCGAACATCGCCTGCAACTCTCCCAGGCCAAGGCCCTGCTGGAAAACCCCGGGCTGGCGGTGAAGATCTCCAGCCTGATCGGCACGCCGATCGAGAAGGGCTTCGAGCTGCTCCCGACTGGCTGGCGCGACAAGGTCGGATCTGCAACCCGCGACGCGCTGGACTATGCGCTCCGGGCGGCCCTG
>JACZKY010046345.1_pt1 | contig 11938 bp, 15 predicted proteins | sample 8237611 | NCBI WGS metagenome assembly JACZKY01 (sample SAMN16148055, study PRJNA663545) | marine sediment metagenome | biome: sediments and biomass from bioreactor inoculated with such sediments; feature: coastal sediments; material: methane- and iron-fed bioreactor; isolation source: Bothnian...
GCTCATAACAATTAGTTTGTTTGACATTTATGAATATGTTAATAACACATCAACATAATCATAAATGCCTGCCTTAAAGCAAGGAAAATATCGTTCTTAAGGGGTGGTCAATTTGAATCGGCAGGGGGTGGTCAATTTGCCCCGGCGTGAACCGATTTTTACACCGGCATGGGGGTGGTCAATTTGGATCGGCGGAGACTGGTCAAATGGAATGGTTTATCCAGATAAATACAATAGCCTGCCTGGAGCATATGCGCTTGTTAGCAACCCTCAAAAGACCCTGCCAAGGGAAATCCCTATCATTACTGATAAACATGAAGAAGCAACTAACTTAAACCTCCCCCTTAAAACAAATATTTCGTTTCCCCTGATAGTGATTTTCGCAATGCTTGCTGTGTTTAAACCGGAAAACCCTATGACAGACAATCGTTTACTGCTTAATGTTTACGTTGGCAAATTGAAAAATTATTGCACAAACACTTGCCTGGTGTTCCATTATTAGTTAACTTTGCACCATGGAGAAGAAACGTCAGCTGATCTTTTTCAGAAACTATTATAGGGATTTCTACAACGATCAAACTGAAAAGGTAAAAGACAAGATCGATTATGTCCTTTATCTTATCACTATTGCCGATAGAATCCCTGGCAAGTTCTTTGATCAGATTACCGGCCAGGAAGGATTGTTTGAAATTCGAATTGAGTTTGAGGGTAATATTTACAGGATCTTCTGCTGTTTTGATGAAGGTAACCTTGTGGTTTTATTCAATGGATTTCAAAAGAAGACACGTAAAACGCCAAAGAAGGAGATCGAAAAAGCGATGAGGATAAAAATTGAGTATTTTGAATTAAAAAGGAAAGGTGGACTACTATGAAAAATATCACAACATTTGACGAGCACCTCGACCAGAGATATGGCAAGATTGGCACTGAAAAGCGGACCGAATTTGAAATCAAAGCAAAAGCCTATTCTATTGGGGAGATTCTCAAGGATGCAAGGAAAGAAGCTCATATGACCCAAGAAGAACTTGCCAGAAAAACTGGAACCCGGAAAAGCTTCATCTCACGGATTGAGAACGGACACAGCGATATCCAGTTATCGACTCTTTATCGGTTGGTTGAGATTGGATTTGGGAAAAGAGTTAACTTGTCGATTGGTTGATTGTTGGCGTAAACATTTAACCGTCAGCAAGGTAAAGAGCATTGGTTTTCGTTAGTAAATCTATAAATCCAAAGGTTTCGGGGAAATCATAGTGTAAATGGTAACAACGAATTTTTGAGGGTTGCTAACGGTCGGCAGCAGCCGCCGTGACGGTTCTTACTGCTTTTCTGTTAATATTCGTTTCTTCTTGATTTAATTGCATTTCGCTTACTTTGGATCACTCTGGCCGGCATGGTCCCGGCTGCTGCCTGTTAGCATCAATTGATTTTTGCTCAAGACGATCTGCCACTATTCTATAACATAGAATTTTTCCCACCAAGAGTTTTCCCCATTTGATATTTGCAACATATAACACCCCTGAATATAATTTGATAACTCTAGTGTATAGATTGTAGTATTGAATCTTTGTGATTGAAAGTATATTCTGCCGGCTACATCGAAAACCTTGACTGAAAAGTTCTTTGGTTCGTTAAATTCAATATTAATTCTTTGATACGCAGGATTTGGATAAATATGTAGATTGGGATTTGACTTTACTTGTGGAAGGTAGACTGGAGGATCAAAGAAACATGAATGATTGAATACTGGCATCATGAAAATATTCGAACCAGATGGGAGAATAACTTGAACTTTTGTGCTTATTTGTCCACTGTGAATATCAATTCCAGTAAAAGTACTATCAAGTGCATTCAAATAATAGATTCCTCCATAAGGATCCAAGGTTGGAGGTCTATCATTAACGGCTAATATTGCTGTGTCTGAGATATATGTTATATTTCCTGATGCAGGATCTATTTTTGAAAACTTTGCACCACCAGAAATTATTCTGCAGATGCCATATATGATTGAATCCGAACAATTATATAAAATACTACTAAATGTATATGTACCTTCCGGAAGAATACATTGAACGTTCGTAACCATATCTCCAGTAGATAGATCAAGGCCGATGAGATATATAGGGGGAAATCCTTGAGTGAGGAAGTAGAAAATATTCTGGTATGGATCAATTGTTTTCCCCCATGAAGGAGAACAGGTTGTAAGAATTGGATTTGTCGAAACGGGATTGACTTGTCCTATTTGTGGATTAATAGTTGAAAGGAAGACTTCTTGAAGGGAATTATTATATGACAATCCATAATAAGTTGTATCAAAACAATTATATGTCATTCCAGCAAACGACAGATTCTGATAATGGATTAATTCTGTTGAATAAACCATTTCTCCTGACTGTATATCAAAACCAAGGATCAAACTGTCTGTAGTGGTAGAATAAATTGCTTTATGAGGATTCAATGTACTCCCATTTATATAGGACATAGATTGGTTTACAGGTGATGCAGATATGTTGGTAACCTGCCCTGATTCCGGGTTTATAGAAGCTAGGTATATATCATTCGTATAAAAAGAATAACTAAGGCCGTATATTATAGAATCAATTTGACCGCTAGAGCTAACCCACATGAAGATTATAAAAATAAGTGTTATAAATTTTCTCATTTGAGACAAGGTTACTTCTAATCAATTGATGCTAACGGTCGGCCAGCAGCCGACGTGACGGTTCTTATTGTTGTTCTATTTGTATTCGTTTCTTCATTCATTACTTGAATTCCGCTTGCTTTGGATCACTTTGGCCGGCATGATAGGCTGCTGGCTTGTTAGTGGCTATAAAATTGCGCAAGCAAAAGAATTATTTGATAACTATAAGTTTTTGAATCTCAACACTTTCTTTAAAAATTAGCCGGAAATAATAAATGCCTGGAGATAAATAGTTTAGGTCAACTAAGAGCTGATGCTTGCCAGTTGATGATTCATCTTTAAAAATCATTTTAACTATCTCTCCAGAATTGTTTAATAAGTCGATCTGAATCGTCCCATAGCTTAGCAATTCATATGTCAAATGAGTTAATGAGGTACTTGGATTTGGAAAAATATGTAGGTCGGTTTTATCGAGGAAGATGCCATCGTTCAGACCTGTTAAAATCCCCGTTGAGTCAGTTTTAATGATAATGATATCATAGTCTGTGGGTAATCCTTCCTTTATTGTGCCACAAAGTACAAAACCACCATCAGATGTTGGTCTGACAGAACTTGCCTCACCGTCGATCCAATCAGTAAAAGATCGCCTCCACTCCATTGTCCCGTTTGAAGATATTTTTTCTATCAAAATATAGGAATCTGTTCCTTGAAGTGCTCCACCGCAGGCAATAAATCCCCCAGCCGGGATTTCGTGTAATGAAAGAAGATATCCAAACTCCACTAGTGGACTTGTATAAGTCCAGATCTTATCGCCTTGTTCAGTTGTCTTGATCACGTACTCATACGCATGTCCCCCCAGACCAAGGGAGTCAAGGAAGCCTCCTAAAATATAATCATTGTCGGTAGTCTGGTGGACTGAAAACACATTCTGATAAAATAAATCGTCATAGATCCTTCCCCATGTAGAATCTCCATTATTGTCTAGCTTAATTGAGAAAATGTTAAAGGTGTTAAAATATGAAGGGGAATGGTCTGAGTTACCGCAAAGCAAATATCCATTATCACTTGTATTACAGATTGATGTTGCATATGAATAGGCCGTAGTTATTCCCATGGGATAATAATTCTTGCTCCAGAGTGTGTTCCCTGAGTCGTCTGTCTTTATGACAATGGAATTAGTATTGGACTGACCCGCAATAATGAACCCATGATCAGGTGCGATCTCAATGGCGTTACCTTTTGTTTGAGGGATAACCCTTGTCCAGAGTGTATCACCAATCGAGTTCGTACGGATTAAATTGATACTGGTCCCATTAATACCAGTTAGCGATGAACAAATAATGAATCCATTATCTGATGTTTGTTTAAAGATGGATTCATAAGCCTGCGGATTCCCTGGATATTTCTTTGTCCAGATTGTATCTCCATACTCATCTGTTCTGAGCAGATAGCAAAAGGATTCTCCTTGAATTGTGATCTTTCCGCATACTGCAAACCCTCCGTCGTTTGTTTGAAGAATTGAGTAGGCGGTTTCATTGTTGTCGCTGGCAATGATCTTTTTAAATGTGGTTTGTCCTTGAGTGGAGACACTAAGAAGAACAACTGCGAGGAACAAGGATATTGATTTCATATAACTATATTTTATAGCCACTAACGGTCTGCTTGCAACCGCCGAGCAGGGATTTCTTGGTAAATTGTTAATATTCGTTTCTTCATTTTATGATTTCTATTTCGTTCACTTTGAATCACTTGGCCTGCATGGTCGGTTGCAAGCTTGTTAGCTGCAAGCATATATATTTTTAACTATTCACGATTGCATTGTTGATTTCCTCTACTAACGTTTTAATATGCGACTGATCCGAGATATACCTAATCGTTAAATTACCTGAATGTAATTTATTAAATATTTCAACGTCAACAAAGATTCTTCCTGTTTCCTTATCTAAATTGAATTTAAGGTGAAGCTGTTCGTCGTTGTGCGAGAAGTGAACGGTTTGCCATTCAAAAGAATGAAGTTTTAATAAACCATCACAAAAGGACGCAAAATCACTTTTTTCAGCCTCTATCTCAGTTTCAACGCTATATATATCAAATCGAAGAGACAACCTAGATTTGATAAATGTTGGCGATCCTCTCTCTTTTGAAAAATTGCTAAGTGAGATAATTTCAACGCCATTTATATCCTTGAATGTTACTGTCTTTCCCATTTCCTTCAATATTGAAATTTTAATCTTGACCGTACATAATGTACTTGCCTGTTTCTTTATCAATAACACCAAACTGAGTGTTTTGGAATATAACCCAGATTACTTCCTTGTTATTTTGAAATTCGTCTTGTTTAAAATTATAGTAAACAATTTTGGGATTCTTGATCCGATACTCTTGAACGTTAAGGTTTGTTGAAGGGGTTGTTTGCCATAGTGTATCTCCATTGTGATTAATTGCTGTTATTATTTGTTGTGATGTATCAAGAGCAAATGAAATCCCACTTATTGTATCGATCAAAACATCGTATTCTAGTTTATTCATCAATGTATTGTGACTAAAATAACCTGAGGTTTGACTATGACATATACAAAAAGAAAATAGTCCCAGAGTTACAAATAATATCTTAATTGCTTTTCTCATAAATATGCTTGCAGCTAACGGCGGCCAGTAGCCGCCGGGGCGGTTGAATCTCTTTCATATTAGTATTCGTTCTTTCACTTTTTACTTGTATTCCGCTTACTTTGAATCTCTTAAGCCGACCTGGTCGGCTACTGGCTTGTTAAGTGTCATATTAAGAAATGGTATACATAATCCTCTTATAAAACACCCATCCTTTGTTGTTTTTTCTATAAATATCCCTAAAATGCTCTCCACAAAGTGCCCCACAACTATAACCGTAATCAATAATTACTCGCTTTAAATCTTTTGAAAAGACAGGCGTTCCAATTATGTAAAGTCTTTTAGGGAAGAATTCTGTACGTTTTGAGAAATAAACTTCGGTTGGTGCTTCATATACCCAATAATAAAACGAATCCGCAGGAATCAGTCTTAGAGAAGGTATTCTTAAAGAATCATATACGTAGTTTTGCCGCTCCTCAATTTGCTTGAAGAAAAATTCAATATCTTCAATAGAAAAGTTCTCTGACTCTGCTAAAAAGTTTGTATCAAGATTCCACAGCCAGTTGAATCCTTTAATTATACCCATGTCGACTAATGCTGATCCGTTTGGAATAATAATTTGAGAATCGATCATCTGATTAATAAAAGGGACAAGGAAATCGTATAATATTGAATCGTTGATAGAATAATTAATTACGTTGACGCTTTTTGTTTTGGAAATCATTATTGCGGTTGAATCAGAAACAGAATCAGATAGATTACCATTTCTGACTTGAGAGGTGCACCCAAGTAAAAGAATAGGAATAAGAAATAATGTTATTGACTTCATACTAATATGACACTTAACGGTCGCCTGCACCCGCCGGGGAGGTTCCAATTGGCCGAGAGTTTGTATTCGTTTTATTGTTCATTTACTTGATATTCAGCTTACTTTGAATCCTTTGGCCTACCTGGAGGGTGCAGGCTGTTATAAGTAGTAAAAATTATTGGATCATTACCTTACCAATCGATTGCAATCCATTATACACATATACATACACTACATACAATCCAGGATTAATATGAGAAACATCCACTTTGATTTGTCCCACCGAATTGAAAAAATACCGTTCAATTACCAACATTCCAGTTTCATCATATAATTTGATTGATACGAAATTTAAATTTTGATTTCCAGGAATTTCAATGGTTATCTCATCAAATGTTGGATTTGGATAGATAGTGAAATCAATACTTTTATCATCTTCATAAATGCCAATTGTTTTACATGGATCACCCCAGTGTGGATAGTATTCAGGAAGAAGTGTGTTTGTATTTGCGAAACATTCGGGTTCAGTTGGTATTTGCTCAACGCACCATTCGGATATATCTTGATTGAAATGGTAATTATAACAAAACATGGATTCCATATTAGTCACTTTACTTACATCCCATGCACCAATATTATGATTGAATTCTGTGCCAAAGAACATTTGAGTCATATCTGTAACACCACTCACATCCCATGAGCCAAGGTCTTGATCGAAATAGAAATCATCACCAAACATCACCGCCATATCTGTTACATTGCTCACATTCCACGACCCAATGTCTTGATTAAACGAACTTAATGCAAACATCCATGACATATCGGTTACACCACTCACATCCCAATCTCCTAAATCCTGATTGAAATGAGCATCCTGATGAAACATCCTATGCATATCAGTCACGCTGCTAACATCCCAACCCCCAATATCCTGATTAAAATCGTTTGCCTTTTCAAACATCTGGCTCATGTTCTGAACGTTGCTGACATTCCATGAACCAATGTCCTGATTAAATCTTCTTGTATCATAAAACATGCTTTCCATGTTCGTCACATTACTTACGTCCCATGAACCGATGTTTTTATTGAAGACATAGTTTAGTCGAAACATCCCAGCCATATTCGTCACGCTACTTACATCCCATGAACCAATATCCTGACCAAAATTGTTGTAACTGAACATATAGGACATATTGGTTACGCTACTCACATCCCATGACCCGATGTCCTTGTTGAAATAACTTTGAAAAAACATATAAGACATATCGGTCACGCTACTCACATCCCATGACCCGATATTACGATTAAAATTATCTGCATAAAGAAACATTGCGGTCATATCGGTTACATTACTAACATCCCAATTACTGATGTCGCCATTAAATGAATACCTATTGTAAAACGCACTATCCATTTTAGTTACTGCGCTCACATCCCAGTCTGGCATTGCCCCATATTGGCAACTATAGCACAATCCGTTAGAAGGATTTGTGCTAAGGCATTCATCAATGGCGTCATTGAAATTAGCATCAGTAATTGGCGTTTGTGCTTCAATATTTGCGTTTGAGATAAAAAACACCAAGCCAAATAAAATTACCTCCAGCGCTTTCATGATTAACGACTTGATGAATCGGTTTTCATTTTTACTACTTATAACGGTTGCCAACAGCCGCCGTGACGGTTCTGATTGTTGTTCTGATTGTATTCGTTTCTTCCTTATTTACTTGCATTTCGCTCGCTTTGAATCACTATAGCCGGCATGGCCGCGGCTGTTGGCTTGTTAACTATGGAAAAAAATCTCACTTTCAGACCGCCTATCTATCACTAAGAACCTCCAACAAAGCTCTGTTCTGTATATTCCTATCGGCCAGGAAATGTGCTTATTGTAATAAATGGCTTGCAGTATCATTGATTGGGGTTGATTTGCAAAGATTTTTGTTTTGACTCCTCATCATTTACATCAAATATACACCGTACAGAATGCCCTCTGCTAAAAGATAAACCCCAATGCCGAAGATTCTCATCGTCAAAATGAATATATCGTGTCCAAGCAAAACCGGGATAACTTTCGGAAGAACTCCACCAGGCACAATAAAGTCCTATCGAATAGAAAAGTCCGTCGTCAGGGAAACGGTGACCTGAAGGAAGAGCGGAAAATCCTGTTTCGTTGGTTGCTCCAATATTTGGAGTATGCCATAAGCCATTTCCAGCCTCGATAGTTCCTGTTGTTTTTAATTTACCGCCAGCAATAAACTCTTCCAAAAATGTAGACAGAGTATCCCATTCTTCCCAAGTAGGTAAATGCCAATTTGGAGGACATATCCCTTGAATACCGTGTGTTGTCTGGTATTGCATTATTTCTCCCCATTGATATAATCCTCCATAAGTACTGCAGAAATCTGCACCATTATCGTAACAGTACTTTTCTATGATGCCGTTGTTTGTTTGCTCTTCTGTGCCGTTTATTCGAATTCCGATATTCAAATTTCTGGCCATCCAGATCTGATCCCCAATTGTAACTGTCGGATAATTATTCCCATCTAGATCAGTACATCCAATAAAATTGAAAATTACTGCTTGGTTTTGTGTCGGTATCAAGGGAACAACTGTACTGTAAATTCCGGAATAGCCTGTCAATAAAAGCTGGTCACCGTCATTATATTGCATCGGAATCAGAGATTGAACTCCCTTTAATTCGCCTCGAGATAGAGGATTATTATCATCAGCTATTTGAGAAATGTGAGGTGATTTAGCATTGGCGAACGTAGATAAAAGTTTTACATACTTGGTCCAGTTATCTGAATGAATCCTAACAGTATATCCGCCATAGCTTAATCCACTTATTTGGAAGGAGTTCCATCCAGTTGACAGAAAAAATCTGTCTTGCAGTATCTTTTTGCCGTTAATGCTATAAATTTCAATGTTTGAGAAACCAGATAAGGGTGATTCAAATCGCAGTAAACATTTTTCATTCATTGGATTTGGGAAAATCTGAAGAGAATATTCATTACCCAGATCAAAGTCGTTTATTCCAACTAGCTCTTTTAGATGTAGGGTGTCATTTCCGCTGATTGTCAAGGAAGTAAATTGTGTTATATTTTCAATTTTTACGCTATCTACAAAAGTACTCCCACCTTCACCTGAAAAGCATATTTTGTAATTTTGAGCAGAAGATTGAAGTGCAGTGGTGAATATTAAAAGTAGGACAGCAATTTTCCTGAGTATTTCTCGATTCGCAAACCGATATTTTGAATTTGGCATGGTACTCGTTTTTAGTAGACCTGACAATAGATTTTTTTCGTAGTTAACGGCCTGCCTGCACCCGCCGGGGAGGGATTGCTTGGCCGAGAGTTAATATTCGTTTTTTGTTCATTTATTTCCTTTGTCGCTTACTTTGAATCACTTGGCCTACCTGGCCTCGGGTGCAGGCTTGTTATGCAACGAATTCATTTTTTCCCCTACCATATCCTATAATTGCTGATTGAGATTGTACATTCTTCTCTTTCCTGTAGCTTTATGGTTATTCTTCACTCATTTTTTTATTCTTAAATCGTTTAAAGAACCATTTATATCCGTTTTCTAGCTCGAAATTAATTGATTAGGTTCTTCAATTTTACATGAACTAACCTGGAATAAATGCTATTATGATTCCAGCAACACCAAATATTAAAGTCCGTAATAGAATCCTCCAATAGTGCTTGTCTCTCGTTTGGATATACCTAATAACGGCTGGAACTGCCAAGATAATAAGGGAAACCAAACCAATGATTTGTATGTAACCAGCCCCAGGGTAAGTTTCCAACTTAAAAACTATACCAAGACATACTGTTGACAAGGCCATCCCAATTCCAATAGTGCCCAAAATTCTCAATGCTGACAATCCACGATAGGATCCGGCAGAAAAAATTTTCCTAACGCGAATGTTATTTAATACAATGAAGCCAAAAGGATAATATAAGACAGCAAGTATTGTTAATGAAAGAATCAAGAGGATTGCTCCTCCTGGAATACCGGAAAGTTGTAAAATAATACCTATTAAGGCAAAAATGGATAAAATAATTTCAAGTTTTCTCATATTCGTTAGGTTGGTTTTGAATTTGTTGCATAACGTTCGGCCAGCAGCCGCTGGGCGGGCGTTTCTTGGTCAAGAATTAGTATTCGTTTTTTCTTCATTTCCTCTTCTTCTGCAAGCTTTGGATCACTTGCCCCGCCTGGCTTCGGCTGCTGGCTTGTTATAGGCTGTGCCTTTTAGATCTGACCAGTTAGGACCATACTCCAAATAATTAATGCTGTTAAAGGTAAAAATATTATTATTGCTATTATCAATGGCTTTCTGTAACTTCTCTTGTGGTAAGCGATTCCCTTGCCAACATATTTATTCCAAAAAATATTATTTAGAATTAACGCTCCAATTACTCCAAAAGATAAAGTGCCAAAAAAACCGAGTTTGAAGATGATCAATAAATAAATGGAAAGTGCAGTATAAATAAATGAAAAGGTAAGGACTGGGAATATTCCATTTTTTTTATTTATCTCATTTAGGTTTGTTACAAACAAAAACCCACCAAAGATGATGGAGAATAGAATTGAGAAAGTATAAATTACTTCTTTTGAGTAAAGTCTTGGAGAACTATTGTCAAGTTTTGGGATGTCTTCCCTAAAATTCTTAACCAGATGAGAAAAGTGATCTGTTTCATTACCTCTCTTCTTTAACTCAATTAATGCAGCATCAACTTTATCGGCAGGCTCAATCCTCTGATTAAGAATAATTTTATTAAGTTCACTATCGGAATATTTCTCTAAAATAGTTGGCCAATTGTAATAGCTCATAGATTTTGGATTTTAAGTTACCCTTCTTTAAAAAGGCATAGCCTATAACGCCCTGCCAGCAGCCGACGAGGCGGTTCTAGTTCATTTAATGTTTGTGTTCGTTTTTTAGTCTTTACTTGCATAACGCTTGCTTTGGATCACTTTGGCCGACATGATCGGCTGCTGGCTTGTTAGTGCCAGACCCAATTAGAAGTTAATGAAATCCTGTGCCGTCATAGTAGCTATTTGTGCTTTTTTATAGTCCCTCAGATTTCTTGTAAGAAGGATTTCAATATCATTTTCAGTTGCACAGAAATATTGTATTGCATCCTCAAAGTCAGAAAATTCAGAGTTTAATGCTAAATCAATAACTTTCTCATTTAAAGGTAAGACATGCACGACAAGCCTGAGTTTTCGCAAGGCATTTTTTGCTCCTTCAGATGAAAGTTGTTTTGAGAGCAGATAGTGAAGATTTGCTATTGATAATGCAGAAATGAATATTTTGATCTTCCCTTCATCAGCTTTTGTGAACAACTTAGCTGCTGCTTGATAGTGAGGGTCACGGTTGGCAAGCAGATCAAAAATAATATCGGTATCAACAAAGACGTCTGTTTTCATAAATATTTTTCATTAAGGTGTTTATGAAGTTCTTCTTTGCTGTTGAAATCTGTTGGTAAATGAATAATCCCGCTCAGTGATTTTACTAAAGGAGAGATTTCTTCGTTTTCTTCAGATTCAGAAGTGATAGCGGCTAAATAGTTCTCGATTATCTTAGAGAGACTTGTTTCATGATCTGCAGCATATTTTTTTGCCTGATCAATAACCCGCTTTTTTAATCTCAAGGTCAGTTTTGTATCCATGGTTAAAAAGTTAGACGTACAAAGATACATTATTGATACGTGCAAGTCAAGTAAAAAGTAAACATGGGTTTGGCACTAACGGTCGGCAGCAGCCGCCGTGACGGTTCTTGATGTTGTTCTGCTTATTTTCGTTTCTTCTTGATTTACTTGCATTTCGTTTGCTTTGGATCACTATGGCCGGCATGGCTTCGGCTGCTGCCTGTTACCTGCATTGCT
>JACZKY010066204.1_pt1 | contig 11935 bp, 10 predicted proteins | sample 8237611 | NCBI WGS metagenome assembly JACZKY01 (sample SAMN16148055, study PRJNA663545) | marine sediment metagenome | biome: sediments and biomass from bioreactor inoculated with such sediments; feature: coastal sediments; material: methane- and iron-fed bioreactor; isolation source: Bothnian...
GAATGATCCCCATCGTGTTCGAATGGATCGTTATTACTTCGCACTTGCCGCCGACAGGAGTGCTCTTATTCCAGGAATCGACGGCGTTAGCAAGCAAATGGTGTTTAGCTTCTCAATCTGGTCCCGGATATGGGTCTTCCCCTGCGAAACATGGATCATCGTTGTATTGATGCTGGTGTGGCCCACGGCCTTCATGATGATGGCGAAAGGCGTGGCACCTGCCAGTGCCATCCGTAATACGAGAGTGACGCAATTACCAGACGAAAAAATAGGCCGGGCCATTCCGGACCCGGCCATGCCATTGCCGTTATTCTGCCGTTAGGTATTTTATGCCGCTCGTAACCATTTGAAATCACTAAGATCCAATAGTTGTAATGAGATCCGGGGGCAAGTCGAATATGTGGTAATAAATCGAATAGTTACGTGATTATTTTCCCTTGAATTGATCACACTCATAACCCGAAGGTCCCAGGTTCAAATCCTGGCCCCGCTACCAATTAAATCAAGGGGTTACGGGAAACCGTGGCCCCTTTTTTATGACAATTTTGTCTGTTTGTGCCCAAAGTGTGCCCATCTTTCAACTCCATCGATATTTCCGAATGTTCTTCAGGCCGCGCGGAGAGCGGTTTTGCGGTCTCTTCCGGATTTGTGTATACAGTTGGACCTTCGGGTAACTTGGGCACACTCGGAACGAGCCCTGCCTCCGCAAGCCCCTGGGTGAATCGCAGTCCATCCTTGCGCGCGCGGTTGCGGATGAACTTCCCGTAATGCTGAAATATCATCTGCAACGTCGTATGCCCCAGCATCCGCGCGATCCAGAGCGGATCCTCGCCGTGGGAAAGCATGAGAGAGGCGAACGTGTGCCGCGTCTGGTACATCGTGCGCATTCTTAAGCCGGCTTTCTTCAGCGCCGGGTACCAGACCTTGTTGCGCAGGTTGTCGACACCCAGCGGGTTACCGTGCTGGTTCCGGAAGACGTATGTGGCGTCTTGCGGGGAGACGGCCCGGTGCTGCAGAAGGACCTGGCGGAGCGGTTCGAGCATGTCGACGTCCCGGGAGGAGGAGACCGTCTTGGGCGGGCCCTCGATCCCCTGGACGCGTCCCTCCCGGATCGAGATGCAGCGCATGTCGAAGTCGACGTGGAGCCACTTCAGCGCCAGCATCTCGTTGGGCCTCATCCCGGATAAAAACGCCGTCGTGAAGTACGCCACGTAGTGGGGCTCGACGGCGTCCAGGAACGCCTTCATCTCCGGGAAGGAGAATGGGTCAATTTGCGGCTTCTCCTCCTTGAACCGGCGAATGAGCTGGCACGGGTTATCCCGTAGATCTTCCCGGCGCATGGCGTCGTTGAAGATGTTCTTCACCGGCACCATGACGTTGTTCTTCCGCTTCCCGGAGAGCGCTCCCAGCTTGTCAAGGAGCTCCTCGATGTCGCGCCGCCGGATCTGGTTCAGCGGAATCCCCCCGAAATGCGGGATGGCGTGGACCTCCAGGGTCGACTTGTAGTCCCGCCATGTGGATTGGGATACGTTCATCTTCTTCCTCTCCAGCCACTCCTTCGCGTACTCGGAGAAGGGGGTTCCGTTCGTATCGAAGATCCCCAGGTACTGCCCCCGGGCGATCTTCAGATGCAGGTCCTTCTCCGTCAACTCCGCGACGGCTTTGGAGGTGCCCACCGATCGGCGGATCCTCCTTCCCTTGCCGTCGTACACATCGACGAACCAGGTGCGTTTTCCTCGTTTCCTTATGCCCATTACCGGCCTCCAAAGCCTCGTGGGCACGCTTTGGGCAGCGTGTGTGGGGGATCACCTCCTTCTCGTCTAGGAGAGCTATTTGGTTAACGGGTTGACGCCTCGCCGAATGCAAGGCCCATTGTATCCGTTTAGGAGGGGAGCGGCCCTACCTTCCGGAGGATCTTTTTCATAGAATCGTACTCTAACCGGGCCCCGTACGACTTCTCCAGGAACCCTTTCGTCGCCGGCCATCTCCGAAAGAGTGTGGCCACGAATCCCCGGAACCTCTGTAACGAGTAATACAGCTTCCCCTTGTACAGAACAGGCCGGATATGCCCCCAGGCGATCCATTTCCGGATGATGCGGACCGGCCAGCGGGCACGTCTGGCGAGGCCGCAATCCGTCGAATAAAGGCCGTAGGCGGCCAGAGAGCGGTGCACCGCACGCTTGGGATTCCGGGCCCGCCGGGTCGGCTTTGGATAGGCGACGGTGGCGGAGGAAGGGCGCCCGGCTCCGGGATAGGAATTACAGCTTGGCACGAGGAGCCCTGCCCCTGCGAGGTCGATTCTGGAGATCTTCCAGGATCTCATCGCTGATCTTCTTCGCTGTCGCCATCCGTCCCGCGGCCGTCCGTCCAAGCGCCGTCCGTTGGTCCAGCCAGGCGTCAATGTCCGTCTTCCGAAAACGAACCAGGCTCTGAAACTTGATGTACGGGATGTATCCGATGTGCACCCAGTACCGGATCGTGGTCTCTTTTACGTTCAAATACGCGGCAAGCTCGGGTGTATTCCAGAGAATCGCATCCGGCCGGGCCTGCGCCTTTCGCGGCAATTTGCCGGGAGGAGGTCTGTCGTCCTGCCTGTAATCGTCCTGTGTGGGGCGTGTGGTTTCCATGGTGTTCCTCGCTTTCTCCTTTCGGTTATTTTTATCCCTTCGCTTTTTTCCCCTGTGCTGACCCGCCGGGCAGGCGATACAAGCACATATATAGTTAACGACCAGGACCGTGAATCGGTCAATAGACTAACTCCGGCAGGCGTGTGGAGCAGGATTCCGAGGGCTTGTTGAAGAGTCACCTACCCCTTTCGGTCCCGGAGGAAACATCCCGGATCGGGAAACCCCGCTCACGCCCAGGGCGTCTACCTTCCAGGAAAGAGAAATTCGAGCGGGAGGAATGAATATGAGAAAGAATTTCGCCGTCATCTCGTTGGTTGGTACGGTTCTGGTTCTGGCGGCATTCGCGGTTTTCGCGTCCTCTCCCGCAAAAACAATTTCAATTGATCCTTCCGGTGTAAAGTGTACCTGGGGCAAGGATTGGCCCCCGATTACCTGTACCCGGGGTTAATCCCGGCCCGAAGATCTTCAATTACCGGCGAGGAAATTTTCTTCTTCGTAACAATGTGTTTAAACTAAGTGGGTTCTGTCGGGTCCAGTTACTGTGTCCAAAATGTGTCCAAGAATATATTCTGCCTCTACTGGAATTTGAAGTTAGGTCGTGTGGCTTGCTGTAACTCCACGCTGCGGAGATGGCGAGCTATTCGAAGGCTGCGATATAGTTGCTGCCGCACGGAATATTCGAGATACCGGCACTTACTGTCACAACTTCCTACGTCCTGTGGATCAGCGTGACAGTCGTCCGGAGGATGCGGGGGAGGGAGAGCACACTCCTCAGAATACCTATCGAGCATGCTTTCCGGCGATATTTCGCCGTCGTGTTCCCTCTCCTAATCGTTGCGGCGGGGATTGAGGCGGCGCTCATCCTCGGGTTGCGATAAGTTAGGCGGGTAGGAACTGCCGCAAGATACACTTGGCAATATTCTATTTATCGTTCAAGGTCTGGTATGTGTCTCGCATATGATGGATATCCCTATTGATCTGGTGGATATAAAATGTGATTTTTGGAACAATTCTGTACCCGAGGTCGTTTCGAAATTCTGATAAAGGACACGGGCAATGGCGCTTTCTCTGAATAAATCGAAGCTCGACAACCTTGCCGGTGACATCTGGAAGTCTGCTGTGCGACTGCGCGGCAAGTTCAAGGCTTACGAATACCAGAGCGTCATCCTACCGATAATCGTCATCCGGCGCCTGGAGTGCGTGCTACTGGCCTGGCGGGAGGCAAAGAGCGCCGAGGTGCTGGCCAAGCGGCCCAAGCTCACCGAGAAGGAACTCTCCAAGCTGGTCAAGGAACTCGAACTGAACCCCCAGCAGTCGCCCTTCTCGAACAAGACTAAGTGGACACTCCGAAAGGTTTATGAGGAAGATCACACTCTCTTGGAGGAGAACTTCCGCGCCTACATCAACGGTTTCTCAAAGAACGTTGATGACATCATCGAGCACTTCAATTACCGCGCCACCATCGGAACGATGGTAAAGAACAATCGGCTCGCCCCGATCCTAAACCAATATAAGGAACTGGAGCTTGGACCGGACCAGATCTCCGGCCTGGAGATGGGCTACATCTACGAGGAACTGCTGCGGCGCTTCTCGGAACAAAGCGGCGAAGAGGCCGGAGAGCACTTCACCCCGCGCGAAGTTATTCGGCTTATGGTCGAGCTGTTGGACATTCCCATCCCCGACCGGCACGTTTCCATATACGACCCCGCTTGCGGCACCGGCGGCATGTTGTCTGTGGCCAAGGAACATCTACTCGATCGCGCAAAAACACCCGCACAGCGAGACAACGTCGAGAAGTTCGTCACTGTCCATGGGCAGGAACTTTCGCCGACCAACTATGCTATCTGTCAGGCCGACCTGCTCATCAAGAACGACCAGCAAGCCAAGGTCTTCCTCGGCAACTCGCTCATCCCCCATGAGACGCACAGCAAAGAGCCGGGTGACCAACTTCCCGAAACCAAGTTCCGCTTTGACTTTATGCTCAGCAATCCGCCCTTCGGCGTCACCTGGGGTGGTAAAGATGGCTACGAGAAAGAAGCCCGAAAACTGGAGAGCACCCGCTACCACGCTGGCATGCCGCGTGTGACCGACGGCGCACTACTGTTCCTGCAAACTATGTTGGCCAAGATGCAAGCGCCGGAAAAGGGCGGCAGCCACATCGCAATCATCTTTAACGGTTCCCCTCTTTCGAATGGCGACTGCGGCTCGGGCGAGAGCGAAATCCGCCGCTGGATACTGGAGAACGACTGGCTAGACGCCATCGTTATGCTGCCCGACCAGCTCTTCTACAACACTGGCATCTTCACCTACATCTGGCTGCTGCGAAACGAAAAGCCCACAGACCATCGCGGGCGCGTGATGCTTATCGATGCCCGCCAGCAGTTCGAGAAGGAGCCGAAGTCTTTCGGTAATAAGCGCAACCGGATGACGGACACGCACCGCCAATGGATTGAGGAGCGTTACCAGAAAGGCTGGAAACCAGGCTTTGACGACGAGCACGTGAAGATCTTCCGCGAGAAGGACTTCGCGTTCCATAAGGTCAAGGTAGTCTTCTGGCAGACCGACGAGCATGACCAGCCGGCTATCATCACCGAGCCTTATGAGAGGGCGTTTACAGCCGCTAATCTTGCTAAGGAGCAGACGTTCCATGACAGTGACCTCAATTTCCGCGTGCACGTGAAGGCGGATAACAAAGAGAAAACCTTGGAGTTCGTTCTCAAGCCGGCCGACATCGCGGCGAAGAAACTCAAGGCGGTCCTTGGGGATCAGCCCGAGATCCTCTCCGTTGAATGGACGCACCGCCACTATGTGCAGGACGACGAATACATCCAACACGGCGAGGACATCGCACTGTTTCTGAAACGGGAAATCGCCAAGCCCATCATCCGATGGGCGGACAGCCCACAACTCGGTTATGAAATACTTCCGAATAAATACTTCTATCGCTACCAGCCGCCCACGCCTGCGAAGGAATTGTTATCGGAGTTCTGGAAGCTTGAGAAGGAGGCAGAGGGGATGTTAAAGGGACTCATGGGAAATCCATGAATTCATGGTCGCATGCAATCATTGAGTGGCTAGGCACAACTCCGCACGAGTGGTCGCAGGCTCGCTTGAAAGCCGTGTTCCTGGACAACTCCGGGGCGATCTCCATACAACAGATGGCAGATTTGGAAGTGCAGCATTACTCCATTCCTAACTTAGATGAGTATGGCGCGCCCGCTCGCGAGGATGGTGTGACGATTGCCAGCAACAAGACGCTGCTTCGTGGTGGTGAGATTCTTTTCTCTAAACTCAACTGCCATAAGCCGCGTGTTTGGCTCGTGCCTCATGACGACCAAGTGAAGGTCGCTTCAACCGAGTTTATCCCACTCGCGGAGTGGCATTCCGGCAGCGTGGACAAGAGGTTTATCACTTACCTCCTCGGTTCGGCAGTCTTCGCTGAATACATGGCCTGCTTTCAAACATCGGTCACTAATTCACACCGTCGAATCAACCCACACGACCTCTGGCAGACGCGAATCCCTCTCCCGCCCTTGCCTGAGCAACAGCTTATCGCGTCGTATCTGGATGCGAATTGTGCGGCGCTTGATGCAGCGGTGGCCGCCAAACGCCGCCAACTCGACACCCTCGATACCCTCTGCAAGTCAATCATCCAACGTGCGGTCACGCGTGGTGTCTCTAACCGCGTCGTTCTGGAATCTACCGGGAACGCTTGGATCGAGAGCATTCCACATGGATGGAAACTCGTCTTCCTCAAACGGGTCTCTGACATTCAGGGTGGCCTTACTCTTGGTAAGCAATACGAAGGGCCACTCATCGAACGGCCATATTTGCGTGTCGGGAACGTTCAAGATGGCCGTCTCGATTTAGAGGACGTTTCGCTTATCGAGCTGCCGGCTAGCGTAGCGGCAGGAGTTGAACTCCGCCCCGACGACGTACTGATGACTGAGGGCGGCGATCTCGATAAGCTGGGGCGCGGACATTTATGGAAGGGGGAGATCCAGGGATGCCTTCATCAGAACCACATCTTCGCTGTGCGCTGCTTTCGTCACAAGCTGAAGCCCACGTTCCTCGCACATGTTACCGCCTCCCGATACGGGCGCGATTATTTCGAGGCAACGGGAAAGAAAACCACGAACCTCGCTTGTACCAACGCGACTAAGGTGGGCGAGTTCCCCATTCCGTTGCCCCCGTTGCCTGAGCAAGAAACTATCTGTGCTCACCTCGATGAGAAGCTCTCCGACATGAAGTGTATCATCGCCAACATCGAGTCCCAGATCAGCACCCTCACCGCCTACCGCAAGTCTCTGATCCACGAGTGCGTCATTGGCCAGCGGAGGGTGGCAAAGGCTGATTTAAACCAGGTGGCAGCGCATGGCTAAACGAAAGAAAGCTCCCGAGCTAAACTTTCAGCAGCACATCGCGGATTATCTTGTCCATGTACACCATTATGGTGTGCTTGCACAATCCGACATCACGGACACCGAGCATTTCATTGCCGAAGACCAGCTCTGGGCCTTTCTCACAGCAACGCAATCCGACACGATCAAGAAGCTCAAGGACAACTACGGAACGGACGCGCGAGAGGAGGTATTTAAGGCTCTACGAAAGGAACTGCATCACACGCCGTTGTGGATGCTCCTACGCCAGGGGCTGAAGTTGCGTGGACTGGATTTGCGGCTCTACTATCCCAAGCCCCGCTCCGCCGAGAGCGCCGCCACCGCAAAGCACGGCGAGAACCGCATCACGTTCCGTCCCCATTTCTACTTTGGTAAGACGAACCAGGAGGTCGATTTCGCCTTCTTCCTCAATGGTCTACCCATCGTATTGCTGGAGTTGAAACACGAGAAAAACCAGACCGTACATGACGCCGTCACGCAGTTTGCCATCCGGGACCACGCATGCAAGATCTTCCAGCATCCATTCCTCTACCTCGCTGCGGACACCAGTGACGTGATGGCTGCTACCGACCCACGCCGGGAGCAGAACTTCCGCTGGCACAATACCGGCCTAACGAACGAAGCTGTCACAAAAGATGGTAACGAATACCCAATAGAGTTCCTCTACCGCGAGGTGTTGGAAAAAGATCAGTTACTCGAGGCGCTCTCGTTCTTTCTCGTTCACGTGCCCCACCGCGACGCAGAGGCTGATAAGCCGGAGCGTCCAGCCTTCACCCTGTTCCCGCGCTACCACCAGAGCCGCACGGTACGGAAGGTAGCGGACGACATCTCGGCGCATTTTGCCGCGAAAGCTGACATCGGCCGCAAGTATCTTGTCAACCATTCTGCGGGTAGCGGCAAGACGCTTACCATATGCTGGCTGGCGGACCGCATCCATAGCCTGTTCAAGCCCGGCACGAACGAGAAGCTAGTGGATTTGGTGTTCATCCTCACCGACCGGAAATCGCTCGATACGAATATCAAGGATGAAATCGAGAACTTCACGCACCTCAAGGATATTGTTGGCCTGGCCAGGAAGGCTGATGACCTGCCACGTTTTCTGAAGGGGCGCAGGCCGATCATCGTCACAACTCAGCAAAAGTTCGCTTGGGTACTGGAGGAGATCGAGAAGAACCCAGAACTGAAGAAACTACGGGTCGCCTTCCTGATTGATGAAGCCCACCGTTCGCAGGAAGGCCATATGGGCGCAGCCATCCGGTTGCCGTTTCGCAAAACGGACGCACCTGATGCCGAGACCTCCGAGCCTGACCCTGAAGAGGAACTCTCCAAGATCATCCGGGAGCATGACCTAAATCAGATGTTCGTAGCGTTTACCGCCACGCCTGCTCCAGCTACCGTCACTCTATTCGGCGAGCCGTTCGACACATATTCCGAGGCCGAAGCCATTGCTGAGGGCTACATCGTGGATGTAGCGGCCAGCATCATTTCCTACAAGACGCTCTATAACCTGCATTGTCCGGTCGTACCAAAACCGGATGAGGAGAAGCTCTATCCCAAGGGGGTTGTATCAAAGGCACTCAAGAATGTTGCCTTCCAGGATGATGGTCTCATTCAATACAAGGCGGAGGTTATGCTGCGTATCTTCGAGAAAGACGTGATGCCGCTCATTGGCGGACGCGCCAAGGCGATGATCGTCACCACCTCTCGTGTAGCCGGGCTGCGATATCAACAGATTATCAAGGAGAAGCTCAAGGAGCGTGGTGCGGCTTACAAGTCTCTTTATGCATTCTCGGATTTCGTCCATCCGGAGACTAATGCTGCAATCAGCGAGCATGCTGTCAACGAGTTGAAGGATGGGGAGTTGATTGAGCAACGATTCGAGGGCGATGACTACCGCCTGATGATCGTGGCTAACAAGTTTCAGACGGGTTTCGACCAACCTCTTCTTGCCGGTATGTTTCTCGACAAGCCCGTGGTAGACCGTAATGCTGTGCAGACGCTGTCACGACTGAATCGCTGCCACGAGGGTAAAAAGGATGTCGTAGTGGTGGACTTCACAAACAATGCTAAAGCGATCCTCAAGGCATTCATAAAATACCGCAAAGGCACGCCCTTCGAGCCGGAAGAGCCGGACCAGGATCTTTGCCCGAGGTTGTACGCCAAGATTCTGGCGGCAAAGGTGTTCACGCAAAAGGATGCCGCTAATATTGCAAAGCTTCTCCCGACCGGTACTGATGCCCAGGTGCAGTTCTTGGTCAACTCTCTGCGGACTCGCTTTCAAGCGAAGCTGACCGATTTGGACGAGCGCAAGGAGTTCGTTTACTTACTCGCCCGTTTCGTGCAAAGCTTTCATTTCCTCACCTGTTTCTTTACCTTTGCGCCGGAGTTGAAGGAGTTCGCCATGTTTGCCGAATATGTAGGGCCGCAGCTCATCAAGGCAGGCAGCGTTTCTGATCTGATGAAGCAGATTCGCAAGACCGAAGTCATTAAGGCCGCCGTCGAATACCAGGGCGTAGAGAGTGGTGTTGGTACGGTCAAACTCAAATCAGGTACTGGCAAGAAGGGTTCTGGCCCGCCCACAAAGAAGGTTTCTGTTCAGGATATGATTGAGGAGATTCAATCCAAGTTCAACATCAGCGACGAGGAAGCTCTCTACATCAAGCAGGTCACAGAGGAAAAAGTCGCTGACCCGGCTATTCGTAGCACCGTCACTGCCCATAGGGAGGACCATCTATATCTCGAAGGCGCTTACCGCGGGCAGGTGAACGGCGAGATTCAGGCCGCCTATGACGAGCGAGGTCGTTACGAGGAACTATCGGATCTCAAGTACACCGACACCGGTGGGATCTTCGACATCATGGCGGTCACCGTGATCCAGCACCACCTTTCTTTCGCGGCATGAGGCCTCGCAGGTCAAAAATTTGCGTACACAGGGTTTTGTGGACAGAAGTTACCCGCCCAACGGTCTTCCATCGGATCCGAAGGTAATTCTTTCCCCTAAATTTCGTAACCTCTTCTTCCGAAAAGAGTTTTGTAGCGAGAGGAGTGGCGGCCCAGATGCATGCGCCCAGAATGTGCCTTCGGTGTTTCCCCGCTGAAGGGGATATTTCGTTTTCGGTGAAAGGGAAGGGGATGGCGGTATCTGGGTCGACGAGAGCGACGGTGTACAACAAGCCCGGGGTTGGGGTCCGAAAGATGGAAACCCTCCGGTGGTTGGCTGCGCTCTTCTGCCTGATCATCATGTTCGTGGGGATTTACTTTTTCAACAGGAGCGTCAAGGCGATTGCAACGCTTGGCTTACCCGTTGCCCTGGTCGTCTTCGTCGGCATTATTTATTGGGTAAAGGCGATGGGTGCCAAGGCGGATGCGTACGCCGATCGGGCCCTCGATGCTCGCCGCGGAGCGGACGCGGAAGAGGATATTGGCAACCTGCTGGGTGAACTTCCAGCGGGATTTTATGTCGTGCATGACTTTGTAGCCAAGAAGGAAAACATCGACCATATCATCATCTCCTCGAAAGGGATCCTCACCATAGAGACGAAAAGCCACCGGGGAGTCGTCACCTGTGAAGGGGAGATGTTGAAGCGCGACGAGAAGCCGTTTGAGAAGGACTTTATCAAGCAGGCATGGAGGCAGGCATATTTTGTCCGAGATCTTCTCACTCGCCTGAATATATCGGCACCCAAACCACAACCGGTCATCTTGTTTGCTAATGCCGATGTACAAGTACGAAAGCAGGTAAGAGGCGTAGAGATCATCAGTCGGCAATATTTTCCCGTCTACCTGCAACGATTGCAGACTCGCATGGGGGCTAAAGAGGCGGAGAAGATTTTTGAGATATTGAAATTATCGCAATCGCAGATGTTCGTTTGACCTAACCCCGATTGGATTGTGCCGATCCGAAGGTTCTAGATCCACGCAGCTTCCTGCAAATGGTATTTCCAGCACCTCCGAACCACGATCCTATCCATGTAATCGATGGTGCCAAGCCATTTCCCCCGCACCATTTGAGGGGAAAATACCTCAATTAGCGTGGTCAATCTCCAGACCTCCCAAGGGGTAATCCCAGGAAATATGCCAGGAATGCCCCAGGCGGGCCCCAGGCGGGTCCCAGGAGGGCCCGAGAAGAATCCCAGTGCTATATTTAGTCTCGAGAAAATATTGCCCAATACCGTGAAGGGCGCTCATGAAGTCCCACCCCGAAGGTCTGTCTCTGGTTTCAGGTTGTAACTCCTGTCCCATCACATATTTCCTGATTCCGTCGGTACAATAGGACTTCGTTTGTGTCCATTCCGTGCCCGAACGGGAGAAGGGGATATGAAACTCGTCAACCGCTCCGTACTGGTTTTGAAACCGACGGCGACGATGCTGGACTGGATCAATGGCGTGGGGGAGGAAGGCGACCCGGTGACCCTGGAAGAGGCCCAGGACATGACCAATGCCTACCTTCTGCCGGATTTCGAGGATGACGAGGAACAGGCGCGTTTCATCCGATTCAGGGCAAAGAAATTATTCGAGCATGAACTCGATGCCTGGTGTACCGACCCGAGGAAATGGCCCGCTGCCAGAAATCACAAGACCTTCTTCGCCTGGTTCAGGGTGGAGGTATCACACATGGTGTTTGACCTGGCGGGGGATCCGATCGTTCTACAAGCATTCGATTTGACAAAGAAACCCGATCGTGAGTAAAATTACTCAACGTAATGAGTAATTTGTATTATGGAGACCCGTATGTATAAGAGGCCCTTGTATCAAACATTGGTGTCGAGACTGAAAGAGCCGCGTCGGTTCTTGCAGGTTCTGGCCGGGCCTCGTCAGGTTGGGAAAACGACACTAGCACGCCAGGCGATGGAGGGGGGCCGAACGCGGTCGCACTATGCATCGGCGGACGAGCCGACCTTGCAGGAC
>JACZKY010058633.1_pt1 | contig 11919 bp, 9 predicted proteins | sample 8237611 | NCBI WGS metagenome assembly JACZKY01 (sample SAMN16148055, study PRJNA663545) | marine sediment metagenome | biome: sediments and biomass from bioreactor inoculated with such sediments; feature: coastal sediments; material: methane- and iron-fed bioreactor; isolation source: Bothnian...
CACTTATTCTGATAGTCAAAATAAAAGTTTCAGATTGCCCGCTTCTAATGAATATAAATTTATTTATGGTTCAGAAATTATCTCATTAAATTTGGAAGTGCAGTCACCGGAAACAGATTATCAGGTAAGTGATTTTTTCCCTAATCCTTTTATTCCCGCAAAACATAAATTTACCCGAATAAATTATAAATCATCAGGTAAAGAATTATTTAAATTAATGCTGATAGACGGTGCCGGTCAAAAAGTTACAGAAATATCAACATTAACTTTACCCGGTATAAATTATTTTGAATGGGATGGTTTTGCAGATCGGGGTTATCTTTGTGCAAGCGGTGTCTATTATGCATTAATTCAGCTTGGCGGTAAAGAGTTCGGAAAAAAACTGGTTTTGATAAAGTAAAATTGAAAAATTTATAATCTTAAAAAAAGAGTTAATAATGACGCAAATATTTTTTCCGGTTCAAAGAAAGTATTTAGATTCTTTCCGAAAAAAGGAAGATGAACTTATAATCGAAATGGAACAATATGCAATTGAGCATAAGGTTCCAATATTAAATTGGCATGCTGCAGAGTTGATTGAAAAATTAATCTTAATAAATAAACCGGAAAGAGTTCTGGAAATAGGTACTGCAATTGCTTATACAACAATTAGAATAGCAAAATGTTTACACAAAGATTCTGTAATTCATTCAATTGAAAAAAGTGAAGATAATTTGAAAATAGCATTATTAAATGTTGAAAAATCCGGTTTGAGTAAAAAAATTAAATTAATACAAGGTGATGCTCTTAGCATTATGCCGCAGTTAAATAAAAAATATGATTTTATTTTTCTTGATGCAGATAAAGAAGATTATAAAAGATTATTTGATTATTCAATGATACTGCTGCGCAAAGGTGGAGTAATTGTGGTTGATAATCTTCTGTGGCACGGTTATGCCGCTTCCAACAGAGTGCCTGCAAAATACAATAAATCAACAAAGCATATAAAAGATTTCAATAAATTATTTATACTTCAGCAAAATCTTGATTCGATGATAATTCCAATCGGCGATGGATTAGGTTTGGGAATAAAGAAATAGTATGGATAATCTGCCACCGGATTTTCTTAGTGAAGTTGAAAAGTATTGCGGTAAAGTGTTAAACAGAAAAGATGATCTGCTGATCATTATTGAAGCTTATAGAAATAATAATAAGTTTAGTGATTTTGAGAAATTATCTTTTACCGGAAAATATGTTAATGGTTTGTTGAGGGTTCTAAAAAGCAGTGTTAATATTCCTGAAGTTGAAAGTGTTGATCATATAAAAAGAGATTTATCCGAAAATATGGAGAATATAGTTTCTCAGTTAACAGAAGTAACTTCTAATATTAATGAAAAGGATAAAAATTATATCGAAGATAATTATTTAAAATTATCTCACATCTCACTTCAAAATCTGCAGCAACTTGCAGAAGATCTGGATAAGATAAAAAAATATTTAAATCATATTAAAAGAGATGATTCAAATAAAACTTCTTAGCTCTTAGCAATCCATTTTTCTAATGCTGATAACAAATGAGTCATCGCAGTAATTAATGGCTGATGCTGGTCTTCTTCGATATCCTCAAGAATTTCCTTGTGAATTTCTATGTAAGCCTTATTCAATTGTTGAACTAAAAGCTGACCCTTTTTTGATAATGAAACTTTCATGTTTCTTCTATCATTTGGATCAATTTCTCTTAGAATATATTCTTTTTGAACAAGTCCGTCAATTATTCGTGTTAATCGGCTTGGACTAAGATTCATTCTTTCAGCAATTGCTTTATTATTTATGCTCTCATCAGAACCAAATAATCTTAAGCATCTGAATTCTGCCTGAGTTAAACTGTGTACCTCTGCCAAACGAACTTCTTTTTCCTGACAATTAGCCAATAAGCTAAAAGTAAGATTGGCTAGCATCTCTGCGTTGTGATTTAATTCCATGATAAGTCCTGGTTTAATTTAAGATGAATTATTGTCTATGACAAATATCGATATTAAAAATAATTAAATCAAGTGCAGATTAAAAAATTTTATTAGAAATAATTAAAATTGGGTAAGATTTTTATTAAGACTTGTCCATTGGTAAGATTTGTCAACTCAATATTTATTTTCTCATAATCATTGGGCTTTATAAAACAATGAAACTTTGCAACAGACGAAAATTCTGTGTTATCTATTATTGCTGAATAATAATTAATTACACGATGAACATGATTAATAAAATTAAAATCAACTTCTATTGAACAGGCTTGATAAAATGTTTTAATAACAGTTTCATTAGCTTCTAAAACTTTCATAGATGCGTTATAATAAGCTTTTCCCAGAGGACCTACACCAAGTTTAGTTCCGCCAAAATAGCGCACCACAATCACCAACAAATCGTTTAGTTCAAAATGATCAATAGCATTTAGTATTCGTATACCGGCTGTTCCTTTCGGCTCACCATCATCAGAGTATTTTTCTTCACCGCTTTTAATTCTGTATGCATAACAATGATGAGATGCATCAAAATATTTTTTACGTATTTCAATTAAATGATTTAATGCAGTTTCCTCATTATCAACAGGATAAACAATTGCTATAAATTCTGAACCTTTTTCTTTCAGTGAGATTGTCAGGAAATTTTTTATCGTTTTTATTTGTTCGGGTAACAATTTGTGCGCTTTAATATTACATGCTAAAATTATTTGTTTATCAATATCACTATTCCTAAAATAAGTGTTTGAAAATTTATTTCTATTATCGGGTTTGGTAAAATACATTGGAAAAAGATACAATAATCATTAAAGGTGCACGCGAGCACAATTTAAAAAATATTGATGTTGAAATACCGCGTGATTCGTTTACTGTTATAACCGGATTATCCGGATCAGGAAAATCTTCCCTCGCGTTTGATACAATTTACGCGGAAGGACAGAGGAGATACATCGAATCACTTTCCGCTTATGCCAGACAGTTTTTGGATATGCTGGAAAAACCCGACGTCGATTTGATTGAAGGATTAAGTCCGGCAATTTCAATCGAACAAAAATCAACATCCGGTAATCCGAGATCGACAGTAGGAACGGTTACCGAGATCTATGATTATTTAAGATTACTATTTGCAAGAGTTGGAACTCCTCATTGCTACAATTGCGGTAAACCTGTAACTAAACAAACTTCTGCTCAAATCATTGATACAATTATTCAAAACCAATCCGGAAAAAAAGTAAATGTACTTGCACCTGTCATTCGGGGAAGAAAAGGACATTACCGGGAACTTTTTGAAGAGATTATTTCTGATGGGTTTTTAAAAGTTAGAGTTGATGGAGAATATTTTGAAATCGAAAAAGGATTTCATGTTGATCGTTATAAAATTCACAACATAGAAATTGCTATTGATAAAGTTAATGCAAGTGAAAGATCACGAGGTAGATTAACTGAATCTGTTGAAGTTGCCATTAACTATGGAAATGGAATTGTAATTATTGAAGAAGATGGAAACGATAAAATTTACAGTCGCAATCTTGCTTGCTTGGATTGCGGAATTTCTTATCGTGAACTTGCCCCAAATTCTTTTTCATTTAACTCTCCTTATGGTTCCTGTCCTGATTGCGAAGGTCTTGGAGAAATAAAACAGCTTGATGTTAATCTAATTATTCCTGATTGGGATAAATCAATTAATGAAGAGGGGATTGCAGCACTTGGTAAGCCAAGATCAATCTGGTTCTTCAATCAATTAGAAGCTGTTGGGCAAAAATTTGGTTTTGATTTTGATACTCCGCTTAAAGATTTAAATGATGAACAAAAAGATTTACTACTAAATGGAAGCAGTGAAAAAATTTCTTTCACATACAATTACGGCAAAGGTAAACCTGTAACTTATCTTCACCGGTTTGCGGGAGTTATGAGTTATCTTAAAAATTTCTATTCAACAACAACTTCAAATCATATACGCGAATGGGTTGAGGCTTATATGAATTCTGCAACCTGCCAAACCTGCGGTGGTGGAAGATTGAAGAAAGAATCTTTATCTGTAAAGTTCCAGGGAAAAAACATAAGTGAAGTAACAAAACTTTCTATTTCTCGCGGCGCAGAATTTTTTACAAAACTAAAGCTTACCGGAAAAGAAGCAATTATTGCAAAACCAATTTTAAAAGAAATTAATGAACGATTAAGTTTCTTGTTAAATGTGGGATTAGATTATTTAACTCTTGATAGATCAGCAAGAACTTTATCCGGCGGAGAAACACAACGAATAAGATTAGCAACACAAATTGGTTCTCAGCTTGCTGGCGTTCTCTATGTTTTGGATGAGCCATCAATCGGTTTACATCAGAGTGATAACATCAAACTTATTAACTCATTAAAAAATCTTCGCGATCTTGGAAACACTGTCATTGTTGTTGAGCACGATAGAGAAACAATTGAAAGCTCAGATTACATTATTGATCTTGGTGCCGCGGCAGGAGTTCACAGCGGAGAAGTTTGTATCGCCGGTGAAACGTCTGAATTACTTAATTCTAAAAATGGATTTGAATCACTAACTCTTTCTTACTTAAATGATAAAAAGCGAATTGAAATTCCTGAAAAACTTAGAGCAGGAATTGGTAAATCATTAATATTAAAAGGAGCAACCGGTAACAATCTTAAAAGTGTAGATTTAGAAATTCCACTTGGAACATTTACTGTAATAACCGGAGTTAGCGGTTCTGGAAAATCTACTATTGTTAATGAAACTCTTGTAAAGATTTTGATGAAGAAGATTTATAATTCAAAGGTGGTTCCGCTTCCTTTTAAATCGATAGAAGGATTAGAGAATATTGATAAAGTAATTGAGATTGATCAATCGCCAATTGGAAGAACACCAAGATCAAATCCTGCAACTTACACAGGATTATTTACACACATTCGTGATTTGTTTGCGCAGCTTCCTGAATCCAAGATGCGAGGATATGCAACCGGAAGATTTAGCTTTAATGTTGAAGGCGGAAGATGCGAAGAGTGCGGCGGTGATGGTTTAAAAAAGATTGAAATGAATTTTCTTCCTGATGTTTATGTGCTTTGCGATGTTTGTCAGGGAAAAAGATATAATAGAGAAACTTTGCAGGTTCTTTATAAAACAAAATCAATTTCCGATGTTCTAGAAATGCGCGTTGATGATGCGTTAGAATTGTTTGAAGACTTGCCAAGAATAAACAGAAAAATAAAAGCTATTCACGATGTTGGACTTGGTTACATAAAACTTGGTCAGCAAGCAACAACACTTTCCGGCGGAGAAGCACAGCGTGTTAAACTTGCAACTGAATTAAGTAAAATTAGTACCGGCAAAACTATTTACATTCTTGATGAACCAACAACAGGATTGCATTTTGAAGATGTTAGAATTCTTTTGGGAGTTTTAAACAAACTTGTGGATAAAGGAAATACAGTTGTAGTTGTTGAACATAATCTTGATGTTATAAAAACTGCAGATTGGATTATCGATCTTGGTCCCGGCGGCGGCGAGTTTGGCGGAAAAATTATTGCCGAAGGAACTCCTGAACAAATAGTTAAAAGCAAAAAAAGTTTAACTGGAAAATACTTAGTTAAGGAGTTGAAGTAATCACATTGATTGTCATTGCGAATCCCGATTCATCGGGATGAAGCAATCTGTAAAATAACTTAGATTGCCACGTTTGGCTATGCACCTCGCAATGACTTAGTGTCAATCAATCTTTGTCGGATCCCAGGAACATCTGAATCCCTCATCCAATCCATCTAAAATTTTCATATCGGATTCATCAAGAGAAAAATTAAAAATATCTGCATTCTCAATTATTCTTTTCTTGCGTGCAGATTTTGGTATTACAACTAAGTCGTGTTCTATTGCCCATCTAATTAAAACCTGAGCAGCAGTTTTAGAATGTTTTTTTGCTATAGCCACTAGCTTCGTATCCGTTAATTTTTCCATTCTAGTTAATGGAGAATAAGCTTCAAGAATTATTTTATTTTTGTTGCAAACATCCAGCAAATCTTTTTGGTAATTGTATGGACTAAACTCAACCTGGTTAATTACAGGAATTACATTGGCATAAGTAAACAATTCCTCAAGATGAATGATCATATAATTACTTACACCTATTGAACGGCAATAACCCGATTCATAAATCTTTTCAAATGCTTTCCAGCTATCTTTTCTTTTTTCTTTAACCGGCCAGTGGATTAAATACAAATCTATATACTTTGTATTTAAAGTTTTTAAACTCATATCAAAAGCTTTAAGCGCAGATTCATAACCGTGATCGTTATTCCATAATTTTGTAGTGATAAAAATTTCTTCTCTCTTTATTCCCGAGTCCCTAACAGCTTCACCAACTTCCTTTTCATTGTGATAAGCCTTAGCTGTATCGATGTGTCTATAACCAGCCTCTAAAGCCCACGTAACAGCGTTAATACATTCTGTTCCGGATTTAGTTAGATAAACACCTAATCCAAATTGAGGAATTTCTACTCCGTTATTCATTTTAATTTTGTAATTGATATCTCTTGTCATAATCCCTCTTTACTATTTGTTTTAGTTTTTAATAGGAAGTATTTAACTAATTCTTGGTTCTAGAATTGTCATTCCCACGAAAGTGGGAATCCATTTTGTAATAGAGGTTTTGGATTCCCGTTTGCACGGGAATGACATAATAATCTCAATTTATTAATTCACTTTACCCACAAAACTTCTTTTTGCCCTAAATACGTAAAACAGACTTAAGTCTGTTCTACGATTTTAATAATTGTAAAAGCATCTCTGCGTAAGGTGAATTATTAATTAATTCCGGTGTTTAATAAACATTTAAAAGTTTAAGTGCCATAATTAATATTGCAACAATTAAAACTACCTTAATAAGTTTTTCACCTTTCTTTACAGAAAGTTTTGCACCCCACCATCCGCCAAATGCATTTCCTGCTGAAAGTGTTAATCCATAATACCAGTTAATATTGTCTGTTAAAATAAAAATAATCAAAGCAGGAATTGTAAAAACAAACACTACAAAAACTTTGTGCATATTTACTCTAATCAAATCTAAATTCATCAAATACTGAAAAGCAGCCATTAGTAAGAATCCAACTCCAACTTGTAAGAAGGCTCCGTAAAATCCAACCACGATCATTGCTACTACAATTTTCCAATCGATTGTAAAATTAGTATTAGTTTTCTCGGATTTCTTTTTTGGTAAAAGCATTGTAATGATGATGAAAATCATTATCACCCCAAGAATTTTCTCAAACAAATCATCACTTATCTGAACAGCAGTTATTGCCCCTATAATAGCTCCCGGTAAAGTGAGAGCGGAAAGTATCAAACTGTTTTTTAGCTCGTAGAATTTTTCTTTCTTGAATGAATAAACTGCAGAAATATTTTGAAATAGGATGGCAACGCGGTTAGTTCCATTTGCCACTGATGGGTCTAATCCAAGGAAAATTAAAACAGGCAAGGTAAGTGAAGAACCACCACCCGCATTTACATTTATAAATGCAGCTATCGCACCTACTACAAATAAAATTATAATTCCAAAAAGATCCGGCACGCCATTCCTGTAATTTCTTTTTTAACTAAAACAAAAATAAAGTATTTTATCTGTAGAAAGAATTTTAGTTAAATCTATATTTGTTCCAATTGTCATTTCGATCAAAGGGAGAAATCTGAAATTAGTTATTATCAGATTTCTCAGTCTCCCAAAGGGATGCCTTTGGCAGAAGACTCCTTGAAATGACAGCAAAGAAAAGTTAGTAAAAAAAATATTTGAAAGTAGGTTATGGAATCTCGAATAGTTAGAACCGTCTTAATAATAGTTTTTTCCTTATCATTAGTCCATTGCACACAATCTCAACAATCTTATGTTAGAGAAAATTATGAGAAAAAAGAATATTTGATTGAAATGCGCGATGGTGTTAAACTTTTTACTTCGGTTTATTTACCAAAAGATAAATCAAAAGAATATCCAATTTTAATGGTAAGAACTCCTTATTCATCTGCTCCGTATGGAGAAGATAAATTTGCAGGTTTTCTTGGTGCATCAAAAGATTTTGTGCAGGAAGGATTCATATTTGTTATTCAGGATGTTCGCGGCAGATATTTGTCTGAAGGTGAGTTTGATAATATGCGACCTCATAATCCAAATAAAAAAACTAAAAACGATACTGATGAAAGTAGTGATACTTATGACACAATTGAGTGGTTAATAAATAATATCGATAACAACAATAGGAGAGTTGGAATCTGGGGAAATTCTTATCCAGGTTTTTATTCACTTATGGGTTCTATCGATGCGCATCCAAATCTTGTTTGCGCTTCTCCTCAGGCACCCATATCTGATTGGTTTGTTGGTGATGATATGCACCACAATGGAGCTTTCTCTGTATTGATGTCTTTTAATTTTTTTAAGCAGTTTGGAAAACCAAGACCTGAACCATTAACAAAATATCCACCACCAGCAGAATATGATTCTCCGGATGCTTACAACTTTTTCTTAAATCATACTCCAATAAAAAAACTAAATGAAGAAATTCTTAAGAACGAAATTCTGTTTTGGGATACTATGATGGCTCACGGAACTTATGATTATTATTGGAAATCAAGAAGTAATCTTCAGCATTTAAAAAACATAAAACCCGCTTTACTTTTAGTTGGTGGATTATATGATGCTGAAGATATGTACGGAGCTTTGCACATTTATAAAACAATTGAGCAGAATGATAATCCAAATAACACAAGATTAGTTATGGGTCCCTGGACTCACGGTTCGTGGGTTTGGGCAAAAGGTGATTCGCTTGGTGATTTTTATTTTGGCGGCAACACCGCTGATTATTATCGAAAAGAAATTCTATTACCATTCTTCAAATATCATTTAAAGGGGGAAGGGAATTTAAATCTGAACGATGCTTATGTTTTTGACACAGGGAAAAATCAATGGAGTAATTATCCAAGCTGGCCGCCAAAAAATGTTAATGAAGTAAGATATTATTTTGAATCAAATGAGAGATTAAATAGTCAAACGCCAACTGATGAAAAATCTTTTACGGAATATATTAGTGATCCGTTCAATCCTGTGCCGTACACTGCAAAGTTTGAGGACTCCAAATCATTTTATAATGAGGTTCATTTAATTGAAGATCAAAGATATGTTTCAACTCGACCTGATGTGCTAACATTTGAATCTGAAGTGTTAACTGAGGATGTTACAATTGCTGGACCAATCATTGCAGATTTATTTGTATCAACAACGGGAACAGACGCTGATTTTGTTGTAAAGGTGATTGATGTTTATCCAGATGGGACGAAAGATCCAGATCCAAATCCGACGCAGGTGGAAATGGGTGGATATGAAAGATTAGTTCGTACAGAAATTATGCGGGGAAAGTTTAGAAACAGTTATGAAAATCCTGAACCATTTGTACCGAATAAGGTAACTGAGGTTAAAATAAATTTGAATGATGCATTTCATACATTTAAAGCAGGACACAAAATTATGATTCAGGTTTCGTCATCATATTTTCCATTCTTTGATGTAAATCCAAATACTTTTTGTGATATTTATAATGCTGATAAAGATAATTTTGTTAAAGCGATGGTTAAAATTTATCATTCAAAAGAATTTTCGAGCTGTGTTTCTTTTAAAGTTATAGAGTAATAGTTTTTAAAAAAATATTTATGTTCGTTTTGGTCACACTTCGACTTCGCTCAGTGTGACTTGAGTTTTTGAATCACATATAATGTCATCCTGAGCGGAGTAGAAGGATGAACTTGATTTAAAGTTGAAAGGTTTTAAAATGAAAAAGATAACTATACTAATCTATTTGTATTGTGCGTTTGTTTCTACTGAAATTTCAGCACAAACTTTTTTTGGAAATGAGCCACTTGCTCATACTTTTTCAATAGTAGCTCGCGACCCGCAAACCGGAGAAATGGGCGTTGCAGTGCAATCCCATTGGTTTTCAGTAGGATCAATCGTTGCGTGGGGAGAAGCAGGAGTTGGAGTAGTTGCAACACAATCATTTGTTAATCCTTCTTTTGGTCAACGAGGATTAGAATTACTAAAAACTGGAAAGACGGCACAAGAAGTTGTTGATGAGCTAATTGCATCAGATGAAGGTAGAGATGTAAGACAACTTGCTATTGTTGATTCAAAAGGAAACTCAGCTTCCTACACAGGCTCAAAATGTATTGCAGAAGCAGGAAATATTGCGGGCGACGGCTATTCTGTTCAAGCTAATATGATGTTAAATAATACAGTCTGGGGAGAAATGTCCAAAGCTTTTGAAAATTCAAGCGGATCATTGGCCGAAAGATTAGTATCAGCACTGGAAGCTGCGCAGAAAGAGGGTGGAGATATTCGCGGCAAACAATCTGCTTGTTTGCTTGTTGTAAAGGGTAAAGCATCAGGAAATCTTTGGGAAGATAGAGTGATCGATTTACGTGTTGAAGATAATCCTGAACCAATTGATGAAATTAAAAGATTGCTGAAGGTTTATCGTGCATACGAACATATGAACAGAGGTGATCTTGCTGTTGAAAAAAATGATATGAAACTTGCAATGGACGAATATGATTCCGCTATGCAAATGTTTCCGGAAAATCTTGAAATGAAATACTGGACTGCAGTATCATTAGCAAATACAGGTGAAGTTAAAAAATCACTTCCAATGTTTAAGGAAATATTCTCTTTGGATACAAACTGGAAAGAATTGACAAAAAGATTAATACCAGTTGGATTATTGACAGTGGATGAGTCAACTATTAAAAAAATATTGGAACAATAGCTTTCGATTTTTATATCTGTCATTGCAATAGACCGTCCATCAATAAAAAATATTATTCAGGATTTATCATCCTATCTTCAGTTATATATTTTTCAAAAAAGAGAGGTATGTCATGTTAAAACTTTCCATAATGTTCAGTTTAATGTTTTTGTTTTTTGTAATCTCAATTACCGCACAGCAAAATCTAACCACTCCACAAGCGAGTCAGAAAGCATCAATTTCACAAAGAATCGGACTTACAGATATTGATGTGAATTATCATCGTCCTGCTGTAAATAAAAGAGTAGTTTGGGGCGGAATCGTTCCTTATGATCAAGTGTGGCGAGCAGGTGCAAACGAAAATACAACAATTTCTTTTTCAACGGATGTAACAGTTGAAAATAAAAAGGTTGCTGCCGGGACTTATGGATTGCACATGATTCCAACAAAAAATTCCTGGACTATTATTTTCAGTAAAGATAATTCAGCTTGGGGAAGTTTCTTTTACGACGAAAGGAATGATGCCGTAAGATTCACGGTTAATCCTGTGCAAAGTGATTTCCAGGAATGGTTATCATATTCTTTCGATCAGCTCAGTGCAAAATCAACTACACTTTCTTTAAAATGGGAAAAACTTTCTATTCCAATTAAGATTGAAGTTGATGTAAACGAAACTGTGATTGCAAATATGGAAAAAGAACTTACTGGCATTCCGGGATTTTTCTGGCAGGGCTGGAATCAGATTGCACTTTATGCATTAACAAATAAATACAATCTTGATAAAGCTTCAGCCTGGGTTGATAGATCAATTGGCATAAATAAAAATCTTACAAACATGATGACAAAGTCTTTAATTCTGGAGAGTATGGGAAAATCACAAGAAGCAGAAAATATTAATAAAGAAGCTTTTGCATTACCAGGAATTGATGAGACACAAGTTAACGCACTGGGATATCAATTAATGGGGATTGGAAAAACCGAAGAAGCACTAAAAGTATTTGAAAAGAATACCATCGATCATCCAGACTCATGGAATGTTTGGGATAGCCTTGCTGAAGGATTATTGGCTAAAGGTGACAAAGTAAAATCAAAACAGCTTTATGAGAAGGCTTTGGGAATGGCACCTGATAATCAGAAGGAAAGAATT
>JACZKY010058620.1_pt1 | contig 11912 bp, 4 predicted proteins | sample 8237611 | NCBI WGS metagenome assembly JACZKY01 (sample SAMN16148055, study PRJNA663545) | marine sediment metagenome | biome: sediments and biomass from bioreactor inoculated with such sediments; feature: coastal sediments; material: methane- and iron-fed bioreactor; isolation source: Bothnian...
ATAATATTTATTACCGGATAAGTACAGATTTTGGAAATACCTGGGGCGAAGAAATACAATTGACAAAATATACAGGTGATGATAATTATTTAAATTTAACATATTATAACAATGTTCCATTAATCTCATTCTCAACTCAAAGGTTCTCTAATAATTATAATTTGACTTTTTTAATACCAAACAAAATAGATGAATTAAAAACACCACCCTACATTGGATTTTCCTATATTGAAAGTATAGACTCCCTTAAAACAAAATTTTCCTTTAAGGCATACGTATTTGATGACGAAGCAATGAAGAAAGTTACAGTTAATCTGGATAATGGTTTTTTCAATGGCGAACTTTATGACGATGGAAATCACGATGATGGTGAGGCAAATGATAGCCTTTATGGAGTTAATTTTGAAATATCCCGACTTAATAATTATGAAAGTTATCTCATACAATCAAACAATCTTAAAATTCCAATTAATAAAAAAGGTATAATTGCTTCTTTGGGTTATCCACACTCAACTAATTATTTGTCAGGAATTCTTGATTGCTATGATATACATAATTCTCTTGTGACTACGAATGAGAATTATCCAGTCCCAATTATTGATTCGTACGGTGGTAAGTTTGATGGTGAAGTTTTTCTATTTGCCAGCGGTTTTTTGATGTCCGGTTTGGATGGCGATTCTATCTGGGCTAATGGAGTTGCTACTGCTTCCCTTATAGAAGATTATCTTCCGGGAAATGTTGGTTCAGATCCGGAAGATAAAAGAAATTCTATTTATGTGTTAAAGGTTGATGATAAACCTTTTGGAAACTCCTGGCAAATTTGGAAAGATGCAGTTAATCGGGGAGCTGAGTTTTATGATGGAGATAATGATGGGATTTACAATCCAGTGGATAAAAATTTTAATGGTATCTGGGATACTGATGAAGATATGCCGATGATTCTTGGTGATGAAACAGTCTGGTGTGTTTTTAATGACGGAGTGCCTGCTTATATGAGAAGATTGGGCGTGCCTCCAAAAAATATTGAAGTTGCACAAACAATTTTTACATCAATAAAACCCGGTTTAGACAATGTAATGTTTTTAAGATATAAGATTTTAAACAAAAGTAATGTGGATTATGATTCTGTTTACTTTGGTTTTTGGGCTGATACAGATTTAGGTCAGGCAACTGATGATCGTGTCGGTTGTGATACTATGTTAAATTCAGGTATGGTTTATAATAATGGATCAGATTATTATTATGGAGATAATCCGCCAGTATTCTTTACAACTTTATTGCAAGGACCAATTACTGAAACGGGTTTAACTGCAGATACTGCCTTCAATAGGTTGGGAGAATTATTAGGAACAAAAATATTCTCAGGTTCATTGAACTCAAAAATTTCAGCACATACTATGTCTATTGGTGGAGATCCAAGTTTAAGTGATCCGAGCGAATCTATTTACGTAAGAAATTATTTAATGGGTAAAACTCATTTTGGTGATTATCCGGACCCTTGCACTTTTAGTTATGGTGATGTACTAGGTGGAATAAATTGTGACGAAGTAAATAAACGACTTTGGTTTTCCGGTGATCCGGTAACCCAAATTGGGTGGGTTGAAACACTATCTTCGGATGTAAGAAATTTACTAAGTACAGGACCTTTCACATTAAAACAAAACGAACCTATAGATATTATTGCCGCGTACATTGTCGGCAGAGGAACAGATGCATTAAACTCAATAACAGTTACAAGGGAAATTGTTGCTGGAGTGATCCAGGAATATCAAAATAATTTTCCAAGATTGACTTACAAATCTGGCTTACCTACAAATCCAATAATTAGTTATGAACTATATCAGAACTACCCAAATCCTTTTAATCCGGTAACAACGATAAGATATGCATTACCGCAAGATGGAATAGTTACGATAAAAGTGTTTGATATTTTAGGACAGCAAGTAGCCACATTAAAAAATGAGTACCAAAAAGCAAACCGATATGAAGTTCAATTTAATTCAAAAGGATTAGCAAGCGGAGTTTACATATATAAACTTCAGGTTAACGATTATTCTGAATCAAAGAAGATGATGCTCCTAAAATAATTTTATATTTCTGGAGTAGTTACCCCACTATTCCCGCTATACTTTAAGGCTAGTTTTCCCCACTTTTTACCCTCATTATTTATAGTTATTTTTAAGCCAAATTTATTAACTAATCTGGCTTATCAATGATTAATATCTCCGAAAAAAGATTGCTTCAAATAAAAAAGAACTTAAAAGGAAAACGCATTGCTATTATTGGCGATATGATGTTAGATATTTATTACTGGGGCGATGTTAAAAGAATTTCACCAGAAGCACCTGTTCCGGTTCTTGAAGTTGAAGATGAATTTTATCGTTTTGGCGGTGCGGCAAATTGCGCATTAAACATTGTTAAACTGAGCGGCATCCCGGAACCAATTGGAGTTATTGGATATGATAATTTTGGAACAATTTTTAGTTCGCTTCTTTCAGAGCAAAATATTTCTCATCAGGGCATTATTGAAGATGAATCTAGACCAACAACAGCCAAGACACGTGTTATCTCAGACAATCAGCACATAGTAAGAATAGATAAGGAAAGTAAGGAAACAATTAATCAGAATATTCAGAATAAAATATTTGAGTATATAAAAAGCATCATAAAAAATATTGATGGAATAATTCTTCAGGATTACAATAAAGGAGTTTTGTCTTCTTCACTTATCGCGCAGGTTATTGAATTGGCAAATAAGAATAAAAAACTTGTTACAGTAGATCCTAAATTCAATAATTTTTACGAGTACAAAAATGTAACAGTATTCAAACCAAACAGAAAAGAAGCAGAAGATATACTTGGTATGAAAATTAGGACCGATGAGGATATATCTTTTGCAGGAAACACTCTTCTTAAAAAACTAAATGCTAAAAATATTTTACTAACACTTGGTGAAGGCGGAATAGCGGTTTTTGAAAAAGGCAAACCAGAAAAACGAATGCCCACTAAAGCAAGAAAAGTAGCAGATGTTTCAGGTGCCGGTGATACGGTTATTTCTACTTTAACTATGGCACTAGCAGCGGGAGCAAATATTTATGAAGCTTCATTTCTTGCCAATTATGCCGGCGGTTTAGTTTGTGAGGAAGTCGGAATTATTCCGATTGAATTGGATAAACTTTTTGATGCTGTAAAAAGGGAAAACAAATGAGTAATATTAAATCAAGAGATGAAATACTTTCAATAAGATCTCAATTAAAAAAAGAAGGTAAGAAAGTCGTTTTTACAAACGGATGCTTTGATCTGATTCATTCAGGTCATGTTGATTATCTTGTTAAAGCAAAAGAGATGGGAGATGTCTTATTTCTTGCCCTTAATACGGATCCTTCAGTAAAAAGAATTAAAGGAAATAATCGTCCGATTTTAATGCAGGATGAACGAGCATTTATAGTTTCAAATCTAAAACCTGTTGATTACGTGACATTCTTTGAAGAAGATACACCTGCAGAAATTATTAAAGAATTAATTCCGGATATTTTAGTTAAAGGTGCGGATTGGGCAATAGATAAAATTGTGGGAAGAGAAGTTGTTGAAGCAAATGGTGGTGAAGTGAAAACAATAGAATTCGTAAATAATCAGTCTACATCAAATATTATTAATATTATAAAAGAACGTTATAAAAACTAGTGGACGAGAAAAAGATTAAGGAAGATACCAAGAAGATCATTGGTAGAGGCAGAAAAACTTTAAGGTACGGTGTAAATATTTTTGTTTATACTTTTGTGGGGATATTTATGCTTCTTATGATTTTTTTTGGAATCTCCCAGACTTCAATTTTTAAAGATTGGCTTCGTGATAAAGTAGTTGAAACTGTTAATGGTGAAATACATGGGAAACTTTCGATTGGCGAAATAGACGGAACAATATTTACTTCACTTATTATTAAAAATGTATCATTAATTTCTGAACAAAGTGATACTGTTATTTCCGCCGGCAATATTGAACTAAGAACAAGTCCGTTAAAAATTCTATTTAAAAATATTTACGTCAGAAAATTTGAATTGAAAGATGCAAAGATTCATTTAGTTGAAGAAAGCGACGGGCAATTAAATCTTCTTAAAATATTTCCACCGTCAGAGAAACCAGATGATACCACATCATCCAAATTTCCATTTAGCATTGAAGTAGCCGATTTTGAAATGAGAAATGTCGAGTTTACCCTGCAGCGATTTGATAAAGTTGGAAGTACCGAAAATTATCAAAGTATGACAACTGATGATTTGCGTATTAAAGATTTGAATGTTTCATTTAGCGCTTTTGCTGATTTAAATAAATACGCATACAGACTTACCATTAATAATATTTCATTTAACCCTAACTTTAATTTTTCCCAGGTACAGTATTTAAGCGGTAGCATTTTGCTTACTCCTGAATTGGCAGGAATAAACAAACTGCATTTAATTACAAGAGACTCTGATGTAGAGCTTAGTGCGGCAATTTTAGGTGTAAATTTCCTGGAAGATTTTTCAATAGAAAAACTTGAAAACGCACCGGTTCGTTTAAGTTTTTCTTCACTCAAATTAGCTGTAGATGATGTTACAACCTACGTTCCGATTCTGAAAATGTTTGATGGGATTATATCCACAGAATTGGAAGGTTCAGGAACTTTTAATGAGTTATCGCTTAAGAAGTTTACTATTAACTATAATAACACATTACTTAAAGCAAAAGGTGTGCTTAAAAATTTATTGGATCCAGATAAAATGAATTTTGATATAACTGTTACCGATTCGTACGTAGACCCGTCTGATCCTAATAAATTACTGAGAGAGTTAGAATTGCCTGAGTATATGGAATTCGGCGTATTTAAGATTGATACATTAACTTATTTTGGCGGACCATTAGAATTTAAAACCACGTTTGCTATTAGAACCGATAAAGGAAATTTAAATGGTACTGCTAATATCGATTTACATTCTGAAGAAATGGTTTATGATGCTAAACTGATCACGAAAAATCTTGACATTGGCCCATTTATCTCTATTTCAACTGATATGAATTCTGAAATAAAAATAAGCGGGGTTGGTTTTGATCCCCAAAAAATGAAGTTAGACTTTTCTATGAATGGTGTTTTATCAAGGTTTGGAGAAAAATATTTTAATAATATTAATATCAGCTCTAATGCAGAAAATGGACTGGTTACAACGAATTTGTCTCTGTCATCAGATTCAACTTCTGCAGATTTAATTGCAACATTAGATTTTAATAATGCCGATGATCCTGCTTATAAAATTAAAGGCAAAATGAACGGAATTAATCTTGCTGAACTGCTTGGTATCAAATCACTTGATTCGAAAATTAATCTTACACTTGATGCCAGCGGGCAGGGTTTTAATCCGGACAGCATGGATTTATTTTTGGTAACAGATATACAGAACAGCAGATTTGCTGAATTTAATATTGACAGTACCAGACTTATAATGGATGTGCGAAGAAATGATAACGGCAAAAAAATTATTAACATTATCTCTGACATTGCCGATTTTACATTAAGCGGTAATTTTCAAATTACTACTTTGGGTAATGTTTTATCTCGTGAGGGAGAAATAATAAATGCGGCAATTGAAGATAAAATAAATCCCATTTTAAATAATGATTCAACCGGAAGTATTTCATCAGAGATCCTGGTGTCGGCTACACAAAACTCAGTGCAGGATTTTTCATTGGAATATTTATTGGACTTTAAACAAAATATCAATTTAATTTTTGGAAAAAGTCAAATAGAACTTGATGGGCAGGCGACCGGGTTCATAAAATCAAATGATGATTCTTTATCAATTACTCTTAATTCTGATTTTGATTATTTAAAATACTGGAATGATAAAGATGTTCTCTTTCTAATTAACTCTCAGCTTAATGGTTTGCTGTCAAATCATTTAATTAATGGTGATTCCGGAAATCTAAATGCGGAATTGGAATTTAATGCGGAAAGGATTTACGCGAGCGGAAATATATATGATGTAAAATCAAAACTCGTACTATCAAACAATGAACTGGATATATCCGCTAATGGCAAATATGAAGACGATATTTCAGCAGGTATCATTGCAAAGTCCATATTCGCAGGTAATCAGATTAAATTGGATATTAAAAAGCTTGATTTAAATTACAAACGATTTAACATTCATAATAAAAATGATCTTGAGATCACATACTCAAATGAAATTTTAGATTTCAAAAAATTTATATTGGAAGTTGCTGATGGTACAATAAATGTAAATGGTGCATTTGGACCAACAGGTGATCATAGCATAACAATTACTATTGATTCACTTAAAAGTGAAAAAATAGTACAGGATATTATTGGTGATCTTAAAGGAAAAAAATTTGTATCAGACATAAATATTGAGGGAATAGTAACAGGTAATTTTTCTGATCCCAGGTTTTCAATCTCTGCTTCAGCTAAAAATATTAATTATGATGAAAGTAATTTTGGTTCTTTAATATCACGCTTTGATTATGAAAACAATTCACTTAAAACGGATATTAGATTAATTGATTCAACCGGTAATACTGATTCACTCTCAATGTTAATAACTGGCTACATTCCATTAAATTTAACTTCTTTAAAAGACACAGTTGATAATTCCAAAAAACAAATAGATTTGACTATTGAATCGGATGAATATGATTTAGCATCGTTAAAAAATATTTTGCCATATGTGCAGTTTCAAAAGGGAAAACTTGAAACAGATATTTATATAACAGGTACAGTATCCAAACCCGTTGCAATCGGATATTTTAGTATAAATGATGCTAGTTTAAAACTGACTCAAAATAACCTGGATTATAATTTTAGTGCAAAAGTTTGGGTAGATGATGAAGATATAACGATTGAAAGTGTTACACTGCAAAATGTTTTTGGCACCAGTACAGGAGGTACATTAAAGGGTGAAGGTTTTGTGAAACTTGATGAATTCAGATTGGATTCCACTTTTATTAAAGTGAATGGAGATTTGAAAATACTGGACAAAATATCTAAAAATGCAAGTCCATTAGCATACGGAGATCTTGCTATTCGAACCAGAGGTGATATCGTTTATTCTGCAAAAAGAGGGAAGTCATATCTTAATTTGCCTATTGATGTAACCGTTGCCGATTTAACAGTACCGCTTAGCAAATCTGCGTATTCAAGTACATCAGGTTTTATCTATAAATATAAAGAAGAGAAAACAAATGTTGATCAACTAATAAGTGAACTTGACAGTTTAATAGAAACTACCAATAGAAAAGATTCTATAAGAAATATCAATGAGGTATCACGATTTGATTATACGCTTGATATTAAACTTGCAACGGAAGCTGAAGTGGTTGTAGTGCTTTCTAAAGAACTAGATCAAAATTTAGTCGCCATTCTTGGCGGTGATTTTTTTCTCGAATCAATTAATGGAACAAAAAGATCCGGCGGTGAACTAAAATTGCTCGAAGGTTCAACTCTTAGTTTTATTAAAACGTTTGAAGCAATTGGAAATGTAAAGTTTGATAAACTTGATAATCCCATTATTGATATCACCTCAACATATAGAGATTATTACACTCCACCAAATTCTGCTAATGGTGCATACGAACAGGAAGTTGCAGTTAAAATAAAATTAAGAGGACCATTAAGTGAATTGAATAGAAATTTTATTAAAGATGAAAATAATATTGGTGTTTATATGGGTCGACAAGCGATAGAAGAAGATAAAAAAGATCCGACAAAAAATGCCACTGATGCGATGTACTTTTTAATTATTGGTAAATTTCCCGGTGATGATAATAGCCAGCAGGATAAGAATTTAGTTGCTTCAACATCAACTGCTCTTGCGGGCTCCCTTTTGGGTGAGGTATTAAATCAATACTTTGATAATTATATAAAGGGTTTTCAGTTACGTCAAACAGGAACTGAAACTAAATTTAATTTGCTTGGGCAGGTTTGGAAAATAAAATATCAAATCGGCGGTTCAACTGAAGTACTTCAGGATTTAAGTCGTGCTAATGTTAAAATGGAATATCCAATAACTGAAAGATTACAGTTACGGTTAGAAAGAAAAGAATCTGAAAATCAAACATCATCAATCAATAATCCCTTATTCTTTGAGGGCGGTTTCAAATATAATTTTGAGTTTTAAATGAAAAAAGAAATAAAATCGTTCTTCAACAGGAATCAGGGTAAAGGATATAAATCCAAAGACATTGCTGGCAAACTCGGATTCAATTCCGATCACGAATATGCTTCCTTAAAAGCAGCGCTTCATAAATTGGAGGAAGAATCATTTCTTATAAGAACAGGTAAAAGATATCAGCTTAACAAACTACCTCAATCTAACCGGTTAAAAGGCAGACTTGAAATAAACCGAAACGGATTTGGATTTGTAAATATTAATGATGAAAAACGTGGAGATGTTTTTATTGCTGCAAGAAATATTGGCGCCGCTTTTGATGGTGATGTGGTTGAAGTTGAATTATTTGCAAAACAAAAAGGGAAAAATATAGAAGGTCAGATTGTAAGGGTTATTGAAAGAAAACGTAAGGAGTATGTTGGAGTTATAAAAAAATCAAAATCATTTTTCTTTATTTCGCCTGATGATCCGAAACTTCACAGAGATGTTTATATAAATGAATCTAAACTTAACGGGGCTGAAAACGGAGATAAGGTTGTTGTTGGTAATTTGGTTTGGGATACTTCGATGCTGAATCCTGAAGGTGAAGTTCTTGAAGTTTTGGGTAAAGCCGGTACGCACGATACTGATATTGTTTCTATTGCGAGAGAATTTAATCTGCGATATAAATTTCCTAAGGAGGTTTTGGATGAGGCAGACAAAATTCAGGCAGCAATTTCAGATGAAGAAATTAAAAAGCGATTAGATTACAGGGATAAAAATGTTTTTACAATCGATCCTGATGATGCAAAGGATTTTGATGATGCACTTTCAATTGAAAAATTAAAAAATGGAAATTTATCAATTGGCATTCATATCGCAGATGTATCTCACTATGTAAAAAAGAATTCGTCACTTGATGCAGAGGCAAGTGTTAGAGGAAACAGTGTTTACTTTGTTGGTCGTGTGATTCCAATGCTTCCCGAGAAATTATCAAATCAAATCTGCTCGCTGGTTCCCAGCGAAGATAGGCTTACGTATTCTGTTATAGTTGAAATGACACCAAGGGGAAAAATTATTGATTACTCAATTAACAAAACTATCATAAACAGTAAAAGAAGATTTACATACGAAGAAGCACAAAAAGTTATTGATGATGAAAAAGGAGATTTATCGGAAGACATATTGCTGCTTAACAAAATAGCCGTTCAGTTTAGAAACAAAAGGATGCGCGAAGGCAGTTTTGATTTTATGTCGCCTGAAGTAAAATTTAAACTTGATGAAAATGGTGTTCCTGTATCAATTAGTATAAAACAGATGAAACAAAGTAATATGCTGATTGAAGAATTTATGTTACTTGCCAATAAATTAGTTGCACAGCAAATTGCGATTCCGAAATCCGGATCAGTTAAACCATTTGTGTATCGGATCCATGATTTACCTGACCCTGAAAAGATAGTTGAATTTTCAAGATTTGTTAAAACGCTTGGCTACTCATTTGACCCAAATGCAACATCAAAATCCATAGGATTTCAGAATCTACTAAATCAGGTAAAAGGAAAAGAGGAAGAAGCCTTAATTAATGAACTTGCTATTCGCTCAATGGCCAAGGCTGTGTACTCGCCAGAAAATATTGGGCATTATGGCTTAGGATTTAAATATTATTCTCACTTCACTTCTCCGATACGAAGATACAGTGATTTAATAGTTCATCGTTTGCTTTTTAATTATACTAATTTAAGAAGTGGAGAAATTTACTCTCTTGCACAATTGGAAGAAATTTGCGACAATATATCTGCAACAGAAAGAAATGCTGTTGAAGCAGAAAGATTTAGCGTTAAACAAAAACAGATTGAGTTCTTAAAGAATCATCAGGGTAATGAATTTTCGGCAATAATTTCTGGTATTACAAATTTTGGAATTTTTGTTAAAATTACTGATATACTGGCAGAAGGACTTGTAAAACTTAGAGATCTTGATGACGATTATTACATTCACGATGAAAAAAACTATGCAATAGTCGGCAAGCGGACAAAAAAGCAATACCGGTTAGGTGATAAAATTAATGTTAAGCTTATCCGGGTTGATGAAGAAAGATCGGAGTTAGATTTTATAATTCTTGATTCAAAGGAATAATGATGAAAGTAATAAAACTTTTTTTAGTCTTTATTTTTTTCTTTTCCATTAATGTTTTTGGACAGTTTGGAAAAAACAAAGTTCACATTAAGGACTATGATTGGTATTATATTCAAACAAAACATTTTGATATCTATTTTTCTCAGGAAGGTGAAACACTGACTGAATTTGCCTCAAAGGCAGCAGAAGATGCAATAGCCTCTATTCAGTCAACTCTTAACTACAGAGTAAATAATAGAATTACTATAATTATTTTTAATTCTAAAAATGAATTTCAGGAAACAAATGTAATTGATCAATATTTAAGTGAAGGTATAGAAGGATTTACAGAGCTTTTTAAAAACAGAGTTGTAATTCAGTTCACAGGGTCTTACAAGCAATTCCGGCATCTTATTCATCACGAACTTACACACGCAGTTATGAATGATATGTTTTATGGCGGATCCATTCAAAACATTATTGCAAATAATATTTCATTACAATTTCCATTGTGGTTTAGCGAAGGATTGGCGGAGTATGAGGCTTTGGGATGGGACGTTGATACAGATATGTTTATCCGTGATGCAGCCGTAAGTGAATATTTACCAGAAATAAATCAGCTTAGCGGATATTTTGCGTATAGAGGCGGGCAGTCTGTTTTTTATTATATAGCAAATAAATATGGTAAAGAAAAAATCGGCGAACTTGTAAATAAAATTAAAGGAGTTGGCAACGTTGAAGAGGGAATAAAAGCCACGCTTGGAATAGATGTTAAAGAACTTGGTGAACGCTGGAAAAAAGATATTAAAAAAACTTTTTGGCCTGATGTTGCTCTAAGAGATGATCCGGAAGATTTCGCAAAAAGATTAACCGACCCGGAAAAAGACAAAGGATTTTACAACACATCACCGACTCTATCTCCACAGGGTGATAAGATTGCATTTATATCAAATCGTGATTACTATTTTGGTCTATACATCATGGATGCATTGACCGGAAAAACTATAGAGCGACTTATCGAAGGAAATCAGACTCCTGATTTTGAAGAATTAAATATTCTAACTCCCGGTTTAACATGGTCTCCGGATGGAACTAAAATAGCGCTTTCTGCTAAGAGCAGTGGAGTGGATGTGATTTATATTTTTGATGTTGAATCTGAAGAAAGGGAAGTGCTTGATATTAATTTTGATGCTATCGAGAGTGTAACATGGTCAAACGATGGAAAATATCTTGCTTTTATTGGACAGAATGCTCGTCAATCTGATCTTTATACATACAACTTTGAAACTAAGGAAATAATAAATTTAACCAATGATATTTTTAGTGATTCGGATCCCTCATGGTCTCATGATGATAAAGGGATTTACTTCTCGTCTGACAGAGGAGATAAACTTGATGCGAAACAGTTACCTGGTGATTTCAGAATATCTCAGCAAAATTATTCACAAAAAGATATTTACAAATTTGATTTAGCTCAGAATAAGATAGTAAGAATTACGGATTTACCACTAAGCGATGAAATGTCTCCGCGTGAAGAAGCTAATGGTGAAAATCTTATCCTTATTTCTGATTTAAACGGGATTAATAATATTTACATAAAACCAATTTCGGTAACCAGCGATGAAGATTCTTTAATCAATTCAAAAATAAGACCAATTA
>JACZKY010016964.1_pt1 | contig 11903 bp, 11 predicted proteins | sample 8237611 | NCBI WGS metagenome assembly JACZKY01 (sample SAMN16148055, study PRJNA663545) | marine sediment metagenome | biome: sediments and biomass from bioreactor inoculated with such sediments; feature: coastal sediments; material: methane- and iron-fed bioreactor; isolation source: Bothnian...
AGTAAGAATAATCTTTTTTATTTTATTTTTAATCTTGATTGACTTATCATCAAGTATCTCATCAAATTCACCACTAAGAAATTCATGCTTCTCAGATCGGGCTTCAGGTAATCGAAGTGTACTTTTAGGCGTCATGATAACTAAAGGTTTTCGAACAGAATATTTTATCTGTCTTCTCAAAAGATGAAAATACTGAGCCGGCGTGGTAACGTTGCATACCTGCATATTGTCTTCAGCGCAAAGTATTAAAAATCTTTCAAGTCTTGCACTTGAGTGTTCCGGACCCTGTCCTTCATATCCGTGAGGTAAAAGCATGACAACACTATTAGGCAATCCCCATTTTTCATAAGATGCTACAATAAAGTTATCGATAATAATCTGAGCTCCATTTGCAAAATCACCAAACTGTGCTTCCCACAAAACCAATGCAAGGGGATCTGCAGTGCTGTAACCATATTCAAATCCTAAAACAGCAGCTTCAGATAAAGAACTGTCTAACGCTTCCAATCTTGCCTGATCACCTGATATATGATTTAGCGGAAAATATTCCTTACCGGTTTTGATATCCGTAAAAGCTATGTGTCTCTGACTAAATGTTCCGCGCACGCTATCCTGTCCGCTTAATCTTACCGGAGTTCCTTCGAGTAGAAGACTTCCAAACGCAAGTGCTTCAGCCAGCGACCAATCAGCAGGTTCACTTCTATCAATTAATTTTCTTCTCTTCTCCAGGAATTTCTCAAGCTTAGGGTGACCATTAAATTCAGGTGGAAGGGTACTTAATGCATTAACAATCTTTGCTAAAAATTCTTCAGAAATAGAAGTTTGTTTTTCTTTAACGATGGATAATAAATCTTTTTTTGAAATTGCTAAAGGGGCTTCATTTGAGAATGAAACACTTTTACCTTTTATATTATTAAAAGATTTGCTTAAAACTTCAGAGAATTTGTCATGAATTTTTTGAACTTCATTTTCTGTGAGAACACTTTCGCTGATTAACTTATCCTCATATAATTTTCGCGCAGATGGATGAGTTTTTATTTTTTCATAAAGTAAAGGTTGAGTAAATCCTGGTTCATCACCTTCATTATGCCCATGTCTTCGATAACCAAACAGATCAATTACCACATCTTTTTTAAAGATCAACTTATACTCAAGTGCCAACTGGGTAACCCATAATGCAGCTTCAGGATCATCACCATTTACATGAAATATTGGTGCCTGAATCATCTTGGCCACATCAGTTGCATAAGTAGTTGAACGTGAATCTTCTGGCGTTGTGGTAAATCCGATTTGGTTATTGACAATAATATGTATTGTTCCGCCTGTTCTATATCCGCTTAATTGTGATAGATTTAAAGTTTCTGCCACAACACCTTGTCCTGCAAAGGCTGCATCACCGTGAATCAATATAGGCATTACTTTTTGATGAGCTACATGATCGCCTAATCTTGTTTGTTTTGCTCTTACAATTCCTTCTACAACCGGATCAACCCACTCAAGATGACTTGGATTGGATGCAACAGAAATTGTAACTGATTTTCCATTGGAAGTTGGATACTTACCCGAAGCGCCAAGATGATATTTTACATCGCCGGAACCCTGAATTGATTCAGGATCTTTTATATCCTCAAATTCATTAAAGATGGATTCATAATCCTTACCAATAATATTAGTGAGTACATTTAATCTGCCTCTATGCGACATTCCAATTACTATTTCCATAATGCCGTGTTCGGAAGCCAGATTTAATATTTTATCCATAACAGGAATTAAAGTTTCGGAGCCTTCCAGTGAAAATCTTTTATGCCCAATAAATTTTGTATGAACAAAATGTTCAAATGATTCCGCTTTAATTAATTTTGTAAGAATATTTTTCTTCTCTTCGTTATCAAATTTTGGCGAATTTTGATTCGGCTCCATTTTGCTTTGCAGCCAGACTTTTTCTGCGGGATTCTGAATGTGCATATATTCAACGCCGATTTTCTCGCAATAAGTTTTTTGTAATCTTAAAACAACTTCACGCAGGGTCGATGTTTTCAATGCTCCAAATCCGCCTGTTACAAAATGTCTGTCCAAATCCCAAACAGTTAAATTGAATGATGATGGATCAAGTTCGGGATGATAAACTGAACGTGTTCCTAAAGGATCCAGATCCGCTAAAAGATGACCACGCACACGATACATATTAATTAGCTGCAAAACTTTTGCCTGCTTAATAATTTCATCAGTACTTAAAGCATTATCAAATCCGCCCGGTTGATAATCTGATTCCCATTGCAATGGTCTTGAAGGAACTTTTAGTTCACTAAAAATCTCTTCATAAAAACCATCTTTACCTAATAGTAGATCGTTAATCTCACTTAAAAACATTCCGGATTCTGCACCTTGAATTATCCTGTGATCATATGTACTTGAGATATTCATAACTTTACTTATTCCAAGAGAGGAGATCGTTGAAGGAGACATCGCCTGATATTCTGCATTATATTGTATTGCACCCGTTGCAATAATTGCGCCTTGTCCTATCATCAAACGTGGAATAGAAGATACAGTACCAATTGTACCCGGGTTTGTAAGAGTTACAGTTGTTCCCGCAAATTCACCTGGATCAATCGTACCTTTTCTTGATCTCAAAACAATATCTTCGTAGGCTTTCCAGAACTCCTTAAAGTTTAATTTGTTTGCTGCTTTAATATTTGGAACGAGGAGAGAGCGGGTTCCATCTTTTCTCTCGATATCGATGGCTAAGCCGAGGTTTATATTTTTTCTGATTATAATATTTGGTTTTCCGTCTATTATAGTAAAACCATTATTCATTGCCGGTACTTTGGAAATCCCTTTTAAAATTGCCCAGCTTATCAAATGAGTAAATGAAACTTTACCTTCATTTTTCTTTTGCAAGTGCTGGTTTATCAGGACTCTGTTTTCTTCAAGCAATTTTACTGCAATTGTTCGTTGAGATGTAGCAACAGGAATTGTCAGACTTGAATTCATATTATCCAAAATTCTTTGCGAACTTCCGGCAATAACTTTTACTTCATCTTCATTACCGGGTTTTGGCATTTCAATGTTTTGTGGAAGAGTTAAGAATCCGGTATTTTCGTTTTGTTTAGACCCGTTTGGTTTATTTTTATTATCAACATCTCCAAAAAAATTCTTCCATTGTTCAGAAACTTCTTCAGGTTTTTGTTCATATTGCTTGTGAAGAGATTCAACAAACCATGTATTAGCACCAAATTTTTCTAATTCTTCTTTTTGCTTTTTTGTAAGTTTTTCGGATTTCATTTTTATTTATGCAGATTTTTGTTTACAAATTTTAATAAGTTTATTTTTCAATTACACAGTTATGATACTAAATAAATTTTAAACATAATTCAACCGGATTTAGTTCTGAAAATATAAGACATTATTACAAAAAATCTATGCAAGAAAATAATCAATTAAAGAACTTACGCTTAAATTATGAGCAAGATCAATTGCTTGAATCAAGAATTAACAAAGATCCATTCGTACAATTCAAGTTATGGTTTGATTTAATTCTAAAGGCTAATATCACAGAACCAAATGCTATGACAATTGCAACTGCAACAAAGAATGGAATTCCTTCAGCAAGGATGGTATTGCTTAAAGAATTCGATGAAACCGGATTTACATTCTTTACAAATTACGAAAGCAGAAAAGGGAAAAATTTATTAGAAAACCCGTTTGCGGCTCTTCTTTTTTGGTGGCGGGAATTTGAAAGACAGGTTAGAATCGAGGGGAAGATTGTACAGATCAGCAGAAAAGAATCTGAGGAATATTTTAATCTGCGTCCTTTAAAAAGCAGATATGGAGCTTTAACTTCAAACCAAAGTGAAGCTGTTGAAAGCAGGGAAGTTTTAGAAAAAAGATTTGCAGAATTAGAAAAACAATTTGGAGAAAATCCACCAACTCCTGAAAACTGGGGCGGATATAAATTGATTCCAAATAAATTTGAGTTCTGGCAGGGAAGACGAGATAGATTACACGATAGAATTTGTTATGAAAAAGATAAAGATGATTGGACTATTTATAGGTTACAGCCTTAAAAGGCTTTATCGCAATAATCTTTCTTCAAGAATCTTTTTTATGTCTCTTCGTCCATCAAGAACACCATGAATAAAAACTTCCCGTTTCTGTAATTGATAAATGATTCGATAAGCTTTAAAATGAATTTCGAGGAAATCTGACGTGTTAAAGTTAATTAATTCTGGTAGAATATGACCACGAGACGGGAAATTTTCTAATTCATTACATTTTGATTGCAGACTCTGTCTTAAAGAATCAGCATTCATTTCTCCATCATTTTCAAAAACATAAGTGTAAATTTCTATAAGATCTTTTTCAGCAGGTTCTGTAAAATTAACTTTGTAAGTCATTTTTTAACTTCTTAAATTCTTTAATCTTTTTATCTAAATCCTTAAAGGTTTTTTGAAGCGATTTAACTTTTCCTTCTTTAATTGATTTAGTACTTAATGCAAGCAGTTTAAGCATAGCTAATGTTTCTTGCTGCTTTTCATAGACTTTAACATCCTGCAGAATGGCTTTGGCTTCACCGTTATGAGTAATTAGTATTGTTTTGTAGTTTTCAGAAACATCACGGATAACTTCTGATGCATGAGTTTTAAGATAGCTTATTGGTTTTACTGATTCACTTAGTTTCATAATCTTTCCTAAAATAATTTTGACCAAAATATAGACCTTTAATAGGTCTAAGTCAATTTTAAAATCTCGCTCTAAAACCTAAACTTTGTTTTAATAAACTCTGAATTGGAAATTAGAGTTCTAACAGTAATTGCTGTAATAATTATTATACCGCCGATGATAGCATAAAATGATGGTACTTCTCCATATCCAAAAAATACCCAAATTGGGTTTAGCACCGGCTCGAACATCGAGATGATTGAAGCTTCAACAGCAATAATTCTTTTTAATCCATAGCTAAAAAGTGCGTAGGCAAAGGCAATCTGAAAAACTCCCAGAAAACTTACCATTGCAAAATCCTGGAATGATATTGAAGATAAATCTGTTACGAAGGGGATGCATATAAGTGCAACAATAACATTACCATAAAAGATTGATGACTCGCCGTATTGTGGCTCATTTTTTTTCATTCCCAAAAAGAATGATGCAAAGGCTACTCCCGCTAATAAAGCTGCAATGTTTCCTTTAATATCGCCTGGAGTTAAATCACCCATAAAAAATAAAATCATTCCCAAAAAACAAACCACAATTGTAATAATGTTTATTCTTTCCCACTTTGTTTTTGTGAGCAGAGGTTCAAATATCAAAACATAAATCGGTGCTGTTGATTGAAGAAATATTGCATTAGCGGCTGTTGTTGTTTTTGTTGCAATCACGAATAAAATTAAAACTGCAGCGTATGCGAAAGAGTTGAGTAACGCTAATGGATTTAATTTTAAAATTCTTTTTCTAAACATAAGTGCAAATACTACAGCGGCAATTGCACAGCGGAAAAATGAAAGCTCCATTGAATCCAGAGATATGAGTTTAATGAAAAGCCCGCCTGAACTCCACAAAATTGCAGTAAGAAAAACTGCTAAAATTCCTTTGTTATGATCTGATATATTTTGCATTGCTTTGTTTAATTAGTGAAATTCGTGAAAATTAGTGGCAGAAAATTTAGCCACGAATTATCACTAATTTAATACGAATTTTACTAGAACTATAATTAAATTGCATAAAAAAGTTTAAGGTTTACTTTAAATGGAAGATGATTCAAGAATTATACAGGCAGTTTATCAATTATTTGAAACGGCAAAAGAAAATTATGGTGATTCTATTGAAAATTATTGGTTTAAAGAAGGGGAGAATTGTCCCGCCTGCGACAAAAAAATTGATTTGATGCAATTTGGTGGAAAGTCGGCAATTTCTTTAAATGCATTTATCTATCGTGATATGAATGCTTTGATTGCATATTTCCTCTGTGGTAAATGTGCTAAAGAAATCATTAGAAAGAGTAAGCAATCCAAATCCATTTACGCAAATCTGGAAGAAAACTTAAAGAAATCATATACAGAATTTATAAAAAGTTCCGCATCCTAGAAGAATTATTTTATGGCTATAAATTTTAATGGACTGAGCTAAGCATTCAGCTTGCAGTAATGGAATCAATTTGAAATATTTTTACAACCCACCCGTAGTATTAAAAAAAATCTTCAGCGATTTTTGTTGGAATACAATCAATGCAAAAGTCCTTCTAACTTTTGATGATGGACCAAATCCTGGAACGACAGAAATTATCCTAAAAAAACTTGCTGATAATAATATTAAAGCTTTATTTTTTTGCGTTGGAGAAAATGTTCAGAAATATCCTGAATTGGTGAAAGAGATATTAAGCGAAGGACATACTTTCGGTAACCATACCTTTAATCATAAAATACTCAGTAAAATTTCTGCTGAAGAAAAAGATTATCAGATATCATCAGTTAATAAAATCTTTAAAGAGCAATTAGATATCAGTCTTAAATATTTCCGTCCATCTCACGGCAGATTTCAATTATCAACTTCATCATTAATGAAAAAACATCAGTTAAAAAATATAATGTGGTCATTGCTCACTTACGATTATAAAAATGATTTATCAATCGTTAGATTTGCCATCGAAAAATATTTAACACATGACTCAATTATAGTTTTGCATGACAGTAATAAATCAAAAAATATTATCTCGGATTCAATCAGTATTATATCAGATGAAGTCAGAAAAAGAAATTATCAGTTTGGAGAAGCAGGCGAATGTTTGAACTGATATTCGTTTTTATAATGATTGGATATTTTTTCCAATCAGTGATATTTATAATTGGGGCTAAAAAAAAATTTCCAAGAATTTCCGATGATAATCTTCCTACAGCAACTATAATTGTTGCCGCCAGAAATGAAGAAGAGAAAATTCTTCGTACACTTATTTCACTCGATAAACTTGAATATCCTGATGGTAAGCTCCAGATTATGATTGTTGATGATCAATCAACAGATTCAACAGGAAAAATTATTGATGATTTTATCGCGGGCAAAAGCAGATTTCAAAAAATCACAACCGAAGAACATCACACAAAACTTATTGGTAAGATGCGCGCACTTGCTTACGCGATAAAAGAAGCAACAGGTGAAATTATTCTAACTACTGATGCAGATTGCGAAGTGAAACCTCTTTGGGTAAAATCCATGTGCTCGCATTATCAACCGGATGTTGCTATAGTTACCGGAGTAACTACTCAAACTGCCCAAAACTGGTTTCACGGTATGCAAGCAATTGATTTTGTGTATCTGCTCACTGCAGGAGCTGGAACAACAAATCTTAATTTTCCCATTTCATGCATTGGTAACAATATGTCGTACCGCAAATCAGCTTACGATGAAGTTGGTGGATACGAAAAACTTCCCCACAGTGTTACTGAAGATTTTACTTTAATGAATGCGATTTATAATCTAAAGAAATATAAAGTAATTTTTCCGGTTGAATCCGATTCGCTTGTAACCTCTATTCCATGCCGTTCACCTAAAAGTTTAATTGCACAAAAAAAGCGATGGGGAGTCGGAGGATTAGGCGTTCCATTCAGAGGTTTTATAATTATGTTTTGGGGTTTTACCGCAAACCTGTTGGTTTTATTAACACCTTTCTTTTTCTCGCCTACATGGTTAACTTTGGTCGTGTTTAAAGTAGCTTTGGATTTTTTCCTGTTGTATCCTGTTCACGTTAAACTTGGCATTACAAAAAATCTAAAGTACTTCTTCCACTTTGAAGTATACTATTTAATTTATGTAATACTTCTTCCGTTTATTGTTTTACCAAATAAAAAAGTGATCTGGAAGGGTCGAGAATATTAATGCTTCTTCTCTGTAATTATTATCTAACATACAGATGCAATGCTTATTGTGAGTTTTGCCATTTTGGTGATCATACTAATTTTAAAGATACTCCTTATGCAGACTTAGAAGATTTTAAAAGTAATGTAACTCAGCTTGCAGAGCTTGGCGTTAAGTTCATTGATCTTACAGGCGGCGAACCTTTACTTCATAAAGACGTAGCAGAGATGGCAAAGTTTGCTCATGATTTAAAAATGCAAACAAGTATTACGAGTAATGGACTTCTATATCATAAATATGCAGAAAAACTTTTAGGAAATATAAATCTACTTCACTTCTCGTTGGATTCTCCTGATGAAGAAGAGCATAATAAGATTAGAAAAGTGGATTGTTACAAATCAGTTTTCAAAAGTATCGAGATTGCAAAATCACTTGGTGAATTTCCTGACATACTTTTTACAGTTACAAATGATACTTATAAAAAGCTCCCAAGAATGCATGAGATTGCACAACAACATGATTTAGTCCTTCTGGTAAATCCTGTTTTTTCTTATTTCGGAAATCCCGGCTTAAGTGATGAGGCGACTGATTACGTGGATGAATATTGTGATGGGAAAATGGATATCTATCTTAATAAAGGATTTATGAAATTAAGAAGAGATGGCGGTAATGATATCAACAATCCAAGCTGCAAAGCTGTTTCAAGGGTTATTGTTATTTCACCAACAAATGAGATCATACTCCCATGCTATCATTTTTCAAGTGATAAAATTGCAATTGATAAACCGATAAAAGAAATTCGCCAATCAGAAAAGATAAAACACTTTATTAAGATGGAAGGCAGATTTGATTTTTGTCAGGGCTGCACAGTTAATTGTTACTTTGAACCATCATTTGCTTTCCCAACAAATCTTTATGCTATTTCCAGTTTAACATCAAAGTTTAAGTACAGTTATAACAAACTGATCAAACAAAAAATTAAAAAGAAATTTATTCAATCTTCTAATAATGAATAATTAAGAATGAACAATGAAAAATTAAAACGGTCATTTCGAAGAAGTCTTCAACCTGCTTACAGGAGAGGCAGGCTGAGAAATCTGCTACAAAGCAAAGTAAAAGATTTCTCACCGGCTAAAGCCGGATTCGAAATGACAGAACAATCAAACAAATTAATAATTAAAATTTTAACACTACTATTATTTAGCACGTCAATATCGTTTGCCCAATGGCAGCATGAACTATTCCCATCAGATTTAAATATCCAGCCATTCACAGCAAATATTCTTGAACCAAAAGCCGGATTTGTTTTCGCATTGGATAACAACAAACTTCGACTTGATATTTCAACATCGCGGGATATAGTTAAATGGTTCGATGATGATGAAACAATTTCAATTGGTGCTGATCTTTTTACTTTTACAAGATTAAGAAGCACGGATAATTTCAAATTTCCGGTTGAAACCATTGATTATCTTTTTGGATTTAATGCGGGATATAAAAAGCAAGTTAGCGATGAAAATGAATTAGGATTACGTTTCCGATTAAGTCACATAAGTGCGCATCTGGTTGATGGACAATATGATGCTCAGGCAGAAGAGTGGCAAGAGGGAAGAGATCCGTTTGTTTTTAGTAAAGAGTTTGTTGAGTTATTTCCTTATTACAGAGTAAATACTTTTAGAGGTTATGTTGGATTGACATATATCTTTCACGTTATTCCTGAGGATATTAAAAAATTTAATATTCAACTCGGGTTTGATTACTTTGCAACTCAATTTGGCAGTGGGAGCATTACACCATTCGTTGCTTATGATTTTAAACTTGCAGGAAATGAAACTTATGTTGGTAATAATATTTTTTCGGTGGGAGTTAAATTTGGAAACTTGAAGAACAAAGGATTAAGTTTGTATTACACATACATTTCTGGAAAAAGTATTCATGGTGAGTATTATGATGTTAATGAAAATTATTCAGCTGTAGGCTTTAATTTTGAACTATAAATATATATTTAGTGGATTTTTGAGTTTTTGTGTTTTAGTGGCAAGAAGGAAATGCCACCAAAACACTAAATCACTAAAGAACACAAAACTAGTATGAGTGAATTTTCACAAACAGAACCAAGAGTTTACGTTACAACTGCCGCTAAAGAGAAGCGTAAAAAATTAAATAGTTATTTAATTCATATTGGATTATTTATTGTTACTTTTATTACAACAACTCTTGCGGGGGTAGAGTGGACTACCGGAAAACTTCCCCCATATGAATTTAATCTTTTGATTAAAGGGTTACCTTATTCAATAAGTATTTTATTAATCATAACATTCCATGAGTTTGGTCATTACTTTGCTGCAAAAATGCATCGAATAAAGGCGACACTTCCATTTTATATTCCATTTCCTCCGGTTGCATATTTTATAAATTTTGGGACTATGGGCGCTGTTATAAAAACCAAGTCTCCAATCTACTCAAAGAAGGCTATGTTTGATATTGGAATTGCGGGACCGCTATCCGGATTTGTTGTATGTCTTGGAATTTTGATTTATGGTTTCACTCACGTTCCTTCAATTGATTATTTAATTAATATTCATCCGGATTATTTTTCTCCCGATTACGGTAAAGACGGTATGCAGTTGGTATTCGGTGATTCAATTCTATTTTCTTTTCTCAGATATATTTTTGTAAATCCGGGCTCATTTTTTCCGCCTATGAGCGAAATTTATCACTATCCATTTCTTTGTGCTGGATGGTTTGGATTACTTGTTACATCTATGAATATGATTCCGGTAGGACAATTAGACGGCGGGCATATTGCTTATACAATGTTTGGTGATAAAAAGCATTATAATATATCATCTATTTCTGCAATAATACTATTGTTGCTTGGCTTTGGCGGAGTTCTGGATTCTCTTTTAGGAATAAATATTGGATTTGGCTGGAGCGGCTGGTTGTTCTGGGCTATGCTTCTCTATTTTGTCGTAAAACTTAAACATCCGCCTGTGCCCGATGTTTTGCCTCTGGACAAAAAAAGAATGTTCTTAGGATACTTAAGTTTTTTTATCTTTGTTATATCATTTTCACCTGCACCACTAATGCTTAATTTTATTGGTTAAAATGGTGATATTTTTACCTTGTTGAATTTTAATTATTAAGAAATATTAAGTTATGAAAATAAAAATATTAACTTTTCTCTCTCTTATTCTCATCCTTTTTTGGGGATGTGAAAAAGAATATGATAATTTGATAGAGAATTTTAATCCTGATTATCAGGTTAAATTAGTATCACCTTCAGATTCTATTCAATTTAATTCTTCAGATTCCCTGGTTACTGTCAGGATTTCATTTAGTTCATCAACAAATATTCAGAATGTTTATTGTTATGTTTATGCTGTTGATAATACTCAACTAAATTCTTCTCCTCTTTATTTGCTTGATAACGGGAATTTATCGAATGGAGATGATGTAGCAAATGATGGTTCATTTGCAAATAAAATCCCTTTAAGCGGAAGTTATCCGAATGGTATTTACAACATCAAATATTTTGTAACTGATATTTCTAATAATACCAAACAGGTTGCATTAGCAACATTTAAATTTGATAATGGGCAAGCCAATTTTGCTCCTGTAATTTCTGATGATGTTGTTGATCCTGATACTGCAGTTGTAACCAGCACTACAATTATACTTACATCAATAAAAGTATTTGATCAAAACGGACTATCAGATATTGACAAAGCTTATTTTGTGGTTTACCGCCCTGATGGAACAACGAGCAATATTCAGAATTTCTTGTTTGATGATGGAAATATTTTAGACCACGGAGATCAAACAGCCGGAGATGGTATTTACTCTCTGCTTATACAAATAACTTCTTCAAATGCCAAAGGTACGTACCGGTTGGAATTTCGCGCAAAAGATCGCGGAGGAAAATTTAGCAACATCATTAATCATAATTTACTTATCCAATGAAAAATCTTTTATTATTAATTTTAAGCTTAATTGTAAGCTCAATAAGTATTTCTGCTCAAACGTATCCTGATAATTATACACTTGGTAAAGAG
>JACZKY010075963.1_pt1 | contig 11903 bp, 13 predicted proteins | sample 8237611 | NCBI WGS metagenome assembly JACZKY01 (sample SAMN16148055, study PRJNA663545) | marine sediment metagenome | biome: sediments and biomass from bioreactor inoculated with such sediments; feature: coastal sediments; material: methane- and iron-fed bioreactor; isolation source: Bothnian...
GATCGTACCGAAACGGAATCCCGAGGTGGTCTGGCGCCTCGAGAAGGGGATGCACGAGATCGCGTGGGAGAAGGCGCGCAGGGAGGAGGAGTACGAGGACCTCGGAGTGCTCACATTGATGTTCAAGGGAGAGATCCACCAACTGAACCTTGTGGGTGCCGAGATCTGGACCCGCCTCAACGGGATCAGCGCGGTCGGAAAAATCGCCGCGGAGGTCGCGACGCTCTTCTCGTGGGATGGGGTAGAGGCGGAAGAGGCGGTGCTCGCCTTCCTCCGGGGGATCGAGGGGAAGGGGTGGGTGGCGCTCGTGGAGAGGGTGGTATAATCATCCGTTTTCAGACGATCGAAGGGGGAAACGAACGTGAATCGACTGCGGAGGAAGTCCCTGACGCTCCTCCTCGCGGCGGGGATCGCCGGCGGGGTGTTCGTCGCGGGGTGCTCGGGCAAGGACGTACGGCAGGACACGGTCGCCACGGTGAACGGCGACGAGATCAAGGGCACCGAACTCAGGGAGTTCCTCGGCGTACCGGCCGGCGTGTTCGCGGCGGTGGACATCCCGGTGGAGAAGAAGAAGGAAGCCCTCGATCAACTGGTTTCGTTGAGGCTGCTGGCGCAGGACGCCCGCTCCCGCGGGATCGACAACACGCCGGAGTTCAAGGAGATCCTGCGGGAGAACGACCCGTTGATCCGGATCAGGGCGCTCGTCAGGAAGGAGGTGGAGGGCAAGTTCAAGGTGACGGACCAGGAGATCAAGGCGGAGATCGTCAAGGTCAAGGAGGCGAACAAGGGGATCTCGGACGCGGACGCCGCACTCCAGGGGGTGAAGTCGATAACCGGGAGCCGGATCCCCAAGATCCAGGAAGACCTGATCGCCGCCGCGAAGAAGGAGACCGGGGCCGCGATCGACCCGGCGGCGGTGGAACGCATCGGGAAGGGGGGGAACGTGCCCGATAACGCCGTTCTGGCCTCCGCCGGAGAAGAGAAGATCCTCTACGGCGACGTCAAGAAGATCCTCCTTCGCCTGTCGCCGGCCGGCGCTACCCCCGGCCAGCCGGACCTGTCGCGGAATGCCACGGTGGTCGGGAACGTCCTCGATCGGGAATTGACGATGCGGGCCCTGGCGGCGTACGCGAAGAAGCAGGGGATCGAGGGCTCGGAAGGATACAGGGCGATGCGGGCGGAAGTGGAGCGGCTCGTCCTGCGTGACCTGGTGGCGGACCAGGTCGTCATGAAGGGCGTGGAGGTCACGGACAAGGAGATCGAGGCGGCCTACACGGAGCACGCCGCGATGATGGTGCAGGACGGGAAGAAGGTTCCGCTGAACATGGTCAGGGATCGACTCCGGGCGGCGCTTCGGAACGAGAAGGGGAAGAAGGCGATCGGCGAGTACGTGGACGGACTGAAGAAGAAGGGGAAGGTCACGGTGAACGACGCCGTCCTCCCCAAGGTGTGAGCCGCCGGTCCCCCGGCCGGGAGGGGATGCGGGTCGTGCGGGTTTCGGGGAAACTGCGTTTCCTGATGCTCGCGGCGGCGTTTTTCCTCCTCCCGCCCGCCGGCGGCGTCGTTGCCGTCGAACGGGAGAGTGCGCCGGGCCCTCATCCGGTGGCCGCCGGAGAAGGGATCCGTCCGGCGGAGCCCGGGAGCGTCGCCCCCGATTTCACGCTGGTCGACGTGGAGGGACGTCCGTTCCACCTCGGGGAGGAGGCCGCGAGGAAACCGGTCCTGCTGGTCTTCTGGTCGATGTTCTGCGAGCCGTGCCGTGCGGAGATGGCGACCCTTCAGAAGTTTCACGACCGGTACGGGGGACGGGAGCTGACCGCCGTCGCCGTCGCCGTCGACGGGGAGCCGTTGCGGAACACTCTCGGGGGATTCGTCCGGCAGGAAGGTTACACCTTCGCGGTGCTGGTCGACGGACTGGACGCGAGGGAGATGTGGAAGGTCGCGGACGCCTACGGCGTCGCCGAGATACCGACCCTCTTTCTGGTGGGAAAAGGGGGAGTGGTGGCGTTCGGCAGGGCGGGGAGGATCCGGGAGGAGGAGGTCGAGAAGGCCGTTTCCTCCGTGCTGAAAAAATGAGGGGGAAGGAACCGGGAGCGATGCGATGACGGTCTCCGCCCGGTTCCTCCTGTTCGACCCCGTCGGGGACGCGTGGCCCGCCGTCCGCCTGCCGCAGGTGGCGTTCGCGGGACGGTCCAACGTCGGAAAGTCGTCGCTCCTGAATGCCTTGACCGGTTCTTCCCGCCTCGCGCGCGTCAGCAACACCCCCGGCCGGACCCGCGGCATCGCCCTCTTCGAGGTCGAGGGCCGGTACGCCTTCGCGGACCTTCCCGGTTACGGTTTCGCGAAAGTCTCCCGCTCCGAGCGGGAGGCGTGGAAGACGCTGATCGAAGGGTACCTCGAACGGTGCCGCCTCCTGCGGCGCGTGTACGTGCTGGTGGACGTTCGGCGCGGCCCCGAAGAGGAGGAACGCCAGCTCGCGGAATTCCTTTCGGCGCGGTCGGTGCCCTACCGCTGGGTGGGGACGAAGGAGGACAAGCTCTCCGCGCGGGAGAAGGCGGCGGCGGCCGCCCGTTTCGACGGGGAGCCGTGGCTTGCCGCGGGGGGGGCGGTGCTCTTCACCTCCGCGCGGACGAAGGCGGGGATCGACCGCCTCTGGCGGGACGTACGCGCCGCTTTTTCCGCTTGATTCCGCGGTGAGGAAGGGGTAGACTCCCCCCGATTTAGCGTCGGGATCCGACCCGTCAGACACCCATGGCATTTCCATCGGTCCGCCCCTTTCTCCGGCGGACGTGGAGGAGACTCCTTGTTCCCCATCCTAGAGTCGAAAGAGATCGCGAAGAACGTCTACCTGCAAAGGATCCATGCGCCGCGGGTGGCGAAAAAACGGAAGGCGGGCCAGTTCCTCGTGCTGCGCCGGACCGACGACGGCGAGCGGATCCCGTTGACGATCGTCTCCTCGGACCCCGCGGAAGGGTCGGTGACGATCATCTTCCAGGCGGTCGGCAAGTCCACCACCGAGTTCGCGTGGATGAAGCCGGGCGACACCTACCTCGACGTCGTCGGCCCCCTCGGGCTGCCCACCCATATCGAGGCGTTCGGGACCGTCGTCGGCATCGGCGGCGGCATCGGGGCGGCGCCCCTGCTCCCCATCGCGACCGCGATCAAGCAGGCCGGAAACCGGCTGCTCTCGATCGTCGGCGCGCGGACGAAGGATCTCCTGATCCTCGAGGAGGAGATGCGGGCGATCTCCGACGAGATCGTGGTGACCACCGACGACGGATCGTACGCGAAGAAGGGGTTCGTGACGACCGCCCTGCAGGAGATGATCGACCGGGGCGAGAAGATCGGCCTGTGCATCGCCATCGGCCCCGTTCCGATGATGCGCGCCGTCGCCGATGTGACCCGCCCCCACGGGATCAAGACCGTGGTGAGCCTCAATCCGATCATGGTGGACGCCACCGGGATGTGCGGCGCTTGCCGGGTCACGGTGGGCGGGACGACGAAGTTCGTCTGCGTGGACGGCCCCGAGTTCGACGGCCACCAGGTCGATTTCAAGGAGTTGGTGATGCGCAACCGCGCGTACCTCCGGGAGGAGAAGGCGGCGATGGAGCGGATCGAGCACAAGGACGGCAAGTGCATGGGCGGCGCGGCCGTCCCCGCGGGAGGTGGAAACTGATGGCCGACGCCACCCCCGCCAAGCCCCGCCCGAAACCGTTCAGCATTCCCCGGCAGCCGATGCCGGAGCAGCCGCCGCAGGTCCGGGTCGGGAACTTCCGGGAAGTCCCGTTCGGGCTGACCCCGGACCTCGCCATCCTGGAGGCGACCCGCTGCATCCAGTGCAAGAACCCGCAATGCGTGAAGGGGTGCCCCGTCAGCGTGCAGATCCCCGAGTTCATCGACCTCGTGGCGAAGGGGAAGTTCATCGAGGCCGCGAGGAAGATCAAGGAGACCAACGCGCTCCCCGCGGTGTGCGGCCGCGTCTGCCCCCAGGAGGATCAGTGCGAGATGCCTTGCGTCCTCGGGAAGAAGGGGGAGCCGGTGGCGATCGGACGCCTCGAGCGGTTCGTCGCCGATTTCGAGCGCGTCACCGGCAACGTCGAGATCCCCGGGGTCGGGGCGCCGACGGGGAAGCGCGTCGCGGTGGTCGGCGCGGGCCCCGCGGGGCTGACCGTGGCGGGCGACCTCGTCCAGCTCGGGCACGACGTGACGATCTTCGAGGCGCTGCACAAGGCGGGCGGGGTGCTGATGTACGGCATCCCCGAGTTCCGCCTCCCCAAGGAGATCGTGCAGGCCGAGGTGGATTACATCCGGAATCTGGGCGCGAAGCTGGAATGCAACTCGGTCATCGGGAAGTCGATCACCATCGACGAACTGCTCGACGAGGAGGGGTTCGACGTCGTCTTCGTCGGCACGGGCGCGGGACTTCCGTACTTCATGAACATCCCCGGGGAAAACCTCATCGGGGTCTACTCGGCGAACGAGTATCTCACCCGGGCGAACCTGATGAAGGCGTACCGGTTCCCCGAGTCCGACACACCGCTGAACAAGGCGACGAACGTCGCGGTCGTCGGCGGCGGGAACGTGGCGATGGACGCGGCGCGCACGGCGAAGCGGATGGGGGCGAAGAACGTGTACCTCGTCTACCGCCGCTCGAAGAAGGAGATGCCCGCCCGGATCGAGGAGATCCACCACGCGGAAGAGGAGGGGATCGAGTTCCACCTCCTCACGAACCCGATCGCCTATCACGGCGACGACGAATCGCGGGTGTCCGAGGTGGAGTGCCAGAAGATGGAACTGGGGGAGCCCGACGCCTCGGGACGGCGCCGCCCGGTCCCGATGAAGGGCTCGGAGTACAAGATCCCGGTGGACACGGTCATCGTCTCCATCGGGAACGGCGCCAATCCCCTGGTCCCCTCCACGACGCCGGGGCTCGACACGAACAAGTGGGGGAACATCCTCGCCGACCAGGAGACGGGGAAGACGAGCAAGAAGGGGGTCTTCGCCGGCGGGGACATCGTCATCGGCGCTGCCACCGTCATCCTGGCGATGGGCGCCGGGCGGAAGGCCGCTGCGGCGATGCATGAGTATCTGAAAACGGGTGCATGGTAAGCCGCGGAGCCGGCGGAGGACCTTCCTACCGACTCTGCAGCATCTCGACGAACGCCTGGACCCGGATCCTCGTGCGGCCGTCCACCGGGCCGGGAGCGTCCCCTTCCAGCGTGAGGACCGGCAACCCGATCTCTTCCCGCAACAGGATGTCTTCGATCTGCCGGAAACAGAACGACTGGACGTAATGGACGATCCCCCGCACCTTCCGCCTCGCCGCCTCCGCCTTGATGTCCGCCAGCCGCTCGAAGAAGGAATACGGGTAGGTGTAGGCAAGGTACTGTTCGACGAGTGAGCCCGTGGTCCCCGGCATGGCGAACTGCCGCTGCACCTCGTTGAGGACGAACCGGGCGCCCGCCTCCTCGAAACAGGCGTGCAGTCCGGAGACGATGGGCGGGACGCCGACGAAGGCGATCGGCACGAGGTCGTTCCGGGAGGTGCGCGCCGCCGCCTCCGCGAGGAACGCGTCGGCCCTCCGCGCGTAGCCGTCGGGGTCGCCGTCGAAGTCGGAGCAGGCGACGAGCCACCGGTGATTCTCCTCGCCGGTGACCTTCCCCTCCTCCCACGTCAGCCGATCGATCTCGTGGGCGAGCCGGCGGACGGCGTCGAGGCGCCCCTTCCACCGCTCCCCCTCGGCGACGGTCGTCCCGAAGCGGGCGGCCATCTTCTCCAGTTCGCGGGAGAGATATTCGGGGTCGCGGTCGAACGGGAAGGCGAACGGGACGACGGCCACGCCCCGGTGCCGCAGCACCTCCATCAGCGCCTGGGTGAAGCTGCAGTCCCCCTGCGTGACCGCGACGATCTCGCGGAAATCGCTCTTCCGCACGACGCCGTAGATCCCCTTGATCCAGCCGCAGCTGTTCCGCGGGAACCCGTCGGCTTCCGCGCGGCGGATGTGCTCCGCGGGGCGCTCCGAGCCGATGAACACGTTGTTGAGGTCGACGGGGACGCGGCCCCCGGCGAAGAGGATTTCGACGGGAATCGTGGTGGTGAAGCCGACGCGGCGCGTGGGATTAGTCCCCGCGGATGAAGAGGAAGTAGATGAGGACGACGGCGATCACCAGCGTCCCGCCGACGAACAGCATCAGGTTGCGGTCGACGATCGTCTCGGCCGATCCCGCCCCGCCGGTGTACCGCACGACGGTCAACGTCGCCCCGACGGCGAACAGGAAGAGGAGCATGTACTTCCATCGGAACAGGACCGCGAGGACGAAGACGACCCCGGTGCCCAACAGAACGCGGGGATCGGAGGCCATTTCCGCCATGTTCTTGCTGCTGAGGAATTCGAGAATCTGGTCCACGGGGCCCCCCTTTCGGACGACGCTCGGTTGACATTGATACGGTAGCGTTTTAACGTAAAAAAATCAAAGAATTAGGAGCTGGTGTGGAAAACCCGGTGGGCGTGTTCGATTCCGGCGTGGGAGGCTTGACCGTCCTGCGGGAGCTGGTGAAGACGCTTCCCGCGGAGCGGTTCGTGTACCTCGGCGACACCGCGCGGGTTCCCTACGGGGGGAAATCCGCCGAGACCGTCACGCGGTATTCGATCGAGATCGCCAATTACCTGATCCGGAACCGCGATATCAAGCTCCTCGTCGTGGCGTGCAACACCGCCTCCTCGCTCGCCCTCCCGGTGCTGCGGAAGATCTACAAGATCCCGGTGGTGGGGATGGTGGACCCGTGCGTGCGGCGCGCCGCCGCGCTGCCCGTGAAGCGGTCGATCGGGGTCATCGGGACGCTGGGGACGGTCCGCTCCGGGGCATACGAGGAAGCGCTGCGCACGGTCGTGCCCGCGGCGCGGGTCCGGTCGATCCCTTGTCCGCTGCTCGTCGCGCTGGCGGAGGAAGGTTGGTCTGACAACGCGATCACCCGCGCCGTGATCGCGGAATACCTCGCTCCCTTCCGGGAGGAGGCCCCCGACGCGCTGATCCTCGGATGCACGCATTACCCCGTGCTCAAGGGGACGATCCGCGACTTCCTCGGGGACGGCACGGTGCTGATCGACTCCGCGGAAGAGGCCGCGCGGGTCGTCGACATCCTGCTGTCCGAGACGCAGGTCCGCAGGTCCGCGGGGGCGGGGGCGGTCGAGTTTCTCGTGACGGACGATCCGGAGCGGTTCGCGCGCGTGGGAAAGGGGTTTTTCGGAGAAGGGCTATCCGACGTCGCCCGCGCGGACCTGTAACGGGTCCGGCCGCGGGACGATCGAAGCGGGGAGAGGCGAGGACGGCATGGACGGACCGCAGATGAAAATGCTCTCCGGTTTCAACCACAACATCCGATACCGGGGAAAGGTCTACCACGTCCAGACGGAGGACGGCGGGAAGGAGAATCCGCAGATCATCACCCACGCGTTCCAGGGCGGCGCGATCCTCGACAGCGTCCGAACGCCCTACACGGACCTGCTCGGGAAACCGAACTGGCAGGTCGCCCTCAAGGACCGGATGAAGGCGCAGCACCACGAGGAGATTCGCCGCCCGATGGCCGGGGACATCGTGCCCCCGGACGGGGACCCAGGGGGACGATGATCGAGACGTTCCGGCTGGGGGTCTTCTCCCGGGGGGCGATCCTCTGGGACGGCCTCGACTTCGCCTTCGGGGACGCCGCGGCGTGGGTCGTCGTCGGACCACCGTCCTCGGGGAAGACCTTGCTCCTGTCCATCCTCCGCGGAGAACGCAGGCCCGATGCCGGGGACGTCGTCGTCTCCGGGGAGTCCCTGTTCCGCGGGAACGCCGCGCATGCCCGCGCCTACCGCGCTTCCTGCGGCCACGTCCCGGAACAATCGCTCGCCGACGGGCGTCTGACGGTGGGGGATCTCTTTCGACGCTCCGCCCTCGCGGGGTGCGGCGTGCGGGAAAGCGAGCGGAAGGATCGCTCGGATCGGCTCCTCGCCATGGTGGGCGTTCCGGGCGCGTGGAAGTGGAGGATGGCGGAGATGTCGATCTCGGAGCGCGCGCGTGCGTGCCTGGCCGCGGAACTGCTCCGGGGACCGAAGGTCCTGTTCTGCGACGGCGCGGTGGCCGCCGCCGGGTTTCCGCACCGTGAGATGCTGTGGGGGTTGTTCCGCGCCCTGGCCCGCGAAGGGAACACGGTCGTCCTGGCGGAGCGCACGATCCCCGAGCGTTGGGCGGCGGCCTCGGGCAACGGGACGCCCGTGGGCCCTTTCCGGATCTTCCGGCTGCCGGTTCCCGAACCGAAAGGAGCGCCCGTTTGAGCGGAACGCCTTCCCTGTGGTGGATCGACTGGCGCCTTTCGCGCGGCCCTGTCGCCCGGGAGACGACCGGGCGGTTCCTCTTTTTCTGCCTCCTCGGATTCGCGCTCCTGTCGCTGATGCTGTCGGGAGGGGGAAGCCGTTTCCTCGCCGACCGGTTCGCCGTCACGGCGGTGCTCCGGGCGGACGTCCCTTCCGCCGAAGCGGAAGGGTTGGCCCGGAAGGTCGCCGCCCTCCCCCCGGTGCGCTCCGCGGCGTACCGGGACCCGGAAGCGGCGTGGAGGGAGTTCCTGAAATCGTACCCGGGGCTGGAGCCGCTGCGCGCCGCCGGCGGGAACCCGCTGCCGGGGTACATCGAGGTCCGTTTCCGCCACGACCGCCTGTCCGGGGGCGACGTCGACCTCGTCGTCTCCGCTCTCCGGTCCGTCTCCCGCGTCGACCAGGTGCTCGCGGGGGAGGAGTGGCTTCCGCGGCTCCTGCGCGCCGGCCGATATGCCTCATGGGCCGGATGGAGCCTCTTCGGGGCGTTCTTCGCGGGATTCTTCGTCGTCGCCCGTCTCCAGGAGCGGGGACGGGCGGCCGCGCTTGCCGGAGATTTCGCATATCTCGCGGAGCGTGGGGTCTCCGCGGGTCGGCTGGCCCGATCCCGCGCGGCGGCCGCCGCCGCGTCGGGATTCCTGCTCGCCGCGGTGGGGGCGGCGGCGGGCGGCGCAGCGTTGTTCCTCCTTCTGCGGAAGCTCCCGCTCCTGGAAAGGGGGATCGGTCCCCCGTCCGACCTTCTCCTTCCCCGGACGGTCGCGTCGGTCGTGCTCTTCTCCTGTTGCGCGGCCCTGCTTTCGGCGGCGGCGTCCCTCCTCGGCGGGAGGGCGGCCCGCTCCGGCCGGAAATGACCCCGGGAGCCCGTTTCCTCTCGGCGTTCCTGGTCGCGGCGCTGTCGCTCGGGGTCCTTTTCCCGGCTTCCGCGCCGGCGGCCCGCGACATCACGGGGGAGCTGCGCAAGGAAAGAGCCCGGCTCCTCGAGATGAAGGAGCGGGAGGAGAAGACGGCCTCCGAGCTGTCCGAGGCGCTCCGGAAGGAGAAGCTCTCCAAGGGACGCGTCGGCGAACTGCAGCGGCGGTTGAAGGCGCAAAGGCAACTGCTCTCCGGCATCAACCGGAGGATCTCGTCCCTGAACGAGCGTTTGGAGCGCACGGAGAAGGCGGTGCGCGAGCTCGAGGAGGAGCACGGTCAGGCACGGACCCGCCTCCAGCGGGAGGAGGTCGTCGCGTTCTCGGGGCAAAGGGCGGGAGCGGGGGATCCGTGGGATCCCTCCGCCCGGGAACGGGAGCGATGCTTCATGCGCCTGTACCTCGCGGCGAACGCGGAGGGGATCGCCCGGATCACCCGCGCCCGGGAGCGGAAGGAGGCGGAGCTCTCCGGGATCGAGAGACAGGTCGCCGTCACCGAGAAGAAAATGGCCGAGGAGAGGAAGGTGGGCCGGGCGCTCCTCTCCCGCCAGGAGAACGAGCGGCGACGCCTCGCCGGCATCGAGAGGGAGAAGCAGCGGAAGGTAAAGGAGCTGAAAAGCCTCCGGGCGAAGATCGCACGCATGGAGTCCGTCGTATCCCGGGTAGAGCGCCAGGTGAAGGAACGGGAACGGCGCGCGCGGGAACGCGCGGCGAAATCCGCGGGAGGGTCCGCCGGGAGGAAACCCGCGGAGACGCCGGGACGGTTCGCCTCCCTCGCGGGAGGGCTCTCGGCTCCGCTGTCGGGGAAAGTCGTGACCCGCTTCGGGCGCCAGCACGATCCGACCTTCGACGTCACGATCGAGAACCGCGGGGTGGAGATCGAGGCTCCTTCCGGGGCGGCCGTGAAGTCCGTCGGGCGGGGGGAGGTCGCGTTCGCCGGCGCCGTCTCCGGGTTCGGGAACGTGCTGATCGTGCAGCACGGCGGGGGCCTATTCTCCGTGTACGGGCGGATGGAGACATTCCTCGCGAAGCAGGGCGAGGCCGTGAAAAAGGGGACCGTGGTGGGGCGGCTGCCGGAATCGCCCTCCGGAAAATCGGTGCTATACTTGGAACTGCGGGCGGGAGGCACCGCCATCGATCCGACGTCCGCCATTTCACTCGACCGGTAAGGAGCCGACAACCGAATGGAGCCAACTGGAGCCGCACCCCGGAAGACGGCGGGGAAGAAGTGGCTGGGAACCGTCCTCGTCGTCGCGGTGTTCGTCGTAGGGTTCGTGGTGGGCGACCTCACCACCTCCCGGCACGGGGCGCAGGCCAACGTGGCGTACAGCAAACTGAAGCTCTTCGGCGACGTCCTCTCGATCATCCAGAGCAGCTACGTCGAAGAGGTGAACGTGGACAACCTCGTCAAGGGGGCCGTCAACGGGATGGTCCAGACACTCGACCCCCACAGCTCCTACCTGACCCCGGACATGCTGAAGCAGGTGGAGGTCGAGACGAAGGGGACGTTCGGGGGGCTCGGGATCGAGATCGGGATGAAGGACGGCTTCCTCACGGTGATCGCCCCGATCGAGGACACGCCGGCGGCGCGGGCGGGACTGCAGGCCGGGGACAAGATCATCCGGATCGAGAACGAGTCGACCAAGAACATGAATGTGATGGACGCGGTGAAGCGGCTCCGCGGGGAGCCGGGGAGCAAGGTGACGATCACGATCGTGCGGGAATCGTTGCCCGAGCCGAAGGTCTACACGCTCACGCGCGACATCATCAAGGTCAAGAGCGTCAAGTCGAAGCCGATGGGGGACGGGATCGGCTATATCCGGCTGGCGCAGTTCCAGCTGGACTCCCACCAGGAGGTCGAGCGCGCGCTGCAGGGATTCATGAAGGAGAAGGGGGGGGTGAAGGGACTCATCCTCGATCTGCGGAACAACCCCGGCGGGTTGCTGGACCAGGCGGTGCGGATCGCGGACGAGTTCATCGACACGGGACTCATCGTCTACACCGACGGCCGGGTCGATGCGCAGAAGACGAAGTACGCCGCCCACAAGGAGGGGACGTATACCGGTTTCCCGATCGTGGTGCTGGTGAACGCGGGGTCCGCCTCGGCCTCCGAGATCGTGGCCGGCGCGCTGCAGGACCACGGGCGCGCGATCGTCATCGGGCAGCGCACGTTCGGGAAGGCGTCCGTCCAGACGATCCTTCCGCTGGAGGACGGGTCGGCGCTCCGTCTGACCACGGCGCGGTACTACACCCCCAACGGGCGGTCGATCCAGGCGAAGGGGATCGAGCCCGACATCGTGGTGGCGGACGGCAAGGAGCCCCCCGAGGGGCACCCGGGGATGCTCCGCGAGAAGGACATCGAGCGGCACCTGAAGGGGGACGGAGAGGAGCCGCCGGCGGTCATCACCGTTCCGAAGGAAGGGAAAAAGGAGGACCGGAACGGAGGAAAGAAGGAAGCCCCGCCGGACACGGAAGTCCGCAAGGATGACGCGAAGGACCCCCAGCTCGATCGGGCGGTCGAGCTGCTGAAAGGGTGGGAGATCTTCAAGTCCCGGTTCATCGACCGGAAGAAGGCGTCCTGACCCGCCGCGTCCATGCCGAGGACAGCCGACCGGGGGACGGGAAGCGGCAGGAGGCGGTGGGGG
>JACZKY010025746.1_pt1 | contig 11893 bp, 11 predicted proteins | sample 8237611 | NCBI WGS metagenome assembly JACZKY01 (sample SAMN16148055, study PRJNA663545) | marine sediment metagenome | biome: sediments and biomass from bioreactor inoculated with such sediments; feature: coastal sediments; material: methane- and iron-fed bioreactor; isolation source: Bothnian...
GTGCCGCGCCGATACAGACGATCGCGATCCGCAGCACGCGCTCGTTCACGCGGTGCAGCGCCCATGCGCCGAGCAGGCCGCCGACGATCGCGCCGCTGCCGAGCGCAAGCGCCGCGCCCCAGTGCAATTGCGGCGAGGTGACGAACAGCAGGACCGCCGACGCGTTCATCACGCCCGCGAGCGCGTTCTTGGTCGACATCGCGTGACGCGGCGACAGGCCGGCCATCGTGAGCGCGGCCATCATCAGGAAGCCGATGCCGCCGCCGAAATAGCCGCCGTAGATCGCGATCAGGAACTGCGAGATCCCGGCCGCCACCGGGCCGAGATGCTGCGCGGCCTCGGTCGGCTTGCGGAAGAAACTGCCCCATGCGAACACGACGGTTGCGAACAGCACGAGCCACGGCACCAGCTGCGAGAAGATCGACGACGGCGTTTTGAGCAGCAGCAGCCCGCCGAGCGCGCCGCCGATCACGCTGATCACGAACAGCGCGCGAAACGACAGCGTGCCTGCGCCGCGGACCATCTTGCGGCTTGCCCAGCCGGTCGTGACCTGGCCGGGAAACAGCGCGACCGTCGACGTGATGTTGGCCGCGAGCGGCGACATCCCCGATACGATCAGCGCCGGTAGCGTGACGAACGAACCGCCGCCCGCGAGGGCGTTCTGGAGACCGGCCCACAGGCCGGCGAGGATGATGAGGACGAGCATCGGTGCGCAGGAAGGCTAGCGTGGCAGGGCGCGCCGGCGGCGAGCGCGAGCGCGAAGGTGGCCCGATGGTAATGCAGGATCGCGTCCGCGCAAAGGCGGTGCGTGCGCTCCGTTTCAGACGCGCACGGGCGGCCGCCGTGCGGCGGCGCATCGGCCGGCTGCGTCAACCGGTCGTGTCAACCCGTCGCGTCAACCAACCGCATCAACCAGCCGGCGCGGGCAGCGCCGACGCCCGGTCATTCGTTCGATTGCGGCGCGGCATCTTCCTGCGTATCGCCGTCGGCGTCCGGATAGACGACCGCACCGTCGTCGCGGACCGTCGCGCCGGCCGTGATGCGCGCCGGCTCGACACGATTCAGGCCCATGATGTGCAGCACCGTCTCGCCGCGCGCGAGCAGGTAGTCGGACACGATACGCCGGTGACAGCGCCACCAGACGGCCTCCGAACACATGAGCGCGCAGCGCTGCTGCTCCCCGAGCGCGATCAGCCGCGTGAGGCCGGCGCGGAATTCCGGCGACAGCGCGTAGTCGGCATACCGATGGAAGCTGCGGTTCGTCCAGAAGCCGTTGAGTGCGTCGGGCACGTCGCGCGACTTGCCGCGCAGCCCGCCGAGCTCGGCGATGTGCTCGTAGCCGATGTCGGCGGCGGCCAGCGCGTCGGGCAGCGTTGCCTCGTTGAACTGCGGGTTGGTGCGCGAGCGCGTCATCTTGCGGATATCGACGAGCAGCGTGATGTCGACGGCCCGCAGCATCGCGACGAGTTCGCCGAGCGTGCGGTTCGAATGGCCGATCGTGTAGAACGGGAGCGTCACGTGCGCTCCTTGCCGGCGACGCGTTCGAGCACGCGGCCGCGATGCGCGGCGATGTGGTCGGTGCGATCGCTTTTGATTTCGTATTGGGGGTCGTCGGGCGACGCGCGATGACGATGGCCTTTGTAGTCGAAATCCTGCGTGTGCACCGCAATGATCGTGCCGGTCACGTAACCGGCTTCGGAATTCCAGCGGACATGGTCGCCCGGTTCGAACGGCGTCGTCATGCGTGAGCCTCCTCGTGGTGATGCTGTTGCGATACGGCCGCAAGCGGCGGGTGGAGCGAGTCACGCCAGTATGCACATTGCCGCGCTTTCGCGCGTGCGAGGTGCATCGTGTGGGGCCTCGGTCAGGCTCGTCCATGCAATCTGCATGCCCCGTGTCGACGTCGGAAGTGACATTTTGCTTCGCAAGCATCGACGACCTTGCTTCCGCCGATGGCTCGACGGGGAGCAGGCGAAGCAGATGAAAGTCGATCCCGATCGGATCGTCCGGTATATGGCGCCGTCTCCGAACGACCGCCTCGAATCGGCGCGCGGTTCGGCAATGGACCGCCGACAGGACATCGTGCATCAGCAAAACTCTGGCAGTTTTTGCAGATGCGTTGTCATCTTCCACAAATTCATGCTGGCTGGATGTCGATAAAGTACGCATCACGGAGACGCTTCAAAGCACCGACGTGCCGGTTTCCCGTGCTTCGAGCCGGGAGTGAACAAGCGTTGTGCGATGTCGATGGCCGCGATGCGTCATGAACCCATGATGCAGCGCTTCGAGCGCTGTTCAGCACCATCGACGGATCGCCGAGAGATCGACCGCTTCCGATGTAGAGCGATGACCTGGTGCAGACGTGAGATGGCGGACTTCTAGGTCGGAGTGCTACGACGATGAATGGCGCTACGGGCGAACACGAACGATTACGACCGTTTGCGTTCGGAGCCGAAGCCGGCCGGGCGACGGCGTTGCTGGGCACTTTCCGCCAACAACGACGTTCTCACCATTGCTTGACGTAGACAAACGCGGTCAGCCAGTAGCCGAGGAAGCCGAGCGCGAAGCCGGCTTCGTCGCCTGCGGTGCCGTTGATGACGGCCCACGCGCCTCACGCCTCCGGCCGAGATTCGTGCGAAACCCTACATCGCATTTGACCCGCCAAGAAAGCGCAATACCGCCCAGTTGAACGCCCCGGCGCGGTCGAGATTTGCATGATGTCCGCCTCCGGGAAGCGTTCCGTAGCGTGCACCCGGAATCATGGCAGCGAGCCGCTGCCCTTCGGTCGCCGGAAAAATGCTGCCGTCTTCGCTTTGCAACACGAGCGTTTCGCTGCGCACGAGATTCAGTCGTCTTCTGACGTCGTAGTTCGCGATCCCGATGCAAAGGCGGGCAAGCTGCGCGGAATCGGTGGTTGCCGCACGCGCATGGCCGATCTGATACGCGATCTCGCCAGCTTCCGATTGAGCGAATTCGGCGCTCACCATCAGCGGCCACATTTCCTCGAACCAGCGGCTTGCGCCATCGTCGCGCGCGAAACCGCATTTCCAGAACTCGAAGCGCCGGACGAAATCGTCGTCGACCAGGTTCGAGAAGCCATTGCAGACGACCAGCTTGCCGACGCGTGCGGGCGCATCGAGCGCGATCGTCAAGGCGATCGCGCTACCAAGCGAGATGCCGACGAGGGCGGCACTTTCGAGGCCAAGGTAATCCAGCAGAAACTGCAGGCTGCCGGCAAGTTCCCTCACGTCAAGCGTGCGATCCGGGTACGACGACGCACCGTGCCCCGGCAGATCCGGCACGATGACGCGATAACCGGCTTGACGCAGAAACGGCATTTGCCGTGCCCATGCGAGACCGCAGCTCCCCAGATCGTGAATCAATATGATCGGTTGGCCGCTGCCGACGTCCGCATAATAAAGATCGTGGTCACTGAATGATAGTTTTGCCATCTGCCTGCTCCACTGCTGTCCCCCGTGTACTTCTGAACTATCTTAATATTGAGATATATTGGCTGCAAGTTGAGCGACCAAGCCCCCATCGAATGCGAGGATATTCATGACGGTTCCGGGTACCGAAGATCACGTTGACCTCGTCGTCGCGCAATGGCGCGACGAGCGGCCTGAACTCGATGTGGCGTCGATGGAGGTGTTCGGGCGTTTGGCGCGACTGGCAAAGCATTGCGAGAAGGCGCGGACCGAGGCGTTGTCGCCGTTCGGCTTCAAGGAAGGCGAATTCGACGTTCTGGCCACGCTTCGCCGGGCGGGCGCACCGTACGAACTGTCGCCCACGCAGCTGTACCGCTCGCTGATGATTTCGTCGGGCGCGATCACGAACCGGCTGATGCGACTCGAGCAGGCCGGCCTCGTCGAGCGCATTCCGAATCCGCAGGACGGCAGGGGAATGGCCGTGCGATTGACGCGCGAAGGGCTCGCACTGATCGACAGGGCGGTGAATGTACACGTGGACACACTGGATCTGTTGCTCGGCGGGCTGGATCGGGACGACCGCACGACACTTGCATCACTGCTGAAGCGTGCGCTTCTCGCGCTGCCGGGCGAAGCGCTTCCGCCCGATTGCGAACGGTGGGCGCGAGGGGAGCAGGCGTGACAGACCGAACCTCGATGGGTTTAAGATAAAGACCGCAACAAATGATGCCGGCGACAACAATAACGATAAGGAAATATCGTGCTTAACAGTAACGTATTGCGCCAACTCGATCTTCAGGACGTGATGGTATTTCTGTGTCTGTACGAACATAAAAGCGCGCGCCGCACTGCCGAGGTTCTGAGCATCAGCCAGCCGACGGTCAGCTATTGCCTGAAACGCTTGCGCAATTGCTTTCACGACGTACTGTTCGACGTCGATCGCGGCAGCCTCGTCGCGACGGCCAAGGCCGAGGCGATCGAGCCGTATCTGCGAAACGTGATCGACGCGGTGAACCACTGCGCCGACATGGACGACGATCAGGTGACCGCCACGTCACGCCGCGTGATGCGCGTATGCGCGCCGGAGTACTTCGAGCTGCTGCTGTTGCCGGGAGTGCTCGAGTCGTTCATGAAGCGCGGCCGCGAAACCTCGCTGATCGTCGATCGCCTCGGCCGCGAGCTGCCGGTAGAACGGCTGCTGGCCGGCGAACTCGATTTCGCGATCGGCTTCGGCCCCGGCTATCATCGGTTGCATCCCGACCTGCAATGGGAGTCGGTGCTCTCCGACACCTTCGTGTGTCTGACCGCTTCGCGCAAGCTCGCACCGTCGACGCGCGTCTCGCTCGACGAATTCTGCGACATGGAGCACGTGTTCCCCACGCCATGGGTATCCGAGCGCAACATGATCGACGGCTGGCTCGAAAAGCTCGGCCGCTCGCGCAGTATCGTCGCGCGCGCCAACACGTATCAGGCCTGCCTGAACATCGTCGCGCGGCTGCCGGTCGCGCTGACGCTGCCGCGGCGCCTGATCCAGCACCTGTCGATTCCGGCGAACGTACAGATCTGCGAAGTGCCGCTCGGCTTCCCGACCTTCACGCTGGACGTGATCTGGTCGACGCCGATGGAGAAGAACCCCGACATCCGCACCATGCGCAGCCTCTTCAAGGATCTCGCGAGCGCCAACGCGTTCGAGCCGGGGGAATTGCCTCGCGCCTAGCCGCAATCGGTTCGCGCCGGCCGGCGAGCGGTGCGGGTTATTGCCAATGGGGAAGCAAAGCCGGGCTTCCTTTCAGGAACCTGAACAAAATTCACATCCACCATTTAATTTTTAAAACGGTGCGCCCCGCCGTGTCGGTAGATTAGTCAGTGTTCGACGAGGCCGTGCTTCGAACACAAAACTAACCACACTGAGAGGCAACCATGATGGATGTTGTTGATGTAGTCGCTGCGAGGGTTCAGCACAAACCGTTACCGCGTTTCGGCTTCGAGTTGATCGAAAGCCTCGAGGCCGGTCAGAAGGCGATCGACCTGGTCGATACCGATCAGTTGTACGAGCAACTCGCCCATTCGGGTGTCGTGATCTTTCGCAATTTCGCCGATACGCTCGACGATTTCAACCGCTTCGTCAGCCTGCATTCGGCGCGCGTCACGTTCGATCCCGCGCGCAAGACCTCGACGGAGAACACCGCCGAAATCGATGCCGGCGAGCTGGAAATGGGCCTGCACCGTGAGAACGGCAACCTGCCGTTCACGCCCGACCTGCAATGGTTCTACTGCCTCGAGCCGGCTCGCGTCGGCTCCGAAACGACGATCTGCGACGGGCAGCGCGTGCTGCAGGAACTGACGCCGGCCGTGCGTCGCCTGTTCGAGCAACGCCAGATCAAGTATTCGCGCCGCATTCCCTGGCCGAACGTGCAGCGCTTCCTGAGCGTCGAACTCCAGTTGCCGGCGCACGAGGTGAACGACTCGCACCTCGAGGTCGTCAACCAGCGCGTTCGCGGCCAGCACTATCGCCGTCTCGACCAGTTTCTCGTGTCGTCCGAGCGTGTCACCGATGCGATCACCGTCAGCTGCTTCTCCGGCCGTCGCGCGTTCTGCAACTCGCTGCTCGGGCCGAGCGTGAACTACGAGCCGCCGCTGATCACGTGGGCCGACGGTACCGACATCGATTTCGAGGTGTGGGACGAAATCAAGGACGTGACCGCCCGCTATACGTACGACCTGTTCTGGAACAAGGGCGACGTCGTCGTGATCGACAACAGCCGCGTGATGCACGGCCGCCGCCGTCTCGCCGACCCGGGCCGCCGCATCTTCGGTGCGCAAAGCTATCGCAAGGGAGCAATCGCATGATCAGCGCACTCATCGAACGTCATTTCGCCGAAGCGCCGAACCGCATCGTCGTGCGGGAGATGGACGGCCGCGAATACTCGCTCGATCAACTGCGCGCCGACGTCGCGCGGATCGGCGGCAAGCTGGAGGAGGTGTACGGCGATTGCAGCGGTCTCGTGTTCGGTATTGCCGCGCGCTCGAGCTACACGTGGGTGGCGACGATGCTCGCGATCCTGCGCGTGAAGGCGGTGCTTCTGCCGGTGCCGATCGAGTTTTCCGACGAGCAGATCGGCAGCCTGTTGCACAAGGCCACCGCGATCTTCGCGCAGGATGCGCAAACGGCCGCGCGCATCGGTTCGATCCTGCCCGGCATCTCGTGCATTGACGCCGCGAGCGAGCGCGACGAATGGCCCGCAGCGGGCGCACCCACCGGGGAGCGGATCGAGCCGGGCATCTGCGGGATCATCCATACGTCCGGTACGACGTCGAAGCCGAAGGGCGTGAAGATCCGCGACGAGGCGGTCGGCCTGCTGGTGACGAACGTGCTGAAGCGCGTGCCGGCCGGCCCGCTCGATTACCTGTCGATCGTGCCGATGAGCCTGCTGATCGAACAGGTGCTCGGCGTGTTCCTGCCGGTGCTGTCCGGCGGCTCGCTGACGCTGATGCCCGCGCACTACGCGGAGTACGGCGCACGCAGCGGCAATGCGCGCGAATACCTGGACCTGATCGCCCGCGTCGATCCGAACTTCCTGTACCTGCCGCCGAAGCTGCTCGAGGAGGCCGATGCCTTGCTGGAGTCGACCAGTACGACGCAACTGTTCGGCCGCCGCAATCCGCACATCATCACGGGCGGCGCGAAGATTCCGGCCACCGTGCTCGAATCGTTGGACAAGCGCGGCGTGCAAATATACGAAGCGTACGGTCTCAGCGAGAACAGCTCGATCATCTCGCTGAACTATCCGGGGCAGCGCCGCATCGGTTCCGCCGGGACGTTCCTCGACGGCATCGAGCCGGTGATCGTCGACGGCGAGCTGCGCGTGCGCACACCGACGCTCTGCGCGGGCTACTACAACTCGGACGATACGTCGTGCGAGCTGACCGACGGCTACCTGCATACCGGCGACCTCGCCGAGATCGTCGATGGCTTCCTGTACATCACCGGCCGCAAGAAGCACGTGATCATCCTGTCGACGGCGCGCAACATCTCGCCGGAGTGGGTCGAGACGGTCTACAAGGAAAGCGCGCTGATCGACGACATCGTGGTGTTCGGCGAAGGGCGCGAAGAGCCGGCGGCGATCGTGCTGTCCACGCACGACGAAGCGGCGGTGCGCGACGAGATGGCGCGGCTCGAACCGCGGCTCGCGGATTTCGCGCGGGTGCGGCGCGTGCGGGTCGTGACAGACATCGAGCGCTTCCGCACGGATTACTACACGGTCACCGGGCGGCCGCGCCGTCAGCTGATCGAGCGTGACCATGCGGCGTCGCTTTACTGACCGGGGAGCCGAACGTGCAGATCGTACGGACCTTTCACCCGGGCCAGGACGCCTATCGCGAGATTCAGCTCGCGGTCTCGCAGCACTACTATCAGGCGCACGGCGCGCGTCCTGAGCCTCGCCCGGACCAGTTCTGGTGTCTGACCGACCGCGAGAGAACCTTGCCCGGATACGCATGCCTGGGGCTCAGCTGGGGCGATAGCGCGCGGCTGTTCTCGGAGCACTACCTCGACGAATCGCTGACGAGCCTGTATGGGCTGTCGCGTGCGGAGCTGATCGAGCTCGGGCAGTTCTCGTCGTTCGGCCCGAAAGGCGCCGGGCGCTACCTGATGGCGAGCGTGTTCCGCACCCTGGCCCAGCACCACTACCGGTACGTGCTGATGACGGCGACGGAGCGCGTGCGTTACATCGTGCAGTCGTTGCAGATCGCCTACGACGATCTCGGCCGCGCGTGCGTGAGCCGGGTGCGTGACCGGCATGTCGACTGGGGCACGTACTACGACAACGCGCCGCGCGTCATCATGGTGAGGATCGACGACATGGCCCGACGCAACGATTTGCCGATGTGGAGCCCGCTCGGCGATCCGCCCTCGGCCCGAATGCCGCCGAGGCAGGTCGAATGCACCGCCAACGGTCACTGATCCCGACAGGCCGCACGCACTCGCGTCGGCCTGTCCCGTCATTTCTGGAACGTCCCCATGTCCAACTCAAACAGATATGAAAACTTCCTCGTGTTCCTGGCGCCGCTGATCAATAGCGTCGGCGGGATCGCGATCGACCTCTATGCGCCCAGCATCCCGGCCATCGGTCGAGAACTCGACGTCATGCCGAGCATGATGCAGAACACGATCACGATCACGCTCGTGTTCTATGCGATCGGCCAGCTCGGCTTCGGCATCCTGGCCGACTGGTGGGGCAGACGCCCGTCGATACTGTTCGGCCTCGTGCTGTTCATCGCCGGCAGCGCGCTGGCGGTCGTCGCGCCTTCGTTCGAGGTGCTGATGGCGGGACGCGCGATTCAGGGCTTCGCGATCGGCTCGTGCCAGGTCGTCGCGCGCGCCGTGCTGGTCGACCGGCTGAAGGGCGACCGCTTCCGCGTCGCGATCGTCTACCTCAGCCTGGCGTTCGGGCTGGGCCCCGTGATCGCGCCTTACGTGGGCGGACACGTGCAGGAGTGGGCCGGCTGGCGCTGGAACTTCGTCGTGTACTGCGGTTATGGGCTCGTCGTGCTGTCGTTCGCGTTCGCGGGCCTGCGCGAGACGCTGCGGCCGGAGTTGCGGCGCACGCCGCGGCAAACCATTGCGGGCTATCGCGAGATCCTGTCTGATCCGCACTTCCAGTCGGCTGTCGCGATGCTCGGGATGAGCTTCTCGGCGTTCCTGATGTGGAACGTGATCGGCCCGTACATCGTGCAAATCCGCCTCGGGCATTCCGCGGCCTATTTCGGTTCGACTGCGCTCGGCGTCGGCCTGTGCTACCTCGGCGGCACGACGCTGAACCGGAGCCTGATCCGGCGCTACAGCGGCGAGCAGCTGATGCGCGTCGGCATCGCGACCTTTGCGCTCGGGGTGGCCTGCGTGGCGTCGAGCGGCGTCGAGCTGAGCCTCGTGACCGCCCTCGGCGGGATCATGCTGATCGCGTTTGCACAGGGCTTCATCTTCTCCAACGCGATGGCGCGCTCGATGGCCCTGTTTCCCGGCCGCGCGGGCGCCGCGGCGAGTCTGCAAGGGTGCCTGATGCTGGCGCTCGGTTCGATCGTGTCGGGGGTCGTCAGCGCGTTGCCCATGGAGACGAACGCGACGATTGCCATCATGTTCGCGTGTCTGCTGGGCGTGACCATGATCGGCTTCCGGCAACTGCATCGCCGCCATCCGCAGGTGGCGCGATGAAGGCCGCCGTCGCGCTCGCGCTGCGGCTCGTACTCGGCGCGTTCTGGAGCTGGGCGGGCTTGACGAAGATCGTCGGACACTTCGATGCAGGCCCCTTTCTGACGGCTGCCGTCTCGCGATCCGCGGCGGCGCCCGAAGCCGTGCGGCTCGCGCTGACCGGCGCGATCGTGCACGTCGCGCTTCCGCACGTCGTCGCGGTGAACCTGATCGTGCCTTGGCTGGAACTGGCGGCAGGATTATCGATGCTGCTCGGCATCGCGATCGCGTGGGGTGTCGCCGGCGCGGCGGCGATGTCGGTGCTGTTCCTGATGTGCGGGGCGGTCGGCACCAATCCCTTGCTGCTGTTCGGCGCCGTCCTGTTGGCGATGTCACACCCGTATGCGCGCGCATGGACCCTTCATGCGCCGCGAGCGCCTGCCACGACCATCTGAGCTCGTAGCGGGCGTTGCTTTGCCGCTTGCCACGTTCGTCGCGGCAAGCGGCTTTTTTTCGTGTCAGGCATGCGAAAAATTTAAACAGGGATTCGAAAAGTTGACGTCCGGGCGCGGCGGCTCCACCCAAACTGACGTCATGACTGATTCATTGGGGAGATATCGGTGAGACGCTCTGTGTTCCTTGCCGCAGGCGCGTTGGTCGTCCTGTCCGGCGCATTGTTCCTTTGGCGCACGGAACGTGTATCGGCGGCCGATCGGCCTGCGTCGCCACCGGCGCCGTTGCCGGTCGAAACCATCGTCGTGAAGCCGCAGGCCGATGCGCCGACGCTCGAGGCGGTCGGCTCGCTCGAAGCGGTGCGGCAGGTGACCATCGCGCCGGAAGTCGCCGGCCGCGTCGTCGACATCCGGTTCGTCGCGGGCTCGCGCGTGAGCGCCGGGCAAACGCTCGTGCAGCTGTACGATGCACCCGAGCAGGCGAAGCTCGCCGGCTTGCAGGCGAAGGCCGACTACACGCGCCGGCAGTTCGACCGCGCCGTGCAACTCGTGCCGAACGGCGCCGAGCCGAAGGCGACATTCGACGCACGCCGCTACGAGCTCGACGCCGCGCGCGCCGATATCCGCGAGATTCAAGCGGTCATCACGCAAAAGCTGATACGCGCGCCGTTTTCCGGCGTGATCGGCTTGCGCCGCGTGAACCTCGGGCAGTACCTGAACCCGGGCGATCCGATCGCGACGCTGACGGATCTCGGCGTGTTGTACGCGAACTTCACGGTGCCGCAGAAGGAGTTGAGCCGCGTGTCGCTCGGCCAGACGGTGCGTGTGACGACGGATGCGTATCCGGGCCGGACCTTCGAAGGCCACGTGACGGCGATCGAGCCGCAGGTCGGCGACGAGACCCGCAACATCACCGTGCAGGCCACGGTGACCAATACCGGCCAGTTGCTGCGCCCCGGCATGTATATCGACGCGCATCTGGCGCTGCCCGGCCGCGACGCGGTGATCAGCGTGCCGGATACCGCCGTGCAGACCGCCCAGGCGGGCGACACCGTGGTGGTGGTCGAGCAGCGCGACGGGCGCGGCGTCGGCGTTGCGCGCGTGCGCCAGGTGCGTGCCGGCGCGCGCGAGCGTGGCCGCATCGTCATCGAAGACGGGCTGCGCGCCGGCGACGTGGTCGTGACGACCGGGCAGTTGCGCGTCGCACCGGGCGCGAAGGTGCAGGCGCTCGCTGATGCGGGCACACAACGGGAGACGGTGCGATGAGCCAGACCACGCAAGGCGCGCGTTTCACCGACATCTTCGTGCGGCGGCCGGTGCTGTCGATCGTCTGCAGCCTGCTGATCCTGCTGGTGGGCCTGCGCTCGCTCGGTGCGCTGCCGGTGCGCCAGTATCCGATGCTGGAGAGCGCGACGATCAGCGTCGAGACGGCCTATCCCGGTGCGTCGCAGGCGTTGATGCAGGGCTTCGTGACGACGCCGATCGCCCAGTCGATCGCAACCGCGGACGGCATCGAGTATTTGACCTCCACGTCCACGCAGGGCAAGAGCGTCGTGAAGGCGCGGCTGCGCCTGAATGCGAACGCCGATCGCGCGATGACCGAAATCATGGCGAAGGTGCAGGAGGTCAAGTACAAGATGCCCGAGGGTGCGTACGACTCGGTGATCACCAAGCTGACCGACGCGCCCACGGCCGTGATGTATCTGGGCTTCTCGAGCGATACGTTGTCGATCCCCGAGATCACCGACTACGTGGTGCGCGTGGCGCAGCCGCTGGTCACCACGGTGCCGGGCGTCGCCTCCGCCGAAATCGTCGGCGGCCAGAAT
>JACZKY010074272.1_pt1 | contig 11893 bp, 13 predicted proteins | sample 8237611 | NCBI WGS metagenome assembly JACZKY01 (sample SAMN16148055, study PRJNA663545) | marine sediment metagenome | biome: sediments and biomass from bioreactor inoculated with such sediments; feature: coastal sediments; material: methane- and iron-fed bioreactor; isolation source: Bothnian...
GTGGTTTGCCGCGCTCGTGGCCAATCTGCTCGGAACCTCGCTGCCCGGCCCGGGCACGCTCTACCGCTCGCAATCGCTGAACTTCCATGCGCGGGTTGGCGTCGGCGACGAAGTCACGGTGTCGGTCGAGGTGGTCGACAAGCGCGAGCCGCAACTGATCCTCCTCGAAACCCGGGTGGTCAAGAGCTCTGGCGATCTGGTGGCAGACGGCTTCGCCGAGGTCTTCGCGCCGCTGTGCAAGCTCACCGACGTGCATCTCGAAGCGCCCGGGGTATTGCTGCGCAAGCACCGGCACTGCGAACGACTGGTGGCGGCCTGCGCCGGACTGACGCCGATCGCCATGGCGGTGATCTGCCCTGAAGAGCCGCAGTCACTGGGCGGCGCGCTGCGCGCCCACGCCGCCGGTCTGATCGAGCCGATACTCATTGGCAACCGCCGTCGCATTGACGCCGCCGCCGCAACACTCGGCGCCGATCTGTCGCAATTCCAGCGCGTCGATGCCGACAGCGCTTTTGCGGCCTCGGCGACGGCCGTCCGGATGGCCCGCGACGGCACCGTGGCGGCGTTGATGAAGGGCCACCTGCATACCGACGTGATGCTCGCTGAAGTGGTGCGCCGTGAGGGGGGGCTGCGCAGCGGCCGGCGGATCAGCCACGTGTTCGTGATGGACACGCCGGGGCTCGAGCATCCGCTCTTCATTTCGGACGCGGCAATCAATATTGCCCCCGACCTCGCAGCCAAGGCCGACATCACCCAGAACGCGATCAACCTGGCGCGGGCCTGCGGCATCGCGGTGCCGAAGGTCGGGATCCTCTCGGCGACCGAGACCGTCAACCCCGCCATCCCCTCGACGATCGACGCCGCGGTGCTCGCCAAGATGGCCGAGCGCGGCCAGATCGTCGGCGGCATCGTCGACGGCCCGCTCGCGATGGACAACGCGGTCAACCTCGAGGCCGCGCGCTCCAAGGGCATCCAGTCACTAGTGGCGGGGCACGCCCAGGTGCTGATCGTCCCCAACATGGAAGCCGGCAACATGCTGGCCAAGGAGCTCACCTTTGTGGCGAGCGCCCTGGCCGCCGGGCTGGTCCTGGGGGCGAGCGTGCCCATCATCCTCACCAGTCGGGCCGACGACGCGCAGAGCCGGTTGATGTCATGCGCGCTGGCCCACCTCTATGTGCACTGGACCAAGACCGGCGTGAGTGCCGTGCGAGAACCGGCCGCGCCCGCCGAAATCCACGACCAGGATGGCTCCGGGCGATGAGCGAGCACCTGTTGACGCTGAACGCCGGATCCTCCTCGCTCAAGTTCGCGCTCTTTGAAATCGATGCGAGCGGCAGCCCGGGGCGAAGCGGTGCCGGCCCGGCGCTGCGCCTGGCGGTGCGCGGCGGCATCGACGGTCCCGGGGGACAGGGACTGTTGCAGCTGCGCGATCGCCACGGTGGCGATATCGCGCCGCCCCGCGAACTGGGCCAGGTGGCCGACGCTCACGCCGCGCTCGAACATGCGCTGGCGGCGTTGCGCGCAGCGGTGCCGGGGATGCGGATAAGTGGCGTCGGACACCGCGTGGTGCACGGTGGCGCGCAATTCAGCGCCCCGGCGGCAGTCGACGAGAACGTCCTCGCGCAACTCGACGCGCTAATGCCGCTGGCGCCGCTGCACCAGCCCCACAACGTTGCCGGCATTCGGGCGGCCCGCAGCGCCTTTCCGGAGGCGGTGCAGGTGGCCTGCTTCGACACCGCCTTCCATCGCACCCACGATTTTGTCGAGGACGTCTACGCGCTGCCGCGCTCTTTCTACGAGCAGGGCATTCGCCGCTACGGATTCCACGGCATTTCCTACCAGTACATCGCCTCCCAGTTGCCACTGGTTGCGCCCGCCCTCGCCAGCGGCCGCACGGTGGCGGCCCATCTGGGCAATGGCGCCTCGCTGTTTGCCCTGCGCGCCGGACGCTCGGTGGGTTCGACCATGGGCTTTTCACCGCTCGACGGCCTGCCGATGGGGACCCGCTGCGGCAGTATCGACCCCGGCGTGCTGCTGTGGCTACTGCAGAACGAGGGGCTCGACGCGGCAGGGCTGGCCGATCTGCTCTATCGCGAATCTGGCTTGAAAGGGCTCTCCGGCGTCAGCGCCGACATGCGCCTGCTGCTCGCGAGCACGACGACCGGCGCCCGTGAAGCGGTCGACTTCTTCGTCGCCCGGGTCCAGCGCGAAATCGGCGCCCTCGCAGCCGTACTGGAAGGCGTCGACGGCATCGTGTTCACCGCCGGCATCGGGGAGCACGCCGCACCGATCCGCGAGCGCATTCTCGTCGGGCTGGGATGGCTCGGGGTCGAACCAGATCTGGCGGCCAACGGCTCCTATGACGGAGTGGGGGCGGCGTGCCTCACCAAATCCGGCTCGCGGGTGCAGGCATGGGTCATTCCGACCGACGAGGAAGGGATGATTGCCGACCATACTGCGCACTTTCTGCCCAGTTCCGTCACCGGGATCGCGCCCTCCCCGAGCGCCTGACCCCGGCCCGGAAGCACCGTCGCCGGTAAGGATTCCGCCCCCTCGCTGCCGTACAATTGGCGCCCATGCCAGCCTCGGTCCAGTAAGGGTCCGGGCAATGGCACCAGCATCTGCGGGAGTAACAAGCAAATGACGCCTAGCCCTGTCGTTGCAGCCATCACCGGCACCGGACTGTGGAACGCCCCCGACGTCATTACCAATGACGAGTTGGTGACTTCATTCAACGAGTATGTCAGGCGTCAGAACGAGCGCAATGCCGAGGAGATTGCGTGCGGGGAGGCGGTTGCCCTGGAGCCCTCGAGCGTCGAGTTCATCGAGAAGGCCTCAGGAATTCGCCAGCGCTATGTGCTCGATCGCCAGGGTGTGCTCGACCCCGAGCGCATGCGCCCGTACTTCGCACCGCGCCCCAACGAGGAACTGTCGCTGCAGGTCGAGATCGCCCTGGGAGCGGCGCGCGACGCGCTGGCGATGGCCCGGCGCGAGGCCGCCGACATCGATCTCGTGATCATCGCCTGCGCCAACATGCAGCGCGCCTATCCCGCGATGGCAGTCGAGCTCCAGCAGGCGCTCGGCGCCTCGGGCTACGCCTACGACATGAACGTCGCCTGCTCATCGGCGACCTTCGGCATCGAGCAGGCCGCCAACGCGATCCGCGCCGGCACCTCCCGCGCGGCGCTGGTGGTCAGCCCCGAAATCACCTCGGCCCACCTCGACTGGCGCGACCGCGACAGCCACTTCATCTTCGGCGATGTCTGCACCGCAGTGGTGGTCGAGGACGCCGCCAGGGCGAACGTCAGCGCACGCTTCGACATCCTCGGCACCAAGCTGGCAACCAAATTCTCCAACAACATCCGCAACAACGCCGGATTCCTGGGGCGCTGCGAGGACGTCGACCGCAACGCCCACGACCAGCTCTTCGTGCAGGAGGGGCGCAAGGTGTTCAAGGAAGTCTGTCCGATGGTGGTCGAGCATATCGGCGGCCACCTCGCGCAATTGGGCATCGACCCGCACTCGGTCGCGCGCTACTGGCTGCACCAGGCGAACCTGAACATGAACCTGTTCATAACTCGCAAGCTACTGGGCGCCGATCCCGGGCCGGAACGCGCGCCGGTGATCCTCGACGAATACGCCAACACCGCATCGGCAGGATCGATCATCGCCTTCCACCGGCACGGCGAGGGCCTTACCGCCGGCGACATCGGGGTGATCTGCTCGTTTGGCGCGGGCTACTCGATCGGCTGCGTGGTGGTGCAGCGGGTGCAATGAGCGCTCGCGCCGCTGCCGCCGTTCCCCGAACCGAGGGTCTCTGACTTGCGCATCGTCCGGTCCATCGCCGAACTGCGTCTCGCACTCGCGGGGACCGAGCGGGCATCCTTCGTGCCGACCATGGGCAACCTGCACGATGGCCACCTGTCGCTGCTCAGTCTCGCGGCCCAGGCCGCGTCCCCCGTGGTCAGCAGCATCTTCGTAAACCGGTTGCAGTTCTCGCCCAGCGAAGATTTCGATACCTACCCGCGCACCTTCGAGCGCGATTGCGAACTGCTCGAAGGAGCCGGCTGCGAGTTCCTGTTCGCGCCCCCGGAGTCCGAGCTCTATCCGCATCCCCAGACCTACACCGTGCAGCCGCCGGCTGCGCTGGCAAACATTCTCGAAGGGCAATTCCGGCCGGGATTCTTTACCGGCGTCTGCACCGTCGTCCTCAAACTGCTCAACTGCGTTGGGCCGTGCGTTGCGGTCTTCGGCAAGAAGGACTACCAGCAGTTGATGGTGGTCCGTGAGATGGTCCGGCAGTTGGCGCTACCGGTGGAAATAGTTGCCGGTGAAACAACACGCGCCGCTGATGGCCTCGCGCTGTCATCGCGCAACGGCTACCTGAGCGCGGCGCAAAGAAGCGAGGCCCCGGCGCTGGCCGCCGAATTGCGGCGAGTCGCAGCGGCAGTGCGGGCTGGTGCCGGCAATTGGCCGGGGCTCGAGGCCGCGGCGCTGCACGCGCTGGAGCAGCGCGGCTGGCGCCCGAACTACGTGGCAATCCGCCGCCAGGCGGACCTCGATGTTCCCCAGGCGCAGGGCAAGCTTTCCGGCAAGGAACCTCTGGTGGTGCTCGGTGCGGCCACGCTCGGAGCAACGCGGCTGATCGACAACATCGAGATAGCGGCCGGGGCGTAAGCCACCGGCGGACGTTCATTCCCCGATCTTGAAGACCCGTGGGAACTTGGTCGGGTTGGTAATGCGCAACTGCTTGTTGACGCTCATGCGTCCGAACACCACTTCGACGTCGTTGACCCTGACACCGAACTCCCTGGCCAGGAACTTCACCATGTGATCGGTGGCCTTGCCACCAACCGGATCGGCGGTCACCGACACCTTCAGCTGTTTGTCCTTGGGCTTGCCGATCTTGTCCATGCGCGCCGATGGCGTCCCCAGGATATTGACGACCAGGACGTCGCCCTCCCAGTGGAAGAACCTCCCGTCCTGGCGCTCGGCAGCGACCGCGCCAGACGATGGCTCCTGCGCAGTGGTTGTCTGCTTAGCCCTGGCCATCCATTCCCCGGGAGATCCGGCTCAATATCTACTCGATGTATTCGGCAATTATGCTGTGCTCGGACTTTATCTTGGCAATCAGCCGATCGAAATGGTGCATGCGACCTACGGCGTGCGCCGCCAGGTAGATGCCAAAAGCGACCATGGCCAGACAGAGCACCACAAGCGGCACCACGAAATGGAGCACCTGCAGCACGTCGTAGTAACGCGAGGTGGCGATCAGCACGCTCAGCACCGAAAGCGGCAAGGCGAGGACCGCTATGCCGGTGCGCATGACCGCCAGCGAGGTGCGTTTCTCGGCCAGGAGCAGTTGCACCTCGGCAAGCGCGAGCGATTCCATTTGGCTGACGTCGATGCCCAATTCCACTCCCTCCGCCAGTGAGCACCCGCCATCGCATCTGAGAGCTGGCGGCTGGCCCGAGACCAACGATACCTGCATTCCGAACCAAGGTGGTAGATTGGCTCAGGATCATGTTTACTTTGGCGCCAGCCGGATCTAGATTGCTAGTGGTGGCGGCGACTATGGCCCGTCAGGAAAGGCCGGTGAACCTGGAAAGACCGTTCGTGCTGATACCCCGATGCTTACTTGCTTGTCTAGTGGCCTTGCTGGCATTGGCGCTCTCGGGTTGTGGTGGCGGCGACGACCAGGTCAGTCCACCGCCGGACTTGTATCCGGTAAGCATTGCCAGCCCGACCTTCTCACCGACCTACGAGACCGACAGCGCGACGTTGGCGTTGTCCGGCTCGGCATTCGTCCCCAAGGGCTCAAGTTGCCAGTGCGTCGGGCTTGGATGCTTCTTCGGTCACGGCACGCTCCCAGACGGATATCGGGTTACCTGGACCACTGCCAGTACCGGACAGAGCGGTGACGCCTGGCAGTTCTACCTGACCTGCCTGCTGCAGGTGAGGGTCATCTGGGACGCCAACGTTCCACTCGCCTCCGGCATCAACGTCATCCGGGTCTATGCCACTGACATCAGCGGCAATATCGGAGAAGCGACGCTCACGGTTACCCGACTCCCAGACGCCACTCCTCCTCAGGTAGTTGGCATCTCGCCGGCCGATGGCGCCGCCAATGTCGACGTGAACAGCAGCGTCCTGGTCACGTTCAATGAAGCCATGGACGCGGCCAGCGTCAATGCCAGTGCTCTCGTGCTCGCCGACTCCATTGGCAACGTCGTTCCGGCGAGCGTGGCCCCTGGCCCATACACCAACACCTGGACGCTGACTCCGGGTGCTCCGCTGACCTATGCCACCAGCTATCGCTTTACCGTCACCACCGAGGTCCGTGACCTTGCGGGCAACCAATTGGCGGCAACGCCCACCATCAGTTTCACCACCGCAGGCGCCCCCGACACCACGCCTCCGGCCGTGGTCGCCGTGAGTCCGCCGGCCGGTAGCAGCTGCGCCGGCAGCGCCACCGCGGTCACCATCACCCTCAGCGAAGACGTCGTGGCCAACACGCTGTTCTTCGGCCTGACAGGACCGGGTGACCTGCCCGCGGCGGGCAGTGTCAGCCATCAGGGCGGAACGCTCGTCTGGAGCTTCCACGCTTTCGACGGCCTGGCGCCCGGGATCACGTACCGGGCCAGCGTGGCGGCCGGTCTCACGGACTACTCCAACAACGCCGCCGTCGCTGCCTACAGCTGGACTTTCAGCACCAGCGGTGATGGCGTCGATCGCTGCAACTGACGGCAAGAGACCGACGCCGGGACCGGCCTCTTGTGCGCGGCAACCCGCTACTTCTTGCGGCCGTATTTGGCCGTGAAACTGGCCTTGCCGATGGCATTTGCATGGATCATGAAGCCCGCCAGCGCCGCGGTCGCATCGGCCGGGATGTCGAGCTTGTCGGTCTTGAGCGCATAAACCGTGAAGATGTAGCGGTGCGGCTTGTCTCCCTGGGGTGGGCAGACGCCACCCCAGGCGGCCACGCCGAAGTCGACGCGCACGTTGCTCGCGCCGGCCGGCAGGTTGGCGCCGCCTGCGGCGCCCGCATTGGTGGCGAGTTCGTTCACATTGGCCGGGATGTTGATGACTGACCAGTGCCACCAGCCCGAGCCGGTGGGCGCGTCCGGGTCGTAGACGGTGAGCGCGAAACTCTTGGTGTCCTTGGGCGCACCGCTCCACTTGAGCGCCGGCGATTTGTTTTCACCGCTACAGCCGAAGCCGTTGAACTCGAAACTGGCCGGGATCATGGCGCCGGCCTTGATTTCCGGGCTGGAGATGGCAAAACCGGCCGCCTGGCTTAGCGCCGAGGCGCCGAGCAGGACAGCTGCAATCAGGGGGATCTTGGGTGACATGAATGTCTCCTGGCTGTGTTGAAGACGTTGTGTGACTTTCACGGGTGACATCGACCGGCAAGGGGCCGAACGCCAATCATAGGCCGGCAAATTCCGATTCTCGAGAAGACCCGACAGCCGTCGGTAATTTGGGTTGAGCAAGAGCTGGTCGGTCCCGGCCAGTCAGGTTTCCTGGAAATAACCCGCCGTTGCCACGCCAAGTTCCTCGGTGCGCCAACCGAAGGTACGCTCATGGAAGTCCGCCATGCGCGTTCGATCCAGCGCGATCCAGCCGAGAATCGCGGCCGAGGCCAGCGCCAGGCGCAGGGTTATCGGTTCGCCGAGGAAGCCGACACCGGTTAGTGGTTGGCGTCTGGCTCCAGCACCGAACAGCCCGGCCGCAGGCGAGAAAGTCGGTTGAATACGGCAGCTGCCACTTCAGGCACCACCGCACAACGCAAAGTTCAAACGTGCCCGAGCCTCGTTGTCATCGTCGCGCGCGGCAACCGTCAGGATGCGTCCCAGATATTCGGCGGGCAGGCCGTGCTCGCGCGCACCCGCGGCCACCAGCGCCCGATACCAGGTGAACGGCAACAGCGATGAATCGATGTTGGTCGCCTGGTAGATCCAGGCCGACACCAGCGTTTCTGGCGACTCGATTTCGACCTCGAGCTCGTCATACCCGAAACCGAGCCCCTCGAAGCGATCGAGCAGCGCCTTTTCGTGGCGGGATAGCGCGTACAGGACGCCGTGGATGAGCGCCCCGCTACCGTTTACGCTGACAAGGTCGCACTTCCCGGAACCGTCCTGACCGACCTTGTGCCACTTCAATTCATAGCCCCGCAGAATTCCGCGACCGACCAGCTTCGCGCCTGGAACCCGCTGGAGGATTCGGGCGCCGAGCATGTTGGAACCGTAGGCGAAGTTGAGAATCGAATCCATTGGTCAATGCACCTTCGTTGCTGCAGAAGAGGCAACAGCGGCTTGCCTGCCGTCACTGTCAATGTGCCAAATCGTTTATCTTACGGGTCTTCGAGGAGAGGAATCGTTCGGCAACGATCTTGCCTTGCCGTGTACCAGCCATCGAGAGAATTCACTTGACCGCGACCCCTGCCGCCACGCCCGCCAGCGCCTACGAGGTGCTCGAAGAAGGCGTCTATCGCTCCAGCCTGCTCACCCGCGGCCCGTGGAGCCCCGCGCACCAGCACGCCGGACCGCCCACTGCGCTGGTATGCCGCGCCATCGAGCGTTGCGCGCTCGAGAAGGGCCTGACCCACGTCTCCCGGCTGACTGCCAACCTGCTGCGCCCGGTTCCGGTCGGTGATCTCGTCGTTGAGGTTGCCGTCGACTACGTCGGGCGCAACGCCGGGCATTTTTCGGCGCGCCTGATTGCCGCCGGCAAGGAGGTCGCGCGGTTCACGGCGCTAGTTCAGCGCGAGATTGACGTGCCGATCCCGGAGCGACTGCCGGGCCATCCGTTGAACATCGCGCCGTGCCCGCCTGATGAATCTCCGATCGGAGTGTTCCCGTTCGCCAGCCGGCATGTCGGCTATGCGGACCTGGTCGAAACGCGCGTCGCGCAAGGCCGTTTGTTCGACGGCCCGTGCATTGTCTGGTTTCGCCTGCGCCACCCCTTGCTGGCCGGCGAATCGCCCAGCGTCTACCAGCGCGTCGCGGTTGCTGCTGACTCGGGCAACGGCATCAGCGCAATTCTTGATCCGCGCTCCTACAGCTTCGTCAACTCCGATCTGACCATCAATCTATTGCGCCGACCACAGGGTGAATGGATCTGCCTCGATGCACGCACCTATCTTGGTCCCAACGGCTGCGGACTCGCGGAATCCTCACTCTACGACCCGCACGGACTGATCGGACGGGCGACGCAAAGCCTCGCGGTGAGCCGGCGCGAGTGAACTGACCGGGCGCCGTCTAGCGCACCCGTCGAGTCTTGTAACCGGTGAACATCGCCTTGATCAGGTTCTCGCGGTGCAAGACGCTGGACGCCAAGCCTCCCAGCACGTGGAGGAAGACCAGCACGAGAGTGAATTCGGAAATGCCCTCATGCACCTCTTTCCAGAATTCGTTGCCTTCCCCCTGGTCGTGATTCTTCCCCCGCTCACCTCCGCGCCCGCGCTCGTGGTCGTCGGCCATCGCCACCGAGACGCCCCACGCGCCCGCGCTCGCGAGCGGACCCTGGCCCTTCTCGGCATAGGCTTCCAAGCCACTCCAGCCGACACCGACCAGGCACAAGAGCAGCGCCACGATCATCCAACCGGCTAGCGGGTTGTGCCCGAGGTAGTGCAGAGGCTTGGGCGAAAACAACGATCCGAGATAGCGCCGCGTCGTCGCCGGACCGGTTACAAAGTCTGCGAATCGGGCATATCTGGTTCCGATGAATCCCCATACGATGCGAAATGCCACCAGCGCCAGCACGCCGTAACCGGCATAGGCATGGAGCAAGCTCTCTTCTTCTCCGCTCAAATAGGCGACGAAAAACAGGATCACCAGCGACCAGTGAAAGACCCTCACTGCGATATCCCAAACCTTTACCTGCCCTCTTTCGGTCACGGCATCATCCTGTTCAGTTATGGCACCGCCGCATGATACCGAAACGCGCCCAGCGCATCTCGAGCGAACCAGGCATAGGCGGCGGCATTATCCCACTGATGGAACAGGCCGCCATCGCTTGATATGAAGTTGGGGAAGATGCTCAGGAGCGGAATCCGGGTCTCGGGCCGAGGTCACTTGACCTTGAAAAACAGCGCCTTGACCCTCATTTAATATTTTAGGGATGGGGGCGATCGCTGCTCCTGCCGCCCGATCTTCTCTGCCGACAACAATTCCAACCAACTTCCAGGAAACTTCCATGCTTTTTGACTCTTACAAGCTGGGCGCAATTCAACTTGCCAACCGCAGCGTAATGGCACCGATGACCCGCAATCGGGCATCCGCCGATAACGTGCCCAATGCACTGATGGCCCATTATTACGAGCAGCGCGCCATGGCAGGACTGATCGTGACCGAGGGCACATCGCCCTCACCCAATGGCGTTGGATACCCCAGGATTCCCGGTCTCTACAACGAAGAACAGGTCCAGGGCTGGCGCGTGGTCACCGACGCCGTCCACGGAGCTGGCGGCAAGATATTTGTGCAGTTCATGCATACCGGGCGCGTTTCGCACCAGGACAATCTCCCAGCCGGTGCCCGTGTGATCGGCCCGAGCCCTGCAGCGTGCCCGGGTGAAATAGTGACCGACAAGGCGGGCAAGCAATCGCACACCATCCCAGTCGCCATGACCCAGGCGGACATTTCGGAAGCGGTCGCCGAGTACGCCAACGCGGCCAAGCTGGCCATCAAGGCAGGCTTTGACGGCATCGAGCTGCACGCCGCCAACGGCTACCTGATGGAGCAGTTTCTGAACGCCAACGTCAACCAGCGCGCCGACGGCCATGGCGGCAGTGCCGCAAAGCGCAACCGCTTCACCCTCGAAGTGGCCCAGGCGTGCGTGAACGCCATTGGCGCCGAGCGGGTTGGGATTCGCATCTCGCCCTTCGGCGTATTCAACGGAACCGGGGCGTTCGACGGGGTGGAAGAGCAGTTCCTTTCACTGACCGAGAAGCTGTCGGACCTCGGGCTCGTCTATCTGCACCTGGTCGACCACTCAGCGATGGGAGCGCCACCGGTGCCGGCCGATTTCAAGAAGAAGCTCCGCGCCGCGTTCGCGCGCACCTTCATCGCGGTTGGAGGAATGGAAGCCGAAAGTGCCGAAAAGATCCTGCAAGCCAAGGAGGCAGACCTGATCGCATTTGGCCGTCCATTCATTTCCAACCCGGACCTGGTTGCACGCATGAAAGCCGGTGCCGCGGTCAAAGCGCCTGACATGGCGACGTTTTATACCCCGGGCGAGAAGGGCTATACCGACTATCCCGCCATGGCCTCCTAGGGCCGATTCCCCGGCAGGTGCTGGCGCGCCTCGACCTTGCGCGCCAGCCACCTCAACTACCTCGAAGGCGGAACCGCGCGACCTGCATCCGTCAGGACTTGATGAAGGCCCACGCGAATAGCGCCCACCCGGCGATGAAGCACACGCCGCCCAGCGGGGTTACCGCTCCCAACCAGGTCAAGCCGCTCAGCGCGAGCAGATAGAGGCTGCCGGAGAACAGAACGATGCCGGCGAGCATGACCCAGCCGGCGGCGCGAAGATACGCGCTTGCGGGAAGGTGCAATGCGGCGAAGCCGACGAGTATCAGACCGAACGCGTGGTAGAACTGATACTCGACCCCGGTCTTGAAGACGGCCAGCATTTCCGGCGCCAGGCGTGCCTTGAGCGCATGCGCGCCGAAGGCGCCGGCGGCCACCGCCAGCAAGGCCGCGATGCAGCCCGCGACGAGAAACAGTCTTGCCTTAGCTGGCATATCAATCTTCAAGACGATGGATTAAGGGCGTCATGCCTGCGCTTACTCTTGTCTCACTATATCGACCGAGATCTCCACCGCCGGAATCGTTCCTCTGTTCTCAAGCCAGTGTATGGTGTTCCTATCCTCGGGCCAGCCCACTCCCGG
>JACZKY010080999.1_pt1 | contig 11893 bp, 9 predicted proteins | sample 8237611 | NCBI WGS metagenome assembly JACZKY01 (sample SAMN16148055, study PRJNA663545) | marine sediment metagenome | biome: sediments and biomass from bioreactor inoculated with such sediments; feature: coastal sediments; material: methane- and iron-fed bioreactor; isolation source: Bothnian...
GTCGAGCAAACGCCCAGGACAATTCATCGGGTTGCACTTCTTCTCACCGGTCGATCGGATGCAATTGGTGGAAATCATCAAGGGCAAGCAGACTTCCGAGCAGACGCTGGCCCAGGCCTATGACTTCGTGCTTCAGATCGGCAAAATTCCCATCGTGGTCAATGACGCCCGCGGTTTTTATACCAGCCGAGTGTTCGGCACCTACGTCAACGAGGGGATGGCGCTGCTCGGCGAGGGTGTCCCGGCGGCGCTGATCGAGAACATTGGTGAGCAGGCAGGAATGCCCACTGGCCCATTGGCGGTGCTCGACGAGGTATCGCTGAAACTTGCCGATGACGTGTTGCACCAGGAACTCGCAGACCTGGCCCGAGAACGCGCACCGGCTGCCGGCAGCGACTCAGAGCAAGGCAGCGAGGTCGTGCCGCCGGCGGGCGGCGCAAATCGCCGGGTTCCACCGGCCGCGATTGCGGTGCTTGAAAAGATGGTTCACGAGTTTCAGCGCTCGGGCCGCGCCCACGGAGCCGGCTTCTACGAATATCCGGCCGACGCCAGGAAATCGCTCTGGAAAGGACTGGAAGTTTTTGTCAGTGAGGAGCAATCCGTGACGACGGCAGACGTCCACGACCGGCTGCTCTATGCCCAGGCAGTCGAGACCTTGCGTTGCCTGCAGGAAGGTGTGGTCGAGTCCCACCGCGATGCCAACATCGGGTCGATCTTCGGCTGGGGATTTCCGGCCTGGACCGGGGGGACGGTGCAGTTCGTGAATCACGTCGGCGTCCGACGTTTCGTGGCCCGGGCCAATGAACTGGCGAAGCTCTACGGTGAGCGATTCGCGCCGCCCGACTGGGTGCTGAAACGCGCGGAGCAAGACCTTGAGCTGTGAGCCGCGCGTAATGTCCCCCGGCGTCAGCGTCGGGCGCCAAGGCGCCGCTGCAGAACGCACCAAGGAGTCCATGCCCCCGCTGCAATAGGATCATACTGGGCCCAAGTCCTGAAACCACAATCCGGCGTCACAATGCCCCGTCCACACAAACAGCTCCACGATTGGCGAGAGCCGCCATCAGCCCGACCGGCAGCAACTATCATGCTGCTGCGCGACGCAGCTACCGGTCCGGAAGTGCTCATGACCAGGCGGTCGCTGACGGCGAGCTTCGCTCCCGGCGTATTCGTATTCCCCGGTGGTACGCTCGACCCCGCAGACAGCTCACCCGAGACCTTACGGGTGGTAGCGGCGCGCCCCGGACAGGACCTCGACACGCAGGCATTTTCCGTCGCCGCGCTGCGCGAGGCATTCGAGGAACTGGGGATATTGCTGGCCTACGATTCCAGCGGCCGCATGGTCACCCAACAGGCGCTCGAGCGGCTCGAGCGCAGTCCCGATGCCAATATCGCCAGCCAGCTGGCCGCAGCCGGCTATCGCCTGGCAATCGACCAGGTATGGCACCTGCGTCGCTGGATCACCGACCGCGACTTGCCGCGACGCTTTGACACCCACTTCTTCGTCGCCAGGATGCCGGAGGGACAGGAGCCGCTCGCCGACGAGACCGAACAGTTCGAGCCAGTGTGGATTGCCCCGCGCGAAGCGCTCGAGCGCCATTCCCGGCGCGATTTCGCGATGATCTTTCCGACGGTGCGCACCTTGCACGGGCTGGCCGAATATCGAACCGTCAATGACATCCTGGCAACATTGGCAGACGGACCGACATGGCCAGCATCGTGCCCCCGTGCGGGAACGCTCAAGGGCGCCGAGGCACGGTTTGCGGAGAGCGACCCGCCTTTCGGCGAACTTGAACTGGTAGCCCCGGATGGCGGCGGAAGTCATGCGCTCGACTGGCAATACGAAAGGCCGGTTCCCCTGCTGCGGCACGTCTGGCGCCTGACAGCGCCAAACCCGGGAATGATGACTGGCCCCGGCACCAACACCTACATCGTCGGTGATCATGACGCTGGCTTCGCCGTAATCGATCCCGGCCCGGATGACCCCGAACACGTGGCCCGGATTGCCGCTTTGGTGGGCGATCGGCTGCGCTACATCGTGTGCACCCACGACCACCCTGATCATTGGCCAGGGGCCCCGCGGCTGCAGGCAAGCAGCGGCGGCGTCATCCACGGCCTGCCCGGCGCAGGGCAGCACTTCGACCGTAATTTCTTTCCTGAAAACAAACTCCACGACGGCGATTGCCTGCGCATTGGCGACTCGACATTACGCGCCCTGCACACCCCGGGACACGCCTCGGGACACATCTGCCTGATGCTGGAAGAGGATCACCTGCTCTTCTCTGGCGACCACATCATCAATGGCTCGACGGTTGTCATCGACCCGCCTGACGGGAACATGAATGACTACCTTGCCTCACTCCAGCGGCTACTCGAGTTGCCGACAAGATTCATTCTTCCCGCTCATGGTTGGGTCATGGGCGAACCGGCACAGGCGATCCGCGCCCTGATCGCGCACCGCCTCGGACGCGAAGCGAAAGTGATCCGCGCACTGGCCGAGACCGGGCCATGCGAGATCACGCAGCTGGTAACGCGCGCCTACAGCGACGTACCAGTCGCGCTGCACCAGCTTGCCCAACGCTCACTGCTGGCGCACCTCGAGAAGCTGTCCGAGGATGGTCGGGTAGCGCTGCGCGACAATCGCTGGCGGCTGCTGGAGAAATAGAAACAGCCGGCTCGCGCCGGCTGTTCATTTGATGCGGGAGCCGGATAATCCGGCCCCTGTCGTGCCTTACTCGGCCGGTGTTTCCCCGGCAGCTGCATCGTCAGCAGCGGCGGCCTTGGCCGACAGACGCAAGCGGCCCTTGTCATCAGCCTCGATGACCTTGACGCGCACAGCCTGCCCTTCCTTGAGATAGTCGCTCACCGCGTTGACCCGCTCGTTGGCGATCTGCGAAACGTGCAACAGGCCGTCACGACCAGGCATGACCTGAACGATCGCGCCGAAGTCCAGGATCTTCAGGACTGTGCCGTCGTAGATCCGACCGATCTCGACTTCGGCAGTCAGGTCCTCGATGATCTTTTGCGCACGTTTGGCGGCATTGCCGTCAACCGCGGCGATCGTGATCGAGCCGTCGTCCTTGATGTCGATCTGGGTGCCGGTGGTCTCGGTGATCTGGCGGATGGTCGCGCCGCCCTTGCCGATGACGTCACGGATCCGCTCGGGATTGATCTTCATGGTGTACATCCGCGGTGCGAAGTCCGACAGTTCGGCGCGCGCGCCGCCCATCGATTCCTTCATCTTGCCGATGATGTGCAGCCGACCTTCGCGGGCCTGGGCCAGCGCCACCTGCATGATTTCCTTGGTGATCCCCTGGATCTTGATGTCCATCTGCAGGGCAGTGATGCCCGCTTCGGTTCCGGCAACCTTGAAGTCCATGTCACCGAGGTGATCCTCGTCACCGAGAATGTCGCTCAGCACCGCGAACTTGCCGCCTTCCTTGATCAGGCCCATCGCAATACCAGCGACGTGAGCCTTGATCGGAACGCCAGCGTCCATCAGCGCCAGGCAGCCGCCGCAGACCGAAGCCATCGACGACGAACCATTCGACTCCGTGATCTCGGAAACAACCCGGATGGTGTAGGCGAATTCCTCGGCCGTGGGCAACAGTGCGGCAAGTGCTCTCTTGGCCAAGCGGCCATGGCCGATCTCGCGACGCTTGGGCCCGAACATCCGCCCGGTTTCGCCGGTCGCGTAGGGGGGCATGTTGTAGTGGAGCATGAAGCGCTCACGATACTCGCCGGTCACCGCGTCGATGATCTGCTCGTCGCGCGAGGTGCCCAGGGTGGCCGCGACCATCGCCTGCGTTTCACCGCGGGTGAAGAGCGCCGAACCATGGGCGCGCGGCAGCAAGCCGGTGCGGATCGAGATCGGCCGCACGGTGCGGGTGTCACGACCGTCAATGCGCGGCTCACCAGAGAGAATCTGGCCGCGGACGATCCGATATTGGAGGTCAAACAGCAGGTTGTTGACCACGTTGCTTTCAAGAGGCGTGGTTCCGTCGGCAGCGGAGTCGGCAGCGAGTTGCTCGGCGACCGCATGCTCCACTTCCTTGAGCCGTGCGACCCGTTCCTGCTTGTCGCGCAGCCCGTAGGCGGCACGCATGCCAGCTTCCGCAAGCTCGTTGATCCGCGCGACCACGGTCGCATCGCGCTGGGTCGGGGTCCAATCCCACTCGGGCTTGCCGGCAATCTCAACCAGCTCGTTGATCGCATTGATCACGACCTGCATCTGTTCGTGGCCGTAAACCACGCCGCCGAGCATCACTTCTTCCGAAAGTTCGCTGGCTTCCGACTCGACCATCAGCACGGCCGCTTCGGTGCCTGCCACGATCAGATCCATCTTGGTCTCGGCCAACTGGGCGGTGAACGGGTTGAGCACGTATTCGCCGTTGATGTAGCCGATCCGTGCGGCGCCGATCGGACCGTTGAACGGAATTCCCGAGAGCGCCAGCGCGGCCGAGGCGGCGATCATGCCGGGCACGTCACTGTTGACCTCGACGTCGCTCGACATCACCGTGACCATCACCTGCACTTCATTGAAGAAGCCTTCCGGGAACAGCGGCCGCACCGGACGATCAATCATCCGCGCAATCAGGGTCTCGCGTTCGGTGGGGCGCCCTTCGCGCTTGAAGAAGCCACCCGGGATACGTCCGGCGGCGTAGAACTTCTCCGCGTAGTCGACGGTAAGCGGGAACCAGTCCTGCCCCTTTTTCGGTGTCTTGGCAGCCACGACTGTGGCCAGCACGACGGTGTCGTCCATTGTGACCATGACCGAGCCGGTCGCCTGGCGAGCAACTTCGCCAGTCTCGATGGTCACCGTGTTTTGTCCCCATTGGAACGTTTTCTTTGCGATTTCAAACACAGTCAATTCCTCATTCATGTTGGTCGCGCGCGACACAGACGCACACGATTCAAAGGCCATATAAGACAAGAGCCCGCGTAGACCTCGTGCGGACTCTCTTCTGGTTGGCCTGGTATCCTGCTCTCGATCAGTTACGCAGCCCGAGTTTTTCGATCAACTCGCGGTACGCGGGCGCATTCCGTGACTTCAGGTAATTGAGCAACTTGCGCCGCCGGCTGACCATGCGCAGCAGGCCACGACGCGAGTGATTGTCTTTTGCATGGGTTTTGAAGTGTCCGGTGAGATGGACGATGCGCGCGGTCAACAACGCGACTTGTACTTCGGGCGAGCCGGTGTCATTGACGGCGCGCTGGAATTCGTTAACAACCTTTGCCCTGTCGGCAGTGGTGATCGACATGATTTCCCTTCTCCTGACTTGCGGCTCCGCCGGGATGCGGGCCGTGCGTTGTTGCGATTAAAAAAGCTCTGCCATTGGCAAAGCCTTGAAATTATAGCCTATTTCTAGGGTCGAACCATAGAACAGCGGGGCTCCTGGGCATTTTGGGCGGCCCGGATGAAGCGCTCGGTCCTGAACCCGAAGCCGCTGCCTTCGACGTCGTAGCGCACCGTTCCCGGGATCGCCACCGGGCGGACAGCCCCCGGGTCCCCACCGGCACGGGACATCACCGATACGTAGAGCGGCGTCAGCAGTTGGTGATCGTCGCGCCTCATCGTGACCTGATAGGGCGGCGCCGGCTGGGTTCGGCCCTCGAGGGCACGAGCCACGGCCAGCGCTTCGGTCGTGCCGGCCTCTTCGATCGCAGCCACCAGCATCTCGATCATCACCACATGGCGCATGTTGAAGTAGTCGTCGCGCTGATCCTTCAATGTGGCCCTGAATTCACGGTAGATCAGGTCTGCTCCCGGGAGCCCGGCATTGGGATGCCACTCGGCTACCGCCCTCACCCGGTCCACGCCGGCCTCGCCGATGGCGCTCGGCGCCCCCAGGCTGTTGCCGTAGAAGGTATAGAAACTTACCGGCACCCCGGCTTCGCGAATCGCCCTCACCAGCTGCGTGAGGTCATTGCCCCAGTTGCCGGTGACAATGGTGTCGGCGCCACTCTGGGCGATCTTGGCGGCGTAGGGCGAGAAATCCTTGACCCTCCCGAGCGGATGAAGTTCATCGCCAACGATTTCCACGTCGGGGCGCCGCGACTTGATCGCCAGTCGCGCCAGCCGCGATACCTCGCGCCCGAAACTGTAGTCCTGATTGATCAGGTAGACCCGAGCGACCGCCGGGTTGGCGGCCAGGGCATCGGCGAGCGCACTCATGCGCATCTCGGCATTGGCGTCGAAGCGAAAATGCCAGAAGCTGCAGCGCTCATTGGTCAGCGCCGGATCAACTGCCGAGTAGTTGAGGAACAGCTGCCGGTTGCCCGGCTCACGCTCATTGTGTCGAGCAACAGCGTCGCTCAACGCCGCCGCTACTGCCGAACTGTTGCCCTGGAGCACAAAGGGCGTGCGCCGATCAGTGGCGGCGCGCAGCATCACCAGCGCCTCCTCGGTCTGCCCCTTGCTGTCGAAGCGAACCAGCGCGAGCGGGTGCCTGCCGTCGGGCAAGCGCACCCCGCCACGCGCGTTGACCCGGTCGAGAGCGAACTGCAGGTTGCGCGCCACCGACTCACCGGCATTGGCAAAGGCGCCGGAAAATCCCTCGATGATCCCCAGCCTGATCGGCTCAACCGGCTGCTGCGCCTGCACCTGCCCGGCAAGCGCCAGAGCCAGTGCGCCGATTGCGGCGCACACGCCTTTCCAGGGCGACCGGCACAGGCCGGCGCCCGCCACCCGGGCCGTGCCGCTCATGGAGTGCCGATCTGCGGATTCACGCGCTCCGACTTGGTGTGCAGCCGGTTAAGCGCGGCGATGTAGGCCTTGGCCGAAGCAATGATGATGTCGGGATCGGCCCCGACCCCGTTGACGATCCTGCCGCCCTTGGTCAGCCGCACCGTCACCTCGCCCTGGGCCTCGGTTCCGCCGGAAATCGCGTTGACCGAGTAAAGCGTCATCTCGGCGCCCGATGGCACCATCGCTTCGATCGCCTTGAGGGTGGCATCGACCGGTCCGTTGCCGCTGCATTCGTGGGTCTTCTCCTGGCCATCGATCCACAGGGTAACGTGGGCCAGCGGTGATTCGCCCATCTCGGAGCTCTGGCCCATTGCAACGAGCCGCACGTACTCCTTCTTCTCGTGGTGAACCGCCTGGTCCGAAACCAGCGCGTGGATGTCCTCGTCAAAGATATCCGACTTGCCGTCGGCGAGGTCCTTGAAACGGTGGAATGCGGCATTGACCTCCTCTTCCGAGTCAAGGCTGATCCCGAGTTCCTGGAGCCGCTGCTTGAAGGCATTGCGCCCCGAGAGCTTCCCGAGGACGATCTTGTTGGCCGCCCAGCCCACATCCTCGGCGCGCATGATTTCGTAAGTGCTGCGCTGCTTCAGCACTCCGTCCTGGTGGATACCGGAGGCGTGGGCGAAGGCGTTCGCACCAACCACGGCCTTGTTGGGCTGCACCACGAAGCCGGTGATCCCGGAAACCAGTCGCGATGCCGGCACGATCTGGGTGGTGTCGATCCCGACTTCGAGTCCGAAGAAGTCGTGGCGCGTGCGCAGCGCCATAACCACCTCTTCGAGCGCGGTGTTGCCGGCACGCTCGCCCAGCCCGTTGATGGTGCACTCGATCTGGCGGGCGCCGGCGCGCACGCCGGCAAGGGAGTTGGCCACCGCCATGCCGAGATCGTTGTGGCAGTGCACCGACCAGATCGCCTTGTCGGAGTTGGGTATACGCTGGCGCAGCGTGGTGATCAACTCCGCGAACAGCTCCGGAACCGCATAGCCGACCGTGTCGGCGATATTGATCGTGGTCGCGCCCTCGTCGATCACCGCCTCGATAACCCGGCACAGGAAGTCGACTTCCGAGCGACTCCCGTCCTCAGGCGAAAACTCCACGTTGTCGGTGAACTTGCGGGCGAAGCGCACTGCCAGCCGGGCCTGTTCATAGACCTGCTCGGGAGTCATGCGCAACTTGATTGCCATGTGCTGCGGCGAGGTCGCGATAAAGGTGTGGATGCGCTTCGACCTGGCGCCCTCGAGCGCCTCGGCAGCCCGGGAAATGTCGCGATCGTTGGCGCGCGACAGGGAGCAAACGGTCGAATCCTGAATCGCTCCCGCGATCGCCTTGACCGACTCGAAGTCCCCGTTGGAAGCCGCCGCGAATCCGGCCTCGATAACGTCAACCCCCAGCTTTTCGAGCTGCTTGGCGATCCGCAGCTTCTCCTCGCGGGTCATCGACGCGCCGGGGCTCTGCTCGCCATCGCGCAAGGTGGTATCGAAAATGATGATTTTGTCTGCCATCTGAATGCTCCTCAGCCTGGTGCCCTGACGGCGCCTTGGGAGATAAACGAAATGTGGGGGTGGGGGTTTTTAGCGCGCTGGGCGCAGCAGCCCTGGCGCTTTCAGAAGGAAAGCACGTAGGCCACAGGACACCTGCTTGCGAGGTGCCCGCGAGAATCCGGAGTCGACTGGAATCGGTCTCATGCGGCCGACTATAAAGCTTTGGCTGCGCGGGAGCAACCCACGGCCGGACTGGCCGCCCTCAGGTGCGCGGCAAAGTCACGCCTTGCTGCCCCTGGTACTTGCCGCCGCGATCGCGGTACGAGGTCTCGCAGACTTCATCCGCGCCGAGGAATATCACCTGGGCGCAGCCCTCGTGGGCGTAGATCTTGGCAGGCAGCGGTGTGGTGTTGGAGAACTCCAGCGTAACGTGCCCCTCCCACTCGGGCTCGAGGGGAGTTACGTTGACAATAATCCCGCACCGGGCGTAGGTCGATTTCCCCAGACAGATGGTGAGCACGTCACGCGGAATCCGGAAGAGCTCGACGGTGCGCGCCAGCGCGAATGAATTGGGGGGAATGATGCAGACCGGCCCCTGGAAGTCGACGAACGACTTCTCATCGAAGTCCTTGGGGTCGACTATGGTCGAGTTGATGTTGGTGAAGATCTTGAACTCGTCGGCGCAGCGCAAATCGTAGCCATAGCTCGAAGTGCCATAGGACACGATCTTTTTCCCGTTGACCATGCGTACCTGGCCGGGTTCGAAGGGGTCGATCATGCCCTGCGCCGCCATGCGGCGAATCCATCGGTCTGATTTGATGCTCATGCGGGGTTTCCAGGCTGCGGTTTGGCGCCATTCTAACGCGCCCTCATCCCCCGCCTCTCAGGGTGTGACGATCGAAGCGTTCGATCCAGGCATAGGCGGCTGCGCGGGCATTCTCCGGGTAGTGAAAATGGACGTCGAGCGACTTGATATTCATCAGCCCGTAGTGCCGCGCTTCAAGCTCGGTGACCTCGACTACCAGCGGCAGACCGTCAGCATCGATTTCGAAACCCTGTGGGACGATCACCACGTGATTGGGCGCCAGCTCGCCCAACCAGCGCAACATTTCCGCGCGGCTGCAGGCCATGACCCGGTGCTCACCAAAGAATGTCATCGTTGCCTTCCAATGTGTTGAGCAGCACCTCAGCCGCCGGCGATCGGCGGCCAGACGGCCAGCACCTCGCCTTCCTTGAGCTCGCGCCGCTCGCGGTCCTGCGGCGCAATGTATTTGCCATCGACCAGCACCAGGTGGACCAGTTTTTCCGGCAGCTTGAATTGCCTGGTCACCTGCTCCACGGTCGTTCCCTCCGGCACATCAAGCGCGAGCTCGTTGCCGTCGCGCTGGTGTCCCCGATACTCGTTGGGCAGATGTACTGCCAGCATCGCGTAGAGCTTGAACGTCACCCTCAACGGCAGTTCCCCGCTCTAGCTGGCGCGCCGCGCACCACCCATTCCTGGCGGAATCGGTGAGCGGTCCTGGGCCTGGGCGCACGCGAGGTAGGCTTCCATCAGGCGCATGGGCTCGCGCATCAGGCGCTCCTTCCACTGCCCCAACGCAATATGCCCCTCGACCAGGTTGCGCAATACCCCGATATGATCGGTCCAGCCGACGGTATTGGCGCCGATCAGAAATTCCCCGTCGAACTCCAGGCGCAGGTAGCGGAACTTGTCGGGGTCGCTTGCTTCGACGCTGTCACCGCCCTCGACACCGTCCCAGCGCCCGAACGAACTCGAGACCAGGCCCATGGTGTCGAGCACGTTGATCTGCGTCACGGCGTTGGTTTCGATCGGGTGTCCGGCCATGTTCAGCCCGGCGATGCGACCCTGATCGACTGCGTTGGGCTGGATCGCTGAAATCACGCGCCGACCCAACGCCTCATCCCAGGCTTCCGCGCAGTCGCCAGCGGCATAGACATCCGCCACCGAACTGCACAGATGCTCGTCAACCAGCACGCCGACCTCGCATTCGATCCCGCTGCCGGCCAGGAAGGCGATATTGGGCCTGACCCCGGTGGCCCGGATCACGAGGTCGAACTCGCCGCCTCCGCCCTCGGCAAATACCGCACGGACCGGATTCCCTGGCTCCAGCCGTTCCAGCCTGGTGGCGGTCAGCACCCGCACGCCCTGCTTCTCGCACCAGTGGCGGATCATGGCGGCGGCGCCGGCGCCCATCATGCGCGGCACCATGCGTTCATCCATCTCCACCACCGTCAGTTGCACGCCGCGGCGCGCCAGCGCTTCCATGATGATGCAGCCGATGAACCCTGCGCCGAGTTGCAGCACCCGCGCACCCTTGACCGCCAGCTCCATGATGCGATCGGCATCAGCCAGCGTCCAGCAAGGCTGGACCACGGGGTGTTCGATGCCAGGCACCGGGGGCTCGGTGGGGACAGAGCCGGTGGCGATCAGGCAACAGTCGTAGGCGAGCGTGGCACCGTCGGCAAAGACCACTTGTTTCGCGGCCGGATCGATCGCCGTTACCAGCCCGGAACGCAGCTCGATCCGGGCCGACTCAAAGTAGCCTGGCTCCTTGCGCAAGCAGGTGCCGGCCGCATCGATGTCACCGCACAACAGGTAGGGAATCGCCATGCGCGAGTACGGCGGCGATGGCTCGTCGCCGATGAGCACGATCTCATCGTCCGCGCGATTCTTGCGGATGGTCTCGGCCGCTACCACTCCGGTCGGGCCGTTGCCGATGATGACGTGTCGCACTGTGCCCTCGCTTAGCTGCGCTAGAGTCCCAAGCGCTTGCGCGTCTCAGGCGTAAGCCTCCCCTTGTCGTCCCAACCGCGAACCTGGTAGTACTCCGGCAGCATCTTGTCGATCCCTGCAACCAGTCCCTTGGCCGGTCCGGTCTTGGCAGGCTCGGTCTTCAGGCGCACCGGCAGGTCGTCGTCCTTGTTGGTCATCCCGGCCCGGTTGTTGAAATCGCGCTCCATGTTCCAGATCCGTTCGCCGATCAGGTTCAGGCTATCGAGATCGAAACCGGGGCCGCAGGCCGCCTCGAGTTGCGGCGCGATATCGGCCACCGTCCAGGCGAAACTCGTGAAGAGGCAGATGCCGGCGGAATCATAGACGGCGGTTCCGTCCTGGAACGCCTTGACCAGATCGGCCTTGCCCTCAGTAACGAGCGGGTCGGTCTTGACCGGGATGCCCATCACTTCCGAGGCCACGGTGTATGAACGCAGATGGCAGGCACCACGGTTCGAGGTCGCGTAGGTCAGGCCCATGCCCTGGATGCCGCGCGGGTCGTAGGCCGGGAATTCCTGTCCCTTGACCGACATCGACAGCTCCGGGTGGCCGTACTTGGCGGTCAGTCGCTTGGAGCCCATGGCCATTTCCTTGCCGAAGCCTTCGCCGCGCGCGGTCAGGTCGGCCAGTTCGCACAGCGCCTGGGCCGAACCGAACTTGGCCTCGATCCCGACCTGCTCCTTGGTCAACGCGCCGATCTCGCACAATTCGTAGACCGCACCGACTGTGGCCCCGAAAGTGATCGGGTCGAACCCGTCCTCGTTGCAGATCATGTTGGCGTACTGCAGCGCCTCGATGTCGTCGATTCCCGCGGCGGCGCCCAGCGCCCAGGCGGCCTCGTACTCGAGGCCACCCGAGGCACCCCAATACTGG
>JACZKY010106099.1_pt1 | contig 11884 bp, 8 predicted proteins | sample 8237611 | NCBI WGS metagenome assembly JACZKY01 (sample SAMN16148055, study PRJNA663545) | marine sediment metagenome | biome: sediments and biomass from bioreactor inoculated with such sediments; feature: coastal sediments; material: methane- and iron-fed bioreactor; isolation source: Bothnian...
ACAGCAGCTCAGCGCCGGCATTGGTGGCGGCCATTCGCACCGCCACTTGGGCGGCGATTTGGTGGTCCACGTGATGCCCGATGCCCATCGGACTGATCAAGAGAATGCGTCCGAGGTCCAGACACAAGCGGCGCAACACCAGGTACAACTCCTCAATGTGTGCCAGGTCGTCGACGCGGGGCGCTACCCAGCGCTCGCGTGCGCTGCGGTAGATCAATCGGCCGGTCAATGCGCTTCTGCGATAGATGCCGTCGGCAAAACTGAGGTGGACGAAGGCGGTGTCCACCGAGTGCATGGCGGCAATGTCTTCGCGCCGGCGGGTACGCGAGCTCGCATGGCCTCTGCGGCTTGAGAGCTTGGTTCTGCCATCAGCTTTGACGATGCGTATGCTGCCGCAACAGATGCTCACCACCAAGGTCGAGACGCGATCACGCAGGGCGTGCAGCAAACCGCCGCAGCTCAGGGCGGCGTCGTCGAGATGGGGCGACAAGATCACCACTCGTTCAAAGTCGTTCCACTCAAAGCGCTCCAGCAAGGGCAGTGTCTTCATGCGCAGGCCGCCAACGAGGTGCCATAGCTTGCCAGGGCCCGATCCAGCATGCGCCCAGCCACCGACGCCTGGCCCACGAGCGGATTGGCGGCGAGCGCAGTGACCAGCGCCTCGCGGCCACCGCCAGCGGCGGCACGGGCGGTAAGCCTCTGGTAGTGCTCGAGCTGCGTAGTCAGGCCCGCAACAGAACCGGGCAACTCCGGCGCGGCCATGCGCTCGATGCCGGCGCGCGACACTCGCACGCGCGTCTCGATAACGGTGTCCGCCGCAAACGCTGATGCGGATCCTTGATTGGGCAGGTTTAGCACCAGTTCGTGCGGAGTCTCCGAGGCCAACGCCCGGATGACTGTCACGGCAAGGTCGCCGAAGCCGGCCGAACCGCGGTAGAAGCGCAGCTGCGGAGTCGCCCTCTTTCCTTCCGCCTCGAAGTGCTCATAATATTTGTCGAGCGACGCTGCGACCACATCACTGCGCGGCCCGACGCGGCGTGCTTGGGCGACAAAGGCATCCGGGAAGAGATAGTAAGGCAAGTAGGAGTTGGGCCAATGGCCCGGGGTTTCGCGGGCCATCGCCAGCGAGAATTCGAAGCGCAGCTTGTGCTCATCGTCGAATTCATCAGGCGCCACCAGCGACGCGGCGAGGTCGGTCAGCGGCGCACCGTCAATCCAGATATCGCTGTACCAGGTCGCGTGATTGAGACCGTTGCAGCGAAACGCATAGCGCTCCCGGCGGCCGAGCGCATGGCAGATTGCCTGCAGGTCTTCATCGGATTGGTCGCAAAGACCAATGACCTTCACGCCACCCCGATCCACCAGGGCCTGGGTGACGATGTTGCTCGGGTTGGTGTAGTTCAGTAGCGTGGCCTGGGGTGCCAATTCCACCATAGCGGCGGCTACCCGCAAAGCCTCCGGTACCGAGCGCAGCGCAAAGAAGAAGCCTCCCGGACCCACCGTTTCCTGGCCTGGAATGCCGAACTCCAGCGGCAGGGTTTCATCGATTCGGCGCGCTGCCAAACCGCCCGGCCTGGTTGAATTAAGAACCAGGTCAGCCCCGTCGATCGCCGCCTCCAGCGTGTCGAGCGCTTCCACCTTGAAGGCGCCGGAGCTACTCGCCATGGCTGCGCCCAGGCGTGCAACGACGGCCAGGTGGCGGGCGTCGGTGTCGTACAAACGCACGGTGTCGAGCGGGAGATCGGTGGCATGCGTGATCAAGGCTTGGAGCAAACCAGGGGTGTAGGCGCTACCGCCCCCCAGGACCGTCAGGGTTTTCACAGGCTTTCCTTGACCAAACCCGCCATCAGAGCGCGGTCTGTGACCAAGCCACCGATTTGGCTCAATATTCTTCCGGCAGCGCTGGCGCCGAGTTGCACCGCTGCTTCTGGTGCCAGGCCGCGCCGGAAGCCGGCGATCATGCCGGCGCAAAAGGCGTCACCGGCACCGGTGGAGTCGAGCACCTTCACGGGCACGGCGGGTACCCGTACCGACACCCCATTGAGCACGCCGAAAGCCCCATTAACACCGAGTGTGACCAGCACCGAGTGCGCTGACTGTGTCAGCCGCTGCGGAGCGTCCGCGACATTGCCGCACGCGGCCACTGCCTCTTTCTCGTTGAGAACCAGCAGGTCCCAGGCCGAGCTTTGGCGCTCGGCGAGCCGACTGAGCTGGCACGGACTCCAACTGGCGCTGACCGAAATGCGCGCACCCTCTTGTCGCGCCTGGGTTAGCGGCCCCTCAAGGCGGCTGGCCTCTTCGAGGCCTGGCACATGCACCCATGCAGCGCTTGGTAGGCGCTTGACCTGGGCCAGCACGTCAAGCCGGGCCGAACTCAAGAACGCACGATCTTTCGTATCCGAGAAGACGAGCGAGATCGCAGGGTTGTCAGGGGCAACCAGCGGCACCAGTGTGATGCCCAGGCGCTGGACCAGAGACACCACCGCCTGATCGACGATGCCGTGCCCCATCGGAGTGCAAAGCGTCACTTGCAAGCCGAGAGCGGCGGCGACAGATGCCGTGTTGAGTGCGCCGCCCAGGCCCAGTTCAATGCGATCCACAAATAATTCCTGCCCTGGCGCCGGGCGCACGTGGGGCGGGACAAAGACTTCGAAGTAGGCCATGCCGACGACGACAAGATCAGTCATGGCCGCGGCGCCGTTTGATTTCTGCAACGGGCGCTCACACGGCTTGGACTGCATGCATGAATTCGTCACCCCAACGTACCACATCGTTATCGGTGACGATGGCTGCCATGCGCTGGCATCGATACGCCATCTCATCGGCGCCCATGGTCAGTGCCTGGTGCAACACCTTGGACATCGAGTTCGCATCGTAGGGGTTGGTCAACAAAGCACCGTGCAATTCGACTGCCGCACCCGCGAACTCCGAGAGAATCAGTACGCCGCTGTTGCTTGTGGCTTGCTTGGCTACAACAAATTCCTTGGCGACCAGGTTCAGGCCGTCGCGCAGCGGCGTGATCCAGGCCACCTCGCATGCTGCGTAATGCGCCACCACATCCTCAAATGGCAATGATCGGTAGGAATAGCGCACTGGTGTCCGCTCCAGGGTCGAGAAGCGGCCATTGATGCGCCCAACGATCCGGTCCACCTCAATGCGCAGGGCGTCGTATATTTCCATGCCAGGCGCGGCGGGCGTGATGATGTAGATCAAGGTCACGTTACCGATCAATTCCGGATGATCTTCCAGCAGTCGCTCAAAGGCCTCCAGCTTTTCGAGTGAGCCCTTGACATAGTCCAGACGCTCAACCGAGAGAATGCCTTTCGCACCACGCAGGAGCGCCTGGATGCGGGCGATCTTCTGCAGCACCGCCGGCTTCTTGGCAATTTGCTCGATCAAGCCCACGTCGATGCCGACTGGGTGCGCACCCAACCTCACACGGTGGCCGCCGACGTCTACCCCCAGAGTGACGGAGTCGGTCCCGAGTGCACAGCCGTAGGTGATGAAGCGCGGCGCACAGGGCACCGATTCCAGCACTTCCACCGGGGTGTAGGAGCGCACCGCATCGACAAAGTTTTCGACATAGCGCGGAATGTGAAAACCAATGTAGTCACACTGCAGCAGGCTGCTCAGGATTTCCCGGTACCACGGCAGGATGTTGAAGATGTCACTCGAAGGGAACGCGGTGTGATGAAAGAACGCAATGCGCAAATCTGGCCGCAGTGGGCGCAGGTACGCAGGCACCATCCACAGGTTGTAGTCGTGGATCCAAACCACCGCCCCTTCCGCCGCCTCACACGCTGTCTGTTCTGCAAAGATCCGGTTTACCTCCAGGAAGCGCTCCCAATGCGCCTCGTTGAACTCGGCCTTGTCCGGGAACGAGAAGATGATCGGCCAGAACGCCTCCTTGGAGAATTTCTTGTAAAAGATGTCCACGTCCTCTGGAGTCAGCGCAATGCGCGCCACCTTCAGGTTGGGGTAGGTTTTGGCGTCCACTGGCACGTGCCGGACGAAGCCCTCGGGCGCGCGGCTGTCCTGCATGGACCAAGCCACCCACGAGCCTTTACGCCCGCCAGCGAAAAAGCCCAGCAGCGTCGGAATGATGCCGTTGGGACTCTTGGGCCTTTTCTTCGTCAACACGCCGTCTTTGACGACCTCGTCGAATGGTGGGCGGTGGTAGACCATGACCAAGTCGGCATCGCCGCGCTCGTCCATGCGGCGCTGGGCGCTGGGTGTGCTCTCAACCTGCGTCCCGTGGTGAGCCAATCCCGCCAGAATGCCCCCGCAACCTTCATCCTTGGCGATGAACACGCGTGCCATCTTGCCCACCTGCTGGATCAGCGCTGGCTCGGCTCCGCCGACCACGATGCCTTTGAAGCCGGTGGTGTACATGGAGAGATCGTTCAGCGTGTCTCCTGCGACGACGATGGAATCCAGGTCAAACCCTTGTGCTCCGGCGAGCTGGCGCAGCGTCGCTCCCTTATTTACGCCACGCGGCAAAACATCGAGATAACGCCCGGCCGAGAACAGCAGCTCGCAGTCGAGCGCATCAACGGCTGCCCGCAGTTCGGTGGAAATACCACCTTCACCGACAAAGAATGAGCAACGCCGCTCCTGTGGCACATTTTGGCGCTGCAGCAAGTGAAAGCCCGCAAGCTGTCGCAATACGGCCTGCGTGCCTGGCCAGCGCGCGGCAATTTCATGGTAGAGCGGATCGACCGGTCGCAAATCACCATAGACCACCGTGGCGCCCACATCGGCAATGATGTAGTCGGGTTGCGGCAGTGTTGAATCACTTAGCAGGGGAATGATCGACTCCAACCCCCTACCGGTGACGTAGACCAATTGGGCTCCGTCCAGACCGCCATTGAATAGATCACGGATGCGCCGTCTCGCTTGTTGCGTACCGGCCAGCAGCGTTCCGTCAAGGTCCGTGGCCAGGACCAGGTCGTTTGACTTTATGGAGGTTGGTTGTGCGGCATGTTGAATGACATCCAATAGAAATTTCCTTATAAGAGCTGACTTCCGACTGTCGTTCGGCCTTGACCCCGTGGGCACGCCCTCTTTGTACTCAGCAAAGTTGTGAGCCAGAGGCAAGTTCCAACAATGGGAAGAACGATGCATCAAGGGCGTAAGCACCACATCGTTCATCTTGCTGGGCCCTCGAGTCCCTGTGGGACCTTATCGAGAGCGGCTAGATCGCGCTTGCGAGACCGTCGGCTAGACCGGACGCTAACTGATTGTTTATGTTGAGGACTGCCGACAAACTAGCACACTCCCCTCCACACAGTTCCGCAATGGCCCAGGTTTGCATGAATCGCGCCATCGGGAAGGCGACAAATCCCTTTGCAATCGAGCCCTTACGAAGATCGCAACATCTTAGTAAGTTTGACTGTCAATCCGTAGGTCCAGAGTTCGAGCCCTGCCGGTGGCACCTGGGAACACGAAGCACAGGAAGCCTCGCCGGCGTAATGCTTGCGGGACCTTTTCTTGCGCTGTGGAGGGGCCAATCAAACCTTTCTAAAGTATCTTTGATAGAAACTGCCTGGTGCGCTCCTCGCGCGGGGAATTGAAGAATTGTTCGGGCGCACCTTCCTCAATAATCCGCCCCTGATCCATCATCACCACGCGGTCAGCCGCCTCGCGGGCGAAGCCCATCTCGTGAGTCACCACTACCATGGTCATGCCCTCGCTGGCGAGAGATTTCATAACCTCAAGCACCTCTCCGACCAGTTCTGGATCCAGCGCGGAGGTGGGCTCGTCGAAGAGCATAAGCTTGGGCTGCATGGCCAGCGCCCGCGCAATCGCCACGCGTTGCTGCTGCCCCCCGGAGAGTTGGCTGGGATAACTGTCCATCCGATCGGCCAATCCCACGCGCGTGAGCAGCGACTGGGCGCTGGCAACAGCCTCCTTCTTGGTGACCTTGCGCACGTGGATGGGAGCTTCGATCACGTTTTCGAGCGCTGTCATGTGTCCGAAAAGATTGAAGCGCTGGAAGACCATTCCGATTTCGGCGCGTCGGGCGCAGATTTCATGGTCGTATAGTTCATAGATGCGTTCGCCAACCTGTCGATAGCCCACCAGATGGCCATCAACCCACAGCCTGCCGGCGTCAATCGGCTCAAGGTGGTTGATGCAGCGCAGAAAGGTCGATTTGCCTGATCCAGAAACGCCGAGCAGGCAGACGACTTCGCCGCGGCGCACTTCCAGGGAAATGCCCTTGAGCACTTCGTTGCGGCCAAAACGCTTGTGCACGCCCTCGGCCTTGATCATCACATCCTTCGCCCCATCGGACGATTCGATCGCTGTCCTATTCATGGCTGGGCGGGCCGCTGGTCAGGCGGGCAAAGAACCGGCGAATCTTCTGCACTGGCGTGGCCGGCATGGCGCGCGCAGCGCCGCGTCCGAAGTGCCGTTCAAGGTAATACTGACCGGTGGACAACACCGTGGTCACCAGCAGATACCAAATGCTCGCCACCAGCAGTAATGGAATGGTGCGGTAATTGACGGAATAGATGAGTTGCACCGAATACAGCAACTCGGTGACGGCGATAACACTGACCAACGAGGTCGTCTTGAGCATCGAGATGGTCTCGTTCCCGGTGGGGGGGATGATCACTCGCATGGCTTGGGGCAGGACAATGCGGCGCATGGTCAACAGGCGTGACATCCCCAGCGCCGAGGCAGCTTCGTTTTGTCCGTCGTCCACCGAAAGAATGCCGGCACGCACGATCTCTGCCATGTAGGCACCTTCATTGAGACCGAGCGCCAGCACCGCGGCGACGAAAGGAGTAATCAGGGCGTTGGCGTCAAGGGTATAGCTGCCCCACCCAATCTGGGGATACAGCGCCGTGATGTTGTACCAAAAGATCACCTGCACCAGCACCGGGGTGCCGCGAAATAACCAGATGTAAAACCAGCTCGCCCCTCCCACCAATGGGTTGGGTGACAGCCGCATGACGGCGAGCAACGTCCCCAACGCGATACCGATGGCCATGGAGATGACGGTGAGCTCGATGGTTAGCACGAGCCCGTCAAACACCCGACGGGTGAAGAAATATTCGCCCACGACGGCCCATTCAAAACGCGGGTTGGTGGTCACCGAGTACAGCACGGCCACCAACGACAGCAACACCAGGCTACCCGCAATCCAGCGCCCGGTGTGGCGAACAGGAATGGCCTTGATGTCGTCAGGTCGAATCATGCGTTGCATTGGTCAGGCAAGGTTCATGCCGCGGCGAACTTAGTCTACTGGGCCGCGTCGTTGATCTTCGATTCTTTAAGCCCGCCCTGGGTGACGCCCCATTTGCGCAGGATCTTTGCGTATTCGCCGCTCTTGATCAACTGATTGATCGCCTCCTGCAGGGGCGCGGCCAGGCCGCTGCCCTTGGGCACGGCAACGCCGTAAGACACCGTGTTGTAGGCCGCGCCCGTGAGCTTGAACTGATTGCGCGATTCCTTCACGATCCATGCGGCCACCGGCGAATCGGCAAGACCGACTTGGGCACGTCCACTGGCGATGGCGAGATTGGCGCCATTCTGATCGGGAAATACAAATACCGTTACCGCCTGCTTGCCGGCGTCGGTGCATTTCTTGCTTTGGGCGTTGACGTCATCAACCTGAGTCGTACCCTTTTCAATAGCCGCCGTCTTGCCGCATAGATCATCAAGCCCATTTACTTTCACGGCAGCATTCGCCTTGGTATAGAACGAGGTGCCGGCAGAAAAATAGGTGACAAAATCGACGACTTCCTCGCGTTTCTTGGTATCGCTGAATGACGACATTCCGAGATCAAACTTGCCCGACTGCAGAGCAGGAATGATGCTGTCGAAACTGGCGTTTTCGAAGTTCAGTTTGAGGCCGAGAATCTTGCCGATGGCGTGCCCGATATCCACATCCATACCGACAACCGTCTTGCCATCCTTGTCGATGAATTCCATCGGCGCATAACTCGCGTCGGTAGCCACGCTTAGGCTGCCCTTCTGCTGATACTTGGCTGGCACCTTGATCACGGGAGCGGCGCTGGCGAAAGTACCTATGGCGCTTACAGACAGGGAGAGAAACAGCACGACCAGCCGGCCGGGTAGCGCGGATGCCGTGCCCCGGGATGGGGGAATCGAGGATAAGGAGTTACGCATGATTTCTTCCAGAAAAGAATGGATGGCAGTCAATTTGGATGTGCATTGCGGGCAGCTTCGCACGCGCTGCCTGTGAGCGGAAAGACCAAGCTGATGCAGCACGCCCGGGAGGCGCCGCCTGCTCAGGGTACAGGAGGGTTTCGAAAAGCACCCGGCGCAGTATCGCAAATAGGTGGTTCAAACGCCAGCCGGTGGTACTACCGAGTGGTTACGTGGTCACGGCGGCGGTTGACGAAACAGTCGCGATCAGTGAATGAGCAAAATGGCCCGCCTGACATGAGCATCCATGTGCGCCCTGGCGGCCACCGAGAGGCACTCCCGGGCGCAGGCGTTGGCCTGAGCACTCAGGCCCAGCTTGCCACTGACCCTGGCCTGATCCAGCAGAATTTCCACCGATAGTGCGACGTAGCTGTCGGTCTCGCGGACGCAACGCTGGCGGGCTTCGGCAAGCCACTCCATGGCCCGCGCGTGATCGTCTAACGCCTCGAAGCAAAGCCCCATCGCCCGCGCGACCGCCCCCTCCCAACATGGATCACCAAGTTGGCAACTGAGCGCGAACGCGCTCTCGAGGTCAACTCTAAGGGCCGTGGGATCGTCGCCCTGCCGCAACCTTGATTCGACCAGCAAGGCGCTCGGCCAGGGGCGAAACGACGTCCAGCGCAAATCATCAACCAGCTTCAGGCAATCGCTGAGCCAGCGGTCTGAGTCAGCGAGCCGGCCCGCCGCCAACAGACCCCAGGCACCCAATCCCAGGGCCCAGATCTGGCGCCTCTGGTTGCCGGTGGTGTAGGCGTGCTCCAGCGCCGTATGGTAGTGCGCAAGGCCCTCTTCGAGCTTGCCCCAATCAACCAGGTTGAATCCGATGACGCTGTGAACGCTGGCGAGATCGTCGCTGTCTGTGGCGACGTCGAGCGCGCGCGCTAAATGATCCGACGCGGTCGGCCGACGACCCGCAAGCGCCTCAACATAGCCGAGCTCACGATAGCCGGTCAGGGCGATGCGCGCGGCACCACAACGCTCAGCCAGTTCGATGGACTGGCGCAGCAGAATCGCTCCCTCGTCGTCGTACCCACGAACCGAGTGAACGAGCGCCGTGCCCAGCTCAGCCAAGGTCTGGGCCTGCAACTGGAGATCGCCGCACTTCTCGGCATCGCTGGCCGCTCGGCGCAGGCAGTCGACTCCAGCTTCCACAGCACCGGCAGACAAGGCCGCCAGTCCCGACGCCATCAGCGCGTCGACGATCGCGCGCGCCGAAATCCCGCTGGGCGGGGCGGCGACCGACCGGCGTGAGGCGCTTCGCAGCGCTGCGCTGGGAGCTTGTCCGAGTTCGGCCATGAACATCTTCTCGGTGGATTCCACATGTTCCCTGGCTGAATTGAACCGACCAGCCAGTGTCAGGGCCTTCACCAACAGAATGTGCGCGCCTTCGTGAAATGGAGTGCGGCGCACGCCCAGTTCGCCAAGGCGCACGGCGCGGTCATAGTCTCCAACGGCTACCGCCTGCTGCGCCTCCTGACGAATTCTGGCGTCGATGAGACTCGCAATCCGCTCACGCTCGAGCAACAGCCAGGTCGAGAACTCCGCGCTACATTGGGGATCAATCCCTTCGAGCAAGTCACCAGCCGCGGCGATATCGAAAGACGGATCTTCCAGCAATTGGACGTCAATCTCGGTGTTCGGGGGGAGTGCTGCATCAACCGGATCACCGAGCAGAGCTTCAGCACAATTCAGTGCCTTTCTCAGCGACGCGAGGCACCACCGCAACGAACCGAGCGGATCGACCGTCTCGGGAAACAATTCGACGGCCAGCTCGCGTCGGCTCAGCGGGCGCGTTGACATCAAGACCCGGGCCAACAGCGCCCAGGCTTGATGGCCTCTGACGACCCGCGATTGGCCAGTTGCATCGACGATCGCGGGCACCCCCAGTAGCTGGATCTTCATCCCCATCCTGACACCTTGCTGGTCACAGCAGCTTCGCCAAGCATCACCCTCTGCCCCGACCGTGTGCGCAAGCGTGGGACGGCGGCAATACAAGTTATCACCGCAACCAACGTGCGGGCCAACGGCCCTTTCCTACGATAGGGTCTCCTCAACCCGTAACAAGGAGTACCCCATGGCCCAATTCATCATCGAGCGCACCATCCCTGGCGCAAGCACGCTCAGCGCCGACGAACTGAGAGACGTCGCCGTCAAATCAAACGAAGTGGTCGCAGGCTTGGGCGAACCCTACAGCTGGATCACGAGCTACGTCGCGGGAGACAAGATCTATTGCGTGCACGAAGCCCAGAGCTCCGACGCCATATACAAGCACGCGCGCCAAGGCGGATTCCCCGCCGATCTGGTCACCGAGATCGCGGCCGTCATTGGCCCGTCAACCGCCAAACGCGCCAACGTTTGAGCGGGCGCGCGCACGGCGCGATTCACTGCTAAAAGGAGCACTCAGTGCAGGAAGCCTCGCAGGCGCAATGTTTGCGGGGCTCCTTGCCTCTTTGGGAGAAGCTCACGCAACGGTCCGACTTCTCTCCCCCAAGGGGAATGAAGAATTGACCGTTCGCACGCTAGTGGCATCAGACCCATCTCGTCTGCCAAGGTCGACAATCAGGCCGACGAAGCATTCAGAATCGCCTCCGTAACGACAGCACGGGCCTCGTCTTCTTACTCGCACACCCTTCCTCGTTCTCCACCTGGGCGCTTCTGGCGAGGTTGTTACCAACCGGGGGTATTCGATGAAATCGATCGACAAAGCAGCCATCTCTGCTCTGGCGGCCAACTTCCAGGGTCTGCTGATCCTGCCTGAAGACCCGACCTACAACACTGCCCGCCAAATCTGGAATGGTCATATTCAGCGCCGACCCGGACTCATTGCACGTTGTTCGGGCGTAGCAGATGTGATCGCAGCGGTGCGATTCGGCCGTGAACACGGGCTCAATCCGTCGGTGCGCGGTGGGGGGCATGCCGTCGCCGGCCACGCCATCTGTGATGACGGTCTCGTAGTCGACTTGTCGATGATGACTGGGTCGAGGGTGGACCCCCTGGCGCAGACCATTCAACTTGAGGGCGGGTGCCTGAATGCCCACCTGGATCGGGAGTCGCAAGCCTTCGGACTCGTGGCGACCGGCGGCATCGTGAGCCACACCGGCATCGCCGGCCTGACCCTTGGTGGCGGGATCGGTCACCTCATGCGCAAGTTCGGATTGACGATCGACGCGCTGCGTTCGTGTGACGTTGTAACGGCCGAGGGCGAATTCCTCGTCGCTAACGAACAGAACAATCCTGACCTGTACTGGGGTCTGCGCGGCGGTGGCGGAAATTTCGGCATCGTCACGAACTTCACGTTCGAACTCCAGGCGCTCGGCCCCTCGATGCTCGCCGGCATGATTGCCTGGCCGATGGAAGACGCGCCTCGGGTGCTGCGCTTCCTGCGCGACTTCATCGCCGACGCACCCGACGAGGTCGGGATTATGGCCAATCTGCGGCTTGCGCCACCGCTACCTGTGATACCGGCCGCACTGCACGGCAAGCCCATCGTAGCGCTCATCGCGACCTACGCCGGACAAATCGACGCGGGAGAGGCCATCCTCCGACCCATGCGCGAGGTCGCCACGCCGGTAGTAAATGCGATCGCGCCAAGGCCCTACGTCACCCATCAGAAGATGTTTGACGCGGCCATGCCACATGGTCGCCACTACTACTGGAAGTCGCACAAGCTGGGGCCACTGACCGACGAGGTCATCGACATCGTCGT
>JACZKY010100765.1_pt1 | contig 11865 bp, 8 predicted proteins | sample 8237611 | NCBI WGS metagenome assembly JACZKY01 (sample SAMN16148055, study PRJNA663545) | marine sediment metagenome | biome: sediments and biomass from bioreactor inoculated with such sediments; feature: coastal sediments; material: methane- and iron-fed bioreactor; isolation source: Bothnian...
GGTAGTACATGAACAGCGTACCGACCAAGGGGCCGAGCGTCGTCGCGGCGCCACCGAGCAGCACCCAGAGCAGCGGCAGGAGCGAATACTGGACCGAGGCGAAGCTCGAGCCGACATAGCCGAAGAGAAGCGCGTAGGCCGCCCCTGCCGCGGCGCAGACAGCGCCCGAGACGATGACGGCGGCGAGCTTGTTGGCGAAGGTATCGTAGCCGAGCATGGTTGTGCGCTGTTCGTTCTCGCGGATGGCAACCAGCACGCGCCCGTGCGGGGAGCGCACCAGCGCGAGCATTGCCGCCAGCACGAGCGTGAACAGACCGAGCGCCGCGAAATAGCGGGTCGCCGGATCGGTCAGGTCGAGCGTACCGCCGAAAGCCGTCACCGAGCGCAACGGCTGTGGCACAACGATGCCCTGGTCGCCGCCGGTCCAGACGTTGAAGTAGAGCGTCGTCAGGTAGAACACCTGGGCGAACATCATGGTGACGATCATGAAGGCGACGCCGGTGGTGCGAAGGGCGAGCAGGCCGATCAGGGTCGATAGCACGAGGCCGGCGAGGATGCCTCCGGCGAATGCGGCCGGCACACTCCAGCCGAGATGATAGACGGACAGTCCGGCGCCGTAGAGACCGGCGGCGAAGAACATCGCGTGGCCGAGGCTGAGCAGGCCGGCGTAGCCGAACAAGAGGTTGTAGCCCATGGCGAAGACGGCGAGGACCATGACGCGGGCGAGCACGCCGTGGTGATAGGCCGGCAGCACGAACTGCAGGACGAAGAGCAGCGCGATCACACCCGCATGCAGCGCGACGGCGCGGCCCGCGGTCATGCGGCTGCCCGCTGCGGCGCGCCCGTGGCGGGGCTTCCTCGTCGCTGCCACCCCCCCCGCCTCACCGGTCATCGCGTCGGCGTCCCGAACAGGCCTGTCGGCCGGAATACCAGCACCAGCGCGACGAGCAGTGTGGCGATCATCTTCGCGAGCGTCGGCTGGAAGAAGGCGGAGACGATACCGTCGGAAAGGCCGATCAGGACAGCCGCAACGAGCGTGCCGCGCAGCGAGCCGAGGCCGCCGATGATGACGACGATGAAGGAGAGGAGCAGCGGGTCGAGGCCCATCAGATAGTGCGCCTGGCTGATCGGCACGATCAGAACGGCGGCAACCGCGGCGAGCATGGCGCCTAGCGCGAAAACGCCGGCATAGACGCGGTCGACGGGGATGGCGAAAGCCTGTGCTGTCTCGCGGTCGTATTGCGTGGCGCGCATGACGAGACCCAGCCGGGTACGCATCAGCACGTACCAGGTGACCAGGAGGAGCACGACCGAGGCGCCGACGACCGCCAGCTTGTAGCCGGAATAGCCGAACCAGGGAAACAGGACGCGGTAGGTGAAGGGCGCCGCGACGGGTCGGGCGTCGGGACCGTAGAAGGTCAAGGCGAGTTGCTGGAGGATGTAGAGGACACCGATCGTGGCGACGATGGTGGCCTCGGGATTGTAGTCGAGGCGACGCAGAACGAGACGCTCGGCCAACAGCGCAACGGCGCCGACGACCAGCGGACTGATCACCAGCGCCGCGAGAAAGCCGAGCGCGGGATGGCCGGTGACCAGCGAGGCGACCCACCAGGCGACGACCGCGCCGAGCATGTAGAACTCTCCGTGGGCGACGTTGACGACGCGCATGACGCCGAAGACCAGCGACAGGCCGAGCGCCATCAACGCCAGCACGGCGCTGGTGACGAGGCCTTCGAGGGCAGCGAGAAGGAGATGCGGGCCGAACGCCATTCAGAATTGCCGGCGGGGGTACGGTTCTGCCGCCGCGGCCCCATTCCTGCACTCGGCAGGAATGTAGGCCGCGGCCGGCGCGACGGTCGCGGAAAGACCGCGGCTCACAGCGGCATGGAGGTGTAGTCGCCTTCCGGCTCGTAGACGCCGTCCTCGATGCTGGTCTTGTGCACGACGTTGAGGCGGCCGCCTTCGACCTTGGAGATGTTCTGGATGCCGAAGCACTGGTGGATCTTGCCGTTGAAGGTTTTCGGGCCCTGCGGATGCTCCGGTCCCTCGGCGAACTCGGTCAGCGCCTCGGTCGCCTCGACCAGCTTGCCGCGATCCTCGGGTCCCTTGTAGCCGGCATCTTCCATCGCCTTCTTGATGACGTAGAGCGTTTCCCAGCAGCCGAACATGTGGGCGGCGGTGGAGATGTCCTTCGGGTCGCCGACCGCCGCGCCGTTGTCGTCAATGCCGACGGCGGCGCGATAGGCCTTCTGCGCGTCGGAATCGTTGGCCTGGGCATAGCGGGGCGAGCCCTCCCAGAAATGGCTGCCGTCGAGGAACTCGAGGCCCGGGCTGTTGATGTCGACGGCCTCGAGCGAATCGATGAAGCCGAACAGCTGCGGCCGGCTCGAGCCGTAGAACTCGCCGAGTTCCTTGACGAAGGTGAGCACGGCCGGCCCGACCATGACGTGGTAGATCACGTCCGTGTCCGCGGGGATCTGCGGGAAGTAGCGGGTGAACGAGCTTTCCGTCGGCGGTATCGCGATCTGGGCAACGACGTCGGCACCCTGCGCCTTCAGCGCCGGCGGCAGGTAGTCGCGATGATCGTAGCCAAAAGCGAAGTCGGGGAAGATCTGCGTGACCTTCTTGCCGGCGTTGGCGGCGATCCACGGCGCCATGGCCTGGATCTGGCTCTTGACGTCGGTGATGCCGGGCTGGAAGACGTAGCGGTTGAGCTTCGTCGAGGCGACGTGATGGCCCTCGCTGACGACGTAGTAGGGGATCTTCAGTTCGCCGGCGGTCGGCGCCGAGCCGATGACGACATGGCTGAACAGCGTCCCGTAGACAATGTCGCACTTGTGCTGGTTGGCGAACTTGGCGACCACCTCGGCGCCGCGATTGGGATCCGTGCCGTCATCCTCGATGACGATCTCGACCGGGCGGCCGTTGATGCCGCCGGCTTCGTTGATGAGCTTGACGGCGGCGTTGGTGGTCCGCTCGTACCAACGCCCGTAGGAGGCGCCGATACCGGTCTTGTGGGCCTGGAAGCCGATCTTGATCGGCGCGGAGCTCTGCGCTTGCGCGTAGCGGACGAAGCCCGGCCCGACGGCGAGGCCGGCGGCAGCGGCGCCTGCGCCCTTGAGGACGGTTCTGCGCGAGACGGAGGTCTTTGAAAGCGTGTCGGAAGCGCGTTCTTCGGTCATTGCAGGTCCCCTTTCCTGAGAGTCTGACGGAATTCCGATCGTCGCCATCCGGTCCAGAAAGGCCGGACGGAAATCGCTTGTGTACAAACTAAAACACCAAAGCATTTGGCTGGCAACTGAAACCGCGCGGGGCCTCGTTTGCGGGGCCGCCGGAGGTCATCATGCGCCGGTTGGCGTCGCCAGCAACCATAGGCCGAATACGGTGTAGGCGACCATCAGGACGGTGAGAGGCAACTCGCTCAGAAGGGCATGCGCAGGATGCGGGTGGAGCCGCGTGGCGATGCGGTGCGCGGCAAGCACGGCGAGCACGTGGCCGCCGACGATGGCCGCGGCCTGCAGGTTCCAGACGATCCAGGCCGCCTCGGCACCGAGCGTGACGCCGGTGACGACCTGCATGTAAGCCGTACCGAAGAGGTTCCAGCCGGCGGCGAAGGGATCGGACAACGCGACCAGCGCATACTGACCGTTGACCAGGAGCACCGTCAGGTAGTGCGAGAAATGGTAGGCGAGCGCGATTGGCACGATCGACCAGACGAACAGGCCGCCGGCACGCCTTAGCGTGACCACGCTATGTGTCATCGCCTGGCCGGCGGCGACGGCAAGCAGATAGGCGATTGCCAGGACGGCGAAGGTCGCAAGAAGCCCCGAGGTGTTCGTCCACATCATGGCGCTGCGGCCGGGGAATTCGAGCGGATTGACGCCGTTCGCGGCGAGCCAGAAGAAGGTCCGCGACAGGCCGTCGAACGAGACCGAGGCGAGCGTCAGGAGCAGAAACAACGCGCCGCTCGGCGGCAGCGGCCGCTCCGCCTCGATGCCGGCGCCGGGAAGGCGCAGCACGGTGCGGGCCGCGGCGCCTTCGCCCTCGATACCGATGATCGCGTAGCGCGAGAGCAGGGAATAGAAGGCCGACAGGCACTCGCCGCGCCGGCTCCATTCGTCGTGGCCGAAGACGAGTGTGGCGCCGAGATTGGCGGCGTAGTAGGCCGCCGCTACCGTCGCCAGCCGCGCCGGATCGTCGGGCGCGGGATCGATCAGCTCGAACCAGGCAAAGCCGAAGAACAGCGCAAATGCCGGCCAGTAGCCGATCCACGACGGGAGGCGCAGCATCGGCCGGCCGCTGCGGTCGCCCGCCAGGCGGCGCATGAGTCGCCACGGGCCGTACCAGGGGTCGATCCACCGCCAGAGGTTCCCGACGAGTCCCTGGACGAGGGTCAGGCCGACCCACATCAGCGTCCACACCACCAGCGGCAGGGGGTTGGAGAGCGGATCGCGGCTGCCGAGCCAGCCGGCGAGCACGAGGACGGCGAAGACAATGAAGGAAAGCAGGCTCGTTGCCTGACGGCCGCGCGGCTCGCCCCGCATCAATGGCAACCGTGCATGGGCGATCGCTCCGATCGCGGTTCCCGGCATCAACGCCAGGACGGCGAAGCTCGCCGCGACCGCGACGGCGCCGCCGGCAAGATAGTGGCCGGTCGGCAGGAGAAGTACGAAGCCGCGGTCGGAAACGTGGGCCAGCGCCGGAGATGCCGTGACGGCGAGCGCGGAAGCGGCGGCAAGCGCACGACCGGCCTGCGTTGCAGCGGCGGTAAGTGAAATCTTACGGACGACCGATCTAGACATAGACGGCTTGCTCGACCCGACCCTCCTCGCCGAACAGCCGGATGTAGCGCTCGATGGCTTCGGGTTCGCCCGTCGCCTTGGCCGGGTTGTCAGAGAGCTTGACGGCGGGGCGGCCGTTTGCGTCGGCGACCTTGCAGACCAGCGAGATGGCGTTGAGCCGGTTGGTCTCGAACGGCGCGCATTCCTCGAAGTCGTTGGTCAGGTTGGTACCCCAGCCGAACGACATGCGTACCTTGCCATGGAAATGGCGATGCGTGTCGATGATCGTGTCGACGTCGAGACCGTCGGAAAAGATCAGCAGCTTCTGCCGCGGATCGTGGCCCTTCTTCTTCCACCAGTCGATGATGCGCTCGCCGCCTTCGATCGGCGGCGCGCTGTCGGGGCGGAAGCCGGTCCAGTCGGCGACCCAGTCCGGCGCGTTGCGCAGGAAGGCCTCGGTGCCGAACGTGTCGGGCAGCACGATCAGCAGATTGCCGCCATAATAGCGCTGCCAGTCCTCGAGCACGCGGTAGGGCGAGCGCAGCAGGTCCTGATCGCTGTCGGTCAGCGCGGCGAACACCATCGGCAGCTCGTGCGCGTTAGTGCCGAGCGCCTCGAGGTCGGTGTCCATGGCGAGCAGCACGTTGCTCGTTCCGGTGAACGCACTGCCGATACCTTCCTTCAGGGCCTCGACGCACCAGCGCTGCCACAGGAAGGAATGCCGGCGGCGCGTGCCGAAGTCGGAGATCTTGAGGTCGGGGAGTTCGCGCAGCCGCTCGGTCTTGGCCCACATCTTGGCCTTGGCGCGGGCGTAGAGCACATCGAGCGCGAACGGTCCAAAGCTCTTCATGGCGGCGCGCGACCGCAGTTCGTTGATGATGGCGAGCGCCGGGATTTCCCAGAGCGTCGTGTACATCCACGGCCCGGCGAAATCGAGTTCGTACTGGCCGTCCCTTTTGCGTAGCTCGTATTCGGGAAGGCGGAAGTCTGCGAGCCAGGCGAGGAAGTCGGGCTGGAAGATCTGCTTGCGGCCGTAGAAGGTATTGCCGGCAAGCCAGATCATCTCCTTCTTGGTGAAGCGAAGAGTTCGCGCGTGATCGAGCTGCTCGCGCAACTCGCCCTCGTCGATTTCGTCGGCGAGCCGCACCGAGCGGGCGCGATTGATCAGCGTGAATGTGGCGTCGACCTTCGGGTAGAGACCCCAGATCATCTGCAGCATGAGCAGTTTGTAAAAGTCCGTGTCCAGCAGGCTGCGGACGATGGGGTCGAGCTTCCAGGCGTGGTTGTAAACCCGCCGCGCGATGTCGGTCTTCGTCATGGTGCGCCGCGGCCCTCCGTTCGCCGATGCCGCCGTGACCGGCGGCATCAGGTCCCGCCTATATCATCCTTTGTCGGCTCGTGCTGCATGGCGCTCGCGCTGGCGCGACGAAACTGCGCGGACTGGCATGCCGGCGGGACCGTTCGACAAAGGACGCCCCGCGGCATGGCCGCGGGGCGCGTGTGATGACGGTTTCAGACCGTGCTTACCAGCAGACGTAGACGTAATCGCACCAGCCGTTCCAATAGCAGGCGATGGGCGTCCATCCGCAGACCGCTTTGGAGTTGGCTTCTGCGGCCGTACGCACGTCTGCGGCGACCTTGGTGATGAGCTCGTCGCCCTGGGCGAGGTCCTCTGCCTTCTTGAGGACGGTCTCGATGTCGAAGTTGGCGGAGTTGGCACCAGCGGTGCCGTCTTGGCCGTCGGCCAGGACGCGGCCGGGCATGCCGGCAATCATCTTGGCGGCAGTGACGAGCGCGAGCGCGTCGCCCTTGGTCTCGCCGTAGTTGATGAGGTTGCGGGCGGTCTCGAGAATCATCCGGCCTTCGGCCTGCTGGGCCGGAGTCAGGTCCTGCTTCTCTTCCGCGACCGCAGCATTCGCCGTCAGGCTGGCGACGGTGAAGGCTGCAGCAATCAAGAATTTTCTCATGGCAGTCAGTCCTCTGTTTTTGACTATCCCAGACTCGGTCCGCGGACATACCTGCCCGTGAACCTTCCCCACCCGGTCCGACCGCCCTTCTCGGCAAGACCGGCTGCGGAACTCGTGCAGGCGCCTGCCCGCTTGGCGGCGCCCTGGCATCCTTCCGGTGTCAGCCGTCCGTGCCGGCGCGGACGACGAACGGCTTCACCGCGATGGTCATCTCCTCCTCGATCCGCGTCGGCTGCGGCGCGGCCGATCGGCTGAAATCGTCCAGGCCCGTCGCCAGCAGGTCGCGCAGCGCGGCCGCTTCGGGCGAAGCATCCGCCGGGCCGGCACGCAGCCCCTCCTGGCTGAAGTCGTCGAACGCCGTATGCGCCTTGCCGATGCCCGGCACGGCGATGAAGACCAGCCGCTCCTCGGTCGAAGCGGCCGGATTGGGCTCCATCTGCAACAGATCCGCGAACCTCTCTTCGCCGAGATGAATCCGGTTGGCGGCGCCGTCGACGGGCCAGACGGGCGTGATCGAGAAATCCGGGCCGATCAGCAGTGCGGTGACGTCTATGGACTTCTTTCCCTTATTCTTCATGACGGCCGATAGGATGTCGCAATCGTCGAACTGCGGCGCGTCGCCGGCCGGTACCGTCGGCAGGTAGTCGTCCCCGCCCTCCGGGCAGGCGCCGTCGCGGATCGTACCGGGCCGCGTCTTGGCGATGCGGATCTGGACGTCCAGCGCTGCACCGGTGGCCGGGTCGGCGACGGCGAGACGTTGCAGGACGAGCGCCCTGGCGATGCGCTTGACGGCGTCCTCGACGGCCGCGGCGGCCGCGCCCGGCTCCGCAGGCAGGGTCAGGCGCGGCGACGAGCCGGGGCCGAGCGGATCGATGAGACCGGCCGCCGAGGAGAAGGCGAGCTTGCCGTCGACGAGACCGACGGCGACGTCGTAGCCATCCGCCCGCGTCGAGACGCGCGCCTTCAGCCGATCGGAGCCGATCGCGGCGCGGAATGCGGCGAGCGCCGGGGCATAGTCTTGCCCGTCGTCCGGGTCGATGCGCACCGGCTCCGAAAGGGTGAGCGAGAAATCGAGCGAGGTCTCGACGATACGGGCGAAGCGGCCTTTCCTGAATGCCGCCTCGTCGATCGGGGCGCAATCGCTGCCGCCTGCACCGCAGGGCCGCGCTGCCGGAACGACAACGCTCTTCGTCGCGCCGGCTGTCTCGACGCGACCATAGGCGAGCGCCCTGTCGTCGGGCGCGGCCGGATCGTCGAAGAGGGCGAGTACCGTACCGCGCGAAACGCCGTCGAGTTCGCCGCCCTGCAGCTTGCCGGACCAGATCGGCCACTGCCGGCGCGGTGCGGCGTCGCCCAGCCGCAGCACCGGCTCGTCGAGCAGCTCGCCCTCGAGTTCCGGCGTCTGCGTCGCCATCAGGCTGCCGCGCTTGATGTCGTTGACCACCGCCTGGTGCAGCGTGCGGTAGGTCAGGTTCGGCGTCTGCCGCATGCGCTTCAGGACGTTGTAGGTGAAGACGCCGTAGAACTCGCCCGGCTCGGCGCCCTTGGGCGTCAGCTCGAGGGCTTCCTCGGTCTCCTGTGCCGCATAGAAGAACGCGGCGCGCCCTCGCGAGGCGGAATCGGAGCTTTTCGCTGCGCGAATGCCGCGCCCGCTGCGGGTGCCGCTGCCGGGAACGCCGAGCATCTCCGGCGGTACCTGGCGCGACTGCGAGGCGGCGTCCGGCGCGGCGCGAAAGCCGGTCGCCGAATTGCACGCGTCGATCATTCCGAAGAAGTCGACGCCCTTGTCGAGGATACGCTGGATGACCGCGTCGAAGTCGTCGTCGACGATGGCGTTCTCGACGCCCGAGCCGCTCCAGCTGCCGACGTCGTAGGGCAGGAAGATCTCGTCGTTGCCGCCCTGCTCGTCGCCGTCGCGGTCCGGCTGCTGCGAGCCGTGGCCAGAGAAGTAGAAGAAGACGAGATCGCCCGGCCTGCTTTCCGCCTCGAGCCTTTCCAGCTGGCCGAGGATGGCGCTCCGTGTGCCCGGTCCGGGAGCGGCGACGCCCGCGGGCAGGTCGGCGACTCCGTCGGCGAGAACGGTCACACTGGCCGGCTCGACACCGAGGCCGACGATGGTCTTGACGACCTCGCGGCTGTCGTTGCGCGGCCCGTGCAGGCGCAGCGTCTCGGCGAGATTGGGATAGCCCGACACGCCAACCACGAGGGCTCGCGTCTCCGCGGACGCGCTCACTTGAGTGAGCGCCAAAGTACTGACGGCAATGGCGAAAAGTCCCAAGCCCAGTCGCATGATAGTCAATACTTCGTTGCCCGACGCAGCATTGCAATCTGCATGCCCGCTGTCGAGTCAAAAGGGTAAATGCGGCGAATTCGCGCCGTCCCTGGGACCGCGCCCCTCAACTCCCGATATGCCCGGCCGAGGCGTATGAAAGTCCTGCGATCAGCGGACCGCGATGGTCTCCAGCGCCGCCCGCAACGCAGGCTCGAGCGGCTGCGGCCTGCGCGTCTCCCGGTCGACATAGACATGGACGAAGAAGCCCTCGGCCGCCGCGGACGTCTCCTCGTTGCGGAACAGCCCGACCTCGTAGCGCACCGAGGAGTTGCCGATGCGCGACACCCGCAGCCCCGCCGTGACGATGTCCGGAAAGGCCAGTTCGCCGAAGTAGCGGCATCCCGTCTCGACGACGAGGCCGATCCGTGCGCCGCGATGGAGGTCGAGGACGCCCTCGTCGATCAGCCAGCCGTTCACCGCCGTATCGAACAGGGAGTAGTGGACGACGTTGTTCATGTGGCCGTAGACGTCGTTGTCCATCCACCGGGTCTGGATTGGGCGGAAGATCCTGTAGTCGGCCCGGCTGGAGGCGGATGGCGTCACGCGGCGTGCTTTCCCGGTCATTTTCGATCGGCACATGGTGGAATACGGTCCGCGATCGCGTCAACTACACCGCAGGCCAGTAGTTGAGTGGCGCGCACATTTCATACTGGCGGCCAGAAGGCCTGGAACCATTCGGCCCGATCGTCGTTTCGGGGCGAACGCGGCTGCTGCTGGCAGCAAGTGGGTGTTGCCGTGCGGGGTGGTTCGACCCAGCACGGCGTGCAAGCGACGGGCAAAGGGGGCCGGTGAAAGCGCCGGGCCGCGACCAGGGATCCAGGTGTCTTGAAAGTCCATGAAACCGCATCGACGGCAGTCGACCCCAGCGCAGCGGCAGAGCCCGGCCTCGCCCAGGTGCTCCAGGCCGTGCCCGTCGCGATCTACATGACGGATCCTGGTGGCAAGATCACCTTCTACAACGAGGCCGCAGCAGCCATGTGGGGACACCGCCCCGTGATCGGCGAGAGCCTGTGGTGCGGGTCCTGGGTGCTTCGTCACCGCGACGGGCGGCCGATGGCGCACGATCAGTGTCCCATGGCGGCAGTGCTGCGCGGCGAGGAGCCGCCCTCCAACCTCGCGGTCCTGGAACGGCCCGACGGCACGCGCATTCCCTTCGTCGCCCATCCCGTCCTGCTGCGCGACGCCGCCGGCAACGTCGCCGGCGCGGTCAATACGATGGTCGAGGACACGGCGAGCGATACTCAGATGCGGCTCTCGGCGTTGGTCGAATCGACGACCGACGCCATCGTCAGCAAGAACCTGAACGGCACGATCATCAGCTGGAATCCGGCTGCGGAGCGCCTGTTCGGCTATACTGCCGCCGACGCGGTCGGCATGCCGGTCACTCGGCTGATCCCCGACGACCGGCTGGCGGAGGAGCGCATCATCATCGACCGCATCAGCCGCGGCGAGCCCGTCGAGAGATACGAAACGCTCCGCCGGCGCAAGGACGGCTCGCTCGTTCCCGTCGAACTGTCGGTCTCGCCGATGAAGAACGCCGAGGGCGAGGTGTTCGGCGCTTCCAAGATCGCTCGCGACATCACCGCGCGCAAGGAGAGCGAGCACCGCATCCGCCTGCTCATGCGCGAGGTCAATCACCGGGTGAAGAACCAGTATGCGGTGATCCTGTCGATGATCAGGGAGACCGGCCGGCGGCTGCGCGACCCGAAAGAGTTCGAACGGCAGATCCGGGAGCGCATCATGGCGTTGTCGGCCTCCCATGACCTCCTCGTCACCGACGACTGGAAGGGCACGACGATCTTCGAGCTGGTGCTCGCCCAGCTCAGGCCGTTCAACGACGAGGGCAGGGTTTCCATCTCCGGCCCCGCGATCAAACTCAGGCCGAGCGCGGTGCAGTATCTCGGTATCGCCCTCCACGAACTCGCCGCCAATTCGGTGGTCTACGGCGTGCTGGCGCACAATGAGGGGCGCATCGCGGTCGAGTGGTCGGTCGACCCCGACGATAGCGGAAACGAGATCCTCACACTGACCTGGACGGAGGAGGGCGGACCACAGCCCCTGTCCGGCTCCGGCGCCGGTTTCGGCACGGTGGTGCTCGAGCGCATCGCGCCGCAGGCGATGGGAGGCATCGGCAACTTCGAACTCGGCGCGGGCGGCGTCACCTGGACGCTCACGGCGCCGATGGACCAGATCGCGGCAACCTACACGCCGGCCGGACCCTTCTCCGAGCTCGTTTGACCGATCGCGTGGCATCAGCGGGAACGGACGACGGCGGCGCCCGTTCCGCCTCGATGGAAGCCACGCAACCCACCCCTCCAGGTCCTGGCGGCCGTTTCCCGACAGGATGGCGGCAGCCATGCGCATAGTGACCTACAACGTCCGCCGCTGCCTCGGCCTCGATGGCGCATGCTCCCCGGGACGCATCGCCGAGGTGGTCGCGTCCTGTCGCGCCGACGTGGTCGCCCTGCAGGAACTCGACGTCAGGCGGGCGCGCAGCGGGCATGTCGACCAGGCCGAGGCCATCGCGCGGGAACTCGGTGCCGGCGACCTGTTCTTCCATCCTGCCTTTCGCCTGATCGATGAGGAATATGGCGACGCGGTGATAACGATGGGGCCGGCACGACTGGTGAAGTCCGGGCCGCTGCCATCCGCCTGGTCGCCGTTCGCCGCCGAACCGCGCGGGGCGATCTGGCTGTCGGCGCGGATAGGCGGCGTCGACGTGCAGGTCATCAACACGCATCTCGGGCTTTCCCGCCGCGAGCGGCGGGCGCAGGCCGCCGCCCTG
>JACZKY010026418.1_pt1 | contig 11858 bp, 19 predicted proteins | sample 8237611 | NCBI WGS metagenome assembly JACZKY01 (sample SAMN16148055, study PRJNA663545) | marine sediment metagenome | biome: sediments and biomass from bioreactor inoculated with such sediments; feature: coastal sediments; material: methane- and iron-fed bioreactor; isolation source: Bothnian...
CCCTGCGAAAGACAGCCACGAAGCTTCATGGCCTTTACTCTGTTCTTTAGTTTACCGGTGAGCTTTCCAGTGAGACCCATCTTCTCAAGAAGCCACTCAGGCACAAGAGATGCCTCAGGAACATAGACAGCAAGGTCTCCAGCACGGAAGTCACCCTTCCGTACGACGGAACGATAGTCGCCGATGACTGCGAGTTCAATCACGTCGGCGTTTTCAATTGGTTCGATAGCACGAATGCGTGCTACCTTTACTGCAAATGTACTCACTCGTCCCTCCTGTGGATTACGATGTGTGCGGAGTATGGTCCATACCAAATCACCTCTTGCACTACATATTGGAACTCATTGCCGTCTAAGAGAAAATCACCGACGCGCGGTAACACATGCCAATGTGAAAAATCTCGTGGCGTGTCAAACTTATAGGACGACCGTGTTACGTCTCGAAAACGGACTTCGACTGTTGGGCTCATGTCGCTTCATTCCTATAACCATCAAGTCCCCAACGAAACAAGTGCCACGCTGCATGGGGCGTGGAACCAACACAGACGTACGTTGCCGACATATGTTGAGTTGATGCTTCCCATTGGCCGAAATTTCGCCGAATGCGCGGTTTTTGTCTCCACCAAAATCTCATGTCACAGCTCCTCTCAGAATCCTGCCATTGTACCCCTTTATAGGAAAGAGGTCAACAACAATTTTAGTAGCAGAATTGGCGGTACAGTTTAGCGTACCTTGCGGGGAGGATCTTGTAGTCATTCCGGAAGTGATTTGGCATTTGTGACCACACCTCTTTGACATTATATGGCTCCCTGCCAATCGTGTACCACTTTCGAGTGGTGCGGAGCATTCGATAGAAATACACATACGAATTTGCTCGCTGTGTGTATTCAAGAACGTCGTATTCAAAATCGTAATGTAGGATCTTTTTGACCGAACGTTTTTCACAATCAAGTTCAATCATCGCTGCTCGATATGCGTAATTGTCAAATTGATCTTGATTAAGTTCAACAATACCTTCCAACCACGCGAACACAAGATCTGTTACATCTCGGCCGTTGATCTTTAAGTTCTTCCACACTCGAGCTTGTTCAATACATTGATCCATGTGGCACGACTCGTGAACAAATGTATAGAACCACTGTTTCTTCGGCTTTGCCGTAGCGGTTGCAAGTACATTTCCTTCATCGGTGAGATATCCATTAACCTTAGATTTTTCACCACCGAACACAACAGAGCGTTTCTTGATCAGGTGGACAGCGAATCCATTTTTATTGGCATGCTTGACTGTATCGACAATATAAGAGCGTTCGTTGGACGTTAGCTTACTCTTGTCGTATTGCAAGATGTTTTTCATGCTAGCGCTTGGGGACTTTGTGTTCAGCAATGTATGTGTTGGTATAGCGCTTGTCGTGCGTAACCTCTTTGCCAATCCACGCCGGCTTCTTGACGCCCTGTTTTTCATCAGCCAATTCAATTTCTGCGACAACAAGTCCTCTGTTGATTCCTTTGTAAACATCGACCTCCCACACTTGCTGAATTGCATCGCGAACGTAATAACGCGTCTTGGAGATAACAGGTGAGACGCTCATCTTTGTAAGCTCCACACCATCTTTGATGGGAATTGTATATTCGAACTCGTCTCTTGTTAGTCCCTTCGGTCCGGTCCGCGGCCCTTTGATTGTCAATGTAGCTTCGCTGTCCATAACACGAACGCGAACTTGGTGCAGAACATTCTTCGAGATGTAAGCCTGTTTGATATTGACTTTCTTGAGAAGCGCGCTCTTTCGCCACGTGTCGTTCTTAATAAGAAACTTGCGTTCAATTTCCTTTGCCATTAGCGTTCCTTTATAGTTAGTTGCCCTGTCTGTATGAGCAAGTCTTCGAAGCTCTCTTCAGGTTCCGCCACGTCAAGAACATCTACGACAATTGCTTTCTTTTCTTCATCAGTGAGTTGAGTCACTCTTAACCACTCAACCTCCACATCCACATCCCATTCACCAAAATAGTCTTGGCGGTAATTTAGAACTGCTACATACATGAGAGCATAGACACCCGGTTCCTTTGGTACGTCGGTGTCGTCGAACACTATATCAGTAATGTCAGTTTCCGGTTCTGACATCGGTGCATCGCTCGTAGCTGTGGATTCGAGAATTTCATAGTCGCCGATGTCTTCACCATCATCTGCTGGGAATCGTTCAACGAATAGTCTTCCAAGTACATAGTAGCTCATGCTTTCACCATCCTTACTTCAACGCGCTCTGTCAAAAACATCATATCACAATCAGTCTTTGCAAATACAATTGATGAAACGTTTGCATTCAAAAGCTTTTCTGTCCTTTCGGAAAGCTCAAGCGGTTTCTCAAACACAACGCCGGGACCAAGACCAATGTCCAACTTCGAGTTCTTGAGAACAATTTGGTGTTTGTATTTGATTTTCGTTTCAGCCATAGCTTACCACAATAGCACCAATCAACCACGTTATAGCGATCGCATAATCCACAAATCACCTCCACAAACAAAAACTGCCACATGAGTGGCAGTTTACTGTGTTTCCGTTTTTGGATCAACGCTTAGATAAGAGTTGAAGCTTTGTATCCGTTTGACTTCCAGAACACACGGGTCTTACCGGCGCGCGTGGTTTCCTGATCACGAATTCTGACAACGGTATCAATGTCGCGTGTTGCTGTACGACCAAGACGGGAAACTTTCGTTCCAGCCTTAATTTTGAGTGAACGTCCTACGTAGTTCTTTGCTTTTGCCATGGAGAATCTCCTTTATTGTTATAGTTATGCGTCGCATAGCGAGGCGACATGATTTACTATACACGATTTAGTGCCGATGTCAACGGGTTAGGTAAATCGCAGATCAGTGAGTGTAAGTTTCCCGTAATGGGAACCACCGCTTTGTGGCAGGTACTTCTCTGATTCAAAAGTAGTCTTTCCGTAACGGGTCATCAACGGTATAATAGGTTGAAATGTATGCGGGTCATGGTGAACAACACCTGGCATGATCGGTACGTAAGGGGCAAAAAAATATCCAGTGTCGGTTTCACCACAGTGGCCCTTATACCCCATAAGAATAGTTTCTTTGTGGTCGTCTTCAGGTGGTAGACAGAGAGAGCTGTATACCTTGAAAACTGCTGTTGCTGGATCATCAGGCTGATCAATCTTGTATGAGAGATCACCAACGTGATCGAGGGCCATGGATTTATTAGAGTTGGAATTATTCTTTATTGAATTGAACGCGTATACCTTCTGTGTTTGCAATAAAGATACCATTAGTGGAGTAGCAACAATGAAATTACCGGGGCCACGCCTCGTTTTCATGGCAATTGCCGTGCTCATTCTATCAAGCTCGATGATGAGACGTTGTAGGTTTCCATCAAGATAGAGACCACTGTTGTCGTTAGGATCCAGTTTCTCCCAAACAATTTGTTCGGTGTAAGCGGCTTGATTGGATAGATCATTAAGAATTTCTGTTGTTATCTCATGCACCAACTCAGTAGCTAATATTCGCACTAGTTCTGAGTCTACATCAGCGACATGGCACCTCTTGAGGTCTTCCGCCGCCTCGAGGGAAAACGACAGCGCTTTCCAGAACCGCGCCTTCGCCTCAACTGCGTTAGAGATCACTTCTAGCTTCATTCCCTTCCCTTCCCTAAACGACATATCACTAGAAGGTTGTGCTTCGGATTCACTATAACGCATGCCATAAGCGAGGCTAACAGGTCCTGTCATCGGTTGAACGCCAACAATATTATGTACGTTTAATTCCTTCAGAAAGTGTTTGGTAACTTCAAACATGATAGTGTCCATGTGAGGAATGTTGAACTTGTCAGAACCTGAGGATGGTCCTGCAGCGCGGGCAGTCTCGAGGTAGTCGATCTGATTTTTAAGCAACCCCTTCGCAAAGAATTGTTTCTCTTCTGTAAACTCGCCGAGCGCTGCTTCGGTCAGTTCAGCCCACTGCTCCGCGCGTAGTTGTGTTGCTTGTGCATTGAGATAGCCGTATAGGCGTGATTGAATACTTAGTGCTAGCTTTGTGATGAGTTTCATTTGATTTCCCCGTGTTTCTTTTTGTTATTGTCACGTTGGCTTCGCCAGCATAGACAAAAAGCAATGAAAGGTCAAGCTTTGGCTGTATCTACGGGTATTGGAACGGAAAGAGACCTATCCGAGGAAATTGGGGTCCCAAAAAGAACGCTACGACTCGTTGTCGAAAAAGTCGACCGTCTCAACTCTCAGTAGTTGAGGAGAGGAGATTTCTTTGCGCCACTCTTGGAATACTTCCTTGAATGGTCCAGTGAAAGGCTCATATTCCTTAGCTCGATCTTCCTTAGCGTTCGAGAAGTCATCTGAAAACCCCGTCGCCATATATGCTTGAGCTTCATCGATGTGAACATTCTTTGCGTACTCGAATTCGTTTTGCAGGAAGGAAAAGAAGTCCGCTTGGAATGGAAGTAGTGTTACGAGACGTGTCATCGTTTCGCGATATTTGTCGTCGGTAAAGAACAAAGCGTGAGCAAATTCATGCTCAAGCGTTGCAAGATCGCCATGCTCAACTCCTAACAAGTAATAACGCGTTACTCCTAAATCAGCAATCGTTTGGCAGACGTTCAAAAACAATTCGTCGTATGGTGTGCGTTCCGTATTGATTGTATAGCAGTTCTTAATAGCAGTGCTCGGAACATTGAACCCGTGGAAGTCACCACCATACGTGAACCCTCCGTGCTCCGAGTATTCTTTCGAGTACCAGTCCATATAGGACAAAAGAGTGAACTCTTTGCCATGAAACTTATCATTGGCGCTTTCATAAAACTCTTGAGCTCGGACGAAGATCATTCCAAGATCACATAGGTTGTCAACTTCGAGTACAAAGATATTAGAATGAACCGTTGAAAGTTTGTACTCAAACTTCATAAACTTTCCAAAATGGGTTACCGGCCAATTCACTCAAAGCAATATGCTCAGGTGAACGAATGTAGCATCCTTTGTCCCAATACTCCATCGCGGGATTGTAGCTGTCTGCCCAGTCGCGTGTCGCCCAGTGATGAACAACAGCACAGACGCCCGCAGCCGTTGTTCTTTGGATGGCTGTGAACTGATCATCACCAATGATTTTGCGGCAGTACGTTAAAGCCTTCAATGCACCATTCTTAAATCCTGTTACCTGAATAAAGATTACAATAACGTCTGCAGTAACTTGTGGAATTGCTCGATTGAAAATGTCAACAAGAACATCCTGTCTGGTCGCCATGCCTAGGTCTTGGAGTAAGAAGGCCATGAGATCGCGATGTCCCTTGTAGCGCATGGTCTTATAATTGATGTTTTGGGCAGTTGTCTTCGCAGTTTGGAGTGTGTCAATCAATGTTCCAATTCCACCAGATGTGTTGAACGCTTCATACTCCACACCATCGATCACAATCTCTTCATATCCTTCCAACGGTTGAAGCATAACCTTCTTACCGTTGACGAGAGCTTCACAAGGATTACAATATTCGTTCACCAATCCTTCACTAGACCACGTGAGATAGTATTTCATCTGATTGTTAGTAGTGCGTGGCAAGGCTCCAACGCGGATATTAATGTCAGTGACAGAATCGAATTTACTCACTGTGTCGTTAGCAATCATGTTGACAGCGCCTGGTGCTAATCCACACTGTGGTGTAACCCAAACCAAACCGTGTCCAGGTTTTGATGACTCGACCTTCGCCATTTCACGTATGTGAGCTGCAACAGAGATATCTTCTGTCAGGTCAAAGTATGCCTTTCCCGTTTCAATTGCTGCTCGTGCGATGGGAAGGTTGAGGTGATATGGCGTGGCACATATGACTCCATCGTATGGAGCAATAACAGCCTTGAAATATGCGGGGGATTGATCGACGGGATCGAGTGCTTCAACGCCTTCTTGATGTCGTATGTCGAACGCACCAACTTCGTAACCTTCATGTTGAAGGTAGGTTTTGATGGCCTGACCTATGCGGCCGTGACCCAACAGCGCGATTTTGTTGAAGTGTGGTACCATGACATTCTCCCGATCGTCTATTATATAGTCGAAAAATAGGGGACGCCAAGGGTAATTTTGGTACTCCCGGCCGGACTCGAACCGACATCGTACGCTCATCTAGCGTTCATGGTTTATAAAACCACCTCTCTACCGTTGAGATACGGGAGCAAAGAGACTACAGCAACTTTAGGTGTTGTGTTATGGGGTCTATTCGCTCAGGGTAGGCGGGACCAATAGCAAGGCACGTCCTTGTTGGCACACCATTGAACTCAGTGAGTCCAGCATCTGTGATCATCGCACACAGAAGTTTTGCTTCGTTGGCTTGGTTGAAGATATCCATTAGTTCTTGTTCACTGTCAACTGATACACAAATCTTTGTAAAACGCTTTGTAAGCCACTGATGCAGTGCCTTATCCTTCTCCATACCAAGACGGAACCATACAAGCGGGAACAATGGATCATCGTCCTTGTCCATGATGTTAAGGAGGACAGCCATCGAAGCATGCGCAGCCTGTGCTGCGATCTTACCCTTCCGCATATTTAGGTCTTTGCGTACAACAATCACTTGTTTAGGCTCTTCCTGCATGTTTCAATCCTTTAATCCATCCGCGATACATCCTTCACTAAACCTTATAAAAAGGACAGCACCAGTATTCAGGTCGTAAAGCCCTTCCACTAGTGGTTGTCCGTATTCTTGGGAAGTCACTTTTTCGAAGGTACAGACTTCTGGCGCGATAGCCAGACCGTACAATAGAAGAAATACAAAAATTAACATTTAACAATAGTCCTTAAAGTCCACCCAACAGTTGATCTGGTTCAAGCTTGTTTGGCATGTTTCAATCCCTTAATCCATCCACTTCTGTTTGCCTTTGCATCGACAAGAGCATGATGTCGCCTACTGTCGAGGTTGACATAATAATCTTCAATTCCAACAACCACCTTAAGCCACACTTCTTGAAATCGCTCTAAGATGTGAAACCCACGTTCGTGAAGTGCACCAACAAAAGCTTTTTCGAGCATATAACACCCAAAGTCTCTCGACGGTTTCGCGCCCTCCAACAAGTTCAACAGCAATTGGTGATCCATTCCATAGTCAACAATAATCTCTACCTTCTGCCCACTGGGCAACTGGTCAATCCACTCCTTCAAGGCACGAGCAGCATCGTCAAACTTCATACCATACTTATCGTTGTCAAGCAGAGGAACGATTACCTCTTTGACAAAGTCCGACTGCCACTCAACCTTGTGGTCGATAATTTCAACATAGAACTCGTGCTGACAGTCTTCGGACACAAGGGCCAAAGAAATCAAATCACAGTCCTTAAAGTCTGTGAACTCTGTGTCAAGAAATAGATACATTTGCCTTACTCACTCCTGTTACGTCACGGAGAAAATCAACAACATCAAGTTTACGTTTCGCGTTCTCCTTATGGAGAACATGAATTTTGGCACGAGTTTTCCAGTCAAGCGACTTAAAAAGCTTCTTCGACTTGTGGTCGGTCCGTCCGAACTTCCTCAACATTTTCGCCATCTTACCGTTCATATCAATATTCTCCTTGCGGGTTACCCTCTATGGTACGCCAATTGGGACTAGATGTCAAGAGCTTGATCCATAAATACCCTATTAGATATGAGGAACGACTATGAAAATCGCATTTGTGTTTAACGAAAAGAAAACAGCAGGGAAACTAACCAAGTTCTTTACAGGATGTTACTGTTACCACGTCGCGATCGTAGATGAAGAGCGCGACATTCTGTATGACATGAACCTCTTGCGTCGTAAGCGTCGATATAGCTCGTATAGCTCTGGCAAGACAATCGTCCTCATTGAATCACCTGTCACGATGACATCCGAATATTTGGAAGAGCAGCTACTTACTGACAACAGCAAATATGGTATCCTCGACTATCTGCGATTTGGTCTTCGCCCACTCTATCACCTGTTTGGAGCATCAACTCCCAACGCCGGTGGTGTCATTTGTAGTGAAATGGTTCACAATGATCTCTTCGAAAATGGCTGGGCAGTTCTCTTTCCAGAGGTACCCAGCCCTTGTGACCTGTATGAAGTACTTCGTCTGCAAGTGGCATTCGATGATACTTTCGAACGCTAGTATTTTCGTTCGAAGTGAGAATTGACTTCTTTCGCAAACGCGCGAATGTCGTGGTAGTAGAATCCGCTGGCATTCAGGCAATTGAACTCAATAACTTTAACTCCATACTCAGTGAGTGCAACATCCATGACGCACGTTTCGTGAGGCAGCCACCCATCAGCTAGCTCTTGTGCTTCTGCTAAAACATCCAAATCTTCCTCACGGCTGGTAAGCCTCAATCCCTTCGTCCTATAAGAGCTGCCCGTCACGATCTTACGATCGACAATGAAATAGCGCCACTCCTTTAAGATCTTTTTTGGAACTGAAATTGCAACAAGCGTATCATCATCGAAAGTGAAGTTTCCACTTTCAACACTATCGACCCAATTGCGAATTTCTTTTGCATTTGTTACCGTACCATTGAATGCTTTCAAATCCTCATACGGACGAATAAACCACTCTTCGTCGTCAGGATAATCAACGTCTCCAAAGGACGACGTTGCTTCACGAATGGTCATAATGTTCGGATCGCTGTTAAGCATGTCGGCACGTTCCTGATTCCAACAACCAACGTTAAACGTTGCACGATCATAGAACAATCCGGTCCAACCACGCTGCTCAGCAATCTTACAGAGCTTGGTAGAACCGTAAGGAATTACGCGTTGATGATCCAGTTCGAGTGGCGTAGCAAACTCATCACTAAACGGAATAACGCTAACGTCTTTGAACGGAAGATCAAATTCATTTAGCGCCTCAACAAGAGGCGTGATTTGATTTGTGTCCAGAAAGTTGGATTGAATGATCCACATGGGAGTTTCTCTTTTCGTATATTGTATATGATTTCATTGCAGCCAGAAATTGTTCTGGGTGTGCCAGATTATACTCACTGATAAGTGAGGCTAACTTTTGTAACTCTGCGTCTGATGCTATCATTATATTCTCCATTGTGTTGGCACCCCCGGTAGGACTTGAACCCACAAGGCTGCGGGTAGAAACCGCTGCTCCGCTCCCTCGGCGGGGGCATGTGTTATTTACCTTCAAATTTCTTCTTTAGTCTTACATAGTCTTTGCGGTCTTGAGCTTCTCTCATCTTTTGGTTCTTCTTAACACCATCACGCTGGTTCTTTTCGAACATCTTGTGAAGGTCTTCGCGTGACTCGTACTCCTTGTCGGTTTCAAGATGTGAGGAACGAACTACGCCCATCACTTCAGGGCTGCCATATCCGTCCGCGTCGATGTCCAATTCAAAGATGGCATTTTCGCCGTGCACGCTTTGAAACTCAACGAGCACCTCAATCAAACTTGACAAACGTACACCATCGAACACAGTTCGATCGATCATGTCCGTCTTTGGCACCATTTGTCGCTTCGTGTTAAACTTTGCCATGTTATTCTCCCACTTGTCTCCATGCAGTTTTCGCTGCTTTATATTTCGCGCGGGCTGCGTCTAATTCGTCCTTCGCATAGCACATTTTGATGTACTCAACAAAAATGTATGGCATAATGCGCTTCTGTTCTTGTATGTCTTTCTTGCGGTCTTCATCGTTCTCTTCTGCCATTACATTCTCCTATAAACGACTAGCGTGCCGACGTTATCCTATCGTTACGTCTCACATATGCATCAGCGTGCTAATACCCACGTGTTGCTTGCTGCCACAGACATCAGGTTCATATGGGGAGAGTGATAGTAATACCCCATATCACATATTGGGCTCTGTGCGCAAGCACGCTAGCTTGGCTCCCCGAGGAGGGCTCGAACCTCCCTTATATTGTTCACAACGAAAACTAAATTTATGTAAGTTAAACGTTTTACTCTCTTTTTTCAGTTTCTTATAGCTGTTCATAACTTTTGTGCCAGCTTCGGTGCATTTGGCCTCAGTTGTAAATATGTGTCCTGCTTCCGGATTAATAACATCTCTCTCATTAACGCTAGAGCCCGGAGTTATCGTAAACATTAAAATTAACATCCATTCCATTAGTTATTCTCCTTTTGCATCTGCGCTACACATTCACATATTGCGCGGTTGTGTGTAAGACCATGTCCAAGAATCGCATCACTGGCCTCACCAGATACACAGAATTCCGCATGATATTTCCATTCTCCTGCTGAATAAGATTTGCCCCATATACTTAGATCAAACTTCTTCAACAACTCCAAAGTACATTCGGTGGGTTCCTGGCATTTTACATCCAGGTATCAGGCAAGGCTGTCTATGGACCGTTTTGCCGCACGTCTGCGACGGCGTATTCCATATCCCTACACGCTGAGTTAGGCTTTAGCCGACACCCCGAATAGACTCTAAGTTCTCATTGTCCCATAAAGGGTCCTAAAAGTCAACAGCTTTGGTACTCCTGCTAGGATTCGAACCTAGATGACCCGGTAATCGGCCGGGCACCTTGCCAGTTAGATGACAGGAGCGTTGTTGGTAGGTCCCCACGGTACTGCCCCGTATTCTGTTGGTTAAAAGCCAACTGCTTCACTATTAAAGCTTCGGACCCATCATTACAGCAACACAACTACGCTTTCATCCGTTAGTTGTGCCTCAAACTTTCTCCACTTCACTTTCTTCCACACTTTTGTCTGGTAAGGATCCATGACGGTTGGAGCGTTTTGCTGCTCGTCATAGCCATCCTCAATGTGATTGTGTTCCCATACCAGCTCACCGTTCTTTTGTTTCACTTCACTTTCCCAAACTGTTATTGTTTTCATATAGTTCTCCTTGGAGCTGTCTGTCAGAATTGAACTGACGTATCAACATTACGAGTGTTGTGTAATACCACTATACGAAGACAGCATTGTTGGTGCTCTCTCACGGACTCGAACCGCGTTCCGCCACTTTACAAGAGTGGGCTTCACCATCAAAGTTTAGAGAGCAAATTGTTTGGGCCGCACCGGCGGACTCGAACCGCCTTGTAGAAGATTCATGGCCCCTGACAAGCGCCTGCGGATTGGCATTGTTTGGTACCTGGTGCTGGACTCGAACCAGCATCCTCTATCTTGTAAGGATAGCGAAATAACCTCTCTCCCAACCAGGCATAAATTATTTGGTGCTCCAGGATGGAATCGAACCATCTTTTCATCATTACCAATGATGTGTACTACCAATGTACTACAAGAGCAAATTAGGTCGAGTGTCGCATTACGTGAGGTGCGATCCCAGCGGGGCAGAGCCCCCGGCACGACACTCGATTTATTTGGTGGACTGAGTCGGGATCGAACCGACATTGCCGTGTCTAACACTGAGTATCCTCAGACGCATCGAAGTTTTAGCCGGATACTGCTTAAACTATCAGCCCTTAAAGTTGGTGGAGACAGTGGGAATTCAACCCACCACAGGTGCATTGCAAGTGCTCCTCGCCCGCTTGGAACATGTGCCCCCCATAAAATTGTTGGTGGTAGGTGCAGGGATCGAACCTGCGACCACACGATTATCGGTCGTGTGCTCTACCAACTGAGCTAACCTACCATCTACTACAAATCATTGGTGGAGCTTGTCGGGATCGAACCGACGACCTCCTGGGTGCAAACCAAGCGCTCTCCCAAAACTGAGCTAAAGCCCCAACGTGGAGGAACTTAGTTAGTTTACTATGATCAACTACGATAGCAAGTTGCAGTTCCAGCATGCCGTTCTCTGTTATCTTGCCTATAGTGACACGACGCAAACCATTTAGTACTAAGTCGAGCCTCCGGTATTATGTTCTTTGCTGTGCGGCCTGGAATCGAACCAGGCTAATCTACGTTAACAGCGTAGCGGTTGTCACC
>JACZKY010084571.1_pt1 | contig 11831 bp, 11 predicted proteins | sample 8237611 | NCBI WGS metagenome assembly JACZKY01 (sample SAMN16148055, study PRJNA663545) | marine sediment metagenome | biome: sediments and biomass from bioreactor inoculated with such sediments; feature: coastal sediments; material: methane- and iron-fed bioreactor; isolation source: Bothnian...
GTCTTTGATGACCTGCTCTGCCGGCGCTTTCCCGGTTCCGGATTTCTGTCTCATCTTCGCTCCTTTGAAAGGCTACGATGAACCAGAAATCCTCCGTTCTCAGTTAAGCCGATTTGGTCCCATCAGTGCTGATGCCGGACACCGATTATCCGTCCGCCGTAGTTGGTTTCGCCGGGCGCCAGCTGCGCTTTGAGAGCAAGCCACTTCTCGGTTCCATCCGGCCATATATGGCGGATCTCAGCGTCGAGCTTGGTGTCGCCTCGCGCACGGGCTTCCGCCCCCAGCGCTTCTATCCGCTCTCGTTCTCCCGGGGCGTATCGCGACCGGAACTCCTCCAGTGTAGGACGCGCGTCCGGCATGAAACCGCATAGCCTGTTTAGTTCCGGGGAATGAGTCACCGTCTGGTCAGCGAGATTTACCTCCCAAACGGCAATGCCACTGGCCTCGATGGCGAGGCGAAGACGGGCCTCCTCGTGGGCAAGCCTCTGCTGAGCGGCTACCTCTTCTGTGACGTCCTGGACAGTCCCGATGACCCGTACCGGCGTCAGCGTGCCATCGACCATCTCGAACACCGGCTCACCAAAAGCGTGTATCCAGCGCAGTTCCCTGTCGTCTGCCCGATAGATGCGGTAGCGGTAGGGTTCACGATTTTGTAACGCAGGATCGAGACTGCGTTCGGCCTGCTCCCGTGCCAAACGGTGGTCGTCTGGATGTAGGACGCCGATTATTCGATTGCGGCTTACCGGCTCATCTATGGGGAAACCGAAGATCTTCTTCGCAGTGTCCGAATAGTCGAACTCATTTGTCTGAAGGTCCCATTCCCATATGCCGAGCTTCGCCGCGCGGATGGCGATCGCGAGTTTTCGCGCAAGAAGATGTTCAGCGGTCGTAGGATCGACAATGTCCTGCATGGCGCGGGATCGCTCCATTTCGCCGTGCGAGTATGTCGTAAATGAAGGGGAATGCAACGTTGCCACGCGCCCGGCGTAGTGGCCGTAGCCAGGTTCTCCTCGAGCATCACAGCCCTAGTCGGCGAGCAGCGTCTCAATCTTCTCGGCGACCAGGTATCGACATTCAGCCAGCGTCTGAAGGGGACGGTGTCGTTCCACACGGCATTGAGCGATTCGCATCCTAGCCCTGAAGGAACTGCTGGTGAACCCTTCCCGCTATTGAGCGCATGCTCAGCCGCGGCTTTCACCGGGAGTAGGAAGCCTGATATCACCCAGCCTGTGCAGCGGCGGGTTTTCTACGGGGCCAATGCCAAAACTCAAAAAAAGTCCATCCACGTCGTCGATCTTCGGAACCAACGGCGCAGATAATCGTATCGCACTGTAGCGGACAACGGTGCCAGATCGATGACATATGACGATGAGTTGGCGGACAGACCTTTGGCCACGGGCATAATCCATACCGTCCTCCTCTCCTTTCCCATTGCTTGCTTTAGCCTGACGGTTCTGACCGATCTCGCCTACTGGCGCACCCTCAACTTGCTCTGGCTGCATTTCTCGGAGTGGCTGCTAATGGCAGGCCTCGTCTTCGGAGGCATCGACCTGCTAGTCCTGCTGGCCGATCGGCTGGTCCGGGGCATCCGCCTTTCGTGGCTGGTTACAGCCGCCGGCCTTGTCGTGCTGCTGCTGGCCACGATCAACAGCCTCGTCCACACCGCCGACGGGTGGACTGCGGTGATGCCTTATGGGTTGGCACTCTCGATCCTCACGGTGCTGGCAATGATCGTCACGGCCTGGCTCGCGTACAGGAGGTAGTACCGTGCCTAGAAACGCGCATCTTCCGATCTCCATCCTGATAGGCGGCTGCCTCGTACTGACGGGCTGCAGCGACGGCGATTTCGACGTCTCGCAGCAGTATGGTCCAGATCCGGTCCTTCCGGCTCCGTCGCAAAGTCTTATCCCGGACCTCAACGTGGGCGAGGTCGTCGGATGGCAAGACGGCCAGACGCCCGCGGTGCTGGACGGCTTTGTCGTCACGGCCTATGCGAAGGACCTCGCCAACCCCCGCACGGTCCATACCCTGCCGAACGGCGACGTACTGGTGGTCCAGTCAAAGGCACCTCCTGGCAAGCCGCTCAATCGGCCGAAGGACATAATTCGTGGCTTCATCATGTCGATCGCTGCAGGAGGCAGAGGGGGAGAGAAGGACACCAACCTCATTACACTGCTGCGCGACACTGATCGTGACGGGACGGTGGACGAGCAAAGCGACCTCCTGACGGGCATGACTTCACCGTTCGGCATCGCCTGGCATGAAGACACGTTATACGTCGCCGCGGCGGACGCGATCCTGGCCTATCCTTATCGCCTGGGACAAAACAGCATCGACACCGAACCGAGAATCCTGACGCCCTTGCCGGGCGGGCCGATCAACCACCATTGGACGAAGGATCTCGCGCTGAGTCCTGATGGGAGGTACCTCTTCGCGTCCGTCGGCTCCAACTCGAATGTCGGTGAGCGGGGCCTGGAGGCCGAGAAGGGCCGCGCCGCGATATGGCAGGTCGACCGCGTTACAGGGGCCGCGAGGGTCTTCGCCTCTGGTCTGCGTAATCCCAACGGGCTGAACATTCATCCTGAGAGCGGTGAACTGTGGACGGTCGTCAACGAGCGCGACGAACTCGGGCCAAACCTCGTTCCTGACTACATGACGTCTGTCCGCGAGAACGGCTTCTATGGCTGGCCTTGGAGTTACTATGGCCAGAACGTCGACAAGCGCGTTGTGCCGCCCCGCCCTGATCTTGTGGACAAAGCCATATCTCCCGACTACGCCCTGACCAGCCACGTTGCGGCGCTCGGCCTAGCCTTCAGCAACGATTCAGCGATGCCCGAGGCCTACCGAAATGGCGCGTTCGTAGGCAACCGCGGAAGCTGGAACCGCAACACATTCAACGGCTACAAGGTGATCTACATACCGTTCACGCAAGGCAAGCCGGACGGAATGGCGCAGGACGTGGTGACCGGCTTCCTCGTGGACGGTGAAGTGCGCGGCCGACCTGTCGGCCTGGCCATCGATGGAACCGGCGCGCTGCTGATCGCGGACGATGCCGGCAACACGATCTGGCGGGTTGCTGCGGCTGACGGGTCGGTGACGCCGGAGCCAATCCCGACGGATCGCGTCTCCGAAGAGACTAGCGCCGAGACGAATGACCCCGCTCAGCCAGCCGTGCCGCCAATCCGAGATGGCGCAGGGGAACCGTCGCAAACGGATATTGCTCCAGCGGTCGGACCCGAGGACGGTATCCCGGTACCGGAGAACGGCGAGTAAACGACAACCGTACTCGCACAGGTGTGGCGTCGGCAGTGGTCGGAAGCCAACCTCAGGAGCGGTCGGGGCGAAACATCCGCATTAAGACCTGCGACCGGCGGATGAAGTGCTGGAACAGAGCACCCGCGATGTGAAGGGCGATGGCGGCGAGCAGGACGTTTTGCAGGATCTCGTGCGCCTCGCCGCCGATCTCCATCCCCAAGAACCACGCGATTGCGCCGCTGACCGGAAGAAGTATCAGCAGCAAGTAGATCAGCCTGTGGACGGCCTCCGACGCCCATTGCAGGAGGCGCGGCTCGTCCGCGGGAGGAGGCGGGACGCCCCGCACTATTCGCAGATAGATGCGCATCAGCGCCAGAAGCAGAATCAGAGCGCCGGCGCCGATATGCATGTAGGTGAGGGGCGCGAGCTCGGTGGACGGAATCTCGTTGCGGTTCCACGCCTGCCACGCGCTCTCGATAGCGTCGTGGGCGACGAACTGAAAGGCGACCAGAACGACGACGATCCAGTGCAGCACCACCTGCAGGGGCGAATAGCCGGTCACGTTATGTTTGGTCCCCAATAGCCCGATCCTCTTTCTTCGACACGGCGCCAAGCGCGCCGCACCGCGATAACGCTTAAGACGCGACATGTTGCGAAAAAAAATTGCCGCCCGACGGCGGAAAGCGGAACCTTGCCCCTCAGCCGCGCTTATCCGGCGATCCCTTTCGCATAAACCGGGAGACGCTCATCAACGGCGAGGTCCAACGGCAGGCCGGCGATCCCGAGCCCGGTCCCAGGCGCATACCCGGGGCCGCGAGGATCTGCATCCTCCTGGCGGCAGAGCCCTTTCTCGTGTCCTGCAGCGGCATCCAGTCTGCCCTGGACCCGACCGGCGAAGAGGCAAGCCAAGTCGCTACCCTGTTCTGGGTGATGACGATCGGCGCCACGGCGATCTGGGCCGGTGTGATCACGCTGGCGCTTTATGCGTCGCGCTGGAAAAGCAGACCAATCTCCACCGAGGCGGCCGGTAAGCTGATCGCGTTTGCCGGCGTGGCATTTCCTTTGACTGTACTGATTTTGCTTCTGGCCTACGCGCTGTGGCTGATGCCGTCGCTGAGGCCTTTCGCCGAGGACGAGCAGGCCGGTCTGCGGGTGGAGGTCGTCGGCAACCAGTTCTGGTGGCACGTCGTCTATCACCGGTCCGATGGGCGACAAGTCGCTTCCGCCAATGAAGTCAGGCTGCCGCTGGGCGAGCGGGTGGAGTTTTCGCTCACCAGTGCGGATATGATCCACTCATTCTGGATACCGGCGCTGGGCGGAAAAATGGACCTCGTACCCGGCCGGACAAACCGGCTGTCGCTGGTCCCGACCAAGGCCGGAACCTATCGCGGCCAGTGCGCGGAGTTCTGCGGCAGATCGCACGCGCTGATGGCGTTTCCAGTCATCGTGATGCAACCCGCGGAGTTCGAGGCCTGGCTCGACGCGCGCGGCGGTGCCTCGGCGGGGGTCGCCGCCGATCCCTCCGGCGCGGAGCTGTTCGTCCGCCACGGCTGCGGCGACTGCCATCGCGTAGACGGAACGCAGGCCAGCGGTACCGGAGGGCCTGACCTGTCGCATGTCGGGTCGCGGCTGACGATCGGCGCGGCCCTGATGACGAACGACGTCGAGACGATGGAGCGCTTCATCGTGCATTCGGCGTCGCTGAAGCCGGGCAGCGTGATGCCGGCCTATCTGGACATTCCGGGGGACGAACTGACCGCCATCTCCTCCTGGCTGAAGGGACTGCAATGAGCGCCGCACCGACGCCCGATCCCGCCAAGGCGACCGAGGAGGCGCAACTGCGCGCCGTGTGGGAGACGCCGTCGGGTTGGCGCTACTGGACCTCGGTCAACAACACGCAGGTAGGCCTGTGGTACGGGGCGACCGCCTTCGCCTTCATGCTGTTCGCCGGCCTTTTGGGACTACTGATCCGCGCGCAGCTCGCAGTGCCGGAGAACGACCTGCTTTCGGCCGAGACCTACAACCAGGTCTTCACGCTGCATGGAACAGTGATGATGTTCCTGTTCGCGGTGCCGATCTTCGAGGCGGTGGCGATTTTCCTGCTGCCGCCGATGCTGGGCGCGCGCGAGCTACCGTTTCCGCGTCTCGGCGCCTTCGGCTTCTGGAGTTTCCTGATCGGCGGCGTCTTCGTCTGCGGCTCGATCTTCTTCGGCGCGGCACCGAACAGCGGCTGGTTCATGTATCCGCCGCTGGCAACGAGCGAGCAGGCTGGCATCGGCGCAGATATCTGGCTGCTGGGTCTCTCCTTCATCGAGGTGGCCTCGCTCGCGGCCGCGGTGGAACTGATCGTCGGCATCATGAAGTGCCGGGCGCCGGGCATGCGCGTGAACCTGATGCCGCTCTTCGCCTGGTATCTACTGATCGTGGCGGGGATGATCCTGTTCGCGTTTCCGCCGCTGATCGCGGGCGACCTGCTGTTCGAATTGCAGCGCATGTTCGACTGGCCGTTCTTCGATCCGGCGCGCGGCGGCGACCCGCTCCTGTGGCAACACCTGTTCTGGATCTTCGGCCATCCGGAGGTCTACATCATCTTCCTGCCTGCGATCGCGCTGCTGGCGATGATCGTGCCGACCTTCGCCGGGCGCCCGATCGTCGGCTATTCCTGGATCGTGCTCGCGGCCGTCGGCACTGGCTTCCTCTCCTTCGGCCTGTGGGTGCACCACATGTTCGCGACGGGGCTGCCGCAGATCTCGCTCGCCTTCTTCTCAGCCGCTTCCACCGCGGTTGCCATCCCGACCGGCGTGCAGATCTTCGTCTTCATCGCGACGATGCTTGCCGGTCGCGTGACCTTCTCGACGCCCATGCTCTTCGCGATGGGCGGGCTCGGTATTTTCGTGATGGGCGGGCTAACCGGGGTGATGGTGGCGCTGGTGGCCTTCGACTGGCAAGCGCACGATAGCTATTTTATAGTCGCCCACCTGCACTATGTGCTGATCGGCGGTATGCTGTTTCCGGTGTTCGCCGGGCTCTATTACTACTACCCTCTGATCAACGGAAAACGCATGTCCGACCGGGTCGGCCGTCTCGCCTTCTGGCTGATGTTCACCGGCTTCAATATCGCCTTCTTCCCCATGCACCTGACGGGCCTTCGCGGCATGCCGCGGCGCGTCTACACCTACCCAGCCGATATCGGCTGGGACTGGCTGAATCTCATTTCGACCTTCGGTGCGGTGGTACTGGGCATCGGCATGTTCGCGGTCGTCGTGGACGTCACCCTCAATCGCCGCGGCCACCCGCGCGGAGAGCAGAACCCCTGGAATGCCGGAACGCTCGAATGGATCAGCGAGCCCGAGGAGAACTGGGGCGTGCGCTCGATCCCGCGCGTCGAAAGCCGCTACCCGCTGTGGGAACAAGAGACGCTCGCCCGCGAGGTCAAGGCGGGCGAATGGTACCTATCGGACGCGACGGAAGGCAGGCGCGAAACGATGGTGACATCGGTGCTCGATGCCGAGCCGGAGCAGGTGCTCCGTGTGGGAGGGACGTCGCATGTGACGATCGTGAGCGCCGTCACCCTCGGCACGGTTTTCGTGGCGCTGACCTTCAAGTGGTGGTTCGTGTCGCTGGCGGCGGGGTTGGCGTTCATCTTGGCCGTGATCTGGTGGATCTGGACGGGGACGGGCGAGATCCCGAAAAACGAGGAGAAGGATGTGGGCCGCGGGCTCAGCCTGCCGCTCTACGCCTCCGGGGTGAAGTCGACCGGCTGGTGGGCGATGTTCATCACAATGACCGGGGACGGGACGGCATTCGTCAGTCTTGTCTTCGGCTATTTTTTCTTCTGGACGATCCACCAGGATTTCACTGGCGGCCTGACCGGCCCCGGCATGTACTGGCCCATGACCGCGCTCGCTCTCTTCACTACCGCCTGGGTGGCTGCCCTCGGCGCCCGGGAGTTCAACGGGCGCGGCGGGGTCCGCGCCACGAGGGGGCTGCTGGTTCTCGGCGCGCTCGCGTCCGCTGCTGGCTGCGCGGCCGCGCTCGCCGGGCCCTGGACGACAGGCATGGACCCGACCGCGCATGTCTATCCGGCGATCGTGTGGGTGCTGGTGATATGGGCCGCCGTCCACGGCGCCGTCGGCATCCTGATGCAGCTCTATTGCCTGGCCCGCAGCCTCGCTGGCCGGTTGACGCAACGCCACGACATGGAACTGCACAACGTCGCGCTCTACTGGCATTTCATGATGGTGACGGCGCTGGTGACCTTCGGCGTGGTCGGGCTGTTTCCGGAGGCGTTGTGATGTGGCGCCTGCTGCCGAAGGAGGTCGAGTCGCTGTGGACGCTGTTCACCGCGCCGGTGGTCTGGGCGCTGCATTTCCTCCTTTCATATGTCGGCGCCGCGGTCTTCTGCGAGAAGCCTGGCCTCCTGGGTGGGGACTTCGACAATCTGCGTATCGCCATCGGACTTTTCACTGTGCTTTCGCTCGCTCTGATCGGCGTCTCCGCGCTCCTCGCCTGGCGGCAGTGGGGCTTCGGCACGGGCGATCCGCCGCATGACGACCCGACGCGGCGGGATCGACTACTGTTCCAGGGTTATGCCACGCTGTTGCTGTCGGGCCTGAGCTTCGTCGCCGTGATCTTCACCGCGTTGCCGGCGCTGTTCATCACCGAATGCCTGCGATGAAGCGGCTGGCGCTCCCGATCGGCCTCATCCTTCTCGCGGCGATCTGGCTCGGGCCGTTGCTTGATGCATGGCGAAGCTCCTTCGCCGCCGGCATGGTCGCCCACATGGGGGTCATCGCGGTCGCAGCGCCACTGATCGCCATTGGCTTGCCGCAAGGCTTTCGGCCCGGCCCGTCAATGCCTGCCGCCCTGCCAGTGCTGGCATCGCTTGTCGAACTCGTTGCGGTGTGGGTTTGGCATGCGCCCGCCATTCGCGCGCTGGCGACCGCCTCGACCCTGGCCACCATCGCGGAGCAGGCGACGTTCCTGCTGGCTGGGTTGCTCCTCTGGTCAACGAGTTTCGCCGCCTCGGGCGAGCGTCGGCACGCGCTGGCGGGTGCGGGTGCGCTTCTCTTGACGTCGATCCACATGACCCTGCTCGGAGCGCTTCTGTCGCTCGCTCCGCGCCCTTTGTACGGCGTGGGCGAGGTCACGTGGTTCGGTGTCGTTCTCGACGCCGCGCAAGACCAGCAGTTCGGCGGGATCCTGATGTTGCTCGTCGGCGCGGCGGTTTATCTTGCCGGCGGTTTGGTTCTCGTTCGTCGGCTATTGTAGCCAACATCGCTTGTCTCGCGACGCTGTAAGTGGATGCATACGGCATTGGTGTGACATGATCGGGCGAACGATCTGGTACCGGCGTGATCACCATCCTAGGGAACGTTCTCCGCACAGACCGTCGCAAATAGTTCACGAAGGGTGCCATGGGCCCCGTTTGAGGTCTGATACCGCGCCGGCAATGAGGGCCGCGCATACCCGCATGAGCAGGTAAAGTCCACGCTTCGAGCCGGTTCGTCGGGCGTGGCGGGGCTACCGCACAATACCGGCAATCAAGCCAAGCCGCAGCGCCTCTTCGGCGTGGAGGTACCAGCCGCTCTTCGCCCGCTCGGAAAGCTCTCGCGAATCAAGCAAGCTGCCCTCGGCCAACTGTACGAAGCCCTCCATCTCCAGCCGCTCCGCCGTCTCAAGCAGCGCCAGTTGCTCGCGCACAGTCTGCAAGCAGGACTTCAGCGGCCCCTTGAGTTCGATGTTCGCTTCCATGTGCCGCTCGTGAACCAGCAGAACGCCATCCTCCGTGAGGAAGCGGCACTGCTTAGGGAAAGCGGCAAGGATCGTCACTCCCGCGGAATAGACATTCGACTTGCCAACGCAATAGGCGTTGCGCCCGCTATGCCGGTAGAACAGGCGAACCTCCAGCGCGATTCGCCGGGCCGAGTCGGCATTGCCGCCGTCTGTATTCAATTCCATGAGCAAGTCGGTCCCGCACTGACGGACCGCCTGCAGGCGGCTGAGGAAGAAGGGCACCGTGCCATTGTCGATTAGGCCGTTGATCGAAACGTTAGGCTCAAACAGCAGTTGCTGCACCGTCGGCGCGCCCGCGTAGGCACTTGTATCTTCTTCCGCCGCTTTCCGCGCTGAAGTGTTCAATCCAGTGGGCATCCCAGGCCTCCCTCTGTCTAAGTGTTCGTCGTGGCCCGTCAGGGCAGCACATAGCGCCCCGCTCAAGCTAACCGGCTGTGCGCGCGGTGACTGTTCCCGGGATCGTGCTCGCCTCGCCGGAGAACCGCCTTGGTGAAACGGATCGCCGGAAAGAAGCCGCCTGGTTCCGAGAGTTCTTGCAGGCAAACTCGGTATCTTATGACGAGTGGACCCGGAACCTTCTTCCGAGAGTAGCCAAGCGCCGCGAAGATTAGCCTACCAGTCACGCATCGATGGTCGGCTGATTGCGCATAAGGTCCTCGCGCCCAATCCACGACAGTTCGCGGGCGACTACGGGGCCGCGCGGCCCCTTAGTCAATTACCAGGGCTTGTACCACCCATCGAACACCGTCTGTCGGTCGCGGTGGTTTCCGCCGACCGTTGCCGCGTAATACGCCGCTGCCGCACCCACGGCGAGCGCTGCGGCGGTGAGGAACGCCGCGATGATGGAAGCGTGGCGGGCGCGCTCTGCCGCCGCGCGCGCCTCGGCTTCGATCTCCTGCGCCGAGGCGACGAGCTGATCGAACCGCTGTCCGGCTTCTTCCGGGGGGATGCCGGCCCGGGCGGCGATGCTGGAAACGAAATATTCCCGGTCGCCCTCGTCGACATTTCCGTCGACGACGACGTTGGTGAGGAAGCGACCCAGCGCTGCACGGTCCGCCTCGGTGACAGCCGGCGCGTCGGGGCTGCCGCGCAGGGCGCGGTCGATCGGCAGCGCATAGGTCTCGACGGCATCCGCGGCGGCGGTTGCAGCACCCGAAGCGACCTGGCCGGCGACCAGCGCCGCTCCTGTTACCCCCGACCACGCGACGAACGCGGCGACCACCGTCGACAAAGCCCACATCACCAGACCGTTCGATCCGTCCCGGATATCCGACTCCGATTCCGTGGCATTGCCGACGCGCCTGCGCATCCGGCCCGAAAGGTATCCGCCGGCCAAGGATGCCATCAGTTGCACCCAGAGGATCCACAAGCCACCGATCACGGCGATCCAGAAGAGAGACGCCGATTCACCTTCCTGTGCCGACGTCATGGAGAGGCCGATGGCAGATCCGAATGTCAGCAGGATCAGGGAAATGGCGCTGGCGAGAACCACGCCGGCGAAAATCGCCGGCCAGTCGATATAGGATGTGCCGAGTTCACCGTTGCCGGTTTGCTCGGTGACGACAACGGTCGCCTCTGGCGTATCGGTGTATGACATTTTTTTGACCTTACAAACGCTCAGCGGAGCCCGAGCAGCGAGAGAATGAACATGACGACGACCACGAGGCCGACCAGGTAGATGATGCCGTGCATCCTTCGTTCCTCCATGACTATGCCGTTAAATGGCCGTCCTTCGAACAAGTTCCCAAGCGGAAACGATATGTAGCTCCATCAGTTCAAACCCTCGTTCCGGCCGAGAGACCCGCGGCGGCCACAAGCAACGCTGCGCCCTCCTGTCGGGCCAGCAGTTCAAGCACCCGCTTCATGTCGCGCCCCCCTTTTGATCGCGGCATGGTGATTACCATTTGCGCACAACTTTATGTACGATATCGGTCATATAATCATTAGCTAGATGCCGAACACCGGCCTGCGTTCGCCGCGTCCCAAAGTCTCAAACGCCAACACGTCAGGCGTCGTGGATCAATAACGGAGCGGCAGTCCGGCTAGTTTGTGCGCGGGGCAGGGGCGGGGGATGGAATGAAAGTCGTCGTCGAACGGTTCGAAGACGCGAGTACCGGCCGAGCGACCAGCCTCGTCGTGAAGCGCAACGGTGAACTGCTCGGCAGAATCCACCTGCACTTGGATGACTTGGAGGAGGATGCGCCGGCGTCAGAGCAGTTCCTCGATTTCATCGACTGCCTCATCGAATGGGCGCGGCAGGGCAAGGACATAATCGCCCCGAGCGACGGCGGTTAAGAGGCAACGAACGGCCGCGCTGCAATTGGCGGCGGCGCGGCTGCCAGCGATAACCGCCTGATCCGCCCATAGCATTCACAGGCCTGTGCCTCCAGCGCCGGGCGGTCCCTGACGACGACGCTCCCGCGCGAGTAGTCCATGACGCCTTTGTCCTGGAGCGTCGTGCAGATCTGGTTGACGGTCGCCCGTCGGAAGCCCAGCGACTCGGCGACCGCCTGCTGGGTAATCTCGAGGCTGTTTCCAGGGACGCTGTCCAGTGCGTGGAGAAGCCAGCGGGCAACCCGCTGGTCAGCGGTATGGAGACTGTTGCAGGCGACCGATTCCATCAGCTGAACGATCAACGCCTTGGCATATCTGAGCATCGCCTGCGTGACGCACTCGAACTCGGCGATCGCCTCGTCGAGGTCGGCAATGGCGAGCCAGGACGCATAGCCGGGGACCCGGACGACCGAACGGCTGATCGCGTTGCCTCCTCCGAGCACCAG
>JACZKY010045580.1_pt1 | contig 11806 bp, 11 predicted proteins | sample 8237611 | NCBI WGS metagenome assembly JACZKY01 (sample SAMN16148055, study PRJNA663545) | marine sediment metagenome | biome: sediments and biomass from bioreactor inoculated with such sediments; feature: coastal sediments; material: methane- and iron-fed bioreactor; isolation source: Bothnian...
GGAAACGGCGGCCTGGGCCGCCGGGGAAGGAACCCTCGAGTTCGCCCCGGAAGAGAAATTCGACCTGCCACCCCTTCGCCCGGAAGAACCCGAAATGGAAGAGCCGGCCCCGCCCCCGATGGATGCCGGATTTCTCATCGGCGACGCGGAAACCATCAGCTTCCTCCAGGAGGAGGCGGAGGGGGAGAAAACCACGGAACCCGTCCGGGACGACGACATCTCCTTTTCGATCGCGGCGAAACCCGCCGAACTGGAGCCGTCCCTCCCGCTGGAATCGACGGCCTTCCCTGCTTCGATGGCGGCACCCGCCGCTCCGGCATCGGAGGAGATTCCCATCGAGAGGAACGTAACGCCTCCGCCCGCCGCCCGGGAAGTCGACGTTCCTCCGCATCGGGAAGAAGAGCCCGAACCCGCAGCTCCCCTTCCCGCTCCCTTGCCCTCCCGGGAACGGGCGGCAATCCCGGCGCCCGCGCGTTCAGCCCCTTCGTTCTGCCGAATCGCGGGCATCGTGCTGCTGATCGCACTGCTGTCGGCCGTCGGATTCTTCGGATTCACCGAGTCGGGGAAGAGGATCGCCGCCGGCGTGTCCCCCCGCATCTCCGCCCTGCTCGAAGGGGAAAGCGCAGGAAAGGCCGTCCCCCGGTTCGAACTGAAAAACGTGATCGGGAACGAGTTGGCCGGCGCCGCCTCGCCCCGGATCCTCGTCATCCGGGGCGAGGTCGTCAACCGCTCGTCGATGGGGAAAAGCGGCCTCCGGGTGACCGCGGCCTTGCTGGACAACACGGACCAGGTTTTGATGGAACAGACGGTCTACGCGGGGAACGTGCTTTCCACGGCGAAGCTGAAGTCCGAGGACCGGGCAACGCTTGAAAAGGCCCTCGTCAATCCGCTCGGGGAGCACTTGTCGAACATGGACGTACTGCCCGGGGGAACCGTCCCGTTCATGGTGCTGTTCTTCGACGCTCCCGAGGAGATGGTCAGCTACCGGGTGGAAGCCAAAGACACGCGGTAAGGGACGGGGGGGGCGTCCCCCCATTCTCCCGGTGATTACGCAATCACCGGGTTACTTCTTGTCGGCGTCGTCTCCGCGCGGGGTGACGTCGACTTCCTTTTTATCGCTCTTGCCGTTCTTTTCGCTCTGGTTGTCCTTCATCGATTTCTTGAAGTTCCTGATCCCCTCGCCGATCCCCGACCCGATCTGGGGCAGCCGGCTCGCGCCGAACAGCAGCACGACGATCACGAGAATGATGATCAGCTCCTGGAGTCCCAATCCGAACATGGTGTCCCCCTTCGAATCCCGTTATTTTTCCCGAATCGTTTCTTCCACCGCCACCCCGAAGTGCCTCCCCGCGCGCTCCTCCATCAGCAGCACCTCGTCCCCGGCCTGGATCCTTGCGACCGACGTTGCGGCGCCTCCCGGCCCCACGAGCCGGATCGTCTCGGCGTTCTGCAGGACGATGGAGTGTTCGTTCCCGGACGGGGCGACGGCACGGATCAGCAGGAGCGGGCGCCGCTCCACCTTCACCCGGCCGACGTGCGCGATCTCCCCTTTTCCCTTCTCGTCGACGAGCAGGACCCCGGCACCGGAGACAAGGTCCGACAGGTAGGCGGTGCGGCCGCCGGGTACGCGACAGTACGAATGGACCGCGCCGGCGTTGACGCGGAACGGCCGGGGGAGGACATACGGGTTGGGGATGTTTTCCGCGCAGACCAGGAACAGCCCCGCGCTGCCGTTCCCGACCAGCATGCCCCGGCTCCCTTCGATCCAGGTGCACGTGTCCACGCACACCCGGTCGCCCATCCCGAGGGGGACCACCCCGGACACCCTCGCCGGAACGAGGTGTGCGTCCTCCACGCGGGCCCTGGCGGCCTCGGCCAGCGCCCGGATCCCCGCGGGGTCGGGGCTATCGAGGACCAGCCCGTACACCCCCCGCTCCAGCACCCCGCGGTAAAGCGCCACGTCCTCCGGGGACTTCGCGACGACGAGGATCGTCCGTCCCAGCGCGACCAGGTTTTCCAGGGGGATGATCTCCCGCTCTCCGGGGAAAACCACCCAGGCGGCGTCCGGGGAAGAACCGGCGATCCGTGCCTCGTCCTCTTTCCGCTCGATCCGGGTCACCTGGAAATCGATCCCCTCGCGGAGATCCCCGTCGTTGCAGACCGCCGTCACCCGCCCGAGCGCGCGGGCGAGATCGACGCAGCCGTCCGGCAGCCAGAGCGCCTCCACCCCCGACTCGAGGGCGGAAACCGCCGCCTCCTTGTCCCAGGGAAAGATCCGGGCCCAGATCCGGGGAAGACTCAACGGGTTCTCGCCTTGGCGAGCCCGATCGCCTCCTTCACGGTGGCGCTTCCGTGGACGATGGCCGCGATGGCCTTCACCATGGACGCAGGGAAGCGGTGCTGGAAGACGTTCCGCCCGATCGACGCCCCTGCGCCCCCCGCCGCGATCGAGTCGTGGACAATGCGCAGGACGTCCTCGTCGCTCTCCATCTTCTCCCCGCCCGCGATGACCACGGGAGAGGCGCACCCCTCCGTGACCTCGCGGAACGTCTGGGGGGAACCGGTGTAGGGAACCTTGACGATGTCCGCCCCCATTTCCGCCCCCACGCGGGCGGCGTGCCGGATATAGCGGACGTCGTATTCGTTCCGGATTTTCGGCCCTCTCGTGTACATCATCGCCAGGAGCGGCATGCCCCATCGCTGGCACGCGCTCGATATGCTCCCGAAGTCCCGGAGCATCTGCGCCTCGTCCTCGGCCCCCAGGTTCACGTGGATCGAAACGGCGTCGGCACCCATCTGGAGTGCGTCTTCCACCGTGGCGACCAGGACCTTCCGGTTGGAATCCGGGGAGAGGGCCGTGCTGGCGGAGAGGTGCAGGATGAGGCCCAGGTCCTTGCCGTACCCCCGATGTCCGAACATGGCGGCCCCGCGGTGCACCACCGCCGCGTTGGCCCCGCCTTCCGCGATCAGGTTCGCCGCGGGCGGGATCTGGATCAATCCGGGGATCGGGCCCACGGTCACGCCGTGGTCCAGCGGGACGATCACCGTCCGTCGGGTGTTCCGGTCGAGGATCCGTTCCAGCCGTATCTTTTTCCCGATCATGGAGCGATTTGCCTTTCTTCCGGGGAACCCCCGGACGCAGGGTTATTTGAACGCGCCGCGGACCTTCAGGAGCTCGTTCAGATAGTTCAGGTTGTCGGCGTACTTCACCGCCTCCTCGTACTTGACCTTCCCGGCCGCGACCAGGTCCGCCAGGGTCCAGTCGATGGACACCAGTTCCTCGACGTTGGCCTGCATCATGCCGCGGAGCTGGTGCACCTTTCCCTCCCGGATGGCGTTGCGGACGCGCAGCGAGGTCCCCATCTTCTCCCACGCCAGGACCCTCCCGGAACCGCCGGCCCGCCTCAGGAGCCGCTGGGAGAAGACCATCAGGAGGCATTCCGCGAGCTGGGCGCGGACCTGGGTCTGCTGGTTCCCCGGGAAACTGTCGATGATCCGGTCCACCGCCGACGTGGAATTCATGGAATGGAGCGTCCCCATCACCAGGTGCCCCGTTTCCGCCGCGGTCAGCGCGATCGAGACGCTTTCGTAGTCCCGGAGCTCGCCGATCACGATGACGTCGGGATTCTGCCGGAAGATGTGCCGCAGCCCGTCGGCGAAGGTGAGGGTGTCCGTTCCCACCTCCCGCTGATTGACGTTGGAGCACTTGTGCCGGAAGGTGAACTCGACGGGGTCCTCGATGGTGATGATGTTCGCCTTGCGCTCCCGGTTGATCGACTCCACCATCCACGCGAGGGTGGTGGATTTCCCGTGCCCGTTGGGCCCCGTCACGAGAATGAGCCCCTGGTTCCTCAGCGCGTATTCTTTGAGGAAGTCGGGGATGCCCAGATCCGCGGCCGAAGGGATGTTCTCCGAAACGTGGCGCGCGGTGAAGGCGATGGAATTGCGCTGCCGGTACAGGTTGCAGCGGAACCGCCCCACTCCGTGCAGGGAGAAGGCGAAGTCGAGCTCCATGCGCCCCTGGAAGTGGCGGCGCTGCTCCGGCGTGAGGATCGCGAAGATCATCTGCTCGATCTCGGCGGGCTTCATGGCCTGCAGATTGAGCCGGCGAATCTCGTTGTCCACCCGGATGGAGGGGATGGCCCCAGCGGAAAGATGGAGGTCCTGCCCGTTCCACGCGAGGAGCAGGGAGAGCATGCTGGCGAGGTTGCCCTCCACCCGGGAGCGCTTGGACGCCCCGGCCTCCTTCTCCATCTTGAGAGGGACGGTCCCGTACCCATGCGCCTGGAAGAAGGCCAGCGCCTGTTCGAACTGGGTGGCCGACAGGATGACCGCCTTGTTCCGGTGGCCGGACTGGAATTCCACCTCCGAAAGCGCGGTGATGTCGGTGGGGTCCACCATCCCCACGACCAGGTTCTTCCCCTCGAATCCGATCGGCAGCAGGCGGCGAAGGCGGACCGTTTCGATGTTCACCAGCCGCTGCACGGACACCGGCACCTCGACCTTCGACAGGTTGATGTGCTGGATTCCAATCTGCTCGGAGAGGAACCGGAGGAGGTCCCCCTCGGCGATGAACCCGAGTCGGATCAGGTTTTCCCCTAGCGTTCCCCCGAGCTGGTTCTGGCTCCGCAGGGCATCGTTCAATTGCTCCTGCTGGATGGCGCCCGCGGTTACCAGGATTTCGCCGATTTTTATCTTCTTTTCAGCCATCTTCGGCCTCCAGTCGGAAACGGGTGCACTGCGGGCACAACCATGCCGCCGGCGTCGAATCAATTTAACGCATGGGGTGAATCCCCCGCAATATCAATTTCATCGGTCTGTTTCCGTCCTTCGGGAGCACAGCGGCGCCACCGGGCACGAGGAGCATACCCCCTTGCGGGGGCGGGTACAGACCCGGAGGATGCCGATCCGCGTCAGGGGAAAATCGAACCCCACCGGGTCCTCCGGACGGATCGCCCGGAAGGCGGCGGTGATCTCCTCGGCCATCCGCCAGTCCCGCGTCTTCCTCCGGGCCAGCCCGAGCCACTCCCCCATCCGCGCCATGTGGGTGTCGAGGGGAACGATGAGGTCTCTGGGCGACACGGCGTTCCACAGCCCCAGGTCCACGCCGTCCGCTTCCCGGACCACCCACCGCAGGAACAGGTTGTGCCGCTTGCACGCGGAACCCCGCTCGGGGCGGGGAAAGAGAAAATCCCGCTGCCGCGGAAGGGCGCTCCCCCAACGGTCCCGGAACCAGGACAGGAAACGCGCGAGGTCCCGGCGCAGGTCGGGCGCGTCCCCTCCCCTGCCGTGGAGGTAGAGCCGCTCCAGCGTCCCGTGGGCGAGGCAGCCCTCGCGCACCGCCCGAAGGAACCGGAAGACGCCGTCGGGGGAAATGAACCGGTGGGACAGCCCCGCGACCGCAGCTCCGGGAATCGGCACGGGGGCCGTCAGCGCAGCCAGGGGCGACGGGGAGAGGACCTCGAACAGGCGCTCGAGGAACCCGCGGATCTGCAGGACCCCGCCGAAGGCAAACGTGGCGGCGATGAACGCCGCGACCTCGGCGTCTCCCGGGTCGGGGTAACGGTGCGGGAACAGGATCGGATCGGGCGTAAGCTCGGCGCCCCTGCCGGCCGCGAGCAGCCGGTCCAGGCTGGCCGCCAGCGCGGCGTTGCGGGACGCGGTACCGCCTGCGGGGGACAACCGGCCGGGAGACCCTACGGGATGACCTTGTTCAGGGGGTACTCCACGATGCCGGAGGCCCCCTGGGCCTTCAGGACCGGGATCAGTTCCCGAACGGTTTTCTCGTCAACGATCACCTCGAGGGAGAACCAGCCCGCCTGGCTCAAGGTCGAGATCGTCGGGTTCTGCAGCGCCGGCAGCACCTTGAGGATCCGGTCGAGGTCCTCCCGGCCGACGTTCATCTTGAGCCCCACCTTCTCCTCCGCCCGGAGCGCCCCCTGAAGCAGCATCGAGATGTTTTCGATCTTCCGCCGCTTCCAGGGGTCCTTCCAGGCCTCCCGGTTCGCGATCAGCACGGTGGTCGATTCGAGGATCGTCTCGACGATGCGCAGGTTGTTCGCCTGCAGGCTGCTCCCCGTCTCGGTCAGCTCGACGATCGCGTCCGCGAGGCGCGGCGCCTTCACTTCGGTGGCGCCCCAGGAGAACTCGACCTGCGCCTCGACCCCCCGCTCCTTGAGGAAGCGCTTCGTGAACTGGACCAGTTCGGTCGCCACGCGCTTCCCCTTCAGATCCTTGACGGACTTGATGGGGGAATCCTCCGGAACGGCGACGACCCACCGGACGGGGCGCAAGCCCCCCCGGGCATACAGCAGCGGGCACACTTCCTTGACCTTCGCGTTCTGCTCGAGCACCCAGTCCCGGCCCGTCAGCCCCACGTCGAGGATGCCGTCCTGGACGTAGCGCGCCATTTCCTGCGCGCGGATCAGGAGACCGGAGAGCTCGGGGTCGTCGATCGTGGGGATGTAGCTGCGGGAACCGACGCTGATGGTGAATCCCGCCTTCCGGAACAGGTGCAGGGTGGCGTCCTGGAGGCTGCCCTTCGGCAGGCCGATGTTCAATACCTTGCGGGCTTTTTCTTTCATGTCGATCCTCTCCGGCAGGAAACGATAAAGTGTGGAATTATATACACCAAAGGGAGATCATGGCAAGGTCGCCAGGGAACGACGAAATATGCCGCCCGACGAAGCGCTGATCGTGATGGGGAAGTCGCCCCGGCCCGGACGGGTGAAAACCCGCCTGTGCCCTCCCCTGTCCCCCCGGGAGGCCTCGGCCCTCTACGCCTGCCTGCTGGCGGATACCGCGGCCGAGATGGCGTCCCTGCGGCGGGTGCGCCGATACCTGTTCATCGACCCGCCGGGCGGGATCGATTCCCTTCAAGGCCCCCCCTTCTCCAGCTTCGAGCGGCGTCCGCAGCGCGGGAAGGATCTCGGGGAACGGATGGCGAACGCGGCGGCGACCGCGTTCCGCGAGGGGGCGGGAGCGGTGGCGATCGTCGGGGCGGATTGTCCCGCCCTTTCCGCCGGCAGGGTGACCCGTGCGTTCCGGGAGCTCGGAAACGGGGCGGGCGCCGTGCTCGGCCCCGCGGCGGACGGGGGGTTCTACCTCATCGGGCTTTCCCGGCCGGACGATCGTCCCTTCCGGGGAATCGGGTGGGGCGCCCCCACGGTCCTGTCGGAAGTCGCCGAGCGCTTCAGGGCCTCGGGAACGCCGTTCGCGTTCCTGCGCCCGGAACGGGACGTCGACGTCTACGAAGACCTGGTCGCCTTCCGGGAGTGGGCGGAACTTCGCCGCGCACCCGCCTGCCCCCGGACCCGGCGCTGGGTCATCTCCTTTTTCGCTCCGGGCGGCGGGGCGCCTGCCTCGGAAGGTTGAACTTCCGGCTCTCCCCGAGGTCCACGATCCCGGCCCGAAGGGTGACGGAGTCCGCCCCCTCCGGCACCTCGATCTCGAAGGAGCCGGACTCCCCGCGGTACAGGGCCCCTTCCCCGTGGAAGGCGGTCTTCGGGAAGACCCGTTTCCTCTCCACCCTCCCGCCGCTCCAGCGGAACTCCGCCGTGACCCCGACGGAACGAAGGGACAGGTCGGCGATGTCCTCGCCGAGATTGGTGACGGTTCCCTTCAGCAGGACGGTGCGCCCTCCCTTTTTCTCTTGCGCCACCTCGATGGGGAATACGGGGTCCTCCGGGATCTCGACCGACAGCCTCGTCGCCAGGAGAAACAGGATCCAGAAGACCGGGATCGCGAGCAGGACGGGCGCCGCCAGCCTCAGCCACTTTCCATGCTCGCGGTAGAACGCCTTGAAGGCGGGGAACGACTCCGACGGGACGAGGAACTCCCGGATGTCCTTCTGCTCCTCCCCGATGTTCACCGGGCTGTCCGCCGGGCCTTTCTCCGTCCCCACCGGCAGCTTGCAGAACGGGCAAACCGGGCTGCTCGAGGGAATCCGGACGTTGCAGCGGGGGCAGGAGACTTCCGGCATGGCGATCCCCTCAGGCGTCCGAGGCCGGGGAAAGGAACTCGGCGAGGAGACGGACCGGCGCCCCCGACGGCCCCGGCGCGTACCCCCTCTTCTCCTTTTCGACCCACGCGGTCCCGGCGATGTCGAAGTGGACCCAGGGGGTGTCGCCTGCGAACTCCTTGAGGAAGTAGCCCGCCGTGATCGTCCCCGCTTCGGCCCCGCCGATGTTCTTCAGGTCCCCGATGTCGCTCTTGATCTGTTCGAAATACTCCTCGTGCAGCGGCAGCTCCCAGGCCTTCTCGCCCGAGGCGGAGGAAGCCGTCTTCATCCGGGCGATCAGCGCCTCGTCGTTTCCCAGCATCCCGATGTTCACGCTGCCGAGGGCCACGACGCACGCGCCGGTGAGGGTCGCCGCGTCGATCATCGCCTCCGGCTTGTACTTCCGGAGGGTATAGGTCATCGCGTCGGCCAGGATCATCCTTCCCTCGGCATCGGTCGACAGCACCTCGACGGTCTTTCCCGACATCATCCGGACCACGTCCCCGGGTCGGTACGCCGTCCCGGACGGCATGTTCTCGACGGCGGGCACGACGGCCACCACGTTCTTCCGGACCCCGAGGGCCGCGCAGGCGCGCAGCGTCGACAGCATCCCGGCGCCCCCGGCCATGTCGTACTTCATCTTGTCCATCCCCTCCCACTTCTTCAGGGAGATCCCGCCCGTGTCGAACGTCACTCCTTTCCCCACCAGGGCGGTCCACTTCCCGCCCGCCGCCCCGCCGCGGTATTCGGCCACGATCAGCCGCGGAGGCGCCTGGCTTCCCTTGCCTACCGCGAGGATGCCGCCGGCCTTCAGGGCCGCAAGCTCCGGGACGCCCAGCACCCGGACGCGGATCTTTGCCGCCGCCCGCGGTTCGAGCCCGGCCCCAACCCTCCTCGCGACCCGCGCGAGGTCGTCGGGGCGAAGCTCCCCGGGCGGCATTGCGACCAAAGTGCGCCCCCAGTTGATCGCCTCGCCCAGCCGGACGCCCCGGAACACCCCGGCGCGCACCCGGGAAAACGCCTTCCGGTCCCGCTCGACGAAGAGGAACCGTTCGACGCGATGCGTCTTTTCCCCCTTGTACCGGTCGAATTCGAACGAAGACAAGGCGACGCCGAGGGCGGAGAAGCGCGCGGCCGTTTCCGGCGCGAGCCCGCCGAGCCCGGCCCCGTGGACGATGGATGCGACGGTCCGCAGTTTCATATTTTTCGCGGCTTTCAACGCGGGCAACGCGACCTGGCGCGCCACGTCCGGCGTGAACTTGTCCCGCTTCCCGAGGCCCACGACAAGGACGCGGGGGGAGGCCACCCCGCGGGCGGGGCGCAGGAAGTAGGTCTCCCCGAGTTTCCCGTCGAAATCCTTTCCCCGGATCGCGGCCGTGATCGCGCCGCCGATCGCGGAGTCGACCGCTCCCGTGGCGCCGTCGGTGCGGGCCGTCCCCTCGAACAGGTTCACCACGATCATGTCGGCCTTGACCGTCCGGATATCGCCGGAAACGCACTCGATTCGCATTCGCGGTCCTCCTGATCCCTCTTTGTGCGCCTCTTCCACCCCTCAGATCGGGGATCTGAGGGGTCGGTCCGGAAAATACGCCGAAGCACCGAGAGCGTCGATGCGCCGCGTCCGCAAGGAGCGTGACCGAGGCGTACTGCCTGTACGCCGCAGGGAGCGCGACGCCGCGGGCGCGGATGCGGCGGCGCTCGAATGCCGGCGGATTTCCCGGACCGGCCCCTCAGATCCCCAGGTATGCTTCCCTGACGTGCTTGTCGTTCAGGAGCTCCTTGCCGGTCCCCTGCAGGGCGATCCGGCCGTTCTCGAGGACGTAGGCTCGGTCGCACATGGCGAGGGTCTGGCGGACGTTCTGCTCCACCAGGAGGACCGTGACCCCCTCCTTGTTGATCCGCTTCGCGATCTCGAGGACCTCCTGAACGAGGATGGGAGAAAGCCCCAGCGACGGCTCGTCGAACATCAGGAGCTTCGGCAGGGCCATCAGCCCCCGCCCGATGGCGCACATCTGCTGCTCCCCGCCGCTCATGGTGCCTGCGACCTGTTTCCTGCGCTCCTTCATCCGCGGGAAAAGCTCGTAGACCCAGGCCAGCGTCTCCGCCCGCCGCCTCTTGGCCTCCGGCGCAAGCGACCCCATGACGAGGTTCTCCTCGACGGTCATCTCCCGGAACAGCCGCCTCGCCTCGGGGACGTGGACGACCCCGTGCCCGATGACCTTGTCGGGCGAGAGCTGGTCGAGACGGACGCCCTTGAACTCGATGGAGCCCCTCCCGGGCTTGAGAAGGCCGGAAATCGCCTTGAGGGTGGTCGACTTCCCCGCCCCGTTGGCGCCGACCAGCACGAGGATCTCCTTTTCGCGGACTTCGAAGGATACGTCCCAGAGGACCTGGAGGTCCCCGTAGAACACGTCGATGCCGGATACTCTAAGCATAGTCCGTCCCTAGATACGCCTCGATCACCGCCTGGTTCGCCGCCACTTCCTTCGGGGTCCCCTCGGCTATCGTCGTGCCGAAGTTGATGGCGTGGATCCGGTCGGAAATCGTCATGATCACGTGCATGATGTGCTCGATGATGATGACCGTGGTGCCCTTTTCCCGGATTCTCCGGATGAGGTTCATCGCCGAGAGGAGTTCGGTCGGATTCAGCCCCGCCGCCGTCTCGTCGAGAAGCAGGAGATCCGGTCGCGTGGCCATGGCCCGGGCGATCTCCAGGCGTTTGCGTCCCGCGATGGGCAGCGACTTGGCGAGCACTCCCTTCACCGGGGTAAGGCCGCAGAAATCCAGGATCTCCATGGAGTTGTCCCGGGCCTCGCTCATGGAGTTCACCCTGGAAAAGGAGGCTGCGATGACGTTGTCGCGCACGGTCATCCTGCCGAGGGGCTTGACCACCTGGAAGGTCCTGCCGATGCCCATTTTGCAGATCTTGTAGGGTTTCATCCCCTGGATTTCCCTGTCCTTGTAAACGACCTTCCCCGAGGTGGGGGTGTAGACGCCGCTGATCATGTTGAACAGCGTGGTCTTCCCGGAGCCGTTCGGCCCGATCAGCCCGAAGATCTGCCCCTGCTCCACCTCGAAGGACACCTCGTTGACCGCCGTGAGGCCCCCGAAGGTCTTGACCAGTTTCTCGATGCGGAAGAACGCCACGCCCGACTCCTTATTTCGCGGGATGGATGCGGAACACGTTCCGCTTGACCTTCTCCCAGTCGCCCACGACGCCGTTGGGGAGGTACATGATGACGACGATGACCAGGATGCCGAAACCCAGGACGTGCGACTTCTTCACGGCGTCGCCCAGGATGGAGATGGCGGTGATGCCCGTCGCTTTTCCGAGGAACCCGAAGAGGCCGAAGAATCCCGTGCGGAAGAGTTCCTGGAAGGCCACCATGATGAAAGCGCCCACGGTCGGGCCGTAGATCGTCCCCACCCCCCCCACGATGGCGACCAGGATCGCCATGACGGAATAGTCGTGCAGGGAGAAGACCACATGGGGATCGATGAACCCCATGTAGTTCATGTACAGGGCTCCCGCCATCCCGGTCCAGAAGGAGGAGATCGCCAGGGAGATGTTCTTGTACAGGGTCGTGTTGACGCCGAGGCTCGCGGCCGCGTCCTGGTCCTCCCGGATGGAGACGAAGTAGAAACCCGGCTTGGACTGCATGATCAACCGGATGCTCAGGACGCTTGAGAAGGCCAGGAAAAGGGTGATGTAGTAATAGGGAACCTTGGAAACGAACGTGGGCATGATCATGATCCCCACCATCCCGCCGGTGAACGCCTCCGCGATCGTCGCGATGTGCCGTATCC
>JACZKY010036962.1_pt1 | contig 11793 bp, 11 predicted proteins | sample 8237611 | NCBI WGS metagenome assembly JACZKY01 (sample SAMN16148055, study PRJNA663545) | marine sediment metagenome | biome: sediments and biomass from bioreactor inoculated with such sediments; feature: coastal sediments; material: methane- and iron-fed bioreactor; isolation source: Bothnian...
CTGCCCAGTCTTCGCCAACCGCACCGCCTCGATCTTGAACTCCAGCGTGTACTTCGCCCTCGTCGTTCCCATCACTTCCGTTCTCCTTGCTCGTGATTTTGAACCACTCAGCAAGGGATCCGGTTTTCGAGGGCAAGGTCATTCAGTCTTGCAGCGAATCCGCCCCCTTGTTGGCCTGCTCATCTAACCCCCGAATCTTGGCGTCCAGACGCGCACGGTGTCGACCGATTGCCGCCGTTCCGACATCTCGCGTGGTCTTCGCGCGAGGCCCTCTCGAACGTTGTCGGGTTACCGACGGGGCGCTCCCCGATCCTGGCCCCGCCGCTGTGGGGCCCGGCAGAACAGCGCCATCGGGCACGCCGGACGGGAGGAGCAGCTTTTCGAGCCACCCGTAAAAGACCGTCGGGTGCCAGTACCTCCGCCCTTTAATCGCGACCGGCGCGGGCATCGCCCCCTCGGCAATCCATTTCTCCAGTCCTCGCACGGAAATCGAGAGAACCTCGGCCGCATGCTCTTTCGTGATCGGTTTGAACGTGTCCACGACCTCTCCTAAGTTTGTGGTGCGTGGTATATCCCCCGACTTTACGAAACGATGCCCCCGATTTTCTGTGCCAAATCTGTGCCAACCAGCGCCGGTTGCCTGTTCGCGAATATTCGTTCCGCTGCGCGCGGCTTCGTGGTATGTTATTGATTCCTCAGAGGAAATTACACACCCGAGGGGACACGTTGTAGATTCGGGACGTAGAGGCCGGAGGTTCAAATCCTCTCACCCCGACCAGTAAAATCAAAGAGTTAGTCAAAATCTGATAAGGCCCGATAGAGGTCTTAACTGCACTGTAACGGCAAGCCGCCGGTCGGCAAGCTCCGTACTCTGGTGATCAGCGCCAGGCGCGCGTTGACAATTGCCTTATCTGCGAGCGCGTCAGGATGGGGCTCAAGAGACAGCGACGCGATCCCCGAAATTAGCAGTGTTACGCCCTGAATTCCGATTTCACGGAGAGGAGATTGGGCTTGATATGGAATCGGTTCTTGCATACGCTCCCCGTCAGCAGCTACCACACAGCAGGGGTGCGAAGCGGTGTCAAGAGAGCTCGTACTGAACATTCAGGTAGCACCGATAGAGGATCGCATCCGCGAGATCGAGAGCGAACCGTTGCCCCTGAATATCGGCGCATTGTTGGACGCTGCGACCGCTGAAGTGCCGGATCGTTTGGCCTGGAATTTCTTCGAGACTGGCGCAACGATCACCTACGCGGAGTTGCGGGAACTTGTGGACGATTTGGCCACCGGTATGGCTGCGGCGGGCATTATCCACGCCACGCATGTCGGCGTGATGCTATCGAACGTCCCGGAGTTCCCGACTACGTGGCTTGCGCTGATGCGTATCGGCGCCGTCATGGTTCCGATCAATGTCAACTATACGGCACGCGAGGTCTCCTACGTCGTGGAGAACGGGGACGTGGAATGGCTGGTCACCGAGCCGGGCTGCCTGCCGAAATTGGCAGAAGTATTGCGGGCACCAGGAAACCTTGTCGCTTCCCGCATTTTCGTGATCGGCGAGGGATGCGAAGGGTTTCCGCGGTGGAACCACCTCACTCTGGGCAGCACCAGCCCATTAGCTCCCAAGTCGGTGATCGCACTCGACAACGTTGCCAATATTCAGTACACCTCGGGGACGACAGGCTTGCCGAAAGGCTGCGTGCTCTCACACCGCTACTGGCTGACGATCAGCAAGGTGAACGCGCGGCGCGACGGCCTGAGTTATAAGCGCATCCTCTGCGCGACACCGTTCTTCTATATGGACCCACAGTGGCAATTGCTGATGAGCTTTCATCAGCGCGCCACGCTGTTTGTTGCGCAGCGACAGAGTCCGAGTCGATTCATGGGGTGGATACGAACGCACAAGATCAATTTTTGCCTTTTCCCCTACCTCGTATTCAAGCAACCTCCGAGCGCTGAGGACCCCAGCAACGACCTCATACGGTGTAACGTTTACGGCGTCCCGAAGGGCATTCACGCAGCAATTGAGGACCGCTTCGACCTGATCGCTCGGGAAGCTTTCGGGATGACGGAGGCTGGCTCGTGTTTATTCATGCCAATCGGCGCGACCGAGATGGTGGGCTCCGGATCGTGCGGAAGACCAGGACCATTCCGCCAGGCCCGTATTGTCGGCGAGGACGGCATCCCGGTAGCGCAGGGTGCCGTGGGGGAACTACAAGTTCGTGGCCCCGGCATGTTGCAGGGCTATTACAAGAATCCGGATGCGACGGCGGCGGCTTTCGATGGCGAGTGGTTTCGCACCGGAGACCTCTTCCGACAGGACAACAACGGATACTTCTATATAGTCGGCCGGGTGAAGGACATGATCCGCCGCGCCGGCGAGAACATAGCGGCACGCGAGGTGGAGGTCGTGATCTCAGCCTTGCCACAGGTCCTCGAAAGCGCAGCAGTACCGGTGCCGGACGAAATACGCGGTGAGGAGGTAAAGGTGTATCTGGTGTTGCAGCCTGGCCTGACCCCGGCGGACCTCTCGCCACAAACCGTTATTGACCACTGCGCCACCAAGCTCGCGAGGTTCAAGGTGCCGCGCTACATCGCATACTGCGGGGAACTGCCAAAGACGCCGTCCGGGAAGGTCGCCAAGAAGGGGCTTATGCAGGGCGTCAATGATCTGAAAGCGGGGAGCTACGACCGCGTCCTGGAGAAATGGCTATGACCACAATCGCTCAGAGAGCGCCGTTCATCGACTTCGGCAGTACGCCGCCGGTAGAAGGCATCAGCAAGACAGCGCCCCATCTATCCAATTACCGGCGTGTCTACCGCGCCAGCGAGAGCGCCTCGGATGCGCTCAAGAAGGCGCCAGAGCCGCTGTCGGCCTACCTGGCGATGTATGAAGCGAATAATGCGCAGCACGTTGTGGTCAAGGCTCGCGATCTGGAGACCACGTTCAACTTCCGGGTCCGAAACGAAGATGTAGCAACGTTCTGCAAGGCGCACGAGCCGCGGTTCATCGGCTTCGCCGGCGTGGACCCGAACAAGGGCATGACCGCCGTCCGGGAATTGGAGTTCGCGGTCCGGGAGCTGGGCATGCGAGGGTTGAACCTGCAGTGCTTCGAGAACAAGCTGCGCATCAACGACGCCAAGATGTTTCCGCTCTACGCCAAGTGCATCGAACTCGACATCCCGGTCAACATCCACTGCAGCACCAACTTCTCGGTGGCAACGTCGATGGACTTCGGTCGACCGATCTACCTGGATGACGTCATGATGCATTTCCCCGAACTCAGGGTCTGCGCCTCCCCGCCCGGTTTCCCGTGGGTTCCTGAACTGATCGCTGTCGCTTGGCGCCACGCGAACGTCAATATCGGTCTCGTCGCCATCCGTCACAAATATCTGGCCGTGGCGAATTCCGGTTACGAGATGCTGCTGCAATATGGAAACACTGTGCTGCAAGACCAGATTATCTACGGCTCTGCGTACCCGATGATGCCAGTAGCTCGCAGCCTCGCGGAAATCGATGCACTGCCGTTGAAGGATGCAGTCCGACAGAAGTGGCTTCACCGCAACGCCGCGCGTCTCCTCGGCCTGAGCTAGTGCGATTCTCTAGCCGCATTGCTGCAGACCGGCGCTGCCACTGGGCACGTCACGCCGTTCGCCTGACGCGATCGGGAGGCACGCTACGCAGTGCCTCGCAACCCGATCGCTACCATCCGCAATGAAAGACTAGGCCCGCAGTCGGTCCCACCAGTCGCGCGTGCGGTACCAACCACCGACAATCGGCAGGAACCACGGATTGCCGCTGTAGAAAGGAACAGTGGGAAATTCGCGCCCATCAAACGCGTTTATCGGCTGCTTGGAGCCCTCCACAATGCGGCGCCCGGTCTGGTACCCGAGATACGACATCATGGCCACGCCGCTGCCATTGCATGCCAACACGTAATGCATGCCATTGTCCTGACCCATGTGGGGCACATAGTCGAACGCGAAGGCGACATTCCCCGTCCAGGCATGCGTCACCTTGGTGCCTTTGAGTTGCGGCCAGCGGTCGATCATGTAGCGATGAAGGACTGGGGCGCTCACTTCCGGAGGGACCTGAGTGAAGCGGGCACGACCACCGAAAATCACACGCCGATTGTCGGGCGAGAGCCGGTAGTAGCAGAGCACGCGCTTGGTATCGGCGATTGTCCGACCCTTGGGGATCAGACTCTTCGCCAGATCCTCTGGTAGTTCCTCAGTCGCGATGATGTGGCTCGCAACGGGCACGAGTCGACGTTTCAGATACGGGGTCACGTCGCCCGTATAGCCGTTGGTCGCGATCACTACCTCGTGCGCCTCGATCCTCCCCCTGTTGGTGTGAACAGTGAACCCACCCCCCGATTTGCGCTCAATGCGCTGAGCTTCTGTATTTGCACAGAGTCGGGCGCCGGCACGATTTGCTGCCATCAGCAATCCGCCGTAGTAGAGCGCCGGATGGAGTTGGCCGGAACGTTCGACCACCATGCCGCCGTGGTAATAGTCGCTGGCGATTTCCTCTCTCTGGCGTTCGCGGGGAAGCATCCGCGCGCCGGCCCCAGCTGCTTCGCTGTACGTGCCGACCTTCTTCTCCTGTTGCGCATAGTGCTGCGGTGTAAAGGCGCCGATGAATCTCCCAGAGCGACGCCAGTGACACTCAATGCCTTCGCGCTGAATCAACGCCTCCACCAAGCCCAAGGACTCAGAGGCGTTGTGGAGCATAGCGGCCATCGCGGTGTTCATCTGCTCGGCGGGCACCGAGCTTTTCCCTGAAAAACTCTTATCGAGCGAAGTTCCGCCGCTCACCGCACCACCGCTAAGTGTCGAGGAACGGACGCCGAAATCCTCCTGTTCCAGTACCGTCACTGTGCCTCCCGAGCGGGCGATTTCGAGAGCGGTCGAAAGTCCCGCGTAGCCGGCGCCCACCACTAGGACGTCGGTCGTGGTGGGTGGGTCCTGCGACAGGTCGTGATTGGGGTGCCACCACTCCCACCACCACGGCATCAATTTGAAATCCTTGTGGAAGATGCTGTCAGCCATGACTACTGTCTCCTTCGCCCGACCATCGAGACGGAAGCGGTGTTTCATCTCTACGGAAAGACCTTGTTGAAGCCACTACCCCGCGCGACGGGTCGGCCCACCGGGCTGGCTCGAAGAACGGGGCCCCGTCCTACTTTGCTGTTGCACTAAAGCCGCGGCCGAAACGGCCGATCAAGAACAGCACGACCGACACCAGCAGGATCTGCATCACCGACACCGCCGCGATAGTCGGGTCGATCTCCATCAAGATGTTGTCAAACATCTTCTTGGGCAGTGTCATCCGCGCGCCAGACAGAAACAGCGCTACCACGACCTCGTCGAATGAGCTGATGAAAGCCAACAGCCCGGCAGAAATTAGACTGGGCCGCAAGAGCGGAAGTGTCACGTGCCAGAGGCTGCGCCAGCGACTGGCGCCGAGACCTTCAGCAGCCTGCTCCAGCGAGCGGTCGAAATCGCGTAGACCAGCCACCATCACGAGGACGACGAAGGGCAGTGCCAGCACCGTATGCGCCAGCGCCAGGCCATACCATTCACCGATCAGCTTCAGTTGGGAGAAGATTCCATAGATTGCGACCGCGAAGATGATGGTGGGTACGACAATCGGTGCCAACGCGAGCCGATCAAGCAGTTGGCGGCCGGGAAACTTGCCGCGTGCCAGGGCGAACGAGAGCGGGACACCAAGCACCAATGCCAGCGTAGCCGTTGCCACTCCGATCTGAAGACTGCGCACAGTGGCGTCGATCCACTGTGGATCGTCAAGATAGCGTTCGTACCATTGCCAGGAGAGCCCGGGCGGCGGGAACTGCATATAGGGGGCAGAACTGAGCGAAATCGGGAACACCACCAGCAATGGCAACATCAGGAATAGGTAGATCGCGGCACAAGCCACCACCAGTGGGACCCGCCCATTCATAGCGCCGCCTCCGTTCGGGAAAAGCGCTGGGCCAATGCGTAGACTGACAAGGTTGCGGCCAGTAACACCGCCGAGAGAGCTGCCGCAAACTGCCAGTTCAAAGTTTCGTGCACCTGCTGTTCAATCAGAACAGCGATCATCATCACTCGCCCACCTCCGAGCAGGGCCGGTGTGATGAAGAAGCCGAGCGAAAGCACAAACACGATCACTGAACCGGCGAAGATGCCATTCATGGTCAAAGGAACGTAGATGCGCCAGAAGATTCGCCACGACGACGCACCCAGCCCCTCGGCTGCTGCAACCACGGACGGATCAAGTCGGCGCACCGCTCCATAGATCGGCAACACCATATAGGGTAATAGCACGTGAATCATGCCGATGAGAACACCTGCAAAGTTATGCAGCAGCGGCAGCGGGTCGACGATGACTCCGGCGTCGAGCAGCAGACGGTTAAGGATTCCGTTGCGACCCAGAATGACCATCCAGGCGTAGGTCCGCACCAACACGCTGGTCCACAGCGGCAGCAGGACAAAGACAAATCCGATCGTGGTCCAGAACGGGGTCGTCGTCGCGATCATGAACCCCAACGGATAGCCCAACAGCAAGCAGAAGAACGTGACAATCATTGCGATCTCGAACGTGTTCCAGAGAACGCGCAAGTACAGTCCTTGGCCCAGCGCCTTCGCGTACCAATCGAGGTTCCCGGTTTCTATGCTTAACCCCAGGAAGCGCACCACCGGGAAGAGAAAGAACAGGAAAAGCAGGACCAGCGCGGGCAGCGCCGAACCGGAGCCCATCCAGCGACGCCCACCCGACGAAGCGCTATAGGTCGAAGACATGAATCTCGTCCGGCTCGATACCGACGGTGACGTTCTCTCCTACTACCGGGAGCGTGCCGCGGGCCGGCTGGCGCACTATCAGCTGCACCCCTCCAGCGCAGCGTAGTAGGAGCTTGAAAGACGAGCCGAGATACACCGCCTCGACTACCTCACCTATGAACGGGTTAGCGATCGACGAAAAGCGCTCCGGACGCATCAGCAGACCAACGCGACTGCCAGTGCGAACCGCAGCCGTCACCTTGAGGCTCCCACCGCTGTCGAGCACAACCGTGCCGGGGGCCGACACCATACCGTGCAATATGTTCGACTCGCCCACGAAATCAGCCACGAAGCCGCTGGCTGGTCGGTCGTAGATCTCGACGGTGCTGGCTATTTGCTGGATCGAGCCTTGGTTCATGACCGCGATGCGGTCGGAGAGCACCAGCGCCTCTTCCTGGTCGTGGGTAATGAAGACCGTGGTCAATCCCAACCGCCGCTGCAGCCGCCGCACCTCCAACTGCATGGTTTCACGCAGCTTGCGGTCCAACGCCCCAAACGGCTCGTCGAGCAGCAGGAGCCGCGGATTGAACACGATGGCGCGCGCGAGCGCTACACGTTGCTGCTGTCCGCCCGATAATTGCCGTGGTAACCGATCGTCGTAGCCCGCGAGTTCGACCAGCCCCAACGCCTCGGTCACGCGGCGGGCGATCTCGGGCTTGGCAACGTTGCGCATCTCCAGTGGAAAGGCGACGTTGCGCCATACGGTGAGATGCGGGAACAGCGCATAGTTCTGGAAGACCATGCCAATGTCACGCTTGGCTGGCGGCAGCGCGGCAATGTCGACGTCATCGACCTTGACGCTGCCGCCATCCGGCGTCTCGAATCCGGCGACGACCCTCAGCAGCGTCGTCTTACCTGATCCACTCGGGCCCAAGATGGTCAGAAGTTCGCCACGTTTCACCGTGAGCGAAACGTTGTGCAGCGCCCGAACCTCCCCGAACCGCTTCCCGATGCCCTCGAGTCGCAGCTCCGCTGACGTCACGCGCCTACGCCTTCTTGAGCATCCATTCGTTCCATCGCTCCTGCGCCGCGGTACCGTGCTCGGCCCACCAAGCGTCGTCGATCCAGAACTGCTTGGTCAGATACTTTTCGTTGGTCGGCAGGAATTCCTTCACCTTCGCATCGACATATTTCAATGATTCGAGGTTGAGACCAGGATAACCCAACGCTGAGGCATAGATGGCCTGCTGCTGCGGCATTGTCATCTCGGCCAGGAACTTCTGTGCCCAATACTGATGCTTGGCACCCTTGGGAATAATAAAACTGCCCTGTTTCAGGGCTCCCTCGTTCCATTCGATTGCGACTGGCCCACCCTTCTTGATGAGGTCGTAAAAACGGCCGTTCCAGCCCGTGGCCAGTACCACCTCCTTATCAAGCAGCAATTGCGCCGGCTGCGCCCCAGTTGTCCACCATGTAGCCACGTGCGGTTTGATCTGGTCGAGCTTCTTGAAGGCGCGATCGAGGTCAAGCGGATAGAGCTTGTCTTTAGGCACGCCGTCGGCAATCAGTGCGAACTCAAGATTGTCGATAGGGTGATTACGCATCGAGCGCGTGCCGGGAAACTTCTTCACATCCCACCATTCCGCCCAACTCGTGGGGTGCGCTCTTCCGTTGGTGAAAACGTCGGTGCGATACCCCATGATGGTCGTGTAGACAGACGAGGCGAACACGTAGGGCGCGCGCGCGGCCTCCGGAAAATGCGAACGGTCAACGATCTTGTCGTCGATCTTCTCAGCCAGGCCAAGCTTGACCGCGCGGATCGCGTCCTGCCCGCCGATTTCCGTCACCTGCCACTCTACGTTGCCGGATTCGACCATCGCGCGCAGCTTGCCGAAATCCACCGGGCTGGTCTCGACAACTCGGATACCGTATTTCTTTTCATAGGACGAGAAATAGGCACTGCGCATGTGGGTGCCCATGGCACCACCCGAATCATTGACCACGATTTGATCCGGCTTTGGCGGCTCCGTCTGTGCCAACGCAACCGTGGCGTCGGCAAGGATGCCGATGCCGCCCGCAGCGGCGGAAACACCCGCCGCACCGAGCCATTGCAGTATGTCGCGCCTGCTCGCGCCGTGCTTGAGTCCATCGACGATAAATTGACGATCGCTGGCATCGAGGTCGTGTAAGCGCAGCGGGTCAATGAGTCCTTTCTTGTTTTCGCTATTCATATAGTCTCCTCCGGCGTGTGGCGAGCAAGACACAAATAACCCACCTGAAGGTGGGTAAGTCGACCGCTCAAATGCAGTATCGTGCTAGGCAGGCGGCCCGTCAAGACTCCGGGTATTGGTGCTATTGCACACCGCCGAGAGGGAAATACACCCTGCGCCCGCCGGCGAAATCCGTGACTTGGGCGGTAGTCGACTCCCGCGCGGTGGAGCACTACGATTTCTGGAGACGGGTCTTTTCTGGAGGAACAAATGGGACAGATCGAAGAACACCTCTGGGTGAATCAACATCTACGTGGTCAGCGGTTGCCGCGGGCGGTTCGCGGGGACGGCGTGTTCGTTATTGACGAAAGTGGCAAGCGATACTTGGATGGCTCCGGTGGGCCGGCGCTGTTCTGCGTCGGCCACGGTAACCGAGAGGTCGTGAACGCGATCAAGGACCAGTACGATGCCATAGAGTTTGCCTATACGACTACGTTCTCCAGCGAAGTGATCGATGCACTTTCACAAGCACTGGTTGAACAGGCAGGCGGGAACTTGCGGCGCGTCGCATACGTCTCTGGAGGTTCTGAGGCCGCCGACACGGCGATGAAGGTGGCGCTGCAATATCATCTGGCTTGCGGCAGTTCGGGTCGGGTGCATTTCATCGCGAGAAGGCAGTCTTGGCACGGCTACACGTTTGGCGCGCTCTCGTTATCCGGTCACCCAGGCCGACGCAAGCCATACGCCGGCGCACTGATGCCGGTGACACATGTCTCGCCAGCAAACCAATACAGACCCCCGGCCGGCGTTCCGATCGATCAGTTGGCCGACTTCCTGGCACTCGAACTCGAGCGTGCCATCCTTGATGTTGGCGCCGAAAGGGTCGCGGCGTTCTTTATGGAACCAGTCGTTGGTGCTGCGGGTGGAGCCGTTCCTGCGCCGCCAAACTATGCCAAGAAAGTCCAGGAAGTCTGCAGGCGCTACGGAGTGCTGTTGGTTGCTGACGAGGTAATGTGCGGCGTAGGACGATGTGGCACATGGCGAGCCCTTGCCCACGACGGCGTCGAGCCGGACCTAATGTATACGGCCAAGGGTTTGGCGGGTGGGTATGCTCCGCTCGGCGCCGTGATCATGTCGGAGTCGCTATACCGAGCCATTTCCGACCGGTTCGGTACGCTGGCTTCGGCGCATACCTACTCTGGTCATACCGCCGCCTGCGCGGCCGCTTTGGCTGTTCAGAGAATCATCAAGCGGGATAACTTGGTGGCGAAGTGCGCCCAAGACGGGGATTACATCAAGTCTCAACTCACGACTCTACTTGGAGAACACCCCAACGTCGGCGACATCCGCGGGCGTGGGTTGTTCATCGCCTTGGAGATCGTCGAAGACAGGACGACGAAAGAGCCGTTTCCACCGGAAAGAAGCCTTGCTGCAAAGTTCCGGGATACAGCGTTTGAGAAGGGATTGATTTGCTATCCGTCCGCGGGAACGGTCGATGGATACCGTGGTGATCATGTTCTTCTATCGCCGCCCTATACGATTTCCCGGGCGGAGACGGACCTGATGATTGAACTTCTTGTTGCGACCCTTGATGAAGTCTTGGCCGCAACACGGACTACCTGTTGACCGCCCGGAACCATACCGTCGATACTCTCTTGCTAGGCGTCGATTGCCACGCCGGTGGGGCGGAACACGATGGATTACCAGACGATCCAGTTCTCAGAGGAGGAGGGCGTTGCCACCCTCACCCTGAACCGTCCCGCGCGCCGCAATGCGCTCGATATGGTCATGCGTCAGGAGATTCCCGACGCGCTCGCCCGAGTCAAGGCCGACCCTGATATCAGGGCGCTAATCATCACCGGTGCCGGGGGGCATTTTTGTGCCGGCGGCGATATTGCAAGCATGAGTGGCGCTATCGCCGACGCCGCCTCCGGGCGCGACCGGTTGCGGGCAAATATTGGCTGGGTCGAGGATCTGGTGATGCTGGATCGGCCAGTGATTGCCGCAGTTGACGGCAACGCCGCGGGTGCGGGCTGCAATATGGCGTTGGCGGCCGACATCATTTTGGCCACCCCGGAGGCGCGTTTCACCCAGTCATTCCTACGCGTCGGCCTAGTGCCGGATTTTGCTGGCCTCTATCTGTTGCCGCGAATCGTGGGTCTGCAAAGAGCCAAGGAGCTGGTCTTTTCAGCGCGTCCCCTGCCGGCTCGGGAAGCGATGGACCTGGGCATCGTTCATTCCATTCATCCTGGCGGTAAATTGCTGGCGGTTGCGCGGGCTATGGCTAGCGCCTTCAAACACGGCTCGCCCGCGGCAATCGGCCTGAGCAAGCAGCTTCTCAATCGCAGCTTCAACCTTGATTTGCGCACGGCGCTGGAGATGGAGGCTGCGGCGCAGGGCATCTGTTTCACGACCAATTGGCACCAGGAGGCCGCAGCCCGATTTCTCGCGAAAGAGCCGGTCCTGTACGAGGGCTTGCCGCCGCCCGGGAAGGCGGACTGAAGGTAGTGTGGCGAGGCGGATTGGTGGCGATAGCAACTGCCGCCAACTGCTGACGGCTTAGCCGTAGCGGAAATCCACTACCTAGGATTTGCGTCTAATATGTCTATACTTAGAATGATAGGTGTAATAAGGAGTCGTTACTCATGACGAACAGCGCCGTCGGCCCTCTCGCAGGAGTCCGGGTCATCGACGTCACAGAAGTTGTTATGGGACCCTCGGCGACCCAGATGCTCGCTGATTTGGGGGCTGACGTCATCAAGATCGAGCCACCGGGGGGCGATCTCCTTCGAGCCACGGG
>JACZKY010021514.1_pt1 | contig 11760 bp, 10 predicted proteins | sample 8237611 | NCBI WGS metagenome assembly JACZKY01 (sample SAMN16148055, study PRJNA663545) | marine sediment metagenome | biome: sediments and biomass from bioreactor inoculated with such sediments; feature: coastal sediments; material: methane- and iron-fed bioreactor; isolation source: Bothnian...
GCACAGCATCTCGTAGAGCAGGTTGGCGCCCAGCAGCGCGGTGTTGCCGCTAGTGTCGTAGGGCGGCGACACCTCGACGAGATCGGCCCCGACCAGGTTCAAGCCGGCGCAGCCGCGGATGATCTCGAGCCCCTGCGGCACGGTCAGGCCCCCGATCTCGGGGGTGCCGGTGCCGCCGGCAAACGCCGGGTCGATGCCGTCGATGTCAAAGCTCAGGTACACCGGTGTTTCGGGGCCGATGCGCGCGCGCACCTGCGCCATCAGCGGCGCGAGCGACTGGTACCAGACGGTGTGGGCCTGCACCACGGTAAAGCCCTGCGCCACCGACCAGTCGAAACCATCGGCGGCGTAGCCGCTGCCGCGCAGCCCGATCTGCCACACCCGGTCGCAACGCAGCAGGCCTTCCTCGACCGCGCGGCGAAACGGCGTGCCGTGGGCGATGCGCTCGCCGAACATTTCCTCGTTGATGTCGGCGTGCGCGTCGACGTGGATCAGTGCCACCGGGCCGTGGCGCTCGGCGATCGCGCGCAGGATTGGGAGCGCGATGGTGTGATCGCCCCCGAGCGTGAGCGGGATGCAACCGGCGGCGAGCACGCGCGCGTAGAACGCTGTGATGATCGCCAGCGACTTCTCGAGCGAGTAGGTGTTGATCGGCACGTCGCCCAGGTCGGCTACCTGCAGGGTGTCGAAGGGCGCGGCGCGGGTGGCCATGTTGTAGGGCCGGATCAGCGCCGATTCGGCGCGGATCTGGCGCGGGCCGAAGCGCGTGCCGGGGCGGTGGCTGGTGCCGATGTCGAGCGGCACGCCGATGAAGGCGGCGTCGAGCCCCGCGGCCGACTCGGCCACCGGCAGGCGCATCATGCTGGCGATGCCGCCAAAACGCGGCATTTGGTTGCCGGAAAGCGGCTGGTTATTCTTGCTCAATGGCGCTGCCTTCTGATCCACTCGAGCACCAGCATCAGGCTGGTGGTGAAGATGATCAAGAGCGTCGCCACCGCCGCGATGGTGGGCGTGATGTTCTCGCGAATGCCGGTGAACATCTGGCGCGGCAGCGTGGTCTGGGTCGGTCCGGCCAGGAACAGCGTCACCACCACTTCGTCGAACGAGATCGCGAATGCAAAGAGCGCGCCCGAGATCACGCCCGGCGCGATCACCGGCAGCGTGACGCGAAAGAAGGTCTGCACCGGGCCGGCCCCGAGGCTGCGCGAGGCACGCACCAGGTTCTGGTTGAAGTTCTGCAGCGTGGCCATCACCGTGGTCAGCACGAAGGGTGCGCCGAGCGCGGCGTGCACGATGATCAGCCCCGCGTAGCTGTCGGAGAGCCCGATGCGTGCAAACAGCAGGTAGGTGGCCACCGCCACCACCACCACCGGCACCACCATCGGCAGGATCAGGATGCTCATCAACAGGCCCTTGCCGAAGAACTGCACCCGCGCCAGCCCCACCGCGGCGAGCGTGCCGAGCACGGTGGCAATGAGCGCCGCCGACGGTGCCACGATGAAGCTGTCCTTCGCCGCCCGCACCCATTCGGGCGAGGTGAAGAGGTTGTCGTACCACCGCAGCGACCAGCCGGGCATCGGGTAGGCCAGGAACGAGCTGGCGCTGAACGAGAGCGGAATGATGACGAGGATCGGCAGCAGCAGGAAGATCAGCATCAGCACGCACAGCACGCGCAGCGCCCACCAGCCGAGCTTGTCGAGCGGCGTGGCGTAGGCGGGGAAGACGGGCAGCAGTCTCATCGCGCGTCAGCCCATGGCGAGTTCGGTCTTGACCACGCGCCGGTAGACGGCGTAGAGCACCAGCGTGGCGGCGAGCAGCAGGGCGCCCAGTGCGCACGCCAGCCCCCAGTTGACATAGACATTGACGTACTGCGCGATGTAGTAGCTCAGCATCTGGTCGGCCGCGCCGCCGAGCAGCGCCGGGGTCACGTAGTAGCCGATCGCGAGGATGAAGACCAGCAGTCCGCCGGCCCCGATGCCGGGCCAGGTCTGGGGCACGTAGACCCGGAAGAACGCCGCCAGCGGCGGGCTGCCGAGCGACACCGCGGCGCGCAGGTAGGTCGGCGGCACCGACTTCATCACGCTGTAGAGCGGCAGGATCATGAAGGGCAGCAGGATGTGGGTCATCGAGATGATGACCCCGGTGCGATTGAAGAGCAGCGCGAGCGGCTCGTTGATCGCGTGCAGTGAGAGCAGCGCCTTGTTCACCAGGCCCTCGCGCTGCAAGAGCACGATCCACGCCGCGACCCGCACCAGGATCGAGGTCCAGAACGGCACCAGCACCAGGATCATCAGCAGGTTGGCGTGGCGATCGCGCAGCGTCGAGAGCCAGTAGGCGAGCGGATAACCCAGCAACAGGCAAAAGAGCGTCACCGCGCCACTGACATAGAAAGTGCGCATCAGGATGCGCCCGAAGACGCGCTGGTCGGGCGCCACGCGCTCGATCTCGCCGAGCGCGTCGCGGCGCAGGTCGATCGAGGTGAGCAGGTAGTCGGGGGTCCAGCGCGAGGAATTCTTGGCGATCGCCTGCCAGTAGGGCAACTCGGCCCAGCGCGGGTCGATCTCGAGCATCTTTTCACGCACCTGCGCGGCGTCCATCTCATCGGCGCGCAGTTCTTCCTTCGTGGCCCGGTAGGTGTCCATGACCAGCGAACGCGAACCGGGTTGCTCGGCGTTCAGGCGGCGCGCCAGGGCGCCGGCATCGGCGCCGCGTTCGAGGTGACTGAGATCCTTGGCGATCGCGGCAAAGGCCGCCGCCGGCGGCTCGCTCTTGCGATCCCATTTCGCGAGCAGCGCGCTCGCGCGCGGCAGTGCGGTGACCACCTCCGGATTCTCGATCGCGCGCACCAGCAGCGCACCGATCGGCACCAGGAAAGTCAGCAGCAGAAATACCAGCAGCGGAAGAGTGAGCGCCAGCGCGACCATCCGTCGCCGGGCCTGCACGCGCGCGAGCGTGCGGCGAAGTTCGGGGGATCCGATGGCTGGGAGAGTCACGTGGCGCTCACTATCCGGTTCAGGCCGCGCTTATTGCGTGGCCCATGCTGCGTAGCGTTTCTCGAGCGCCTCGCCCTGGTCGGCCCAGAACTTGACGTTGAACTGGAGCGCATCCTTGGAGTTCGCCGGCGCGCTCGGCAGCTTGGCGAGCACCTTGGCGTCGAGCATGCCGAAGGCCTTCAGGTTGGTCGGGCCGTAGGAGATCAGCTTGGCGTATTCGGCTTGCGCGGCGGGCGTCGAGGCCGCGGCGATGTACTTCATCGCCAGGTCCTTGTTCGGTCCACCCTTGGGGATGACCCAGTAGTCCAGGTCATAGATGCCGCCGTACCAGGCGATCTGCAGGTTCTTGCCCTCGCGCTGCGCGGCGTCGATGCGCCCGTTGTAGGCCGTGCTCATCACCACGTCGCCGGCCACCAGGAACTGCGGCGGCTGCGCTCCGGCTTCCCACCACTGGATGTTGGGCTTGAGCTCGGTCATCTTCTTGAACGCCCGGTCCGCGCCGGCGGGGGTCGCGAGCACCTTGTAGACGTCGCCGACCTTGACGCCGTCGGCCATCAACGCGAACTCGAGGTTGTAGCGCGCGCCCTTGCGCATCGCGCGCTTGCCGGGGTACTTCTTGACGTTCCAGAAATCGGCCCAGTTCTTCGGTGCCGACTTGAGCTTGCTGGCATCATAGGCGAGCACGGTCGACCACACGAAGGTGCCGACGCCGCATTCGGTTACCGCCGGCTTGCTGAAGTCGGCCTTGTTGCCGACCTTGGCCCAGTCGATCTTCTCGAAGAGACCCTCGTCGCAGCCGCGGGCAACGTCGGGGCTCTCGACCTCGACCACGTCCCAGGTGACGTTCTTGGCTTCGACCATGGCCTTGATCTTGGCCTGTTCGCCGTTGTACTCGACGCCGACGACCTTGGCCTTGGAAGCGGCCTCAAAGGGCTCGAAATAGGCCTTCTTCTGGGCGTTGCCATTGGCACCGCCGAAGTTGACGACCGTCAGCTGACTCTGCGCGAATGCGGGCAGCGCCACGCATGCGGCGAGCGCTGCGATCAGGGGAAGTTTCTTCATCGTGACTCTCCTGCTGGGGTTGGACAATGAGCGTGGAAACGCCCGTAAAAACATCCCGACCTTACGTGTAGATGCGCAAGTGCGGATTGGGAAAGCGCAGCCAGACGGGCTTGCCGGCCTGCGGTTGCGCGTTGCTCGTGAGCGCCATGCGCACCTTGGCCTCGGTCTCGTCGGGCAGGGTGCAGCGCAGGCGCAGGTGGTCGCCGAAGTAGATGACGTCCTTGACGATGGCCGACATCACATTGCCCGCGGCGGGCGCGGCGTCGAAATGCGCCTCGATACGCTCGGGCCGGATCGAGCCGAACACGCGCGCGCCGCTCGCCGCGGCGTTGACGTTGACGCCCGTGAGGCTCTCGCCCGAGGGCAGTACGATCTCGCACTGGCCGGCGCTGATGGTGCCGCACTGGCCCCGGAGCAGCGTGCTGTCGCCCACGAAGCCGGCCACGAAGCGGTTCGAGGGTGTCTCGTAGAGTTTCTCGACGGTGTCGATCATCTGGATGCGGCCGTCATTGAACACCGCCACCCGGTCGCTCATGGTGAGCGCCTCGCCCTGGTCGTGGGTGACGTAGACAAAGGTCACGCCGAGCTTGCGGTGCAGTTCCTTCAACTCGATCTGCATGTGCTCGCGCAGTTGCTTGTCGAGCGCGCCCAGCGGCTCGTCCATCAGCACCAGCTGGGGGTCGAAGACCAGCGCGCGGGCCAGCGCCACGCGCTGTTGCTGGCCGCCCGAGAGTTGTCCCGGATAGCGCGCGTCCAGGCCCTCGAGTCGCACCATGTTGAGCGCGCGCGCCACCAGCCGCGTGCATTCGTCCTTGGCCACCTTGCGCACCGTGAGCGGATAGGCGACGTTCTCGGCGATGGTGAGATGCGGAAACAGCGCGTAGTTCTGGAACACCACGCCGAAGTTGCGCTTGTGCGGCGGGGTGCGCGAGATCGGCTGACCGTCGAGCAGGATCTCGCCGGCAGTCGGGCTCTCGAAGCCGGCCAGCATCATCAGGCAGGTGGTCTTGCCCGATCCCGACGGACCCAGCAGGGTGAGGAACTCGCCGCGCTGGATCTCGAGATTCAGGTCGGGCACGACCAGCGTCGTGCCGTCATAGGTCTTTTGCACGCCGACAAAGGTGACGAGCGCCTGCGTGTTGTCCAAGTACAGTCTCCCATGGCCGGGGGTGATCCGGCCACGGTGCAAAACCCTAGTGGCGGCCACTCCCTCATTGATCTCGGCCCGTACGACGGATGGGCCGATACCAGTATGCCATGAGGACCTTGGGAACAGGTAACGGCCGCTTGCCTGGGTGGGGTACCCGGGCGAGCGCCGCGCCTGGATGGAGTCTCCGCCCGGTTCGCCGCTTTGGATCGGCCGCATGACTGGTAAACAGGGTATTCAGACGGCGTCGGCTTGTCGCATACTTTGGGTGGTGCATTGGAACTTGGAGCTGAATCATGGGCAACGTTAAGGCAATCGAGAAGGCGGTGGCATCGCTTCCCCCTGCGGAGCTGGCCGAGTTCAGACGCTGGTTTGCGGAGTTTGATGCGAAGGTATGGGACGAGCAAATTGGCAAGGATGCCAGTGCGGGCAGGCTCGACAACCTTGCCGCGGAAGCACTTGCCGATTATCGCTCCGGACCGGCGCGCGAACTTTGAAGCACACGGCTTCAAAGCATTTCTGGCAATCACTTGAGGCACTGCAGGAGGATGTTCGGGCGCTCGCCGATAAGGCTTACGCCCAACTCAGGGCCGATACATCCCACCCGTCGCTGCACTTCAAGAAGGTGGGCCAAGGCCGATTCCAGAGCATTCGAATCGGCCTCTACTATCGTGCCCTAGGACTCCATGTTGATGGCGGAATCCACTGGTTCTGGATCGGCACGCACGGCGAATACGACAAGATCGTCGGCTGACCGCCGCAGGATGTTCCCTGCGGCGTCGTCCGATCAGATTCCGAGATGGACCTTGTACTTGGCGCCGTTCGAGAACAGGCAGGTGCCGGCGCCCTGGCGCGGGGTATTCATCTGGTACTCGCAGCTCATGTAGGTGCCGCCCGAGCCATAGGCGCTGGCCACGCCGCGGCGTTCGTCGCCGGAGACCCGCGTGGCTTCGCCGACCAGGATGTCATTGCCGTACTGGAGCTGGAAGCGGCCCTTGCCGGTCATCATGTTGGTGACCGTGCCGGTGACCATGCCGGTCTGTGAAGCGATGTCGTTCTCGGGGTAGAGCCTGGCCTGCAGCGCCGTTGGCATGGGCGAGCCGCTGATTGCTGCCGGCGCAGCGCCGCCCGGACCCGGCATTCCCGACGGAGGCAGGGGGTAGTGGTAGTAATTGGTCTGGCCGTCCGCCCCGACGACCGGGACGACGTAACAACCGGCCAGCGCGGTGGCGGAGATGCCCAGAATAATCGCGGTTCTGATGGTCTTGCGAACCGACATTTGCGCTTTCATGTTGCCTCCTTACCTGGTTGTGGGAGCTTGTGTTCCCCGCTCCCGTGCAAACCATGGTGCTGGAGGCGCGCCTACAGGGCGCTAACCGATCGCTTACTTCTGGCTTACTCTTTCGTCCCGGCCGAGCGCGTGCTCGACGAGTCCCTGCAGCCGGTCACGCAGGGGCGTCGCCCAGGGCGCGTCGACCTCGAAGGCCAGGAAAGGCCCGCGGTAGAGTTCACGGATGCGCGCGCGGCTCGCCTCCGCTCGCCCCCCAAGCGCTTGCCGCCCGCGCTGTTGCAGTGCGGCATCGAGTTCCGCGCCGGCCTGTTCCAGGGCCCACGCGTCGACCCAGAACAGTGCCCGGTTGAGCGACAGGCGACCTTCGCGCAAGACCACTGCCGCCGGATCGCCGAGCAGCTTGCGCAGGCGGTGCAGGGTCGTGGTCAGCGAGCGCTGGGCCGAGTCGCCGTCGATGCGTGGCCACAAGGCGTCGGCGACCTGCTCCTTGCTCACCTGCTCGCCGTCGCAGGCGATCATCAGGCGCAGTAGATCGAGCGGCCGGCGCTGCGCCTTGCCGGTCTCGCCGATCACCTCGCCGTGGCGGGTGAGGCGGAATCCCCCCAGCGTCTGCACCCTGAACGTCCAGGGCCAGTCGGCAACGTCCAGCGGGGGCTGCTCGGGCGCGAGTCCGCGCGTGCGCACCAGGTTGCGAACGTAGTCGACCTCGATGCCATGCTCGAGTGCGTACGCGGCCAGTCGCGCCACCGCGCTCGGGCGCCACCACAGGAAGTTGCGGTAGCCGTACTGGCGGCCAAGCGCCAGGCCGGCGCGCAACGCCGCCAGCGCCGGCCGGGGCCGATCGTGCTCGAGTGCGATCTGGGCGAAGCTCAGCAGGCAGGTAAATTCGAGGTGCTTGTTGTCGATGTCGCGGGCGATCGCGCGCAGCCGGCGGAGGTGGGAAATGCACTTGCGCTCGTCGCCGCAGGCCGAGAGGATCTGCGCGAGCGCGAGCCGGCAGAGCACCTCGAAATAAGGCCCCCCGGCCTCGATCGCCATGGTCAAGGCGCGCTTCTCGTGCTGCAGCGCCAGCATCATGTCGTCGCGCAGCGCCGCCTCCCAGGCCTGGAAGTGATGGATCAGGCACTGGTTGAGCCGCCCGGTGCCGGCGGCCAGCGGTTCGAGCCGCGCGCGAATTTCCGCCGCGGCGACCAGGTCGTCTGCTGCCAGCGCGCTGCCGTAGCCGTGGACCAGCAACTGCACGGTCCAGGTGCCGACCCCGGTGGCCGCGGCCAGGGCCAGGCCCGCCTGCTCGGCGGCACGGCAGGGCTCGCGCTCGGCGCTGAGCATGTGGAACATCGCCTCGACGTTATGCAGGGTGATGCGCGAGAAGGGCGTGACGTTCGGGGCTGCTGACTGGGCCTGGGCGGTGGTTATCAGCGCCTGGGCCTGCGGGAAGGCGCCCGCCCACATGATCGAGAGCGCCGAGAGCAATTCGACGAACATCTTGAGATTGACGTCCTCGGTGGCCTGGGCGCGACCGACGGCACGTTCGATCCAGGCGCCGATGTCGGCGCGTTGCGGTTGGCGCAGCGTCAGCGAAAACACCATCGAGCAGGCCACCCGGGCTTCGAGCGCGGGGGTGGCAAAGCCGGGGTAATCGCGTGCCGCCACCGCGAGCACGGTGCCTGCCGAATCGAGCAGTTTGAACCCGTCGAGCACGCCGATCCAGCGGTCGAGCAGGGCGAAGTCGTCGAGCTCGTAGAGGATGGCGTCCATGGCACCCGAGGCCGCGAGTACCGATCCGATGGGGTCCGGGGGGGTGCGCGCCGCGAAGCGTTCGTAGGCCAGCTCAAACAGGTGGCGTCCCTTGCGCGGCGAGGTCTGCACCTGGCTTGCTGCGGCCCAGTAAAGCGTCCACGGGCGTTTTTCCTGCAGCTCGAGCGGCAACTCATCGAACCAGCGCAGCAGCGTCTCGCCCCGGCCGTGGGCGAGCATCGCGGCGGCATGGCGCTCGATGAGGCGGGCCATGCGCACCCAGTCGCGGCTCTCGCGATAGAGTGCCACTGCGTCCTCGACCTCGCCGGCGTCGGCCAGTAGCGTGGCGGCACTGCCCTGCAGGCGGCGGCGCTGTTCGGCACTGAAGCTCGAGAGCGCGCGAGCACGCAGGAACTCGCGAAACATCGGGTGATACTGGTAGACGGGCGCCGGGCGGGCGGGGCGGAAAGTGACGAAATAGTTCTTGCGATAAAGCTCGTCGAGAATCTGTTCCGCATCGGCGTCGCCGGTGAGCGCCTGGGCAATGGCGGTGCTCATCTGGGGCAGGAATGCCGTGCGCATGAGGAAGTTCCGGGTCCGCTCGTCGGCCTCCTCGAACAGTTCGCCGGCCAGGTAGTCGAACACCAGTTCGCGGGTCGATGGATCCGGTGGCGCGGCGATCGAACCGGTGGTGCGCGCCTGTTCGAGCATCAGCACCAGACCGGCGGCCCAACCCTGGGTCTTGTCGTGCAGCTCGTCCAGCGCGGTGGCGTCCCAGCGGCCGTCCTGATCCCCGCCGGGCGCTGCCTCCCGGCCGGGCGGGTCCTGCATCACCAGCGCGGCCGTTTCCTCACGGGTGAGGCGCAGATCGTCCCAGCCGAGCAGCGCGAGGGCGCGACTGGCGCGCAACCGTGCCAGTGCCGGCGGCGGGTCACTGCGGCTGATGAGGATCGCCCGTCCGCCGGGCGGCAATTCGCGCAGCGCCACCCGCATCACCTCGTGGAGTTCGGAGGAGGCGGGCACTTCGTGAAGGCCGTCGAAGACCACCACGAAGGGGGTTCCGAGCCGCGCGTAAAGCGACTGAAAGTAGCGCCGGGTGAAGAGCGCGAGTCCGCCGTGATATTCCGGAGTCAACAGCGGCAGGGCCTCGCCCGCGGGCTCGCTGAAGGCCTCGGCCGCGGCCCGCAGGTAATAGAAGAAGGTGGCGACGTCGGTGTCGCCCTCGTCGAGTTGGTACCAGAGGTTGGTGGTGCCGCAGTGCTCGAGATAACTGGCCACGGCGGTGGTCTTGCCGCAGCCCGGTGGCCCCGACACCCAGGTAACCGGCACCTCAGCGGCGCGATCGAGCAGCGCGAAGACCCGCGCGCGCGGCACCACCCCCGAGATCGTCGGGCGCGTCGTCTTGGCAAGCGAGGCACGGCTCGGTTTCATGGCGTCTCTTGGAACCGGGTGATGGGGCATTCTATGATGCGGACTCTGGATAGTGCGAGACTTCTGACCGTGTCTTGGTCTACTCTTGCGCTTGGCAGGAGACGCGCTGCCAGTGGATTCCGGCCGGCTCGCCGGGGTCAGCGATGAACCGATACGGATACTCACCATGACGGCACGCGCTGCTCGAATGCCACGCCTCTACGTGATCAATCTCGACGAGTCGACGCAGCGACTGGCGAGCATCGACGCCGAGATGCGGGGCTTCGGACTCGAATATGTGCGCACCCGCGCTACCAACGTGGCCGAGCTGGCAGCCGATGCGTTGCCCCTGGCCTACGACGTCGAGCGCAATCGCCGGCGCTACTTCATCCCGCTGAAGCAAACCGAGATCGCGTGCTTCACTTCACATCTGCGCACCTGGCAGCAAATTGCCCGGGGCGCCGAGCGCGGCGGCGCGATTGTGCTCGAGGACGACATTAGCTTCACGGGCGATCCCCGCCCGGTCATTGCCGCGCTGGCCGGGTGGATGGACTCGGACGAGGCGCGGATCGTCAAGTTGTACGCCAAGCGCAAGTCCGCGACAGCCACCGACACAACGACCGGAGTGGTCACCTATCGGCCGCTGCTGCCCCCGTTGGGGCTCGTTGCCCAGTACATCAACCGGGCCGCGGCGCAGGCCTTGATCGCCCACGCCGATGCGATCTGGGAGCCGGTCGATGTCTATGTGCAACGCGTCTGGGTCCACGGGGTGGACATTCGCGTCGTGCGCGACAACCTGGTGCGCGAAGTCAGCGAGCAATTGGGCGGAACCACGTTGGTCCAGCGCGTGAGGCGTCCCTGGCACCACAAGCTGCGGCGTGAATTGCAGCGCCCGTTGTGGCGCAGCGCGACCTTCGTGCGCGCGGTGCTGCATCGCGCGCGCCGGCGACCGACGCGGGTCAGTGCGTCACGTTGAACCGGCCGGCGGCAGGCTCGCCGCGGCGGCGCGCAGCAATCGCTCATATTCGCCCAGGTCATAGCGATAGTTCGACACGAAGGGGTCGAAGCGCTCGGGATGGGCGAACACCTGCGGGTCAAGTTCGATGGATGACTTGGCCTGATCCATGGTGCTGTAGTAGTCACCAAACTTGAATTCGCCGCCGATCACCGAGCCGCTCGGTCGGGCCCAGATGTTGGGGATGCCCAGTGCGTCGGACACGATCAGGCCGTGGAGAGATTCACTGATCACCACGCGACAGCGCGAGATCTGTTCGATCACGGCCTGGTGACCGGCGCCCAGGTCGATGATCCGGGCCGATCCGGTGATGGTTCCGAATTTTCTCCGGTCCCTGAAATAGCTGATGTGCGGGATGAACCCCAGCTCGGTCGTCTTGGGGCTCGCCTGCGCCTGCTGCCGAAAGTAGCGGGCCATCAGCACGAACGGGTCACCGAGGCCGACATCCCCCGCGGGCTTGAGCCGCTGCAGCGATCGTTCGCCGCGCACCGCGACGACCTTGCCGCAGGCCTCGGGTACGGCCACCGAATCCGAGATCAACCCCGAACCGAGCACGACCGAGTGGCGCGTGGCCTGGTGCAGGATGCTGCCGGCGCCGAGGAAATGGGGCTGGTCCCGGCGGCCGAGCCGCACCGAGTGCGCGAAGATTCGGTCGAACAGCACCGGGTTGAAATCGTCCCCGAAGTTCGGCTGCCCGACGTGCCAGAACAGCGGCAGCGCGCCCCTGGGGCGCGTCGACCAGTAGAAGTGGCGCCACAGTTTGGCGGCCTTGCGGCGGCTCCGGTGAAGGATAAGCGGCGCGGTCATGGCAGTCTGGTCCGGGTCGTGGGTGGCAAGGGCGCGGGTCGCCGCCGCCAAGCTTGCGATTATTCTAGGCCCGGGCGCAAGTGGTGCCTTGCACCACCCGCGGCTTGACTGGAATCGTCAGGTAAATGATAATCGTTCGCATTAGAGGGCTTGCTGACCAGCATCTGCGACGCGCGACAATACGACCAGACATCCGCGCGCCGCAACCAACTGGTTCGCGCACACCTCAGATCCGCTGAACCTCATTCCGAACGCCAATGAAGCCTCAGTCGCACCAGCAGTCCGTGATGTTGCACAC
>JACZKY010020064.1_pt1 | contig 11756 bp, 12 predicted proteins | sample 8237611 | NCBI WGS metagenome assembly JACZKY01 (sample SAMN16148055, study PRJNA663545) | marine sediment metagenome | biome: sediments and biomass from bioreactor inoculated with such sediments; feature: coastal sediments; material: methane- and iron-fed bioreactor; isolation source: Bothnian...
CAATTCGGGCGACGGCCAAGCGCTCTACTACGACGCGCCGCAATATCTCGACCTGTGGCGCACGGCCGCCGAGCTCGACGTGCCGATCTACCTCCACCCCCGCGTCGCCGAAGCCGACCGGGCCGCGCGGTACGCCGACTACCCGCAGCTGAGGGGCGCGGCGTGGGGCTTCCACGTCGAGACCGGCGAGCATCTCCTGCGCATCATCCTCGGCGGCGTGTTCGACAAGGTTCCGAACGCGAAGATGATCATCGGCCACATGGGCGAGATCGTCGTCTACTGGGCGTGGCGCATCGACCATCGCATCAAGCGCGAAGGGTGGGCGGAATGGGAGCGCGAGAACGGGAAAACGCGCAAGCTCTCGGTTACCGAATATCTGCGGCAGAACTTCTTCATCACCACCAGCGGCGTCTTCGATACCGCCGGCCTGATGCATGCGCTCGACGTGATGGGGCCGGAGCGGGTGCTCTATTCCGTCGACTACCCCTACGAGTCGACGGTGCAGGCGCGCGACTGGTTCAACTCGCTCGACCTTCCCGCCGACCAGCTCGAGATGATCGCCGCCGGCAATGCGCGGCGGGTGCTGAAGCTGTGAGCTGAGCGGCGGACGGTTTCCGGGCCTTGGGAGAGGGCCGGTTTTTCGACGGAACTTCGACGATCCATGATCACGGGAGGAGAAACCATGAAAATCAAGACCAGATTTGCGGGCCTTGCCGCCGGCGCCTTTGTCGCGGCGGTGGCGGCGCTGGCGAGCCCCGCGGCCGCGCAGGAATACAAGTTCACCTTTCATCACTTCCTTCCCGCGACCTCGCCGGCGCAGGCCGACATGCTGGAGCTGTGGGCCGGCCGGCTGGCGGAAGCCTCGGGCGGCAGGATCGCCATCGAGTTCTATCCGTCCATGTCGCTGGGCGGGACGCCGCCCGAGCTGATCCGCCAGGTCCGCGACGGCGTGGTCGACATGATCTGGGTCGACAGCGGCTACACGCCCGGCCTGTTCCCGCGCACCGAGGTGTTCGGCCTGCCCAACGTCCACATGAACGATCCGGTCGCTACCAACCTGGCGATCGCCGAGCTGTTCGACGAATATCTCGCCGAGGAGCATGTCGGCGTCAAAGTGCTGTTCCAGCACGTCCATGCCGGGCAGGTGATGCACATGCGCGATCGCGAGGTGCGCGCGCCCAAGGATCTGGTCGCCACATCGCTGCGCATTCCGAGCCGCACCGGCGCCTGGGTGGTCGAGGCGCTCGGCGCCAACCCGGTGTCGATGCCGATGCCCGAATTTCCGCAATCGCTGTCGCGCGGCGTCGTCGACGGCGGTCTGGCGGCGCTGGAGATCATCCCCGCGCTCAAGCTCCAGGAGCTGACCAAGTACCATATCGAGCTCGAGGACCAGGGCCGTCTCGGCACCCTCGTCTTCCAGGTGCCGATGAACCTCGACCGCTGGAACGGCCTGCCCGAGGACATCCAGAGGATCTTCCTCGACAATTCGGGCGAGGCGTGGCTGCGCGAGATCGGTGAGATCTGGCGCAAGGCCGACGACCGGGCGGTGGCCATCGCCACGGCGGCGGGCAACCAGCACATCATGCTGTCGGCCGAGGAGAGCGCGGCGTTCCGCGAGGCGGTCGAGCCCGTCGTCGGCCGCTGGGTCGAGGAAGTGACGGCGCGCGGCATCGACGGCCAGGGGCTGGTCGACGCGGCCCGCGCGCGCATCGCCGCCCACGCCCGCTAGGATAGGACGCCGACCATGGCGAATTCACGAAGGGGCCGCTTCGTCTCGAGCGTCCGCGCGATGACGCGCTACTGGGCCCATGTAGGCGGGGCGATCATCTTCGTGATCGTCGTGGTCAACGTCTACAGCATCGTCGGGTTGGTGCTGTTCCGGCGGCCCTTCCCCGGCGTCTACGAGATCGTCCAGGTCGGCGCCGCCATCGCGATGTTCATGTTCCTGCCCTATTGCCAGATGACCGGCTCCAACGTCACCGCCGACGTGTTCACCACGCGGCTGCGGCGCAGGACGGTGGTCTGGCTCGGTGGGCTCGGCGCGCTGCTCGGCCTGGCGTTCGCGCTGTTTTTGCTGTGGCGCATGGGCCACGGCTTCAACGACGTCTACGTCTACCGGGAAACCACCGCCATCTACCAGTTCCCGATCTGGGTGGCCTACGTGCCGATCCTGGCCTCACTGGTGATGCTCGCGCTTGCGGCGGTCGCCAACTTGGTCCAGGCCAGCCAGGGAATCCTTCCCGAGGACGCCGGCTCCTGAGGGCCCGGCCGCACCCGCGGTCTTTCGTGCTCTCGTTCGTCAAAGGAGTGCCGCATGGGCATGGAATTCGTCATCGGCGCCACCGGGCTCGGCGCGCTGGTGTTGCTGATAGCGATCCGCATGCCGATCGCCTACGCCATGGCGGGGGTCGGCATCGTCGGCATCTTCATGGTCTCCGGCCCGGCGATCCTATTGTCGCAGTTGAAGTCGCTCGCCTACGGCACCTTCTCCAACTACGACCTCTCGGTCGTTCCGCTGTTCATCCTCATGGGGCACCTCGCCACCAAGGCGGGGCTGTCGCACGGGCTTTTCCGCGGCGCCAACGCCTGGCTCGGGCGCCTGCGGGGCGGGGTGGCGATGGCGGCCATCGCCGCCTGCGCCGGATTCAGCGCCGTGTGCGGCTCCTCGCTCGCCACCGCCTCGACCATGGGCAAGGTGGCGCTGCCGGAGCTGCGTCGCTACAAATACTCGCCGGCGCTGGCGACCGGCACGCTGGCCGCCGGCGGCACGCTGGGCATCCTCATCCCGCCGTCGGTGGTGCTGGTCATCTACGCGGTGATCGTCGAGGCCAACATCGTCACCATGTTCTCGGCGGCGATGGTGCCGGGGCTGATCGCCATCCTGTTCTTCATCGCCGTGATCGCGATCTACACCTGGATCGTGCCCGAGGCCGGCCCCAAGGGCGGCGCGGTCAGCCGCGAGGAGCTGGTCGCCGCCACGCTCGGCGTCATCCCGGTGGTGGTGATCTTCGGGCTGATGATCGGCGGCATGTATGCCGGCTTCTTCACGCCGACCCCGGCGGCCTCGATCGGCGTGTTCCTGGTGCTGGTCTACGGCCTGCTGCGCCGGCTCCTGAACTGGTGCGACATCGTCGACGCGGTCCTCGACACGGCGAGGAACGCCGGCATGATCTACCTGATCGTGTTCGGGGCCGAGCTTCTGAAGATCTTCATGTCGCGCGGCGGGGTGCCGCAAGCGGCCGCCGGCATGATGCTGAACTCGGGCCTCGATCCGTACGCGCTGCTGATCGTGATGCTGTTCGGGCTGATCGTCCTCGGCCTGTTCATGGATTCGCTGTCGATGATCCTGCTGACGCTGCCGTTCTTCTGGCCGGTGATGGCCGGCCTCGATTTCGGCCTGACACCGGAGGAGACCAAGGTGTGGTTCGGCATCCTGGCGCTCATTGTCGTCGAGCTCGGGCTGATAACGCCGCCGGTGGGCATGAACGTCTTCGTCATCAACGCCATGGCGCGCGACGTGCCGATGATCGAGACCTTCAAGGGGGCGCTGCCGTTCTTTGCCGCCGAGTTGGTGCGCGTCGCCCTTCTCGTCGCCTTCCCGACGATCGTGCTGTTCTTCCCGGCCTGGCTCGGATAGCGCCGTCCGTCCTTCAGCCTACCGCGACCACGACCGCGGCCGCCGCGGGCGCGGCAGGCCAGCTTCCACGCTCCCTCAGCCATTGCGGGGTCCGGCCGAGGCCCCGAACGGGAAGGCGTGGATCTGCGTGATCGGCGAGCCGAGCGTCGCCGCCACGTGCCGCTCGACGGGTTCCACCACAGTCTCGGGCGAAAAGCGGTCGTCGGCGCAATGAGCGCGCCGGCGCGCTTCCTCAGGATCGACAGCGAGTTGCCCACCCCGCACATCGCCGCGTATTTCACGAGCGTCGTGGAGGAGATATTCCTTTACGATGAGCGGTTCACGCTGGTTGCCCGCCACGACCACCCCTGCCATCGGCGCCGGCTCGAACCTGCCGCTGGACCTCAGGAAAGTGGATGTCGATCTGCCCGACAATGCCGTCGCCATCGGGTTGATGGCGAGAAGGACGGGCGGCTCCGGCGACATCCTCGAGGCGTTGCTGCAACGACATTGCGGGCAACACGCGCATCCAGAGCGATGACGCCCGCGGAAATATCGCTTCTGGATATTTCTTGCCGGCTCGCGCCATCGGGGTCCGGCTAGGCTTGCGCTTGCGGGCGCGTTCGCCCTCGCGCCGGCCGGAACGGGAGGCATCGTGACGACGTGACCGACCACGACATCGCCATGCGCCAGGGTTGCCTGCGACCTGCGGCATCCGGACCGGCAGGGGTCTGCTCGGCCCCATCCGCTCGCCGTTTCGCGGGAAAGCCGGCATGGTGAAGAAGCAACGGCTCGTCGTCGGCATGAGCGGCGTCAGCGGCGCGATCCTGACGCGGCGGCTCCTTGAGCAGATGGCCGGGCAGCCGAACTGGGAAACGCATCTGGTCGTCTCCTTGGGTGCCGCGCGCACCATCGACCTCGAGCTCGGCTGCCCGATGTCCGACGTGACCGCGCTCGCCACCGTTGCCCATGACGAGCGGGACATCGGTGCCTCCATCGCCAGCGGCACCTTTCGCACGGCGGGCATGGTGGTCGTCCCGTGCAGCATGAAGAGCCTCGCCGGCATCGCGCACGGCTATACCGACAATCTCCTGCTGCGCGCCGCCGACGTGGCGCTGAAGGAGGAGCGCAAGCTCGTGCTGGTGACGCGCGAGATGCCACTGTCGCGCATCCATCTCGGCAACATGGCGCACCTTGCCGGTTACGGCGTGCGCATCCTGCCGCCGATGATGACCTTCTACAACAAGCCGCAGAGCATCGGCGACATGATCGATCACATCGTCGGCAAGGTGCTGGCCGAGTTCGGCATCGAAGGACAGAACTTCCACCGCTGGCGCGACGACCAGACGGCCGACTGGAGCCATGCGGGCGCTGGAGCACATCATGACGACGACTGACGCCGGACCCGCCCTCCACTTCGTCGAAACCTTCCGCGGCGCTGCTATCACGCTTGAGGCGCTGCAGATGGGCGAGGACCTCGCGATAGCCCTGTCCGGCGGAGAGCGCCCGCATATCGGGGCGGTCGCCGTGGCGCAGCCGCATCCCGGCCTCGACGACCCAGATAGAACCAGCGCGACCGCGTCGACCATCGCGCTCGTCGGCCACAGGGAGGACATGCTGGCCCGCGGCCTCGCCAACCGGATCGCAGCCGCCACCGGCCGGGTGGTCGTCCTCGCCTGCGGCATCCACTACGACGACCTCTCCGCCGAGGAAATCGACGCCGTCACGGCGACCGCCGGCCGGCTGGTCGACCGCCTCCTTCTTGCCCTGCGCCGGGAGGCCCACCGCTGACATCGTCATCACACGCTGCATCCTTGCGGCCCCCAGACCAGGAGACACCCTTTGCCAGAAGCCGTCATGCCCTCCCGGATCGATGATCTGCGGTCAGCAATCGCGTTCCTCAAGACCATCCCCGGCCAGTATCTGGAAACGGATGTCGAGGTTGATCCCTTCGCCGAGCTCTCCGGTGTCTATCGCCATATCGGGGCGGGCGGCACCGTCCAGCGCCCGACCCGCATCGGCCCGATGATGATGTTCAACACGATCAAGGATCACCCGGGCGCCCGCGTGGCGATCGGGATGCTGGCGAGCCGCGAGCGCGTCGGACACCTGCTCGGCGTCGCGCCCGACCGGCTCGGGCATCATCTCAACGCCGCGCTGAAGAATACGGTCGCGCCGGTCATGGTGGCGTCGGTGCAGGCGCCCTGCCACGAAGTCGTGCATCTCGCCTCCGATCCCGGCTTCGACCTGCGCAAGCTGGTGCCTGCGCCCACCAACACGCCGCTCGACGCCGGCCCCTTCGTCACAATGGGGCTGGTCTACGGCCAAGACCCCGAAACCGGGGCGGAAGACGTCACCATTCACCGTCAGTGCATCCAGTCGCATGACGAGCTTTCGATCTTCTTCAGCCCTGGCCGCCACCTCGACGTCTTCCGTCAAAAATGCGAGGATGCGAGCAAGCCATTCCCGGTTTCGGTGAATATCGGCCTCGACCCGGCGATCTATATCGGCGCCTGTTTCGAGCCGCCGACGACGCCGCTCGGCTTCAACGAGTTGGAGATCGCCGGGGCGCTGCGCGGCCGGCCCGTGGAGATGGTGGAGTGCAGGACCGTTGCGGCCAAGGCCATCGCCCGGGCCGAGATCGTCATCGAGGGCGAGATCCTGCCCGGCGTGCGCGTGGCCGAGGACCAGAACACCGGCACCGGCTTCGCCATGCCGGAGTTTCCGGGCTATACCGGCCCGGCCGGCCGGAGCCTTCCCGTCATCAAGGTGAAGGCGGTGACGCATCGGCTCGACCCCATCACCCAGACCACAATCGGGCCGAGCGAGGAGCATGTGAACCTTGCCGGCATCCCGACCGAGGCCAGCATCCTTGCCGCGGTGGAGAAGGCATTGCCCGGGCGCGTCAGGAACGTCTATGCCAGCTCCGCCGGGGGCGGCAAGTTGCTGGCGATCATGCAAATCTCGAAGCGCCAGATGTCCGACCAGGGCCGCGAGAGGCAGGCCGCGATCTGCGCGCTGGCCGCATTTCCGGAACTGAAGACCGTCATCCTGGTCGACGACGACGTCGACATCTTCGACCCCGACGAGGTGCTGTGGGCGATGGCGACACGCTATCAGGCGGACGTCGACACCATCGTCCTGCCGGGGGTGCGCTGCCATCCGCTCGACCCCTCGCAGCGGCCGGGCATCAGCCCGTCGATCCTGTCCGCTGGCATGTCCTGCAAGACCATATTCGACTGCACCGTGCCGTTCGACCGGCGCGCCGAGTTTGCCCGCGCGCAATTCATGGAGGTCGACTGGCGCCGGTTCCTGCCGGACGACAGTTCCCTAAGGTAGAGAAAAAAAGAGAGCGGCGGGCAAGGCCGCCGCTCCCCGTCCCGCCCCGGCGGCGGAAGCCGCCGGGGTACTTTTGCATGGGCCGGTCAGTGCGCCGGGTCCTTGACGGCCTCGTAGGTCTCGAACTCCATGTTGTAGAGCTGTCCGTCGACCCGCTCGACCTTGCGCATGTAGATGTTCTGGATGATGTCGCGGGTCTCGGGATCGATCTGGATCGGGCCGCGCGGGCTTTCGATCCGCGCACCCTTGGCCGCCTCGACGAAGGCGTCACCGGCGGCGTCGCCGCCGGTCTTGTCGAGCGTCTTGTAGATCAGGTCGAGCGTGTCCCAGGCGCCGACGGCGATGACGTTGGGGCGCATGTCACCGTTGACCTTCCTGAACTGCTCGAGGAACGCCCTGTTGGCCTCCGAATCGTGGCTCACCGAATACGGCCCGCCGGTGATCACGCCCAGCGCCGGGTCGCCCATGTTGTTGAGCAAGTCGTCGTCGGTGACGTCCGACATGGCGATGATGCGGATGCCGGACTTGTCCAGCCCGCGCTCGACGAACTGCTTCATGAAGGCGGCGCCGGCGCCGGTCGGCACGAAGACGAACAGGGCTTCCGGCTTCTGGTCGGCGACGCGCTGCAGGAACGGCGCGAAGTCGGGATTGGCGAGCGGAACGCGCAGCTTCTCGATCACCTCGCCGCCATTCGCCTCGAGCGTCCTGCCGAACCATTCCTCGGCATCGAGGCCGGGGCCGTAGTCGGTGACGACGCTGACGAATTTTTTCGCACCGTTCTTGGGCGCCCATTCGCCGATGACGCTGGCGATCTGCGGGATGGTCTGAGCAACCCGGATCATGTAGGGTGAGGCGTCGATGATCGAGGAGGTGGCGGCGACCATCACGAGCTGCGGGATCTTCGCCCGCTTCGACAGTTGCGCCACCGAAAGCGCCGTCGGCGTGTTGCCGAAGCCGGCGAGGATCTCGACGTTCTCGCGCGTCACCAACTCCTGAGCGATGCGCAGGGCGTGGTCGGCGACGCTGGCGTCGTCCTTGATGACCAGTTCCACCTTCTTGTTGCCGGCGGTATCGCCGCGTGCGTCGACGAAAGCCTTGATCGCCGCGCTGATCTGGCGCCCGTTGGACTGGAAGTTGCCGGTCAGCGGGATGATGACGCCGACCTTGACCGTGTCTTCGGCAAGGGCCGCGCCCGTCCCCGCCAGCAATGCGCCGGCCGTCAGCACGGCTGCGACTATCTTTCCTATGCTCATTTTCCTCTCCTCCACAGATACGTTTCCTCGTTCACGCCGAAACCGCCGGCGCCTTTTCGGCGCCGGCGCGCCCGCCGACGCCGAGATAGGCGCCGAGCGCTTGCGTGTCCTGCGACAGGACAAGGCTGTCGCCGCTGTAGACCACCGAGCCGCGTTCCAGGATCACCGCCTTGTCGGTGATGGCCAGAACCTGCTGCGCGTGCTGCTCGACGATGATGGCGGCGATGCCCTCCTCCCGGATGATCCGCCTGATGGCGGCCAGAAGCTCCTCGACGATGATCGGCGCCAGCCCTTCTGTCGGCTCGTCGAGCAAAAGGATCGCCGGGTTGAGGACGAGGGCGCGCGCCACCGACAACATCTGCTGCTCGCCGCCGGAAAGCTGGCCGCCATAATTGCCGCGCCGCTCGTGCAGGCGCGGGAACATGCCGTAGACCGCATCGAGGCTCCAGCGGCCGGGCCGGGCCACGGCAGTGATGTTCTCCTCGACGGTGAGCGAGCGGAAGATGCCCCGCTCCTGCGGCACCCAGCCGATGCCGGCCGCCGCACGCTGCTCCGGCGCCAGCGCGGTGATGTCGTTGCCGTCGAACAGCACGCGCCCGCCATGGTGGCGGATCAGTCCCATGATGGCGTTGAGCGCCGTCGTCTTGCCGACGCCGTTGCGCCCCAGAAGCGCCATCGCCTCGCCACGGCGCAGCTGGAGCGAGATGCCGTTCAGCACCGTCGCCCGCCCGTAGCCGGCCGACAGCATATCGAGGACCAAGAGCTCACCCATGGTCGGCCCCTCCGAGATAGACCTGCCTGACGCGGTGATCGCTGGCGATCTCGTCGACCGTGCCTTCGGCGAAGAGGGCGCCCGAAACCAGCACCGAAATCTTGCGCGCGAAGTTGAAGACAAGGTCCATGTCGTGCTCGATCAGGAGGATCGACACGTCCGCGGGCAGGGCCGCGAGCCGCGACAGCACCTCGTGGCGGTCGGACTCCGGAACGCCGGCTGCCGGCTCGTCGAGCAGCAGGACCTTCGGCCGGCAGGCGATGGCGAGCGCGATCTCCAGCAGGCGCTGCTTGCCGTAGGGCAGGCTGGAGCAGGCGTGGTCGTAGACGTCCTCAAGGCCGAAATCCTCTAGCAGCCCGGCGATCTCGTCCTCGATGCCCGGCAAGGTGCCGGCCCAGCGGAACCAATCGCGCCCATGGCCCCGCCTTTCGCTGATCACCAGCCCGAGGCTCTCCACGACGTTGAGCTGGCCGAAGAGCTGGTTGATCTGGAAGGTGCGCGCCACGCCGCGCCGTACGCGCGTCTCGCGCCGGGTCGTGGTGATATCGTCGCCGTTCAGCAATATCCGGCCCTCCGTGGGCTGGATCACCCCCGTCAGGAGGTTGATGAAGGTGGTCTTGCCGGCGCCGTTCGGGCCGATCAGCGCATGGCGCGCGCCCTCTTCGAGCTGGAAGCTGACTTCGTCCGTCGCCTTCAGCCCGCCGAACGTCTTGCTCAGCGACCGGGTTTCGAGAACCGTGCCCATCACATCTCCTGCTGTCCGGAAACGACGGCTCTGGGCGAGGGCTGCGACGAGGGTTTGGGGACGGGCTTGCGCAGGCCGGCTGCCAGGCGACCGACCAACTGGCGCGGCCGGTCGCGGCCGATCAGCACAAAGGCCACGAGCAGGATGCCGATCCAGAACTGCCAGTATTGCGGCGTCAGCGTGGCAATCCCGTCCTGGATCAGCTTGTAGACCACCGTGCCGATCAGTCCGCCATAGAGATAGCCGGTGCCCCCGATCACCAGCACCATCAGCCCGTCGGCCGACTTCTGGAACGACAGGACGTCGAGCGAGATGAACTGCTGCGTCTGGGTGTAGAGTGCCCCGGCAATGCCGGCATAGGCGCCCGCCAGCGTGTAGATCGCCACCTGGCGGGCATGGACAGGGATGCCGACGGCCGAGGCGCGCAACGGGTTGTCACGCACCGCCTTGAGCGAGACGCCGAAGGGCGAAGCGGTGATCAGCCGTGCCAGTACGAACAGCACGAACAGCACCGCAAGGCTGTAGGCATAGCCGGTGCGGCCGTAGAAATCGAACTCGAAACGGCCGAACAGCGGTTCTATGGCGATGCCTTGCAGCCCGTCGGCGCCGCCGGTCAGCCAGCCCGTCTGGTTGGCGAGCTCGTAGAGCACGGCCGCGACGCCGAGCGTGACCATCAGCCGGGTTAGGTCGCCGCCGCGCAAGAGTAGGAAGCTGGTCGGGAAGGCGACAACCGCACCGGCCAGCGCGCCGACCAGGAGGCCGGTGATCGGCTCGCCGGTGACATGGATCGACAGCAGGCCGCTGGCATAGGCACCGGCGCCGTACATCGCTGCCTGCCCGAGCGACACGATGCCGGCGAAGCCGAGGATAAGGTCGATCGACAGGACGAAGATCGCAAGGCCGACGATCTCGGTCAGGATCAGGTGACGCTCCGGCAGGAGGAACCACGACAGGACGGCCGCCACCCAGAAGCCAATCTCGAGCAGGCCCCAGCGCACGGGGCGGCGCATGATATTGCGGACCTCGCCCGACAGGCGGGCGGCGGGACGATTGCGGTTCTCGGCCATCAGCTTGCCCTCGCGAACAGGCCCTGCGGGCGCAGGACGAGAACCGCCACCAGGACGAGGTAGATGACGAAGCCGCCGAGGCCGGGGACGTAGTATTTGCCGAACACGTCGGCGATGCCGAGCAGGATCGAGGCGGCGAGCGGCCCCATCATGCTCGACGTGCCGCCGACCGAGACGACGATGAGGAAGTAGACCATGAATTTCAGCGGGAAGGTCGGGTCGAGCCCGAGGATCTCGGCGCCCAGCGCCCCACCGAGCCCCGCCAGACCCGAGCCGGTAGCGAAGGTCAGGGCGAAGATCGTGTTGACCCGGATGCCGAGGCCACGCGCCACGCGGCGGTCGTCCACCGCCGCGCGAAGCCGGCTTCCGAACCGCGTATGCGTCAAGGCCAGTTGCAGCGCGACCGCCAGCAGGCCGCAGATCAGGATCAGGAAGGCGCGATAGATCCCGATGCCGACGCCCGCCACCTCCACCCGGCCGCGCAGAAAGGACGGCAGCGACAGGATCTGCTGCTGCGAGCCCATCACGTAGTCGATCCCCGCCACGGACACGAACACGAGGCCGATCGTGAACAGAACCTGGTCGAGATGGCTCTTGTCGTACATGTGCACGTAAAGCAGCCGCTCGAGGACGAGCCCCAGAACCGCCGCCACGACGAAGGCGATCGGAAGCGTGAGCAGGAACGGAACCCCCATGGCATTGGTCAGGAGCACCGTCACGTACCCGCCAGCCATCGCGAAGGCGCCATGCGCCAGGTTGATGAAATTCATCAAACCGAGCGTAACGGCCAGTCCGCAGGACAGCACGAAAAGCAGCATCCCGTAGGCGAGACCGTCGAACAAAAGCGTCAGCATACATCCTCCCTGTTCGTGATGAATTGTTACCTCTCGCCATTCCCGCGCCGACAGCAGAGCCGCCAGGAAGGCCTCCCCTTGCGAGAGTTCACGTCACGATAGTGCCGAAC
>JACZKY010051568.1_pt1 | contig 11745 bp, 8 predicted proteins | sample 8237611 | NCBI WGS metagenome assembly JACZKY01 (sample SAMN16148055, study PRJNA663545) | marine sediment metagenome | biome: sediments and biomass from bioreactor inoculated with such sediments; feature: coastal sediments; material: methane- and iron-fed bioreactor; isolation source: Bothnian...
TCATAGGGATTATTATCCCATCCTAAATAATCACCGCCCGTTGAATCAAATGGAAAACCAACTCGATCTGTAAAATCCCAGCCACGATAATCATCAATAAATCCGTTATTATCATCATCTATTCCATTGCTCTTTTTATCATTTCCAAACTGATCCAAACCAGTTTCCCCGGTATTAATAAAAATCTTATTTATTAAATCAGGGTGGTTGTAATCAATTCCGGTATCAATTATTCCAAGTAAAACTGTATCAGAACCCTGAGTAACATTCCATGCATCAAAAGCCTTAATTTTTTCTAAAGCCCATTGCTGGGATATTAAACTATCATTTGGAACAATATCTAACTGGTAGTTAGTAGATTTTTGAATATATTCAATATCAGAATCAGTAGAAAGCATTGAATTGAAATTTGCTTCGTCAACATTTTCAGAGAACTGAATCTTAACAATTCTTCCGAGAACTTCATCTCCCCTGCCCAAACCTTTTGCAAGATAGTTTACATTATAAGTTGGCAAGGCTAATGGTGCATCACCGAGATTATTAGATAATTTTTGCTGGGAAATATTGGATTCAACAACATCAATAGGCACATTACTTTTATATTTTATAAAGTAAGTTGTTTGTGCAATTGATGGGATGGTTATTAAAATTAGCGCGGCAAGAATAAGAAACCGGTTAAACTTCATACATCTCCTTCTTGAAGTTGGTGTCTACATTTGTTGGATACTTTCCTGAAAAACAAGCAGTGCAAAAATTTTCAGTTCCTGCTTCAGAAACAGCTTCCAACATCTCATCGATAGTTAAGTACTCTAAGCTATCTACTTCAAGATACTTTTTTATCTCTTCTATGTTTCCATGTTTTTGAAATGCAATTAATTCCTGGCTGCTCGGAAAATCCATTCCGTAAAAACAAGGATACATAATTGGCGGCGATGATATTCTTAAATGAATCGATTTTGGGTTTGCTTCCCGCAACAAATGCACTAATTGTTTTGATGTTGTTCCTCTAACTATCGAATCATCAACAACAACAATTGTTCTACCTTCAAGCACACCTTTTACAATATTGAATTTTATTCTAACTCCGGTTTCGCGATTTGTTTGTCCGGGTTGAATAAATGTCCTTCCGATATAATGACTGCGAATCAAACCAATTTCTAAACGTGCATCAATACCCTGCTTCTCCAATTCTCTTGCATAACCTAAAGCTGTTGTGTTTGAACTATCCGGTACGCTTATTACATAAACTCTTTCGCCATCAGGATCAGTAACAGGATGTGAACGTGCAAGTTCTTTTCCTAATCTGCGGCGCATCTTATCAACATTGTGTCCAAAAATAAAACTATCGGGTCGGGAAAAATAAATGTACTCAAAAACACAATGCTTTTGTGGTTCAGGATTTTCATTTATACGATACGATTTAATTTTTTTCGATCGTATAGTTTCATCATCAATTACAATCATTTCTCCGGCTTCTACTTCACGCAAAAACTCAGCACGCTGAATATCGAAAGCACAAGTTTCTGAAGCCACGAGAAATGCATTGTCTAATTTTCCCAAAGATAAAGGACGGAAACCCAGCGGATCCCGTGCTGCAATTAATTTATCATCTGTAAGAATAACAACACAATAAGCTCCCTCAATTTTTCTGAGAGCTTCGATTATCTGATCAATTTGATTATCAAGTTTACTGCGTGCAATCAAATGAAGAATTACTTCTGTATCACTGGTTGTCTGAAAGATTGCACCTTCATTAACTAATTCTTCTCTAAGCTCTTTTGCATTTGTAAGATTTCCGTTATGCCCGATCGCAAGATTACCGAGCCGGTAATTAACCATAAACGGCTGAATATTTTTTCTTGATTTTGCAGAACCGGTTGTGGAATATCGATTGTGTCCAATTGCTGAATTTCCAAACAATTGCTCTGTAAGCAGATTATGATCAGCAAAAACCTCTGAAACTAATCCTTCACCTTTAACAATATTAAAGTGTGCGCGATTATCTCCATTAAAGGAACGAGTAACAATTCCACTTGCCTCTTGTCCGCGATGCTGCAAAGCGTGTAATCCATAATATGCCTGGGCAGAAGCAGTTTCAGAACCATAAATTCCAAAAATACCACAAAAAGAATTGGGTTTATCTTCTTCGTAATTCATTATTTCTTAGGATTTAGTTATAAATAATTTATAGGCAAAGTTAAGTAAATGAAGATATTTTATGAAATCAATTTGATGTACCAATATGCTGAATTTGGGTTGAAATAATTCATTAAAAACTCTGAATATTTAATCGTAATTTTGCATTATAAATTACAGAGGAGATATATGTATGCAAATGGAATCAATTGAATCATTTCTAAAATTAAAAAACATTGCAGTCGTAGGTGTTTCATCAAAAGGCAAAGGATTTGGAGTCGCTGTTTATAATCATCTAAAGGATAATGGATACACTGTTTTTGGCGTAAATAAAAACGGCGGTTATTATGGCGGCATAAAATTATATAACACAATTTCAATGATCAACCAGAAGGTTGATGGTATAATTACTGTAGTGCCTCCATCCGAAACGGAAATAGTGACACAGGAAGCAAATGAATTGGGAATTAAAAATTTCTGGATGCAGCAGGGTTCTGAATCCAAAAACGCCATTGATTATTGTAATGATAATAAAATAAACGTAGTACACAATGAATGCATTATGATGTTTGTAGAACCGGTTAAATCAATCCATAGTTTTCATAGATGGATTAACAAATTGGTTGGTAAGTATCCCGGTGTAAAATCAACCTAATTCTTAATTCCCATTCAAATTGTCACACCGAGCGGAGTTGAGGTGCAACACCATTCTGTTCTGTTTGGCTTCGACTTCGCTCAGCCTGACGAAGTATCTTTCTAGAAAGTTGGGGATGTGGAATAGTGGAATTTGTGAATACTCCATTATTCCAAAATTCCATTACTCAATTAAGAATTTTGCAATCTCTTCTCTGCACTTTTCTATCTCACAGCTAACAGCTAAATGACCACAGTTATTATTTAATAAAAGTGTTTTTGCATTTATAAGCTTTGCAAATTTCTTTGTCTCGTTTGGATTGACAAGTAAATCTGTTTCTGAAATAATTAAGAAAAATTTAGCTTTTATACTTTTTGCTGCTTCATCCATTGATCCACCGAATGCTTTTGATATGTCATGTTCTAAAATGGCTTTTAGCTGCAATTGATAATCATCTAGTGTAAATGTGTTTGAGTACTCTTTATTAAAATCCCTTAGATAATTCTGGAAATCCTCAGGTTTTATTTTATCAATTATAAATTCTGGAGTCCTTCCCATTGCAGCCATAAGCATTTCCAGTGATTTTCTGATTTCATTTTCCGGTACTTCATAACGTTTTCCGGTTTCAATAATATTTAATTGTGTATTGATCCAGAGCAGATCATAAGTGCTCATTTTTGGAGTGCCGACATACGCCACAATTTTTGAAATATAATCAGGATAAGCTACCGCCCATTCCCACACCTGCATTGCTCCTAAGGATCCACCAACCGCTGCAAAAATATGTTTAAGCTTGAACACTTCTGTTAACATTTTGTAATGAGAGTTTACCATATCCCTAATCGAAATTTCTGGCAATGTTTTAATTTTATAAACATTGTAATTTGATGGTGATGTTGAAACTCCATTACCAAGTGCGTCAATTGCAATTATATAATATTTAGATGTATCTATAAAATTGTACTTTTCTATTAATCGGGCAATGTTTTCTGTCGTTCCTTCAAACCAGGTTGGGTAAATAATTACATTAGAAGAGTCTGAATTTAATTTTCCAAACGTACGATACCCAATATTGCAGTTGGTAATTGAATCACCCGAAACTAATTCTAAAGTTCCTATGTTTGCAAACTGCTGCTGTGATTGCGCAATTATAACTGTACTTAATAAAACGGCAGTTATTAGCAAAATGATTGAGTATTTTTTCATAATTAGAATCTTAATTTAAAATATTTAAACATTCTCACTTAAAATTTATAAATTTAAATAAGTATAATGAAGAAATAATCCAAAGTATTAGGAATTAAAATGAAACTTAATCTTTACCAAATTTTATTATTAACTCTGCTTGTCATTATTAATAAAACGAATTATTCACAGGTCATAGACCTAAATGAAAGTTGGAATAAGGTTGCAGATGGACTAAACTTCCCGGAAGGTCCGGCTTACGATGGCCACTCATCAATCTATTTATCTAATTGTTACGGTGGTTGGATTGCAAAATATTCTGATGGAGTTCTTGATACATTCATTTCAAAATTAGATGATTCACTTCTCTTACAAAAGACTAATGGTTTATCGTACGGAAAAGACAGATACTTATATGTTTGTGAATATGGCGGAGGAAAAATACTTAGAGTAAACAATTTTCAACAAATTGAAGTTTATGCAGATGGCTACAAAGGTGAAAGGTTTAACAGACCAAACGATTTAGTTTTAGATACAAATGGCAATTTGTTTTTTACTGATCCTAAAAGCTATGACGTAAATATTTTGGATGGTCGAGTATTTTTAGTTGATGCGGTAACGAAAAAAGTAATTTTAGCGGATGACAGTCTGGCTTTTCCAAATGGGATTAATATCTCGTCTATTGATGGAAAACTTTATGTATGTGAATCCGCAAAACAGAAAATTGTTAGATATAAAATAACCGGCAAAAATATGTTAATTGATAAAGAGGATTTTGTCAAAATTCCCGGTGGAGATCCTGATGGAATTGATTTTGACATTAATGGTAATTTATATGTTGCACACTTTGGAGGAAAAGCAGTTTATATCTTTTCACCTGAAGGAAAACTATTGCAGAAAATTGAAACGCCCGGTTCAAAACCTACCAATCTTGAATTTGGCGGTGATGATTATAAAACTCTTTACTTGACCGAGGTAGAAACAAATTCACTTTATAAAATCAGAACTAAATATCCGGGAAAAAATAGTTTAAACAAAAAATAATTATTCCTTTTGTTTTTTAATTAACACAATACAGTTGCCGACTTCTCTTTCTCCGGTTTCATCGGAAGGATTATTAACGACGTTATTATTGATAACCATGGTAGTGGAACCTCCACCGTCAAGATTCAGTCCCTGGTAAACTCCATGTTCAATCATCAGTTCAGCAAATTCCATCAAAGTCATTCCACTGCTAGATTCCTGTCTTCCATCAACAGTAATAAAAAATACTGTTAGACTATCTTTAGAAAATCCTATTCCGGTTCGCGGATGTTTAATCTTGGAAAATCTGGGAAGGTCACCTTCAAGTGAATCATTTATTTTCATCAGGTTATTACCATCCTTAACTAATCTTGGCCAACCGCCAATAAGTGAGTTAATGTTCAAGTAATTTGGATTAAATTTTAAAATAATTTTTAATGTATCGCCTGGTTTAATTTCTCTTTCTAAATAATGAGCAAACTTATTGTTGGCAGATAAAATAAAATCTGAATCAATTTTCCTGTTTCCGGAATGTGTAAAGGAATCTGCAGTAATACAAAAAAGTGTATCAGGATATTTGCTAATGATGTTTAATGGAATTTCACTGATATACCAATTCTCTTTTTTGGTTGGAGTAAATTTTCCCTGAAACGAATTATAAATAGAAATTGAATTGCTATCTGCTATTGAATTAATTCTGCTAATTGGTTCTGATATTCCATCCGGTAAAATTAATTGTCCGTTAAAAACAAATTGATCCATTAGTAGTTTGCCGTTGTCAGTAACTGCAAATTGAGTATTCACAAAAGGATTAAAAGGTGAATCTGTGAACCTGACACCTTTAACAATCTTCCCTTGTGAAATCATATTATTAATTATTTCACCATCGCTTTCAAAAAAATCACCATTAATTGCTGCAATAACTTTATAACTTGAATCTGTTAAAGATTTGATCATTCCGCTGGTAGTTTTTTTAGAATTTAGAAGATTATTTGCTTTGACGGTTCTTAACTCGTATTTGTTTGTTGAGAGATCAATTTTTAAAATATCTATTGAAAGAGTATCAATAGTATTGATTATCTTTTTGTGCACTATGCCATCATCAATTGAATGTTCCTGAATTTTTATTTGTGATTGAACATTGATTGCAAGTAAAATCGAAATGAAAATGAACTTTATTTTCATAATATGACCTTGAATTATTAATAGAACTCTTAATTGAAAATTAAGTAATAAATTTTTAAAGATGTGCAGGTAATTATAGAAAATTTATTTAATCAAAATTATTGAACCGGTTGATGTATATTTGCGCATCAAAAAAATTATAATCAATGTTTGTGTATGTCTATAAACGTTACTTCCGTTATTCTATCAGCTCTTGAATTAGAAGTTCACTTTGGTGAGCAGATTATTCTTGATAAAGCTTCTCTAAGTGTCCATGAAGGAGATCGTATTGGATTAGTTGGAAGGAACGGAGCGGGTAAATCTACATTCTTAAAAATTATTTCAGGATTATTACAACCAGATTCAGGTGAAGTCGCCAGGAAAAAAGATTTAATCATCGGGTTTCTTTCACAGGAATTTACTTTGGATGAGTACAAAAATGTTTACGAAAATATTCTCGAGGGTGCTTCGTTAGAAATAAATCTAATCAAACAATATGAAGACACTCCTTTTGATGCCTGGAATAAACATAATCTTGAAGAAAAAATACTGCAGCTGGATTCATGGAGCCTGGATAAAAGAACAAATATGCTCATAAGTTCATTAGATGCCCCTGAGGCTGATCGCGAAATCAAAACTCTATCCGGTGGCGAAAAAAGACGGGTAGCACTATGCAGAGCATTAATTTCAAAACCCGATTTACTTATTCTAGATGAACCAACTAACCATCTTGATACAAAATCCATTGAATGGCTGGAAGATTTTCTAGCTCAATACAACGGGACCTGCATTTTCGTAACTCACGATAGATATTTTCTTGATAGAATTGCTAATAGAATTGTTGAACTTTCCTCCGGTACATTTTATTCGCATCAGGGTAACTACACGGAATACTTAATTAATAAAGCTGAACGACACGCAATTAAAGAAGTTGAAGAACGTAAAAGACAAATGTTTTTGCGTCGTGAACTTGAATGGGTAAAACGCGGACCTAAAGCGCGCAGAACTAAAGCTAAAAGCCGTCTTGATAATTATCATGAAGTTGCTTCACAAAATGATTATGAAATCGAATTGGACGTTGAGTTAATTATACCACCTGCAGAAAGGCTTGGTAAAAAAGTTTTAGAATTTAAGGATGTTGGAATAAAACTTGGAGACAGGTTATTATTTAAAAATTTTAATTTCATTTTTGAACCAGGAAAAAAAATCGGAGTAGTCGGACAAAATGGTGTTGGCAAAACAACTTTACTTAAAATGATTCTAGGAGTTATCCCTCCTACTTTTGGGAAGATGGAAATTGGTGAAACCACTCAATTTAATTATGTAGATCAGGCAAGAATATTACTACGTGATGAGGATACAGTAATTAAAGCGATCGGAGAAGGAAGTGAAACTGTAAAGTTTGGTAAACAACAATTAAGTATCTGGACTTACTTAAGAAGATTTCTATTTTCTGATGACAGAATTAATACACTCGTCGGAAGATTATCAGGCGGAGAAAAAAGCAGATTAACGCTTGCGAAGATTTTATGTAATGGCGGTAATTTTCTCATGCTTGATGAACCTACAAACGATCTCGATTTACCAACTCTACGAATACTTGAAGAAGCATTACTGGCTTTTGATGGTTGTGTAGTGGTTGTTAGCCACGATAGATATTTTCTCAATCGCATTTGTGATGGAATTTTAGCGTTGGAAGGCAACGAAGAAATTTATTACAGCGAAGGCGGATATGATTTTTATATTGAAAAGAAAAAAATCAGAGAAAAGCACAATAGAGATATAATTCCCAAATCAGAAAATGAAGATTCCAGAATCAAAAGCAGGCAAAAAAAATTAAGCTATAAAGATGCGATGGAACTCGAGCAAATTGAAGATAAAATTATGCAAGCTGAATCTGAAGTTGAAGAAATTGAGAAAATCTATAGTTCCCCGGATTTTTTTGAAAAGTATTCTTATCAAACAAACGAATTAAATATTAGACTGGATGCTGCCAAAGAAAAAGTAAAAAAACTTTATGAGCGCTGGGATGAATTGGAGAATTTGAAGAACAGTTTATCTTAATTCTATTGATGAGTATCTCTGCATCAAAATTGCAGATTAAGCATATATAAAAAAAGGGAGACTATGCTCCCTTTATCCAAAGAAGAATTTACCCTGCTAATTGATCCATCAATTTATATTTTTGATAAAAGTTAAAAATTCATCAGCATTTACAAAACCTGTTAATCGTTTAGTTTCGTTTCCATTAGAATCAATTACAAGTACAGTTGGCATTCCAATTACATTAAACTTTTTTCTAAGCAATTCATTGGTTTCATTATTTTGAGTCATATCCACTTTATAAACCGTAAATCGAGTAAATTCATTTAAAACTCTCTTATCGGAAAAAGTAAGTGCATCCAATTCTTTACAGGGTATGCACCAATCAGCATAAAAATCGATTACCATTCTTTCATTATTATTTAAGGATGCTTCATAGTTTACAATACTGAATTTTTTCCATTCAGGTTCTAAATTTTCATTTGGTTTTAATGCATACGCGGATACTGCCAAAACTAACACTGAAAAAATAATTTTAAATATTTTAAATCCTTTTGCATCATTGGCGGTTTTATCAACAAACAGGAGTATTAAAGCGGCAATAATTCCAAATATTGGAAGTGAATATCCTTGAATGTGTTTTGGCAATATGGGATCAAGAAAATAAAATGCCATTCCGATTAATAAAAAACCAAAAATATGCTTTACACCATCCATCCATAGACCCGCTCTTGGTAAGTTTTTTATTTTTCCGGAGAAGATTGCTAACAATAAATATGGAAAGCCCAAACCAAGCGCGAGAACGAAGAACATAAGAAAGCCATAAAGTGGATCCCCTTTTGCGGCAACATAAGTTACAAGTCCAAGAACAAAAGGTCCAATACAAGGTGCGGCAACAATTCCCATCGTTAAGCCCATAAAAAATGCACCATAACCTCCGCCCTTTGCACCACCGGCTTTTGCAACCCAGGAATCCGGTAATTTAAATTCATAAACACCAAACTGACTTAATGCTAGTGCAACAAATAAAAGTACAATTCCAATAATAACAATCGGATTCTGGAGTAAAGTGCCAAATACTGCGCCGCTGAGTGAAGTTACAACACCAACAACCGAATATGTTAATGCCATACCCAGCATGTAAAGTAAGCCAAGCATAACCAATCTACTTGTCTTCCCTTCAGCCTGTCCTCCAAAATATCCTATGGTAATTGGAATTAAGGGATAAACGCAAGGTGTTAGATTTAATGCTAACCCTGCAAGGAAAATAAAAATTAAACTCAAAAATAATCCGCTGCTCTCTAATGTTGAAGCAATTGAACTATCATTTCCATTCACAGGATTGGGATTTACAAGTTCAGTCTTAACAGTGTCTGTTGATGAAATTTTTTCCGTTTGAGATCCATCATTCTCTTCATTGATTAAATTATTATTTTCAATTACTTCAACTTCAAAATTAGTTGTTGTTTCAGTTGGCGGCATGCAGGAAATATCATTACATGCCTGATATTCCAGTGTAACACTAACGTTTTGTTTACCAACTTTAATTTCTTTATCAGCCTGGAATGTAAGTGCTGCATTTACAATTCCTTCATACACAGACACAGGTTCTTCTGAAAATGACAACTTTAGTTCATGCGCCTGCGGATATTTTATATTTATTAGTTTAATTCCACTAGCTTTTGCACTGATAACACTTGGAATTAAAAAGTCGTCATTCGGTTTATTGGAATTTATATGCCAGCCGGATTTTACAGTTAATGTTAAATCAACTGAAATTGTTCCGCCCTGTTTGACTTGTAAAAGTTTATTTGTTACTGAAATATTTGCAACATCTTCAGTTTGGCTAAAACTGCTTTGCGTAAGAACGAGAAACAGTAATACGAAAAGTCCTTGAGTAATATTTTTTAATCTGCATAACCAATTCATTTGTAATCCTAAAAATGTTTGATAAAATCAAAAATAATAATTTGAGAAATAATTCTGTTAATATCCGTATAATCAAATAGTAAATATCAGAATCGACTTAAAATTAATTGATAATTCTGTTTCCTTCCTTATCCAAAAGCACGGGATTACCAAAACCTAATTTTGCTAAATTATTCATCTGTGTTTCTTTATCACCAACAACCAGATAAATCATTTTGTCGGGATTAATATATTTTTGAGCCAGCGATTTATGCTGTTCAATTGACATATCAGAAATCTGTTTTTCCTGATCTTGTATATAATTATAAGGAAGATTGTACCATGCAATTTGAGATAACATTCCTCTTAACGCTCCGATTGTTTCAAATCTAAGTGCATTAGATTTTATCAAAGCATCTTTGGTAAATTTTAAATCTTCTGTTGATATTCCATTTCTATATTTTATCATTTCATCTCTAAATATTTGTGCTGATTCCAATGTTGCATCAGATTGCACACCTGCGGAAGCAACAAAGTAACCGGGATATTCAGATCCGGTAAATCCTGTCCTTGCACCATAAGTGTAACCTTTTTCTTCACGCAAAATAAGATTTACAATTCCATTAAAACTGCCGCCAAGTTTATAGTTCATTACGGTTGCTTTAAAATAATCGGGATCTGTAAAAGCTAATCCTGTAGTTCCAATTCTTATTTCCGATTGTTTAGCTCCCGGAAAATCAACAAAATAAACCGTTGATGATTTTATTTCATTAACGAATTTTGGCTGTGGAATATTAACATCAACATTTTCCCATCTATTTTCTAAACTCTTAAAAACGTTCACAGCATTCTCTTTACTTATATTTCCTGCAATAGTAATGTTTGCGTTTTGAGGAGCAAAACTTTTTGAATAATAATTCTTTAAATCATCCAGAGTTATTGCTGTTAATGATTGTTCAGTGCCCAGAATATTTTTAGATAAAATATTGTCATCACCATAAATCAGTTTTGAAAATACCATTGAAGCGGTGCTGCTGGCAGATGTTTTGCTTCTCTTTATTAATTCTATTGTTTCATTTTTCAGCCGATCAAACTCTTTTGCATCCCAGCGTGGTTCAAATAATATTTCTTCAATAAGTTTAAATGTTTCATCAAATTTTGTGGAGAGGCAATTTGCACGTATCAATACTGATTCATCTGTAGTTTGAATGTTAATATTCGATCCAAGATCTTCTATAGCTTGTTCTAATTCAAGCGGGGTTTTATTCTTCGTCCCCTGCATTAACATTTTGCTTACTAAATTTGCGGAACCTACTTTATTAATATCATCTAGAAGTAAACCACCTTTAATAGTAATTTGAAAATCTATTAGAGGAAGTTCATTTTGTTCGATGCCAAGTATTTTTATTCCATTTGATAATTTATTATCCCAGATGTTATACTCTTTCAACAATGAATCAGGACCATTTAGAGGCTGCTTTGATCTATCAAAGTTTGATTCTATCTTTTCAACCTTGACCAGATTATCAGGTTTATTTTTAATTGCTTCTTTTTCTTCTTCAGAAAATGATTTCAGATTATCACCAGTAATCTCAAACAAAGATGAATTTTCTGCTGCAAGTTCTAGTTTCCCATTTGGAACAATACTTAAA
>JACZKY010082145.1_pt1 | contig 11721 bp, 9 predicted proteins | sample 8237611 | NCBI WGS metagenome assembly JACZKY01 (sample SAMN16148055, study PRJNA663545) | marine sediment metagenome | biome: sediments and biomass from bioreactor inoculated with such sediments; feature: coastal sediments; material: methane- and iron-fed bioreactor; isolation source: Bothnian...
ATCACGTGCAATCCAGGATCCCGTGGGCGATAAAATATAACCTAATGGCCCATCCCTCCTAAGAAATTCTAGGACTTCTTTTAAAGGAATATCCACAGAAAAACTTCCGCAATATCCTGGTGAGACTTCATATTGGCTGAAGACAAATTCAATACTATCTGTCTTGATAAAAAAACGAGGAATAAAACTTGGGTTGTTTAAAAGATCGGGAAAATATTCACAATTCTTACTTTTAATTCCTTTTCGTATTTTACTTTTAATTTCAGCTAGAGCATTTCGTCGTGCATCAAAAATATCGAAGAAATCAATACTTTTCTCTTCACTTGGATCTATATTAATAGCTATGATTGATGCACTTCCATGTGGAGTTTTTTCATAATAATAATATTGGTCCATCTTGATTGAAAGAATTGTAGAAGTTTCTATACCTACAACGTAATCAAATTCATAATCTATAATATCCGGTTTTAAACATGAAAGTGCACATGCTAGTATCTCCGCATTTATTTCACTGAAGAAATGATTTGGTAAGATATGTCGAATTTGCGGGCAACGAATATTCATTGAACCATTATTGTATAAATAATTACCATCGGTTAGTGTATCAATTAATGCTGAGCTAACAGAAACTTCTTTAACTCTAATTATTGAAGACAGATAATCAATACCTTTATAAGAAAAATAAGAAATAATTGAAAAAACAATTGTACCCAATGATATATAAAATGCCAATACAGTAGCTTTACTTGGCAGAGTCCATTTTGACCATTGTTTTTTAGTAGGGAATATGGTTATCATAACATCCTTGAATTATTTATATTTTGAAAACAAGGTATTGATACATTTTAAATACAAATAACATGTATGTTTATCAATTTTAAGATAATTACTTCAGTTCCAAGGCTACCGCTAAACGTCGTAGCCTCGATAAAAACTTTAAATATACAAATTTAATCTAGACACATGTAACGGGTGATAATTTTCCAGAGGGTGTAAGTCCCTTACGGGCAGGGGTAACGTCCCGAACCGTTAGCAAGTCACAAGGCGGCTTACCGCAAGGTATACGCTGAACCGGAGCGAAGAGGAGCTCACGACCGAAGGGAGTAATGAAGTGAGACTGCAAAGGTTGGTATTGACGAACAGGAACCGGATATGAGGCATGACAAATCGGATGAGATAGCACAGCCTGTCGACGTCCCAATCCCGATAAATCGGGAAAGTGTTTGCCATGTAGATCCGGCAGCGATTGACCGAACCGAGCGGCGCGAGTTCATGAATACCATTGAAAATAAGAGATTACATGAACAACGAACATGCTCTTACCAGGGGAGATCTCCCGATCCACGAGTTGGAATAGGAGAAGTCAGCAGAAGTCATAGTAGTTTCAGGCAACGAGCTGTAATAGATCTACAGAGGACTCACAGAAGAAATGAAGGGCTGAACGGCAATTGTCCTCTAATCTGGATGACCGTGCATTAGTCAGCAATTATGGGAGTACCCTAGCTGATTGCAACATCACTGGAAAAGGGACTATTTAATCAGGTGAAAAGAGCTGGTTATTATGGTTGCCGAACCGCTCCCGAGTACTCGGGATGACCCAAACGTACGGTGGTGTGAGAGGTGTACCGGTGGGCTATTTGCTCACTGGCCACCTACTCGATTGTGAGCAGGGTTATCCTTTTTTGGACAAGAATAAACCAATAATTATTTTTGAGATATTTCTGATACAATTCCTTTTATATTATTGATTAACCTGTTAAATAAGATTCGCTTAAATATGTACATAATGGCGAAAACAGAAGCTGTAGCATAAATAAAGAAATAGTCGTGAAAGGTAAATGTTGCGATAGCGCCTACCAGAACTGCTATGACCATAAAGATGTTGTAACTTTTAACGTAAATAATAAGTTGATCATCTTTTACCTCAATTCGAATAGTTCCATTTGAAAGGATATCCTTGAATCTAAATATCTGAGGGAGAAAGAATTCGAGTCCTTTGTGAAAATAGAGTTCGTTGTTGACTACTTGAATACTCCAATATTTTTTTTGTTCAATATGTGGCGTGATAAAATTCAACACATACTTTCCACTTGAGATATTGATATCATCAATATTGTACTCAATTGTTGTCCTCATTGAAAAAGGAAATGCCATTTTCTTTTCGAGTTATTAACCTTGCACACAATGGCCAGCACCTGCCGGGGAGGGATTGTTTGGCCGAGATTTTGTATTTATTTTTCTTCATTTACCTTCTTTGTCGCTTGCTTTGAATCACTTGCCACGCCTGGCTGACTGCTGGCTTGTTGGTACTCGTTATTTGCATTGTTCTTTTATCAATTCATATCTTTTAAGTTCCTCTTTGTCATTTGATGTTATACCAAGTGATATAGCTTTATTTAAATCAGAACAGGCTTTCTCCATTTCTGCCAAATTGAAGTAGATTTCCGCTCGTGTCATATAACCAATCCCATAATTATTATTTAGACTTATTGCTTGGTTCGCATCTTTAAGAGCTAAATTATAATCTCCGATTCTTATGTATAATTCGGCCCGATTGTTAAATAGGATATGCTGAGTTGGGTATTCATTAATTAGCTGGTAATAATCTTCTAAGGCATCATCATAAAGTCCCAATTTGGTTTTAACATTTACTAAATTTCCTCTTGTCATAAGATCTTTAGGTGTTTTTTTAAGTTGAGTCTCAAGATCAACTTTTGCATTTGCAAAATCTTCAAGTTGTAGATAAGCGAATGATCGATCAAAATAAACATTTTTATAGCTAGGATCTATTTCAATGGTCTTACTATAGTCATCGATTGCATTTTGAAATTCCTTCAGGTTCATATAAGATGAAGCCCGTGACTTGTACAAATATGCTATATTTGGGCTTAATTCTAATGCCCTAGTAAATTCATTAACTGCCTGGTCGTATTGTTTCGCTAGCTGATAGACATTTCCAAGGTTAGCATGCCCATCTGAAATATTAGGCTCTATTGCAATCGCTTGCATAAAATAATTTATCGCATTTTCATAGTTACCTGCTTTTGCTTGTTTTATACCTTTTTTATTTAATGTTACATAAGGTTGAGACATACTTGTCAATGCGATAGTTGTCAATAGAAGCAGGAGGGTTTTCTTCATGATGTTCTTTTTTGGTGAAACTATCTTATTAATAATGAGTGCCAACAAGCCAGCAGCCACTGGGCGGGCGTTATTTGGTTAAGAGTTCGTATTCGTTTTTATTCATCTCCTTTTCTTCTGCCAGCTTTGGATCACTTTTCCCGCCTGGCTTAGACTGCTGGCATGTTAAAGGTAATGAAATACTTCGCTAGCTACCATGAGTTCTTTGAAAATTTGACATAACGTTCTATAATATAACGATATACGTTAACGACCAGGGATACCATAAGAGAATCCTATTAACAGATTAGTTGAATTTGTCTTTAGTTTTCCACCTTTAAACACTGGCAAAAACCCCAGGTTGTTTCTTGCTTCAAATGTTAAAGCAAATCTATCTTGAATTGGAATAGAAATACCAGCACCAACGGTAACTCCAACATCAACCTCTCCACCTTTCATTGAAGATTTAATTTTTGGTTCTTCGGGAATGTTAACGATAGTTTTTGCTTGAAGAAGTAATCCAAAATAAGGGCCGATATTGGCAAAAAACTTGACTTGGTCTCCAACGTTTAATCTTACTAATAAAGGGATAACGAGATAATCTAAGTTCGAATGTGTTTTTCCCGTTCCAACTATTTTCCCATATTCATCGGTATAAATTACTTTTCCTTTGAGCTGGTCAACCTTTCTTTCAAAAGATACATTTGTTCTAAATGCAAGAAGTTTGTTAAAGTTGATTTGGAAAGCAGCTCCGCCAATGAAGCCAAATCCAATCCCTGTTTTTATAGGTAACGTTGACGTACCATACATGACTGTCATATTTGGCCCTCCCTCAATGCCAAATTCAAATTTGTTCGAAGGTGTATTTTGTGAGTATGAAGTAGTGAATAATACTCCCGAAAGAAATAAAAACACTATTCGTTTTTTCATAGAGTTATTTGGTTTTAGAATGGTTTGGGTTACAAATAATTTTGAATGGAACATTAATTTCATTCCCGTCAATGATACAGTCACCTCCCCCCATGGAGGGGTTACTTGAGAGACAGTTAGTATTCGTTTGTTGTTCATTTATTTCCTTTGTCGTTCACTTTGAATCACTTGGCCTGCCTGGTTTCGGGTGCAGGCTTGTTAACTCAAATAAACCTCTATAAATTTGCAAATAGGTCCTAACCATTTGTCCTATTGCGAATTTTTCTTCTTAGAGAACCTTAATTTTTCATATTGCAAAGCAAGCGATATCTCATGCAACGTTCTATTCCCCGGTATGTATTTTTGAAATCTAAGTTCACAACAGTAATAAGGTTTAATACTCAGCCCGTTTAATAGGAAAAATTGATAACCGATATTAAAGATAATAGCATTTGCGCTGGACCATTTATTGAAGAACCCTCTATACCAAATCCCAAAGAAAACATTTAGTTTAGTTAAATCTAAACCGATAAGTATATCACTATTATTCTGGTAATTATAACAGAATCCTGGGAATATTTTAAATCCTTGATCCCATTGCGGATTAACTACTGATTTGCCCTTATTGACATCAATCTCGAGATTACCGTGCACAATCCACTCAGTTTTTAACCTTGAAGGATAATTTTCGGAATCAGACATGTCGGGACGGAATATGTGTTTGACTGAAAAACCTAGTCCTCCTTTGAAATATCCGTTGGTTGATAAAAATTGGAATAGTGTACCAGCACCCAAGTCAGCTTTAGTTACAGGGACTGGTTCGGGAATGTTCGTGGTATCTTGATAAATACCACCATAGTATGGATCGAGTTCATTTGAAAATATATCTCTCCATTTATCTAGATCGATACTGAAATTAATTAATGATAGGCATAAGCCAATTCGTAAGCCAAACTTTGTTGAGAATGGAATTCTACCAGAAGCGTTTAATCCGTATGTATTAATACTGTACCAATTTGACGGCAGAAATCCTGTCATATAAAATAAACCCAATCCACCATTAGCGGGTAGTCCAACACTCCCAATATCTGTGCCCACATAGACTGATTGGGAATTCCAATTTGTACCTGGGAAATTGATTCGGTAAAGGGATTTTCCTACTATCCCTTCCTGAGTTCCACAGTTTGCAGGATTGTATAGTGATGTCACGTTGAAAAATTGGTTGAATACAAGATCTTGAGAGTTAGAACAAAATGATAAGAGAAGGAACATGGTGCAAGTGATCACAAGGAAATAGCTTCTATTGGGATTAATTCGCGAATTAGAAGTTTGTTGCATCGAGATAGACATTGTTAGATTAGAGTTTTTAAGATTCATATAAAGTTTATTGGAGTTAACGATTGACTAAACACCGCTGTAACGGTTATTTCTTATATAGTTACTCTCTGTTAATTTTCCGTTTAACGGTAATCGGATTAAACCCCACGTCACGAATGCCAATTAACCCATATATCGTTCCACCTGGAGGGATATCTTTGTTAAGGATAGTGTATTCAGTCAGTTCCTTAAGAAATTTTTTATTGGCCGAACCAGCCGTTAACATATTGCCAAGCGTAATACCTGGTCCTATTGCAAGGCCAATTGGGTAAATCTTAGTCCCGTTTTGATTTGTTACGGTCAATGTAATTAATGATAAAAGCATATATGGCAAATAACTTGGGACTGATTGTTTGATGCTGCTTTTCGTAACGCTTGGTTCTAAGAGCAAAAGCTGATTGTCTCCTAAATAAAATTCCAGGTCGTTTGATACATTAATGATAGTATCCACGTAGTTTGTCAATCTAACGGCAACAATCTTTATCCCATTTCTTGCTTCCTTCTTTGCATACTTGTAATTGCCTTTCTCCCTGAGTACATCATATTTGTAGGAGAGCCCAATTCCATCATTAACGGTATGAACAGAATAGGATAAGGTGGGTGGGTCAATAGTCTTATAGGATGAAGCACATCCAATTAAGAAACATAAGAACACACACAAAAGGGAAATGAAGAGAAAATTTTTCATATCTAGTCTTGATAATAAATTTAATATATTGCTTTAACAATCAGCCTTTGATCCGGTAACCAAACCCACAAAGAGCAATTGTTGTATTATTCATGGTTTTCGAGTTTACATTCTCTTGATTGATCAGATTAAACAAACCAAGGTTATTCCTGATTTCAAAAGACAAAAAGAAAACTTTTGCAATTGGGACTTCCAATCCAAAGCCCGTAGCTATTCCGATATCAAATCGTTTTTGATACTTTGTCATATCCGCAGTATAATGCTCGTCTTTATCACGCCAGTTCATAACATGTGTTGCACTTATCATAAAACCGAAATACGGTCCAATATTTAGGAAAAATTGTACTCTCTTCCCGAATCGGGTTTGTAATAATATTGGGATTGTTAAATAATTAAAATTTAGGTTTTCTGAATAATGACCTGTTTCAGCACTGAAGGTTTTATAAAAAGCACCTTTTCTTTCAAAAGAGAGTCCCGTTTTCAATGCTAACTTTTCGAAAAAATCATATCGCACAAAAGCTCCTCCCGAAAAGCCAATGCCTGGTTTTATGCTTTCTTCAAAGATGTGTTTATGGTAAATAAATTTCATGCCGGCACCACCCTCAATCCCAATTGATAGTTTCTGTGACCTTCCAGGGATTGATTGAAAGCTGAAAAAGATCAACAAAATAACGCTGAATAAGTTGCTGTTTCTCATAATTTAAAAGCATTAGTATCTAATTATTACCTAGTTCAACAAGTGGATTTGACATAGTATTCATAGAATTAAGTTTGTTGTTGTTTTTATATCTCCCTCCTCTCCATCAAAATACGAACCAGTTCTGCATTGGTTTTGGCTCCACAACTCTCCCGAATCTGTCTAAGCATCTTCTCTACTTTGGATAAACTGCTGTTGGTCTTGTCCGAAATCTCGCTCTGGGTGTGCCCTTTTGATAATAGATAGACCATCTCTAACTGAAGAGGCGACAGGATGAATTTCCCTTCAAGCATGGAGAGGTATTCTGATAACGCTTCCTCTGGGAATACTCTTCCGTTGATTACGGTCTTGCCTGAGGCAACAAGTCCAAGGGTGGATCGTATCTCAGTGATATCGGCTGTTTTGATGATGTAGGCTTTGACACCGGTGTGGAGCATTTTACGATGCCAGACTGCGGTCTCTTCAGAGGTATAGATTACAATCGGTTTATCAGGAAAATGTCTCCTTAGCTGTTTAACGTTGTCAACAGGATTGCTGTTTGGAATCCAAAGATCAAGGAGAATGAGATCAAATGTTTCGGGGTTTGCGTGCTTGAGTGCCTCTGCTACGTTGATGGCGCTCTGACTGATGCTAATCCCTTCCTCTTCCTTTCTGAACAGGGATGTTAATCCGGATACAATAACTGGATGGTCTTCGATGATAAATAGTCGGATCATAGTCAGTCTGAATTTGTTTTTGTGATTTGGATCTCTTGAACCGGCAGGACAATTTCCCATGTTGTCCCTCTTGTCGGCATGGATTCAAGCCTGGCTTCTCCCTGCATTAATTTCACCCTTTCCCTGATGTTGAGAATGCCAATACCTCTTTTTGCCTCTTCTGTTGGGTCAAACCCCGGTCCGTTATCTTCATAGGTTATCCTGATCTTTTTGGCCCTCCTGACGATTCCTATTTTTACATGACTACCTGGAGCGTGTTTCCCTGCGTTTATAATGAGTTCCTGTATGATCCTGTAGGTGTGGAGTACCATCTCTTCGGGTAGGCCCAACTCTTTCCTGGAAATCTCTACCTGGAATATGATTCCTGAGAGTTTTTGCATATCCTCACACAAGCCTATTACAAGTTCATCAAATGAATAGTGCTCCATCATGGCTTTGTTCATTCGATGAGAGATCTTGCGGATACTTTGGCTTAATTCGTTGAGGGTGCTCTTGATCTCTCCTTTGATCTTCAGGTCGGGGATCTCTATCTCTTCAATCCTGCTGGCAATACTCATCACAAGGTGCCCTGTGATATCATGCAACTCACGGGCGGTTTTGCCTTTTTCATTCTCTTCGATCTCAATGATCCTTTTTGCTGACTGAATCTGTTCTCTTTGGTATTTCATCCGATTCCGCTGGAAAAGCCATAGCAGGAGAAAGATAATACTGAGCAGGAATAAAATAGTGATCACCGACCATAACCTGATGAGGTTCAATTGATAGGATTGATGGTTGATCTCTGCTTTCTGCGACTGGATGAGGCTCTCCTTGCGCTTCATTTCAAGGATTGATAGCAATAACCTGTTTTGCTCACGAGCTAATTGGAGGTTTGCTTCCTCCCTCGCATAAAGAGACTCCTTCATGAATTGGAATGCTTTTCTGTAATCTCCTTTTGCGGCAAGGATGTCAGCATAGGAGTCATACAGTGTGGCTAGCCAATCAATATTATTAATCTTTTTCGCCAAAGGGATTGCATTTTGCAATAAACAGTCTTCAGATCTTTTTAGATCTTCTTTATATAGATAACCATAAGCCAGATTATTATTGGCACTGATTGTGATTAGTGGAAAGGAATATGTTTCACCAATCATAATGGCCTTCTTACAATAATAAATATTTGAATCGGGATCGGTAAATGAGCAGCCCAGATTTGAATAGGTTATTCCCATTTCATGTATCGCCCCAGGGCACAACTCCAAATATGTTAAGGCTTTCTTGTGGAGTGATATGATTGAATCAGGAGAATCAGCAAAACTTGCCAGGTTATTAAGTGCTACTCCCATTGAATGGTAATTGTTAGTTGATTGTGCAAGGAAAAAAGATGAATCAAATAATTCTTTTGCTCTTGATAGATTCCCAAGGTCTTCATGAATAGTGCCAAGTAAATTCAAACCATTAATGACATTTTTCATTTTATTACTCCTCAATCCTATAGTTATCGCAGAATCCAAAAAAATTATTGCTTGCTTCGTGTCAAAAGCCTTTAATAGGATACTTCCTAAGTTATAGTAGCATGTTGATTTGAGATTTGTTAAGTCAAAACTATCTGCAATTGTTAAGGCCTGAAGATAAATAAGATAACTTGTATCCGGATGTTTCTTCAGAAAACGATTACCAAGTAATAGGAGTGCTCTGGAACGAATTTCAGGGTCATCTGTTATAATTGCCAATGCCATCGCACTCTTGGCACATCGATCAACTATTGTATCATTCGTCGGTAAGTTTGAGTCCATGATATCTGCAAGGCTCTGAATAGAATCCCTGATCTGCTGCGTAGTTAAACCTTCAGGATTCATTACCTGAATCGTTTCTTGGGATCTCTTGCAATGGGTCAGGACCAGAAAGACTGCCAGGATTATCAGAAAACTGTTGATGTGCATCAATGCTCTGGGAAAAAAAAGACGAGTAGTGTGGTTGTGGGACTTTCCCTGATTCTGCATAGATGGCTTCTTTAGGTCCTTATATACTCTGGTAGTTGTTCCTTCCCTGAAACATAAAAAGGCATTTCGATAGTAGAAGATAAATCTGATTCATATTCAGGTAGAATTTCATTTTAGCAAGCAAATCAAGTGATGTCTAATCATAACTCAAACGTAATAGTATTCATGCACTAAAAGTAAATACTTTTTTCAATTCCAGGACAACGGGATTCCACATTTTTTATACGGGTATCCGTAAATGGATAGTCTTTTCGCAGCTCAGTTTTTATATTTAGAAAACGAGGACTCGACCTCTATCTGAAACGACTCATCATCCAGCGACAACTCAGGGACAAACGGGAGACAATCCAGGGACACATCAGGGACAAAAAGTGACAAGTTTTTTTTGAGATCTTTTGGCTTGCTTTTTCGTCTGCGGTAATAATCCTTTTTCAGCATCTCATAGTTGATGTAAGCAAAGGTGAACCCCTTATCGACGCAAAACTGGATGATTACCCGTTTGAAATGATTGTAGAAGCGGACCCGGTCGTCCATGTAATCATAGAACATGTTCTTGAAGTGATCCATCAGGATATCCTCAATGATCCGCTGGTTTCTGGGAGAGATCCAGAGATTTGCTTTTATATTCAGATCATTGTACTGAGGGAGAATAAAAGTGATGTGATTGATGTCTGAATTTACCAGTGGTGGTATGTTTGGAGGTCTTAACTCGATAAATGCCCGGATCAACCGGCCGATCATGGCCCGTTTAGTGGCGATCGGGTTACCCAACTGGCTCAAAACGTACTCCTGAAGGTAGGGTTTTAGCTTTATTGTGATGGTTGGCTTGATATTGTCATCCATGGCGGTCAGTTTTTACTTCTGTGTCATACATTGAAAAAAATTAGTTTTTTCCCAGACAGGGTATATATATTGCCAACTACGCCAACTACAACAACTACAAATATTCAACTTACTATTAATCAACTTTATAACTATTCTGCAACTGATAGAACTGTAGTTTGATTGTAGCTGAGTGTAGTTCTTGTAGTTTTGTGTAGTTCTATGTAGTTGTGATTTATTGATGATTATTTACTTTAACTATTTGATTATTATTATTTTATTGTATTGTAGTTTGTGTAGTTGATGTAGTTGCCATTTTCGTTTCTATCTGAACATTTTGATTTTTTTTTAAAACGGAAGATCACTCTTGGGTTTTCCCGTTATTTCATCAATCTCTTGTTTGTCAACCATATTGAGAATCGAAATGTGTAACATGTCGTAATCAAAAGCCATTGCCGTGGTAATTCTGCGGGTTACCTTCTTCATCTGATTCCCTTCCGTGTTGACTTCGACCTCCTGATCTTCGACCAGTCTTCGGTTGTCTTCAACCTTAAAACTGACAGACAATTTTCTTCCCAGGTACTCTTTCGAGTTCATCAGGTAATATTCAAGGGTTTTCAAAGGCAGGATATTCTCTTTCGTTTTTTGTCCATGGACCCGGTAGAGTTGAAAAATCCGGGAGTGATTCAGAAAGAGTACATTTTTTGCAGGATTCCAGTCAGTTTCAGTGGTAAGCTTGTCAGTCTTAAGTCTTGAAATGTAATCAACCTTGAAATCAACATCTTCCCGGATCAACCCATCGTTGGTCAGAAATTCGACAATGCTCCAGAATATGGCCATCTCGTTACTCTTCTTGGTTTCCTGGTTCTGACGGATGATGAGTTGAGCTGCACTATCCAGGAGTTTGCGGTATTCCCATGGAACCGTGATCACATCTTTTAATGTCCGGTAAGAGGCAAGAATTACAAGCCAGTTGCGAAAAATGCGGTCCTCTATGACAACATTATTCAACGCTTTGTTGAGTTCATCGGATGCCAGGTGGTAGTTCTCTATGAATCCATCGATGAAAAGGTTTCGGTACTGCAGGAGTTCATGTGTAATATGGGTAAGCCCAAGTTTCTCCAGATCCTTCAACTGGTTGAAGGCCAATTTCTCTTTATCCGTGTATTCGATTTTATAGAAAGAAAGAAAAATAAGTCGTGAGAACAGAGCAATGTCAGCAGTTGGCATTTCCTGGCCGGAAAGCATAATCCCGCAATCGACGTGGGTGGTCTCCTTTTTCCTGTCCTTATCCATGTTCATCCGTGTGCGGCCAGTGCCATCCCATAACCCTTTCAGGAACTCAATCTTCTCATATTCCATGTTGTTCTTGTACTCATCAATGTGGCAACATGAATTGGAGAATAATGC
>JACZKY010098254.1_pt1 | contig 11712 bp, 9 predicted proteins | sample 8237611 | NCBI WGS metagenome assembly JACZKY01 (sample SAMN16148055, study PRJNA663545) | marine sediment metagenome | biome: sediments and biomass from bioreactor inoculated with such sediments; feature: coastal sediments; material: methane- and iron-fed bioreactor; isolation source: Bothnian...
GCGTAGCGCTGACGCTGTCGATCCCCGCCTGGGCCGGCTTCGCCTTCCCCGATGCGCCGTCCGAACCCGCCGCGGGAGAGGCCTGATGGCCGACCGCATCGGCGCACCGCCCCGCGCCTGGCAGCGCATGCTGTCCGGCCGCCGTCTCGATCTCCTCGACCCCTCGCCACTCGATGTCGAGATTTCCGACATCGCCCACGGGCTCGCCCGCGTCGCCCGCTGGAACGGCCAGACCGTCGGCGACCACGCCTTCTCCGTCGCCCAGCATTCGCTCGTCGTGGAGGTGATCTTCCGCCAGCTCTGCCCGGAGGCTCCCGCGAGCTCTTGCCTCGCCGCGCTGCTCCACGATGCGCCGGAGTACGTCATCGGCGACATGATCTCGCCGTTCAAGGCGGTGATGGGCGGCGGCTACAAGGATTGCGAGGCGCGGCTGCAGCGCGCCATCCACCTGCGTTACTCCCTGCCGCCTCTGCTCGCCGAGAAGCTTAAGAAGGCGATCAAGCGCGCCGACCAGATCGCCGCCTATTTCGAGGCGACCGAACTCGCCGGCTTCTCGACCGCGGAAGCGGCGAAATTTTTCGGCCGGCCGAGGGGCCTTTCGGCCGACGGGCTCGACCTATCGCCGCGGCCCGCCCGCGACGTCGAGCGCGACTTCCTATCGCAGTTCGAGGCGCTCGACGCGGCGCGCCGGGGCTGACGACAAGGGGCGAGACTACCGCCCCTGTTTCTCCAGCCGGTCGAGAAACCACTGGGTAAGCCGGATCCACACCTGGTCTTTCTCGCCAGAATCCTCCCAGCCGTGGTCGAGGTTGGGATTGTCGTTGATTTCGATGACGTAGACGCCGTCCTTCGTCTCCTTCAGGTCGACACCATAAAGGCCGTCGCCGATGCACCGCGCCGCGCGCACGGCGGTTTCGACCACCTCGGCCGGCGCCTCCTTCAGCGTGAAGGTCTTGATGCCGCCCTGGTCGGGCTTGCCGCGACGCTCGTGGTTGACGATCTGCCAGTGCTTCTTGGCCATCAGGTAGTGCACGGCGAACAGCGGCTGGCCGCCGAGCACGCCGACGCGCCAGTCGTACTCCGTCGGTATGTATTTCTGAGCGATCAGGAGGTCGGAATCCTCCAGCCACTGCGTGGCCAGCGCCTTCAGCTCGGTCAGGTTCGACGCCTTCTTGACGCCGCGCGAAAAGGCGCTGTCGGGGATTTTCAACACCAGCGGGAAGCCGAGCGTCTGGGCCGCCAGGTCCAGGTCGGCAGGCCCGGCGATCATTACCGTCGGCGGCACCGGCACCTTGTTGTAGGTCATCAACTCGTTCAGGTAGACCTTGTTGGTGCAGCGGATCATCGACAGCGGATCGTCGATGACCGGCATGCCTTCCTGCTGGGCGCGGCGGGCGAAACGGTAGGTGTGGTTGGAGATCGACGTCGTCTCGCGGATGAACAGAGCGTCGTAGTTGGCGAGCTTGGCCAAATCCTTCCTGGTGATCGGCTCGACCTCGACGCCCATCTTCTCGGCGATCTTTGCCCAGTGGCGCAGCGAGGCGACCTCCGAGGGCGGCAATTGCTCGTGAGGGTCGATCAACGTGGCGAAGGTGTAACGGGCCGGCGTGCGCGCCCGGGAATCGCGCCATTCGCGGCTGGTGTAGGTCTCCAGGCAGGCGAGGAAACGCTTTTCCTCGTCCTCCTTCATGCGGGCCAGAGGCAGGAATCCGATCTTTCGGATCGACGCCCATTCGCCGGCATCCTTGATCGTCACCTCCAGCGCGGGGGCGCGGAACCAGTCGAAGAGAAGCCGGGCGAATCGGTCCCAGGCCTTCGAGGGGCCGATGCCGAAGAAGACGGTGACGCGGTTCGGGATCGTGCCGCCGAGGTCCTTGCGGCACTTGTTCAATGCGAGTTCGAGCTCCGGCAGCGCGTTCTCGTAGAGCTTCCTCTCCGACAGGTCGATCATGGTCTCCACGGTCGGGATGACCTTGTGGCCGCGGGAAGAGGCCAGCAGCGAGGCGTAGTAGCCGCGGCTCTGGTAGCCGTAGTTGTTGGACAGGTTGATGACTTTGGGTCGCTGCCCGCGAAACAGCGCCGGGTGGGCGAGATAGTCGCGGCTGGTAATGACCTTGTGCGGCGTGGCAACCTGATCGAGGTCGCTTTGCCGGCCGGTGAGGATGACCCAGGTCATGACGGCGTCCGCTTTCGGGTATCGGGGTCTCGCATTTCCGGTCTCGCCTAGCGGTCCCGACCGGCGACGGGACGTGCGTATCGGAGGGCGGCCTGGCCGTCGGCGTAGTAGTCCGGCAGCCGGCCGCTCGGGGTGAAGCCATTGCGCTCGTAGAGCGCGATGGCGCGGGGATTGTCCTCGCGGACTTCCAAACGCAGGTCGGCGCAGCCGCGTTCCGCCGCAGCGGCCAGCGCTGCGTCGAGAAGGGCGCGGCCAATTCCGGCGCCGGCGCTTTCCGGTACCACCGCGATAGAATAGAGCCGCGCCGAACCGCTGCCGCGCCTGAACAGCACCGCCGCGTAGCCGGTGAGGCGACCGCGCTCCTCACTCACCAGCATCGCGGCCGCAGGGCTCGACAAAAGGTGGCGAAGGGAGCGGCGCGACAGGCGGTCCGAGGCGAACACCGCTTCCTCCATAGCGACGAGGCCGTCGACGTCGGACGCGCGGGCCGGGCGGATGGCGGCGGACATGAGTGGCCGGGGAGCCTCGAAGGGGGGTTGGAAAGGATCGTTCTAGGCCGCGTCGCCGGGGTGAGAAAACGCCCGGCTCCGATGGCGTCATCGCTCCCCGATTGGGGCCGAATTGTGACGAATCCCTCCCCCGCGAAAGGCCTCCGGACAGGCCCCGTAAACCTCAGCCGCGTTGCGCGGCGAGCAGTTGCTGGTAGGCCGTGCCGGCGAGCGCGCGCAGCGTTTCGCCGGACATGTTGGTGGCTGTCACGGCATATCCATAGCCGCCGTCGAGCCAGTAGAGGGCGCAGGCGCCGAGTTCTTCCCTGAGCTTGAAGCCGGTGTCAGGCGCGCCCTGGTCGCGCACCACGTAGAGCGAGATGCGCGCGCCTGCGGTATCCTGGTAGATGAACATGGCGGCCGCGCGCGAATCGGCCGGCAGCAGCCTTCCGCCGACCAGTTCGTAGCCGGAGGCTGAGAAATCCGGCGCCACCAGCGTCGTGCCGACCCGCTTCGACAGCCAGCCGACGAGGTGATCCTTCTGGTCCGCCCCGACCTCGACGACATGCAGTTTCTCGGCCGAGTAGATGACATGGGCCTCGATCGCCCGTGAGGCGATCTGGGCCGGGCCCGCACTATCGGGAGACGGCGAATATGCACCCGCGAGATAGCCCAGAGCGCCGCCGGCGGCAAACAGCGCGATACCTGCCGCGAAGCCGCGCCACGACCAGGCGTGCGGCGGCGAAGGCCGTTCCTTCTCGAAGCGGGCGAGTCGATCAGGCAATTCTTCATCGATGACGCCGGCGAGGGCCAGACGCAGCTTCTCCCGGTCGTCGGCATAGCGATCACGCAGCGCCTTTTTGTCGGGGCTCCGGTCGAGCCAGGCCTCGAAGTCCTCGCGCTCCTCGGCGGGAAGCTCGCCGTCGAGCGAAAGGTGGATGTCATGTTCGGTGAAGGGACGGACGGTCATGTCTCGACCACCCTGATCGAGCGTCGCCGGGTCGTGTCGTCGAGCCTTGCGCGCAGGTCTTCACGGCCGCGCGAGATACGCGACATCAGCGTTCCCGTCGGAATACCGAGCGTATTGGCCGCCTCGGCATAGGAGAAGCCTTCCAACGCCACCAATACAAGGGCGGCGCGGCGCTCCGGCGCAATCGCCTGGAGAGCATCGAGCACTTCCCTCGACTGCAGCCCGTCGAGCTGCGCCGGCGGGGTGGCTATCCCGTGTGCGGCCTCGATCGGCACTTCCGCCTCGACGCGGCGGCGATGGTCCCTGCGGATGTGGTCGATGAAGAGATGGTGCATGATCGTGAACAGCCAGCGGCGCGGATTGTCCCCGTCGCGCCAGTGGTCGAGCCGGCTGAAGGCACGCTCCAGACTGTCCTGGACAAGATCGTCGGCCGAATCGCGGTCGCGCAGAAGGGCGCGTGCATAGCGCCGCATGTGCGGGATCTCCGCGACGATCGCCGTCCTCTTCTGGTCCATCCAATTCTGCTGCCCGCCGCCGGCATTCGGGAACGATACAACAACGCCGCCGAGTCGGTTTTATTCCAAATTCAGTTCAACCAAATCGAATGCACCGATCCAATCAATTCATTTGATCTATCCGCCCGTTCGGTTACGGAAAGGCTCAAGCAAAGGAAGCCCGCATGTCCAGCACCGAAAAGGCCGCCAGCGGCAATCCCAGCCTGCCATGGCTGATGATCATCTGCGGCTGTCTCATCGCCGCGCTCACTTTCGGGCCGCGCTCGGCGATGGGCTTCTTCCAGCTGCCGATGCTCGCCGAGAAGGGCTGGGACCGTACCACATTCGGCCTCGCCATGGCACTGCAGAACCTCTTCTGGGGACTGGGCCTGCCGTTCTTCGGCGCCATTGCCGACAAGTACGGCACCTGGCGGGTGCTGTCGCTCGCCGGCATCCTCTACGCCGCCGGCCTGGTGCTGATGGCCCATGCCGACAGCCCGCTCGCCCTGCATGTCGGCGGCGGCGTCCTCGTCGGCCTCGGCGTCGCGGCCGGCGGATTCGGTATCGTGCTCGCCGCCTTCGCGCGCAACGTTCCGGCCGGGCGGCGTTCCTTCGTCTTCGGCATCGGCACGGCGGCCGGTTCGGCAGGCATGTTCCTGTTCGCCCCGATCAGCCAGGGGCTGATCGACGCGTTCGGCTGGTCGGACACGCTGATCTACATGGGCATCGCCATGCTGGTGATCCCGCTCCTGGCCATCCCGCTCGTCGGCAACGCCGCGACGGGGCGTAACAGCCAGGCACAGTACCGCCAGTCGGTCGCGGAGGCGCTGCGCGAAGCGCTCGGCCACCGCAGCTACCTGCTGCTCGTCTCCGGCTTCTTCGTCTGCGGCTTCCAGGTCGCCTTCATCACCGCGCACTTTCCCGCCTACATCCGCGACATCGGCATCGACGCGCGCTATGCGGTGATCGCGCTGGCCCTGATCGGTTTCTTCAACATCATCGGTTCGCTGGCGTCGGGAATCATCGGTCAGAAGTATTCCAAGCCGATCTTCCTCGCCCTCATCTATCTCGGCCGCTCGATCCTGGTGACGGCCTTCCTGCTTCTGCCGCAGACGCCGACGACGGTGATCGTCTTCGCCGTGCTGATGGGCCTGCTCTGGCTGTCAACCGTGGCGCCGACGAATGCGCTAGTCGCCATCATGTTCGGCACCGGCCATCTCGGCATGCTCGGCGGCATCGTCTTCTTCTCCCACCAGATCGGTTCGTTCCTCGGCGTGTGGCTCGGCGGCTACCTCTACGACCTGTGGGGGTCATACGACCCGGTATGGTGGTTCGGCGTCCTGCTCGGCCTGTTCGCCGCAGTCGTACACTGGCCGATCCGCGAGAAGCCGGTGGCGCGGCCGTCGCTGGCGCCTGCCGAATAGGCGGCGCGGACGACAGGTTCGCTCGATCGGGAGGCGCTAGCGCAGGCCGGCGTTGATCTTCGCCAGCACCGACGAGCCGGGGCAGAGATCCCCGTCCGACAGCGAGGCGAGCGGCGCCCTCACGGTATTCAGCCCGCGATGGAGGTCGCCGGGCGTCGGATCGAGATGGAGCAGCCCGGTGACGACTTCGCCGGCCGCCTCGCGCTCCTGGATATGTGCGAGCGCGCCGGCCTTGTCGGACGGATCGTAGCCTTCGTCCAGCTTTCGCAGGCGAAGCACGCTGCCGTCGTGCTGCTCGACCTCGGTCAGCGCCCCCGGCGCGTAGTCTGCCGTGATCGGCGGTTGGCCGGTGAAGAAGTCCAGCCGGTTCACCGCTTCGTTGTGCTCGCGCACATAGTCGTAGCTCTTCGTGGAGCCGGCATGGTTGTTGAAGGCAACGCAGGGCGAGATCACGTCGAGGATCGAAGCACCCTCGTGGGCGATCGCCGCCTTGATCAGCGGAACGAGTTGCGCCTTGTCGCCGGAGAAGGAGCGGGCGACGAAGGTGGCGCCCATCAGGATCGCCAGCGAGGCGAGATCGATCGCGGCGTCGGCGTTGACCGCGCCCTTCTTCGAGCGCGAGCCGCGGTCGGCCGTCGCCGAGAACTGGCCCTTGGTCAAGCCGTAGACGCCATTGTTCATCACGACGTAGACCATGTTGACGCCGCGCCGCATGACGTGGGCGAACTGGCCGAGACCGATCGAGGCGCTATCGCCGTCGCCGGAGACTCCGAGATAGATCAGTTCGCGGTTGGCGAGGTTGGCGCCGGTCAAGACCGACGGCATGCGCCCGTGAACCGTGTTGAAGCCGTGGCTGTTGCCGAGGAAGTAGGTCGGCGACTTCGACGAACAGCCGATGCCCGAAAGCTTGGCGACGCGATGCGGCTCGATGTTGAGCTCGTAACAGGCGTGGATGATCGCCGCGGATATGGAATCGTGGCCGCATCCCGCGCACAGGGTGGAGATGGCGCCCTCGTAATCGCGGCGGGAAAAACCTGCCTCGTTCCGCGGCAGCGCCGGATGATGCAGCTTCGGCTTGGCGATGTAGGTCATGAGTGAACCAACCTGCGCTCGACGGGGAGCTTCTGCTCGAGATGGGAGGAGATTGCCTTGACGATGAAGCGCGCCGTGATCGGCGTGCCGTCGTAGTGCAGGATCGGCACGAGCCTGGCCGGATCGACGCCGATCTCGTTGACGAGCATCGAGCGAAGCTGGCCGTCACGGTTCTGCTCGACGACGAAGACGCTATCGTGGGCCTCGATGAAGTCCTTTACGCTGTCGGCGAAGGGGAATGCCCTCACCCGCAGAGCGTCGAGTGCGATGCCCGCCGCCGCCAGCCTGTCCAGCGCTTCGGCCATGGACGGCGATGTCGAGCCGAAATAGATGACCCCGAATCGGGTTGGCGCCGCCGCGGCGCGCCGCGCCGGGCCGGGGACGAGCGTCTTCGCCGTCTCGAACTTCTTCAGCAGGCGCTCCATGTTGTCGACGTAGACCGGGCCTTCCTCCGAATAGCCGGCATAGCGGTTCTTGCTGGTGCCGCGCGTGAAGAAGGCGCCCTTGGTCGGATGCGTGCCGGGGAAGGTGCGGTAGGGAATGCCGTCGCCGTCGACGTCGAGATACCGGCCGAACGTCTTGCCGGCGTCGAGGTCGGCCGCAGTCATCACCTTGCCGCGGTCGAGCTTCCTGCTGTCGTCCCATTCGAAAGGCTTGCACAGCCGGTAGTTCATGCCGATGTCGAGGTCGGACATGACAAAGACCGGCGTCTGCAGACGGTCGGCCAAATCAAGCGCTGCAGCGGCGAAATCGAAACACTCCTTCGGATCCTCGGGGAAGAGGAGCACGTGCTTTGTGTCGCCGTTGGACGCATAGGCGCAAGAGATCAGGTCGGCCTGTTGCGTGCGCGTCGGCATGCCGGTCGAGGGTCCGCCGCGCTGCACGTCGACGATGACGGCGGGCACCTCGGCGAAATAGGCGAGGCCGATGAACTCGGTCATCAGGGAAATGCCCGGCCCCGACGTCGCGGTAAAGGAGCGGGCGCCGTTCCACGCGGCGCCGATGACCATGCCGACGGCGGAGAGTTCGTCCTCGGCCTGGACGATGGCATAGCGCGCCTCCCCCGTCTCCGGATCGTGACGCAGTTTCCGGCAATAGGACTGGAAAGCCTCAGCCACCGAGGTCGACGGCGTGATCGGATACCAGGCGCAGACGGTGGCGCCGCCGTAGACGCAGCCGAGCGCGGTGGCGCTGTTGCCTTCGACGAAAATGCGGTCCCCGACCGCGTCGGCGCGGCGCACCCTGAGCTGACAGGTCGCCGGGTCGAGGTTGTCGCGGGCATAGTCGCGGCCAAGGTTGAGCGCCTGGACGTTGGAGGTCAGCAGCGCCTCCTTGCCCTTGTACTGCTCGCCGAAGAGCCGCTCGATCTCTTTCGGATCGATCTCGAACAGCCACGACAGGACGCCCAGGCAGACGATGTTCTTGAACAGCTGCCGCTGGCGCACGTCGCTGTAGGTTTCATTGCAGATCGCCGTCAGCGGCACGCCGATGACCGTGATATCGGTGCGCAGGTCGGACGGCGATACCGGCCGGGTCGAATCGTAGAGCAGGTAGCCGCCCGGATCGATCTCCTTGACGTCCTGCGCCCACGTCTGCGGGTTCATGGCGACCATCATGTCGACACCGCCGCGCCGGCCGAGCCAGCCCTGCTCGGTGACGCGAACCTCGTACCAGGTGGGCAGGCCCTGGATGTTGGACGGGAAGATGTTGCGAGGGCTGACCGGCACGCCCATCCTGAGGATGGAGCGGGCGAACAGTTCGTTGGCGCTGGCCGAGCCCGACCCGTTGACGTTGGCGAACTTGACAACGAAGTCGTTAATGGCGGCGATCGGGCCGCGGGCATGAATCGTCACGGCCGGCACCCCGCGTGCGACAGTTCCACCAGGTATTTCTGCATGTCCCAGGCGCCCGTCGGGCAGCGTTCCGCGCACAGGCCGCAATGCAGGCAGACGTCCTCGTCCTTGACCATGATGCGGCCGGTCCTCAAGCCGGGAGAGACGTAGAGGTCCTGTTCCGGGTTGAGCGCGGGGGCCGTGAGCCTGCCGCGCAGGTCTGCCTCCTCGCCATTCTCGGTGAAGGTGATGCAATCCATCGGACAGACATCAGCGCACGCATCGCATTCGATGCACAGCCCGGCCGAAAACACCGTCTGCACGTCGCAGTTCAGGCAGCGGCGGGCCTCCTTCAAGGCAAGCTGCAGGTCGAAGCCCAGTTCGACCTCGGCGCGGATGTCGCCGATCGCCGCCGCCTTGGCGAGGTGCGGCACCTTCGTACGCGGGTCGATGGTGATATCGTTATCGTAGCTCCACTCGTGGATGCCCATCTTTTGGCTGATCACCGTGACGCCGGGCGGCGGGCGCTGTGAAACCTCCTCGCCCTCGCAGAAGCGGTCGATCGAGACCGCCGCCTCGTGCCCGTGGGCGACGGCCCAGATGATGTTCTTGGGCCCCAGGGCGGCATCGCCGCCGAAGAAGACGTTGGGCAGCGTCGAACGGAATGTTGCCGGATCGATCTTCGGCAGACCCGAGGGGAGGAATTCGAGGCCGATGTCGCGCTCGATCCAGGGAAAAGCGTTCTCCTGGCCGACGGCAACCAGCACGTCGTCGCATTCGATCAGCCGGTCCGGCTCGCCGGTCGGTACGAGGTCGCGGCGGCCGTCGGCATCGTAAACGGCCCTGACCGGCTGGAAGGTCATGCCGGCGAGCTTGCCGCCTTCGATGACGAAGCTCTTCGGCGCGAGGTAGTTGAGGATGGCGACGTCCTCGGCCAGCGCGTCCTCCTTCTCCCAGGGCGAGGCCTTCATCTCCTCGAAGCCGGAGCGGACGACCACGGTGACCTTCTCGCCGCCGAGCCGGCGCGCGGTGCGGCAGCAATCCATCGCCGTGTTGCCGCCGCCGAGCACGATCACCCGGCGGCCGATCGCGCTGGTGTGTCCGAACGAGACGCTTGCCAGCCAGTCGATGCCGAGGTGGATGTTCGCGGCACCCTCCGCGGCGCCAGGCAGCTTGAGCGCGCGGCCGCGCGGCGCCCCGGTACCAACGAAGATTGCATCGTAGCCGCGGCCGAGCAGCTCCTTCAGCGATTCCACCCTGGCCCGGTTGACGACGACGTCGCCGACGCCGATCGCGTAACCGCACTCCTCGTCGATCACCGCGTCGGGCAGGCGAAAGCGCGGGATCTGGGTGCGGATCATGCCACCGAGCTTATCGCCTTCGTCGAAGATCTCGACCCGGTAGCCGATCGCCGCCAGGTCGCGCGCCACGGTGAGCGAAGCCGGCCCACCGCCAATGCAGGCGACGCGCCGCCCGTTTGAAAAAGCCGCCTTCGGCAGGCGGCTCGTCACTTCATCCTTGTAGTCGGCTGCGACACGCTTCAGCCGGCAGATCGCCACCGGCTCCTTGCGGCTGCCGGTGAGGGTCTCGTCCTCGACGCGCCCCCGCCGGCAGGCCGGTTCGCACGGCCGGTCGCAGGTGCGCCCGAGGATGCCGGGGAAGACATTCGACTTCCAGTTCACCATGTAGGCGTCGGTATGGCGCCCATGGGCGATCAGGCGGATGTATTCCGGAACCGGCGTCTGCGCGGGACAGGCCCACTGACAATCGACGACCTTGCGGAAATGGGAAGGGTCCCCCGCGTCCGTAGGTAACAAGCAGCTTCCTCCGCGCCCCATGTCACGCGGCGCAAGATTGATGACGGTCCTTGCCGTCCGTCAAGTGTTTCGATGCCTGGTCTCGCGGAGAGTTGTTGCTGCACCGCAGCAAGCGCAAGGGCGAAAGGTACACGGATACTGCCCTTTTTCCCGACAGGCCCTCGCACGCGCCGGCCTATCGCCCGCGCAGCCCCCAGCCAGCGACGGCGAGAGCCGTGCCCGCTGAAGCGGCGGCGGCAGCAAAGGTCAGTTGTAGCCCCGACGCGCTACCCGGCGCGAGGCCGAGAAGCGCGATCCCTCCGGATCCCAGCGCGAACAGCGTACCCATCAGCGAAGCGCCGGTCACAAGTCCGAGGTTGCGCGACAGCGCAAGGAGAGCAGAGACGAGACCGCGGCGATCTGCGGCCGCCCCGTTCATGACGGCGGTGTTGCCGGCGGCCTGGAAGAGCGCGTAGCCCGCCGTGATCGTGGCGAGGCTGACGACATAGCCGGCAACGCCGGCCACGCGCGGCAGCGCGATCATCAGCAGTGAGCCGGCGACGACTGCGCCGAGGCCCGCCAACGCGACCACATAGGTGCCCAGTCGGTCGACCATACGCCCGGCTGGAACGCCGGTGAGCGCGGCGACGCCGGGCCCGACCGACATCACCAGCCCGACGTCGACCGGGCCGAGGCCGAGCACTTCGGCGAGATAGAACGGGCCGACAACGAGGGTGGCCATCACGATGGCCGAGACGATCGCAAGCGAGACGAGGCCGGCGCTCAGCGTCCGGTCGCGGAGGAGCGGCAGCCGGATCATTGGCGATTCGACGTAGACTTCGACGACGACGAAGGCGGCGAGGCCAAGCCCCGCGGCGACGGCCAGAGAGGCGATCCAACCCGGCGACGCCTCGAGTGTCGTCGCCAGCGCATAGGCGCCGAGCGACAGCGCCAGCAACAGCGTGCCGGCGACGTCGAGTCGGGGGCGGCGCTGTCCGTCTGCCACGTCTTGCGGGAACAGACGGCTACCGAAGGCGAACGCCACGGCCCCGGCGACGGCCATGAAGGCGAAGACCGACGGCCAGCCGAAGGCTGCGACGAGCGCGCCGCCGAGCGAGGGTCCCAATGCCGTTCCGACGGCCGAAACCGTACCAAGCAGGCCCATTGCGCGGCCGGTCGCCTCCTTCGGCACCACGTCGCCAACCGCAGCGACGGTGAGCGCCATCATCACGGCGGCGCCGGCGCCCTGCACGGCGCGCGCGGCGACCAGCAGCCAGAGGTTCCCGGCGAAGGCGCCTGCCGCCGAGGCAAGGGCGAAGACGGCGATGCCGGCGAGAAGCAGGCGGCGGCGGCCGAACAGGTCGCCGAGCCGGCCGGCCGCGACGACGAGTGCGGTCACGGCGATCAGATAGGCGATCACGATCCACTGCACGTCATGGA